>Ga0315907_10000564_pt1 | contig 52932 bp, 57 predicted proteins | sample LakEriMetagenome_3_FD_203525 | JGI IMG/M metagenome (GOLD analysis project Ga0315907, IMG submission 203525) | Freshwater fungal communities from buoy surface, Lake Erie, Ohio, United States - Buoy 12 MA123 | ecosystem: Environmental > Aquatic > Freshwater > Lake > Lake biofilm | place: USA... | reverse complement strand
GATAATGCTTGTTCATCTTCTGCAGCTAGATCATCTTCACTTTCTTCACCAAAGTCATCCCAGCCTGTATCATCATCAGATATCCATGGTAAATCAGTATCATAGAGTGGTTTTTTAATAGGAACAATATCTTCAACTTCTGCATCTTGAGAAAGCATTTCATTCTTTGTATCATTAACATCTTGTCTATACAAAAATTCAACTACTTTTTCTACTCTATCTAGAGCATCAAAATAACCAAGACCATATTTATCTTTTAAGGTATCAGCAATCATCTCTACATCTGTAGTCATTGTTAATTGATCTAGTATATCTTGTTCTAAAGCTAAATCATTAACTTGCATACCGGCCTGAGCCTTTTGTAAAAACTGGGCTGTCTTATTAATATATTGTCCATTTCCTCCTGGATCTTTATATATTCTTACTTTTCTTTTGTTCATATAACCGGTTCTATATATTTAATATACTAATTTTTAGTTTAATGAATAAACCTATTAAGTTTATTCTTCAATTACTGTATAACCTTTTCTGATGTAATCTTCTATTTCTTTATCAGTTAATTCCATTTCTAAAAAGTTGGAATCCCCACCAAATTGTTTTTTATTTGTAGTACCTTGATTCATTTGATAATTTGGATCAAATACAATTTCATCATTTATTACAGTTAAACTTACAGGTGGCATCACCCGCCCATTTTTTATTATAATCCTTTCTCCAGAAGGCCATACTTGAGCTTTAGGATTATTATATATATACCTTCTAGCAGTTGGATAAAGATCTTTATCATCTGTAAACAGCTCATAATCAATACCTCTATCAATTAATTGTTGTTCTGTTTCTGTAGGTATTTGACCTGCATAGTATATTCCTACAAGAGCTCCAGTTGCACCAACTGCAAGTCCAACATTTTGAAGTTTGCTTTTAAATTTGTTTTTTTTAACTTCTAAAATTTGTCTTTCATTATATATTTCAGATGCTCTAGTTTGTAATTCTTGTATTCTTTTTTCTACTGCATTATATTCAGTTTGTGCTCCCTTTGTAAATTTATTTATAAGAGCCTCTTGTTGAGCAATTAAAGCATTATATTCATTTCTTATTAAACTTAATCTAGTATTTGCGTTTATTATTCCATTATCTATTATTGAATTAATTTTATTAAAATCATCAATAGTTGATATTTGTGAAGAAGTACTAGCTTTATTTGCTATTAAACTTTCTAATTTTTCTTTTCTTTGGAAACCTGATTTTGGAGCGGTATGATATTTCTTATATGAATATAGCATAGAATCTACTAACTCATCAAAGTTTCCAAACAAAGATGCATATTGAGATCTTGATGCACCATATGTTGGTGTTGCTATATCTGCATCTTTTGCAATAGCTCTTATCCCCATTGTTTCAGCCATTTCATCTAATGCAAGTTTACCTTGAGTATAGTCAGAATCAGCAATTATTAAATTTAATATATCTCGTGATTCTTTAATATTGTCAAGTTGATATTTATACTGTGGCAAATATTTAAGAAAAATTTCTTGTACCTGTTTAGCTTCTTCTGGAGTATATACATATGTACCACTAGTTGCCCTATTAATAGATTTAACATATGCTTCAGGATTAGATATATCAGTTTTAATACCAATTTGTCTATGACCTATAATAGCATTTTCTGTGTCATATACATGTATAGGATTTCCTTTTCTTACTGTATTTAATCCCATTCCATTTAGTGAGCCTCCTCCAGCGGCAGGATACCATTCAGTTAATGCATTTTCTATAGTTTTAACTTTGTCAGTTGTTAGTGGTAAATTGTGCGGACTAATTTCTCTTGTGAAAGTAGTCATGTTGATATAATAGTCATTCAATGCTAATTGCATTCTAGCAGGATCATTTGCTACTCTAACTACATCATCACCTTTAAAACCCATTGCTATTAAAGCATCCATGTTCTTTGCAGGATCAGAAAGGTCCTCTACTTTAAATTGATGCCCTAATGTTGCTTTGTGACCTGCTATAGATTTAATATATGCTTCTTGACCTTTAGCTACTACTGCAGGATCACCATATTCTATTAATACATCTGGTCTTACTATATGTTTTTCTTTTGATGATTTATAACTACCCCATTTTGTTAATGGTGTTGCCTCATATGAATCTATTACTGTTTTTACTTTAGAATCAATACCATTCATAAATTCTTCAGTAGACATATTAATTTCAATAGGCTTTCCTGTTTTAATTGATTCAATTGAAGCTTTTTGAAATTGTTCAGGATAAAATTGTCTAAACAATTCAACCTCTAAAGAAGTTTCTTCTTGTGTATTTACATCTTTTCTCCATACTGGTTTTACTGTTCCATTAGGATTTTCATGTACTATATTAAAATCTAATGTTCCTTCTTGTCCATATTGTGGATACACAGAATGTTGTTTGGCTGGACCATAATCTTGAACAAAAGAAAATTTATCTTTTACATTTTTATTATAAGCACTTTCACTTATAAGAACATCTATGTCACCAGTAATATGTGGCATACCAGCTTCAGTTACAAGAACACTTGAACCAAATACTTTTGCTCCTGGTATATCAGTTTCAACTTTTTGTTTTGAATTACTTAATGAATTAACATATTCTTGAGATATAACAGGTTCATTAGTTGAAGCATCTTTTACAACTAATTCACCATCTTGTATACTATATTTTACATCTACTTTTGGTAACTCAACTTGAGCTTTTATTTTTTCCCCAGTGCTAAAATCTGTAACCACTTGCTCACCAGTAGTTACAGCACCTTTATATATTGAAGGTTGAGTTTGTTCTAAACCTTCTCCTGTTTTTACAAAGTCTTGTTTTATCTTACTATATTTATTTATATCTTGTTGCCTTTCATACATTTTTCTTGACTTAGGTATGAGTCGGTTTTTATCTTCAAAATAGTTTTCAAACTTTCTTTTCTTAGTATTTAATAATTTACCAAGTTCCTCCTCTCTTGCAAGTAATCCTTTTTTACTAGGATCTACAGCCCAGTCATCCGGCCAGACACTTCCAAGTTCCTTTACTAATTCATCATGTTCTTTAGCTAAAGCTTTAATCTGATTATTAAAATAATTTACTTTATTTACTGTGTTTAATGCTTTTAATCCTTTCTTACCATAATCAGACATTAATGTTCTTAATTGATTAGGTATTTTTATTTTTGGATTTCTAGATAGAAAAGCTGCTAGGATCATAATTGGTGCTCCAGCTTGTGTAACATTTCCATCTGTCTGTTCTTCATTAGCTAGACTCAATGTTGTTGCAACTCCTCCTGCTATAATTGGCAGAGCATTAATTACATTTTTTAGTATGCTAAAGTTCTTTGGATTATTTTCCATTATATCATATAGTCTTAAAGGATATTTTTCTCCTTTTAGATTTTTATAAGTTTTATAATGTTCTCTTAGCATATCTATGGTGATAGGGTCATACTCATTTTTTAGTATTCCTTTATCCAACATGTCTTGTCTTATCTCTGCAACGAATGGAACTTTTTCTGTACCCTTAGAACCTGTATTAAAATACTCTAATGTCTTTTCTAGATAGTTTGGATTTGCAGTACCAAATAATGAATGTGCTTTTGATTCTTCTGAAACAACTTCCATTCCTGGAATCTCTAATTGTTTTCCTGCTGATTTTCCACTAACTAATTGTAGTTCTTTTAATTGCTCATCTAAGTATGTTATATTAGCTTCTTTATTTGCAAATGATCCTAGATAATGACCAAGTTCATGTGCAGTAACTTTTTTAAGATCTCCTGCTGCAAACTTATCTCCACTTACAAATAATTGATTGTCTTTCATTCCATAGAAACCAGCCTTATCTCCAAATATTTTTTCTGTTTCTGATATAGCAGTATTAACAGAATTTAATTCTGCTTCTAAAGGGTCAACTAAATTTTTATAATCTTGTGTTGACATCTTACCTTCATCATAAAAAATAGTAAAATAATCTATTTGATCTTCTAAACTTTTTCTTTTATTTAATTGGTTGCCATAAACTTTATTTAAATTATTCATTGTAGACATACCCTCTATCAAGGTTTCTGGTGTTTGTCCAGCTAATGATGGAGTATTGTCAATCATTAACTGTAATCTTCTTTTGCCTTCTTCAGTTTGCCATAACTCAATTTTGTTATTTCTCATGTCATCAATGACATTGGCAGCAATTTCATTATCTGATTTATTTACTATTTGTTTTGCTTGAGTTGAAATTGATTCTTGAGATACTCCTGTGGATTGTGAAGCTTTCCATTCTTTAAACATTTCTGCATCTTTTGCAGTACCTAATGGAAGAACTTGTTCTGGCTCAAATGCTACATATGTATTACCACCTTCTCCCTGAAACATGTCTCTACCTATTACACCATCTGCTCCTTCTAATCTAGCTTCTGTAGGTGTAATAAGATTTGATCCTAAACCACTTCCTCTAAACTCTTTAGCTTTATCAGTAAACTCATATGATTGATCAAGGACTGTAGGATTTTCTAAATTTAACAAGACAGGTTTTCTTGTCCCTTTCATTTCCTCTAATTCATATAACCATCCTTTATCTTGTGTTGCATAGAATGGTCTTCCACTTTCAGCAAGAACTTCATCTCCTCTATTAACATGATAAAGAATATCCTGTGCTGAACTATTAGGAAATGTTTGTCTTAAATACTCAGCATATTCATCTGCCGTACCAATTTTACTTAACTCAGGATAACTATTATATATGGATTCAATTTCTGGAGTAACACCTGAAACTCCTGCAATGCCTAGTTGATCATCTGCTGTAGTTAATGCTTGTTCTTCTGCAAGAGCTTGATCAATATTCAATGGTTGTCTAGTTGTGTTAAGTCCTTCAACTGTTCCAGAAACTTCTTTTATAGTTGCCTTCTCTGTATTTAATAAAACATATTCAGGTTGACCAAAAAGATTTGTACCTTCTATATAATCATAACCTTGTTTTTGGAGATCTTTAAGTACTGATTGTTTTATTCTTTCCATAGAACCCTCATACTTATATCCTTTAGCATTTGAGGGAAGTCTAATTTCATGTAGACCACCATTTGGATTTTCTCTAGCATATTTTAAAGCCCAAGATCCTTCTTCAAGATCTGGTGACATATAAAAGCCTGCATAACTTCTACCTTTTTTATTTTGTCTTTGAGCTAATCTTAATGGGTCTATATCAGCTACTGTTGCATTTTTATCAAGACCTCCGTGATAGAAAACTATATCATCAGTATTTTGTGTTATTGTATTCTGATTAAGAGGATCATATGATTTAGCAACTTCTTTATATTCATCTGGTAATATAAATTCTTTTTCAGGCTGTCCTGCAAATGATAATGCTGCTGGATCATTTTTAACATTATATTCTTCTAATTTTGAAAATGGTACTTTAGTTTCTAAATATACCATCTCATTTGCTTTATCAATATACTGACCAGTTACTGGATCAAACACATATGTATTAACAGCATGTGGTGCACCCCTTTCTCCTACTTTTTGTGTACTCCACCATTTACCAGCTGTATTCTGAGGAAAAAATGAACCTATGCGTTCTACACCATTTTCATCTACATATCTTATTGCAGCTGGATCTTGCATAGCCTCTGCTATTTCTGATTCAGACATTTCAGCTACTGGTCCATAATCCCAATTATTATACTCATTAGCAGTTTTACTTTCTGAAGGTAAATATCCTGGAATTTCACTTCTATATAAAGAAACTTCAGTATCTAATGTTTTTGGAATATTTTCATATACTTGAGCAGCTGTTTTGCCTTCATTCAAAAGAGTGTTAATGTTTGCACCTATATATCTGCTATTATTTGTTAAGCTTCCAATATTACTTCTCATTATTTTAAATTCACCAAGATTTGCATACTTAGTAAATCTATTTAATGGGTTTGTTAAATTAGTAAATGCTTCAGTTGCATTTCCAATATTTGGATTACCCACAACTAAACCACTCTGTAAGGGTGAATTATATAAAAATGAATAATTACCTGATGTAGGTAATACACCGAGACTACCCGGCTTTCTAAGTTCATTAATTGCTTTAAATGTATTTGCCGCAGGTTTAATAAGTGGTAAAACACCTAGACCTCCCCATAGTAAATTTTCAAATCCTTTAGCATGATCTCCTTCTGAAAACCCTTCATAGGCTTGTTGAATATGTCCTTGTGGTTTTAATGCTTCATATGCAAAATATGCATTAAGAGCATTACCTCCTGTTAACCATGGTAGAGATTTAATTGGTGCATAAGCTAAAGCTCTTGATGCTCCTATAAGACCTAAACCTCCCATAGCAATTGTTCCTGGTAGATTATAAAGAAATGAACTTTGAAAATCCTGCATGTTGTCAGCAAGCATTGCTTTCTCATATTTATCAGCTTCTTCTTGAGTCATGTAAACTGTTTGCCCAGCCATCTCATCTGGGGTAACAAATTTTGTCAATTGTTCTCCTGTTATAGGATCTTTACCAGCAGGAACCTCAAATTGATATTGATAGTATTGACCACCCCAACCATCTTCATCACCTCCAACATACATTTTATTAGGTCTCCATTCATCTGTTTCACTAATTTGAACAGCTACTTTACCTTTTTTCCAATCTTCTTCATCTTGTTCTATTGTTGGAAAATATTTTTTCTTATATGCTTGTGGTTCTAAGTTTTGGTAATCTTTTAAATTATTTATTAATGCTTTATCTAAGTCTGTTGGTTCTACTACTAGATTTTTATATGTATCATCAGCAGCAAGTTTTACAAGTTCATTTGATTTTGGTTTCCACCCCCATTTACCTGAACGTAGTGCTTGAAGTATTTGTGCACCCCATTCTTGTCTACCAGTAGCATTAGGAGAAACAATATCTATATTAGCACCATGACTATCAATAAATTCTCTATCTCTTGCTAGAGTAATAATATCATTATCTGTCCACCTATCTATTAGATCTGTTGTTTGATCTTTCTCATATGGTTTTTCATAATCATCACTATATGCTATATAAGCTTTTGCATAGTTTTCTATTTCTTTAAAATCTTTTCCATATGATTTATAAAGATCTTCTTTTGTTCCTAGTTTTTTTACATTAGCTAAATAACTTACTGCATTATCTAAACTATATCCTTTCTTCTCCATTAAATCAAGGACAGCTTTCTTAGTTTGATATTCATGGTATTCATCTGCTTGACCCATGAAATCTCCAAAGTAATTTTCTATAGTTTCTTTAGTACCTACACCAAGTTTATTTATTATATCATCTGTTCTAAGACCACTATCCCATATTCTTGTATAAATTTCATTTGATGGAAATAATTCTACATTTCCAGTAGTTTCATTTTTATTTATAAAGTAACCTTGAGCCTTAAGTTGATTTTCATATTCAGGATCTGTACTTAATCTTGATTCATATTCAGTTAATGGAATTGTTTCAAGTGGATCTAGTTTGTCAAACTTATTTTTCTTTTTAAAGTCTGCTTCTCTTTGAGCTAATTTTTCTTGCCATAATCTTTCTTCTTCTTCTTCTCTCTTTTTTTGTTCTTCAGCCAGTCTTAATTTTTCTTCTTCTTCTATTTGAAGTCCTACAGCTTCTCTTTCTGCTTCAAGTTTTGCTATTGCTTCTGGAGTAAGACACTGTCCCATATAAGGACTTGTACCTGGTTGACATACTAATGGATTACCATTTATATCTACTGGTGCATATGGATTACTTTCTACAGAGGTTACTGTGTTACCTGAGATACCTTTATAGAAAGCCGGGGTTCCTATGGGTGCTGTTACCATATTTCCTGTATACAAATCTGTTTTGTATCCATAAGGAAATACTGTTGGTAAAGTATTTATTATTTCTTCTTCAGTTTTTTGATCAGTTGGTAATGTATTTACTAGTTGTTCATTAGTTATTTGAACAGGTTGAATTAATGAAGGATCTACTGGTGTTGATCCTAACAAAGGATCAGTAGGAAAAAATCCTTCTACTGGACTATTCCAATTTGATGTTACAACTGGTTGAGTTTCTTTATTTTTTTTTCTTCTTAAAAATTTAGGAGGCCAAGCTGTTTGTTCTTGTGGTATTCCTGTTATTTTATACTTTGCCATTATTTTACGATTTCAAATGTATAACCTAGTTTTTCTAATTCTAATTTAGTAGCTTCATCTACTTCATCTCCTATATCATATTCTCCTCCTGATTGCCATTTAGTTAGTCTTGGAATAGAAATATCTTCTACTACATAACCACCCTTTACATATTGATCAATTTCATTTTGAGTAAGTTCAGTTTCAATAGGTGTTGGATTGGTTCTAGCTTTTTCTTCTAGCTCTTTAATTTTTGCTCCATATTCCATCTCTGGAGAAAATCTAGATACATAAGCAGTTCTTCCATTACCTGGTTTCATTCCAGACCACATACCTACATTAAAATCAAAGTCTGATGCCCTACCATTGCTATCTACATAGATAGGTTTTCCATCTTCTCTATAATGGGAAAATGTCATAGCATGGGAAGTACCCGGTCCCTTAATATTTATTATATCTCCAGTCTGTAGTAATCCTTTTTCTTGTGCATCAAAATCTGGGTCAGTTGTTTTAGTTACTCTTTCAAAAGGTACAGTACCTTTATTTACAGCATTAATAAATTTATCATTTGACTCAAATGCAGTTTTAGAAACATCACTAAACTCAGGCTCACACATCCAACCTGATCCTGCAGCCCACATACAGTTTGCAGGATTAGGCATTCCCAATCTACTTTCTAAAGTTGGTACACCTCTGTTTTTCCAAGCAGTTGCTGCACTCATGCCTTTACCTTCTTCTGGATAAACATCATATATAACATCCCATGCTGTATCTACAACTTCTTGTGGAAGGTATCTTCCTCTATCCAACATTTCTTGGATCTGATCTGTTTCTAAACAACGTCCTTCATCAACACATAATGTTTCAGTACCTGTTACTACATCTGATATCTCTGCTTCTTTTTTAACTGGAATCTCTGGAAATTCTTTTTGCTCAACAATACCTCTCAAATGATATGGTATAGGAACCATATAATTTGACATTGCATTATTAGTTTTATCTGCAGGTGCAGCATCTGGATTTTGTTGTCTCCATATATAATAGTCCTGAAGCATATTCTGCATGTAATTATAATCTTCAGGCAACCATTGTGTAGGTTCTCCTATTTGAGTTTCTGCAGCTTTAATTTGCTGATCCCATTCTTCTGGGGATTCTGGAAAAACACCGGGAATATATGTAGGTACTATTTGAACAGGTGATACATCTCCACCACCTTGAAAGTACATTGCTTGTGGATCATAGATCTTTTTCTTATAGTTCTTCTTTTTGAATAAAGGATTCTTTTTAAATAAAGAGTTCTTTTTACTTTTTGCAAATATTCTATTAGTGGCTAATAAACTTTTAGAATACTTTTTACTACCACCTTTCTTTGCTTCTTCTAATGGAACTTCAGTAACTACATTTGTATCAAACTGATGCATACCGGAATATGGAGAAAGAACTTTTCCATTTGCCATAATAGGCACTCCTGTATTAGACATATCAATTGTACCATCCTCAGTATAGATATCCATTGACTGTTTGTTTCTAAATGGAGAATCATCTCTGTATCCCATTTTAGAATTATAATCAATGTCTCTTTTCTTAGCCGGCTTTTTTGCTTTGTCTAAGTTTTTTAAAGTTTCTAAAAGTAACTTCTTGTTATACATTATCTTGGAGAATATTGTGTTTTTGTATTTACTATTTTTAAGATCATGTTTGTATCCCTTGAGTTACTCTTAGATAGTTTTAGAAAATTAATATAATGCCTAAACTTTTTCCTTTGTAATTCAGGTTTAGCATAATCTAAATTTAGTAAATTTAATACTTTATCATATCCATTAGGTGCAGTAACCCAAATGTTTCTATCTTCATAATTTCCTAAAAGTACAGTAGAATCTGGACTTGGAAAATATGGTCCAGGTGCTGGAGGATATGATGACCCAATTGGAAATTCTCCTCTATCTTTAGTTATATCCCAAAATTGATTTATTCTATACTTGTTTTCTTCCTTAGAGTAAAGTATATCATAACTAGCTTGATTAGATCCAAGCTTTGGAAATTGAAGAGATAATGGTATATCATTCTTTGGATAAAGATTTAAATTCAAATATCCTGATACTTGTTCTGTATTATGTATTACAGCCTGATCAAAATTATAATCAAGAATATGGAACTGATCTATACATAAGTTTCTATCTCTTCTGTAGCACTCTAAATAGTATTCAATACTTTTTATAGTATTAATCATCTGAGCAGTAACAACTGGTAATTCAATTTCAAATGGATATTGTACACCATAGAAATTACAATAGTCATTACAATATGCACTGTGTTTCCATATACCATCTACCTTAGTTGTTAAGAATGTTCCTTTACTTGGTATATAGAAATTAGGATGCCAGTCATGAAAACTAATCCAAAATTGTAATTTAGGGTCATAACTTATTGTCCATGATGCATCAGTAAAGTATTGTGGATTTCCTAATTTAAATTTATTGTATCTAGTTGGTTTACCATCTGGACCAAATGTAACTGGTATCATAAAGTTATCATAGAAAGAATCATAGATAACTTGATTTTTATATTCATCTTTTAATCTAAAATCTCTTTTAGAAAAATATAATACACTATTGTCATTATCATAACTTGCCATGCAAGATATACCAGCAACTGGATTATCTGTGTGTGGATAATTAGGGAAATCCTCAAGTAGTTTGAATGGTAAGAATTCACTGAACCACCATTTCATTCCATCTTGTGATATCTCTGTTAAGCCTTCTCTGTAGGAAAATACTTTACCCTGATTTTGTGAAATATAATAAAGTCCGGCTGGAGTTGATACTACACCATATTTATTTTGAGATGATCCATATTCATATGGTTTTTCAGCTACTACTACATTTTGAGGAGCTTGTTCAAATAAACCTCCATCTCCAACAGTAACTTTAGTTCCACTATCATCCAATTGTATAGAATCAACACCTTGATAAATTAAAGGACTGTCATTTTCAAATGTGATAAATAAACCTGTCTTAGCAAAACTTTTTACTGAACTAAGTTTACTTTTAAAGTCTACTTTATTTAAAGGCAAAAATGTTCTCCATGCATCTATATTACTTGCATCTTGTTGTTGTAAAGAATAGGTTACTCTATTAGGATAAGTTACATAACATAACTCAGCAATATTTGGATCATATGAAACACCCTGAAGATATCCTGCTGTAAAATACTGATTAAATAAAAATCTAGATGCACTTAAACTAAAGTCATATGCATAGAAATTTCCTTTTGTAAGAATTTGTGGATTTGAATCAAACAAAGATGGAAGATCAGTATAGTTATATTTACTATATGGTCTTTCATAATCAAATGTTCCAACATCTCTAAAATCAACTAGTACTTCTGACTCAACAAAGAAATCTCTAATTCCATTTGCAGATGTATAAAAATAAGAATCTTTTACTCCAAATATGCCTGGATAAATTAACCATGAATTATTTGAAATACTATAGTATACATTATCTAAATCATAATAACTTCTAGGCAATAATCCATCTCCATAATCAGGAGTACTCTGAAACATATCAAGAATATTTTGTAGATTAAAATCACTAATATCCCATGGTTGACTATTAACTTGAAACTTTGGTTCAGGAATCATTTGATTTAAGAAATAATTCCATTCAATATTATCTGGAACATCATACAACCATTCATAAAAGAAGTGCATGATGTTTTTTTCTGTAAACCTATTTATATAGGTATCTCCACCAAAAAATACTGGAGTATATAATTTTTTTTGTGTAAAGTTCTCAATACTACATGTATTACCAAAACTTGTAGAGCTTAATGTATTTGCTCCACTTGTAGCTTGAAAATTAATTTTTTGTTCACATGGTGTTGCTACTACTTGTTGTATAGTATCAACTTGTCCATATTGATTTTCAATTCTGTATTTTAGACCAACATAGTGACTAGCAATATTATTTATAAAATTATTTGATTTACCAGTATCTCTCCAATTTATTTTATTTGGTGTAAAAGCACTTCCACCTGGAATACTAGCAAGGGGGTTAAATGTTCTAATTGCATAATTTAAAGTCATAAGAGATTGATCTATACTATCTCCATTTCCTTGTAATAAATAATGAGGACCCATACTAGTTCCTGTAGCATTTCCTCTTTTAGTTCTTACTACTGCTAACTTAGGTCTTTTAATATTATTGATTGTATATTTTTTAAGATTTCCAGAACTATCAATAAATTCAGGCATAGCTTGTAATTGATCATATACATATATACCTTCTTCCATTACAAATCTTTTATCAAAGGAGTCATTAGGTTTTACAAATCTCCAGTAATCTCCATGACTTACCATCTCTAATGCATATTGTCTTTTTCTTACAATAGCATAAATTGTTTCTGTTGCTAGTTGTGCACCTTCAACAAAATAAAATAATAACTGACCACCATTGCTTATACCACCTAAGAAGTTATTAATTGTAGGTCCAAGCATTTCATAACCAGTATATGTTTTATCATATGTTGGTGTTGTAATATATTTACCATCTTGAGCAACTTGCTCATATGTAGTTTTAAATAAATTTTCAAGTGAAGTACCACCAAAAAATGTTTCAGTAAAAGCACCACCTGATGACAAGTATGTATCTAATTCAGATTGGAAATTACCTGGTGCATTAAATAATGTATTATAAGTATCATCATAATATGTTTGACCACCAACATTATTTAAGAATGTAGGATCACCTTGACCTTGTTGATCATAGTTATCTCCTGTAATACTTGTATTAATATTACTTGGTGTAGTTGTGATTGAACCACCAGCTGTAGTCCATACACCATTGGGACCATTGATTGTGTTGGTTGCAGCACCACCATCAATTTTTAATTTAGCTTCAAACTGTGGATCAAAGTTACCAGCAGGGTAATTAATTTTTAATTCTCCTAATCCTTTTAAGATAGCGTTTATAATACCAGTTGCTAAAGCAAATGGTATAATTTTATTTGATAAAAGTTTAAACTTAGGATGCTTGCTTGGCTCAATAAAATACTGCAATGCTTCACCTTGTACACTACCATATATTTTTAATTCAGTAGCTGACAAATAAGGATTAATAAAACTTGTATCAGGTGAGTGGAATGAAACTATATCTGTCGGTATTGTTTGATTAACCTTATCATTTTCATTATCTCTTACTGTAATATAAGGATCATTATATAAGTAATTATAATCATTTGGATTTGTAGTATTAAGAGCTGGAACAATACAGTTAAATGGATAGTTAGCATATAAACCAGTAACACCAGCTTCAGTAGCACTTCCTCTTGGATTATAATCCCGGAAGTTATTGATCATCCCTTTAGCTAGAATGCTTTTATTACCATGTCTTGATCCTCTTAGTATTTCATATCCAACTATACCTGGTATATCATTACCATCATTATCTTTAGGGAATATAATATTCTTAAAGTCTACTCCCATCAGTCTAATAAAATATTCACCATTTGCTTTTTTTACAAAGTGATGAGTACTATTTCCTGTAGCATTATCAGGAAACCTATGATGTCTTATTGGTTTTCCACACAAATCATAATTTGGATCTGTTGTTTGTGTCCAACATTGTGAACTTGAATTCCATACATTAGGTTGATAGTCTGGATAAACTTCAGTAGATTGCCAGTATCCCATTTTACCTCGGGATATTACAGTGCCTCCATCAGGCAATACACTTGTTGTTGTTGAAGTTATAGTAGCTGTATTAACACTTTGGAAAAACATTGTGTCTCCAGGAAGAGTTACTCCAGTTTGATTTGCAAATGGTGCTAATTCAAAAATTGAATTTCCATTATATAAATAATTTTGTGGGGGTCTTCCCGGAATATGATAAGATGCTGACTTATCTCCTGTATTATATACCCAACGGATGAAAAAAGAATATACCTCATCTCTTAAATAAGATGTGTGTTTTCCCCCATCTATATAGTATCTTTCAGGATACTCAACACATACCCATTCTGTTTGAATTAGATTTGCTAATGGTTGATAATTAAAATCAAATTTAGAAGTTGGTCCTATTCTTAATAGATAATTATTTACATCTGTCATTTGAGCAGATTTCTCAAATACAGGATTCTGTAAAATTAATTCTTCTACAGGAACCGTTACAGTGGTTTCAGGAATTTGATCAAGTACAATATTTGTTGTTCTTGTAGAATAGTATCCAATTCTTTTTGCACTTAAGTTTTGATCTATAAATCTTACAACTACTAGTTCAAATTCTTTAAAGTGCTCCGTATCTGCATCTACAGATATCTCAAAGGAACCCCTCTCATTTACTGAGTTAAATACAGGTTGTATATAACCAATAGAAAAATAATTTGTAACTCTTTGTCTATCTATTACATAAGCTGCTAATACTCCATATGATCCATTTTCTAATACTCCCTGTTGTTCAGATAACCTTAAATCAAAACAAGGTGTCTTAACTAAAGATGCTAGTCTTATTTCTTCACAGTTTAGTTCATTATATGGTTTACATATTACACAAGGTGTAGGTTCATTGGAATTTTCTGTTTGACATTTTTCTTTCCATGCTACACCAGGCCAAAGTAACTTATTTGCTGTACCGTTACCATAATAGTTTATTGTTGTAGAACCAGGAGCTCCTCCTAACCAAACATAATCATCTGGTGGCCAAGTTTTGGGATCTCCAATATTTAAGTATCTATCTGGATTTAAATTATCAGCCCAGTACACTTGCCATGTACAATCATCTTTTAATTTACTAGCTCCAGTAATTAAATGTAACTTACTAAAGTTTAAACAATGATCTTGTACAATAGGTCTATACTTACATAAGTCTGATTCAAATAAACCTATCTCAGAATTATTTGCTTTTGTATCAAGTGCATCATAACCTACTGAATATATTACCCACTTATCACTAAATAAATGTATTGCACCAATTATATAAACAAAAGGTGAACCCATTGTTTGTCCAGCTCTAGCACATAAAGCATTTGATTCCTCATTAGATAAAGTGCCAAGATCCCCCTCTGCAGTATTATTCACAGCATTGCGGGCATGTGTCCACATTCCCTCCTGTACAAATAATGGATCTGCATCTCTGTTTAACCCTTTTATAAATGAGTTAGTCTGAAGGGATGATGTTTCTTGTTGAGCTTTCTTTGCCATATTATACTACTCTTATCTTATTATAGTTTCTATAGTATACATTGTTAGGTGAGTAGCTTTTGAACATGTCATAATACTTACCGTACATTGCTTTTCTATTAGCCATCCATAATTTTTCCATCTCTTTAAAGTTAGGAGTGTTAACTAAACTAAGTGCTTGATTTCTTGCTGCTTTTAATTTAGCTGATACTAACTGAAGTTTTGTTACCACATCTTCACCATTCATGAATAAGTTTTCTAGAATTCTTTCTTTTACTGCATACTCATAGTATTCATTAAGAAGTTCATGATCAGGAACAAGAAGATTCCCGTCATCATCTTCAAGGTGTGCTTGATAATTAAGATATACTTTACCTTCTTTAAATGTGGTATTTAAGAATCCATATTTTATCCAACCTTCATTTGCTGTATTGTAATATAAGTTTGGACAGTCACATTCAATTTCTTGACTAGGTTTCATTCTTAAAGGTTGAGTATAACTAAATACTCTAACCTCACCTGGCTTTACTACTTGTACAAGTTCATAAGCTTCATTCTTGCAATTAACAAATACTCTTGGTTGAACTACTCTTGGAGGAGTACAAGTATCTCCATATGGAGCTTCAGGATTATGTGTTACACATACACCTTCTTTACCTTCAAAACAACATGGTTGATCTACTGGAGCCTCACAACAATTAAGAATTGTTTTTGCAGGAAACTCACGGTATGGTATTTCTTCAATGTGAGTACCACCTACACCCATAGAATATCCTGTCTGATACACATAATTTCCACAGACTAATCCAAAATTGAATGTATAAAAATTATCAGGTAACTTTACTTTATGATGTGTAACATCTAGAATTATCTCCTTCTGTTGGTTTATTCTTAAACCAAGATCATAATTAATTTTCCTAACCAACTTGATTAGTTGTTGAGGTTCAATCATGTTCTCTAATGCAAAAGTATGTAAGTCAATACTTACATCTTCTAGAAGCTGATCAAAAGTTCTATATTTAAGAGTGTAGTTAAAGTCCATTATCTTAGTATATTTTGACTGTCATCTGTTGGATCTACAGGGATCTGAGCAATCAGGGTTAATTCTTTTAATGCAAACTGTTCAACTTCAGAAAATAAATATTCAGGAATATTAAGTGGCTGATCTTGTATTAACTGACATGCATCAGAGTCACATGTTGGAACATCATTTTCAAATATGGCTTCTATTCTCATAGCATCCCAATCAACATTAGGAACATATATATAACCATTAAGATACCAAAAGTAAGGTCTCTTATTATATTTAAAAGTTGTAGATTTAGTTATAGAAACCCAAGTACCAGGATCTGTTCTAAACATTTCAATGCCTCCGTCTATTGATGAAGCTGTTCTAATTAGTGGTCCAAACATACCATCTAAAATACTTGGTAGTTTTTCTTTTGATCTTTTAAAGTAACACCCAGAATATACACCAATACAACCTGCCTCTACTTTATCTACATCTATCAATTCAATGTAAGGTAATACTTTGAAGATTGAACTAATCTTCATTAGTCTAAACTGATTGTCTTCTCTTTTAATTAGAGTTTTTGCATACTTAGTAAGTACAAAGTATATTTGACGGTCAGTAAGAAATGGATCTTCTTTTACAGCTTTTAGTGCATTTCTCACTCTAGATATTGCTTCTCCAATTGTTGTCATAAGTCAAACTCATTATAGCTTTTTAAAGCTTTATTTTCTTTCATAAGGACAATATTTTTAACTACTGTCTTCTGATATATTTTTCTAAGTTTAGTAGTTGCATCAACTACAACATACATATTCCAGTTTTCTGGATAATTTTTAGAAACAGCTCTTTTAAAATCTCTACATGCAACAAAACTCCAATACTCTCTATTCTTCATTTTATGCTTTGGTGCATGACTTGTAAAAAAGATTTTAGCTAATTTACCATCTGTGTCAAAGTTTCTATTTGTAACTGTTACACCATACTTGTTTGATTTAGCATAGTCTACATTTGCCTTTTTACTTTTCTGGCAAGTACCTATAAATAACCAACCAATTGTTTCTGGTAATTGTACACCATCTCTTTTTTCAATTACAGTATTATAAACTAACTTGTTAAATGATTTGATTATCTTTCTTAACTTGTCATTTGTATAGTCTTTATACTTACTGTGCTTTTTTCTAAAATCATCAAAGAACTTCTTATCTAATATGTTGTGCACTTCTGGTCTAAACCGTGGTGCTTTTAAATCTGGTTTTTTAAATTCCTTCATATTAATATACTAAAAATTAATGACATTAACAAATATAGGTATAAAACAAAACCCCCACAAGTGTGGGGGCTTTGCTTGTTTGTCACAGAAACCAACAAACCTGTAACAATTTTATCCCATTACAGTGATAGTAGCTGGAGCCCAGTCACCACCTGTTATGTTAGTAATTTCAATTGTATTGTTATTTACAATTCTATATGTATAATCTGTACCATGAACATATGCTGGTAAAGTTGGTAAACTTCCATCATACTCTAAAACTGATACTAACAAACTTGGTGTATTTAAGTTGTGAGTAACAGTAACAGATGCTCCAGAAAGAACAGCTGAACTTTGTACCCATTTGTTAAAAGTTATTCCAACAGTAACTGCAGTAGCAGAACCTGTTAATGTAATACCTTCACCAATACTATTTGTACTTGCTGTTAGACCTTTAGTTGCAAGTGTTGGACCAGTACCATCATTTACTAATGTTTCAGTTCCTCCAGCAGATGCTAATGTAACTGTAGCAGGAATTGCAGTATTTGTAATAGTGATATCAGTTCCACTAGCAGTTAAAGAAATCCCTGCACCTGCAGTTAATCCTTTAGTTGCTAAAGCAGGTCCTGTACCATCATTAACTAGAGTTTCAGTACCACCTGCTGATGCCAATGTTACAGCAGAACCCGGATCAGAGTTAGTAATTCTAATTGCATCTGTACTAGGTACAGTACTTGCATTAAGAACAATACCTGTTCCAGCTACAAAGTTTAATGTATCACCAGGAGCTTCAGCAATTTGAATATTTGTAGGATCATTATCAGGTCCCCAAGTAAATCCTGTATCAGGATTAATAGTAGCTCTATCATAATCATTTGGTGGAACTACAGTTCCTGGTACAACTGATGCACCAGTTACGTGACCAAATGTATCAAATGTAAAGAAGATATCTTGGATAAATGTATTACCAGAATTATCACTAGTTAAGTTACTTACAGTTGATGTATCTTGATGTGATATAGTAACTGCATTTGTAACAGGGTTTACAGAAACATCAATACCAGGACCTTCAAAAATTGATGATGCAATAGTTTGGGCAATGATTAAATCAAAGTAAGCTTGTAATGCTGGTACATCTACATAGACAGTATAAGTAGTTATGTTACCTACTGTGTTAGATACTACATCAATATATTCTGATCCTACTACTGTTGAAATTGGAGCTTCAACACTACATAGGTAATTAACAAGTTTAGTAATAACTGTATCAAGATAATCATATCTTCTGATTACTACATCTTGATTACACATAATATCTGTTCCTGTATATACAATACATTGTGCATTGAATACTTCAGGACAAGATGGTGGACATGGTGCAGTTACAGTATAGGTATTGCTGCATCCACAATTTTTGGTACAGGTGTGATTTGCCATTTTTTTTATTTTAATTAAACATATATATACTTTTTCTTTTTATACCTAACAGCTTATAAAAGTTGGTGTATTACCTGAACAATCCTGCACAAATGCTTTAAGATCAGATAAATTAATTTGTAGACCTCCTAATTGTTCTGCTCTTGACATATCTTGATCAAATGCAAATGTCAGAGATGAACCAACTAAATTAGGTTGATAAGAACCTGCTGCTGATGCATTAAATTGACTTGGTGCTGTACCAAAATATTCTGGTATATTTTCTCCTGCTACAGCTACTGTACAAAGTTGTCTTGTCAAAGATGTTTTACCTACTACATTAGGTGATCTATACCAATCATTAAAGTTGGCACTAGTAATAGTTAATTGTCCTATATCACTTATTGATAAACCAATAACAGATGTCATTGAATAATCATCATCCTCATCTCCACCAGTTCTTGCAACTCTTTCACAAATAATTCTACCTGTTACTGAAGCACCACCATCTATAGTTTCACCTACACCCAAAATACCTGGAGGTATAACACTATTTCCTCTATGGAAGCGAAGTCTTAAAGCTTCTTCTGGAGGAGTACTAACACCCCATGCTGCATAAAAGGGGCCACTCAATAAACATGCATTGGGATCACTACCTGAACTAGCCTGTAATGTATTAAATGTAAATCCTGAATATACTCCATTATAGTCATCAGGATCTACAACAGTTATTGCACTACCACCTCCTCCATTAAGTGTTGAACCTATAGGAACAAAAGCAGTACCTTTAAAATATATTACATTTCCAATTCTTCTACACTGTGGTTTAAAAGCTGCTCCACTCATAAAGTTAAATCCTAGTAAAGGAATCCAACCAGTGTCCTGCATATCTGCTCTTAGTATACCACCTGTATATGTTAAATTAACTGTATTAGTATCTGTTACTGTAATTGTAGTAAATGCATTATACATATCACATACTGCAACCCATAAATTATTAATGGCATCTGCTACAGTATTATAAGAACCAGATTGTATCCAATTTGGATTTGTAGAAAATGGAGTTCCTGTTGTAAGTTGTAAATCAGCATCTGTAATGCAGATTGCATCTACAGCATTTATTAAATCACCTGTAGTACCTGTAGCTGCATAAAATGGACACCATACATCATTTATAAATTCTTCTAATACAACATTTATAAATTGAGTTGACCCATTAAGTAATGCACCTATATCACATCCTAAAGTAAAGGACGGGATTGTAAATACTGGTGGTGGAGCATTTTCTAATTCTTCTAATCTAATTATAATGTCAGTTATCTGTGCATTTATATTTCCAATTTCATCAATAAGTGCACAAATTTTTTCTCCAATCATTTGAACATAGTCAAGTAATTGCATTGTGGTAACATTACCAACTCGAAAACAAGGTGCAACAGATACTACACAATCAGGACATCCCGGATTTGTTTTTATATCTTCTGGAGTGATACCTTGAATCTCACAAATTTTATCAATAAGAAGTTGTATTAATGCCTGAAAATCTTTTGGCTTACATGCTGTAATTCCTAAGCAAGCTAAGTCATAGTTATTTACATTAGTTTGATCTAATATAGTACACAACTCAGTTGCAAGTTTAAATACTACATCAGATATAGTATCTCCAGTACAAAGATCTATACAAGCAATATCTGGTCCTTGCCATATTATGCAATTACTAGAAGTTGGACTACAAGGTTTATTATCTAAATTTAAAGGCTTCATACTTTTATCTATTTATAATATACAAATTAATTTCCACAATTGCAAGAAGAATATGTTTTTCCTGAGTTACATGCACATGGACAATCTGGGCATTTATAGTTAGGATCTTTCAAAGATTGTAAATCTATCAGTTCTTTTTTAAATAACCATTTATCATCCTCATCAGGACAACAGTTTGTTATACCATATCTTTTTTCAAGAACTAACTTATACATAACATCTGCAGCTCTACATGTTATTTTATCATACTCATCAGGATCACAATTAGGTGTATTATACCCCGGTCTAATTGTTCTATTATTTTTAAACTGAGGTTGTGGACATACTCCTTGTAAACATTCTCCAAAATATTGAATTATAGAAAGTGGATCATCAAATGGAATAGGATTTTGTGCACAATATTCAGTATCAACACTAACATAATAATCTACTAAAATTGTCCAAGTACCTACTGGGCAGTTAGGATAATTTGCATTATATAATATATTTGCTACAATGACATCATTGTCAACATCAAATAATGTCCAAACATTTCCAGGTAGTTCAAATGAAATTACTACTTGATATCCATTAAAATAAGCTACATATTCTGGTTTTCCATTTACTATGTTTCCATTAGGAACTGCAACTAAATTATAATAACCAGTATACTCAGCACTTAAATATAATCCAATTAGGATGTTTAAACAATTACATTCTTCTTGACATGACTTAGTAGATAACCTTGGGACTACTAAACCAAAATCACACTCATCATTCATTTCAAATGTTAAGTCAGATGATATTGAAATCCATGCATCATCTCCTTGTGTTTGAACAGGACACTCTCCTTTGTAATTTGAATATGCAACAAATTGAGCTAAAGTAACTATTGTAAGTTCCCATCTATTTGTTAATGCATTAAATGTAATTTGAACTAACTCACCGTTATAATATCCAGTATAGTAGAAATAACCATTGATTTGACCAGCAGCTCTAAATGTAACTATTGTTGTTATACATTCTTCAGGAGTTATACAGTAAGTAAATGTTCCTGTAAAACAACCACATGGAAAATATTCCCAATTACCAATAGGGCATGCTAGATTAGGACAAAGTTTATAACTTGGCCATGATGTAATACCTAGTGCAAGAGGATTAACCTCCGTATACAAAGCATACCAACAACCGTCATAAAATGCAATTGTATAACATATGTTTAATATTTCTTGATCATCAATATAATTAATGCAAGCTTTATAGGTAGGATAACCATTAACTATTTCATCTGTTATTTCAAATTGAAAGTTTGTTTCTTGAAATACTTCACCTACAAGATATCTAATATTAGCTTGAAGACAAGAACATGCATCATCTGTAACCCATTCTGTAAGACATTCTCTACTGCTTGTTTCTCCTGGATTTAAAGCTATTACTTGTAAATTTCTATCACAGTCATAGTATGAGTATACTTTTCTTACATCATTATAATTTGTAACTGTACTGCATTGACATATTATATCTACTCCACATGTTCCACAATCTTGATAAGTAGCTGTAACTACTACAGTGGTTGCATTTAAATATTCAGTTGTTTCAGATACTATCCAACATCCTGGACAATTTTGTATATTTATTACCCCTCCAACATATCCTGATAAGGCACTGTATGTTATAATTGGATCTGCTACTCCTGCACAATCTGTTAATTTATAATAAGTTCTAGTACATGAAATACAATCAGGAAATATATCTTCAAGTTTAATATTTTGTGGATTTGGAGGAATTATATTAATCTGTTCAACTATATAACATCCACAATCTAATTTTACAACTTGACCAATATATGCTTCAAGATTTAAGATTGTATATATAACATCATTGTTATCACATGAAGTTAATTTATATGCTATAGGACCAATACATAATTCACATGTTGCATAACTAGATGTTACTACAACATCAATAGGACAATCACATATATCTAATCTGTCTAATATTGAAGCAATCCAACAACCGTCTCTACCAACAATTTTTACAATGTTATCTGTACCATATACATATTGAAGTATTGTATCCGAATTTGTATAAATTATTTCACCTGTAGTACAGTGTGTTAATTTATGACATACTACTGGACATCCATCTGGACCACAAGGACCAAAGCTAGCAAGTATGTAGTCTGTATCAGTTTCTTGAAATATTGGTGGTATTTTAGAACATACCTTTACATATGGATTAGCATTAAGAGCAGTTACATTTATCAAGGTATCTGTATCATCTACATAGAAAAACCCATTACTATTTGCTATATAATAGCACTGAAGAGAGCAGTCACATGGAATATCTGGATCAGGATATATCTCTACTGCATCTTCACAACTAGTATCTTCAAGAGTAATAACATAAGCACATCCTGTAAAAGGTTCTGATATAACAGTTACAAAAGTTCCAATATAATCCTCAAAAGCAATGTTATTAGAAATTATAGGTTCTTCTCCATTACATGGAATTATTAAATAACAGTTTTGAATCAGTATTGGACAATCAGGACATACTGGAGCATCACAGTTAAGATCTTGATCAACTAAAGATAATTGAACTAATGGCGGTGGACTAGGATATGGTGTTATTCCCCCTGTATATTCTGGAGTAACTGTATAACAAGTACCAGGTGTTAAACCCTCATATGCTGATAGTCCTATAAATTGATAAACTTGTCCACCTACTATAGGCAATGAACCTTTAAAAAATATTTCTGTACCAGTACAACATTCTACAAATTTTAGAAAGTTAGTAATAGCCGGTATAGGTGTCTTTGTCATCTTTTAATAAACTTATATAAATTACTATACACAGCATTTCCTGATGTATTTGTCTGTTGTCTTGCAGCATTTTTTTCAGTTCTTAAAGTATCTTCATATGAACCTATACATCCATTACAAACAGATCTACCATTAGAAGCTGTTTTTCTTTGACATCCACAGGAAAGTGCTTTTCCACAATTTGAACATGTTGCCATAATTTGTTGGTTTTTTAATGGTTAACAATTTCTACAATCAAATTTATTTAAAAGTCTTACTGCATAATTAAATAATGTCATGCCTTCTTGACTTCTATGACATACTTCAACTTTTGCTTTAGCAGTTTCTAAATACATTCTGATCAATCTAAGTTCCTTCAACTTTTCTTTTATTTTAGCTGGAGGATCACAATCTGCAACATCTATATCACAAAGAATTTTTTCATAGTGATTTAGTGCACAAGTTATTCTTAAGTGATTATATTCTACATATACCTTACATTCTGGATCAATTGCATATTTTACAATATAAATTCCATCAGGTAAGGATAAAAAAGAACTATCACAATTTTCAGTTTGTAATCCAAAATCACATGCTGTATAAGTTGGTGTTGATTCTGGTACAAACCTTATTTCATTAGGACAATTGAATCCAGGTACTGTAACAAATAGTGTTGGTCTAAATACTCCAACTAAAGGAGAATAAACACTTGTATCAAATATCTTAAAAACACAAGAATTTGTAACAGTTGGAATTTCTAAACTTAATACATGATTTGCCATAATACTATAATAAAAAAGGAGAGGAGAGATTAACCCTCACTCTCCTTTATATGAGTTATCAAAAAATATTAATCTATAACTGCTTCATCACCTGGAAGTGGAACCACTTGACTTGCGCAAGGAATTCCTTTACCAATATCTTGAATATTACACTCAGAACAGTTTTCTAACCATGCAAGAAGTCTTTTCCAAACAGAATTTAATGCTACATTATCACCTTGTGGAACAACAAGTTCAACAACATATTGGTCATTATCAAATGTTCCAGTTGGGTTGTACAATCTTGGTACATTGTGTTGTAAATAGATTCTGTCATAAAGACCAGTTCTAGATATACCAGCTGCATTAAGAATGTCATACCCTTGAGTAATCTCTCTAATTCTGAAGTCAGTAGCAAAATGGTTTTGTCTGTAAGATTCAGAAAGAATTACATCTCTTACTACAGTTTCACCAATACCATTTACTTGTCTTCCGTAACATTCTACACCAACACAAAGTGCTTCAAATTCACATGGAGATCCTGTGTAGTCTACTTCAGAAGCATAAACTCTTACTGGCTCTATTTCATAGAAGTCAGTTACTTGGAAAGTACAGTTTTCAAACTTAGTTTCATAGTATGCACCTGTTAATACAATACCTGCACACATAGTATTTACATATGCTGCTTCAGTCCAATCACTATAATGCTTATATGTTACTCCTACAATTACAGGTAATGCAGTAAGATCTACATCATTTGGATAGTAATAAGTCCATGCTGCACCTGCATTGTTTGTAAATGTTACAACTGGGTATATAAATGGATTGATCAACGGTGAATTCAATATTTGTTGTGCCCAAGCAATATATACTTTTCTAGGATCTACTGGTGTAGGAGCAATAGTGTCATCTGCACAACATCCTGTGTATCCTTCAAGTGTTAAGTATGCATTGTGATTTAATAATCTTAATGCAGGAGAACCTTTAACATCTAAACGTAGATAATAAGTTTCACCACACAAGAATGGTTTACAACAATCTCCAGCAGTTTCTCCTGGGTTAGAACTTGATGGTGGATTAACATAAGTCCAAGGAGTGTATCCTACGTGAGTTACATATCTTTCAGGTTCATTAGCAGGAGAGTAATAAAGTTTGCTTACATATTTAGGTCTAATTGTTTTAGTTTTGTTAGACTCCAAATAACCTCCAGCAAATGGACCAATTTTGTCATTTTTCATTAATGAGCCTGTAGCAATAATTACATCACAACAACCTGATGGTTGTGGTGCTACTGTAAATGTTTTAGGATCAATAAATGTAATTTCTCCTGGTTTCAACATATTTGTTGTCGATGTTCCCAATTGTACCCCACTTAGGCCTGACACTTTTTGTGCCACCATAGTTTTTTTAAAGGCATGATTAAAATAAGACATTGTTTTTGTTTTTAGTTAATAAATAAATATACTATAATATAGTAAAAAGTTTTTTAATCTCCAAATTATTTCAAGAAAAGTAATTTATACTTAGTAGAGTTAATAGAATCTTTAACCAAGTCTAGATTATTTACAATTTCAGAATAGGGTAATTGTCCTTGAAGTTTATTTATCATTGCATAAAGATCTCTAAGATAACCTACACCATCAGCAACTGTATCCAATGTTCTAGGAGCTACATCTTTTAATGTAAGTATCTTTTCTGCAGTACCTTGATATCCTTCAACTAATGTATCAGCATGTCCAGGTAATCCATCATAAAAATCTCCTATTGCAACATGTGCTGCATAGGAGCCTTCACCGGTTACTTTAAGATGAAGTTTATGAAAACTGTTTCTAGCATTCATAAGTTCTACTGCACAAGATGCAACCATATTATCTAATGAGCTACCTCCTACACCTGCATCTGGTGTTGGTTGTGGTTTAGCAGGTTCTGATTTTGGTTGGTTAACAATAGGTTCTGGTCTACTTACAGTTCTTGTAGGTTCAACATTTCTTTTTAGAAGTCTTGATTTAGTTTCCATATTTAGTTGTTTCTTTCTGCAGTTTCTGTACCTCTAGAGAATTGATTTCCTGATTCAATATCTCCAGCAAGTATACTAGCTGCTTCATCAATTATTAATTCTATTATATCATCCTTAAATTCACATTGTACTTCAGCTGTAGATGCTAAATTAGTATATGGATCTACACAACCATTAATTTGTATTTTAATTGGCTGTCTATAGTAAATAAGGTCTGCCTCATCTATATCAAATTCATTATTTGTATAAATGTTTACACTACCTCCTTTTAATGTTGCAAAAGTTTCCCCCCACTCAAAACTTGGTTGTTTTGATTTATCTCTAAGTAGTTCTCTTAAGTTAGCTTCTTCTGCTAAATAAACCATCATAGATCTTTTATCACAGCAGTCCTTTCTAGTAAGGGCATCTACTCTTTTCCATTGAAGATAATCTTCTGGTAAAGTACCTCTGTAATAATACTGTTTATCTGCAATGGCTAAGGGAAAAGTTTCAAGAAGTATTTGTAAATCATCTTTTCTTCTTGTTGAACCTTCATCACCTTCTTTAGTAAGATTTATACCATGAAGCTGTCTACGAGCCCATTCAACCTGAGCTTTATTAAAAGATTCAACAATTTGCCAGCAAGTTATATTATCATAATCTTGACTGTCAAGCTTATTGAGTCTTTGTTTAATCTTTATGGTAAGTGTACTATTAAGCATAGCTTATTTTCTTTTCTTATTTTTTACAGCACCTCCTCTTCTTTGTTTATAAGGACTTGAAGTTGGAACACTCATATTCAATGTATTAGCTCTTTGTCTTGGTGCTGGTGTTGATTGCATTGACTGTGTACCAATCACACCTTCTGGCTTACTCATAGACATTATTTTTTGCATAGCAGTAGAAGGATTAACACTACTATAAACAGATGGAGTTCCTGCTGGTGGTGTAAGATTAGGTTTTGCTGGTGGAGATGCTGGATACTGATTTAACATGTTTTCAAATGCAGCATCATCCGCAGCCATTCTTCCCATACCAGATCCTCCTCCACCTTGGAGTTTCTTTAAATACTTATTATAAGCTTTCATTTGTCCACCAGCTTTCATATGAGCCATAGCTACATTATCATTAAATGTTTTAAGTGGATTATTAGGTTTAAGTGGTTTTTTCATAGTTATCTATTTTTAGCCATTTTTTTTAATGTTCTAGCTAGAGCTTTTCTTTTAGGTGTACAAGTAGGTTTTGACATAGGAGTACAATAACCCTTATGTTTAGGATTGATTGCTTTTTGTATCCATTTTTTATCCTTCTTAGTAGCCATGACTATTTTTTCTTTTTACTAGCTCTTTTCTTAGCACCTGCAATTCTATCAGCTGCTGTTGCTTTAGGATTATTATCTATACCAGCTTTTACTGAAAGCATACCAAATTTAGTAGCACCACCTTTCTTCATTTGCATAGGTCTAGTAGTAGCATTATAGCCAGGCATACCAACAATTTTTTGTGAACCACCTTTTTGCATTTTCTTTGTGGCACCGCCACATTGCATACATTTTTTCATGACTATTTTTTTCTTTTTAATTTAACACTACCACCTCTCCTTTCTACAGGCAAAGATGTTTCTTTTTTAAGTTGTTTTCTAATGTCAGATCTTTTAACATCTTTACCTTCTTTTTCTGCTTTTCTTTTAAGTTCATTAACTGCTTTTATTCTTTGAACTCCTTTTAATGAACCTACAGCAGAAGCAATTGCTGCACCAGCACCAAATACACCAGCAGCAATTTTTTGACTAGTACATGGTACACAGTCAGGATATACTCCACATCTATTTTTAGAGTTGTTTTTACAATCTCCTGCAGCACCTCCTTTTGCCATTTTTTTCATTGTGCCACCACATTTAGCACATCCCATTTTTTTCATATTGATATAAATATATAAATTAACAATTCCATTTCCTCAAAGATTTATTAATCCTTGAATCTGGGTCATTAGCTTTTTTCTTACCAGTTAGTTTTTTCTTCATACCTTCCATTCTGGCACAAAAAGATTTTCTCCTTTTAGCAGACTTACTATCTGGATCAAGTTTAGAAGGTTTGGTAGTTACAGCTGTCTTAAGTTTACTTCCTGGATTCTCTCTTCTATAGGAAGCAACACCTTTAGCATTCAAACCACCTGATGGGTTTTTACCTTCTTTTCTTTGCCAAGCTGCTGACTTTGCCATTACTATTTCATTTTACCATTAGCAAGATTAGTAAACATCTTAGCTTGCTCTTGTGCCATCTTCTTTACATCTGTCATAAGCTTAGCATCTTTCTGAATCTCAGCTGCCCTTTTTAATGTAGACATAGCAGATTCAACTTCCCACTTTCTCATCTCAGCCTTGTTGCCTCCCATAATAGAGATACCAAGTGAAGAAGATGACTTCTTAGCAGGAGCTTTCTTAGTAGTTGTTGTTTTCTTAATTGCCATAACTATTTATGTTTTTTTGATGTTCTTAATCCACTAGAAGAAGATTGTCTTCTTAAAACTGAACCTTTAATAACTGATCCACCCCTTTTAGCAAATGAACTACTAGAATCAAAAGGATCATTTTCTTCTTTAAGAAAAGCATCTCTTGCTTTCATTCTATCTACTTTATTTTCAAGCTTATCTTTGTCTACATATTTAGTTACTTTTTTAAGCTTGTCACCATCTTTATTTCTTACAGTTTTAGTAATTGTACCTTTAAAAATATCATAATCTTTAGTTCTATCTCTAAAGATACCTTTACTTTGTTTTCTGTAATCTGGATCTGCCATGACTATATATTTTTAAATTAAACATTTTTAACTCTTCTTCCCATACCTACTCTAGACTTCTCAGCTTTTTTAGCTTTTAGTTTAGAAGGAGATAATTCACTTTTTGTTTTAGGAGTATCCTTAGATACTCTTCTTGTAGGCCGGCAGTATTCATTTTTACCACCGGCACCACAAGCTTTTCCTGTTTTAGTATCTTGCCATTTTTCTTTTTCCCATCTTTTAAGTTCAGATCCTTCCTTAGTTTTTCTAACTTTGCCGGATTTTTTTCTGCACTTTGCTATAGCCTGAGAAGCCCTAGCAGAAGGGAATACAGCATATCTTGCTTTTACACTATGATAACATGCATCTTTTGGCATTACTATTTTTTATTTTTTTGGTTTAGCAACTTTTTTGTTGAGACCAACTTTAGTTCCTTTAGATCCAGCAGTTTTGTCTGCAAAAACTTTTGCATTAGAATTGACCATACCTCCTGTTTTCATCATTGTTTTGCCATACATAGCTTTAGATACTTTTTTCATTTTATTTAACTTTTAAGAGTTCCAAACTTTTTCAACAGATGAGCTAAGATCATTTAAAATATCCTCATGTAAAGGGTTTTTTAAATGCTCAATAACATCAGATACATTTCTACCAAGAAGACTTCCTGTCTTAGCATGGTATATATATCCATCTGCCTTACTTATAATATACTTAAAAAAACTGGAATCACGTACAATTGATTTAATTTTTAATGTTTCCATGTCTAAATTAACTGCATCTATAAAGGATTTTGCTGCCCTTTCTTTGTTCCCCTCAGATCCTATTCCATTAATATGGTTATCCATATTTTCATAAATAATATCTAGTGGAGTAGATTTTCTATATTGTGTACTATCACCATCTACAATTTTTGCAATATAGAATAACTTAGTACTGTTTTTATCAAATAATTTTTGAAGTTCTGCCAATGCTTTGTTACGGAGTTTTTTGTACTCTGTTCTGATCATTGAAGTTTCTTGTTCTTTATCTAAGTAGAACTTAGGTGGCACCGGTCTTGATCTTGCATCTTCATAACTTTTAGCTACAATAGAAAAACCTCCTGCTTCAATAGCATAATATTTTATTTTGTCAAAAGGATTATTAAGATCTAAGAACACTGGTTCATTACCACATTTAATTTCTATTTTATTCCAGAACTCTGCATTATCAGGCTTTAATAATTTTACCTGATTCCAGAAGTCTTTACTTTCAGGATCAAGAATATTTGCTGCTAACTCCTTTTCTAAATCAGCAATGCACTCTCTTATTTGTCTTACTCTAGATTGCTTCTCTTCTTCTGGTAATAATTTTATTTCTGGAGCAAATTCATTAAGTCCTGTTACATATCTAATTACTCCATTACTTTCAAGACATGCAAGTTGTTCTTGGTGTCTTACACCATCATAAAGAGCTAGACCATATTCTTCAAGACCCATGTTAGTACTTTGGCTATCAACAAAAGGTCTGATAGCTAGTTTTGTTTTTTTTGTGCTGGTAGTTTCTACCATTGTAAATTGTGTTTCCATGTTGGTTTTTATTTGTTGATTTTTAGTTTAAAATATAAAAAGGGAGGAGTTTCCCCCTCCCTCTTTTGATATATGATGGATTAGAAAGAGCCACCTGTTACTGGGTTTCTCATAACAATCTTAAGGACTTTAGTTGGATCCTTAACCCAAATAGCTGGGAATGTTTGAGTCATCATTACTCGGTATCCATTGAATTGACCAGAAGACTGGAATCCTTGTGTACGGCCCATATAGTCCATAGTACCATTTTGATACCACCACTTCAATTGATTATCCCAAGACAACTTCAATAAGAAGATATTGTCATTAGTATTATCAGTGATGTCAAAGATAATGAATGAGTAAGAAGATAATGGGAAACCATCAATGATTGGGTTCTCAATATCATTTGTATGGATGTTGTCAAATGCTGGGTTCAACACAAACTTAACATTAGCCAAGAATGGAATAACATAAGAAGTGTAAGCAAATCCAAAGTTCAAGTCCATACCTTTACCAGTGATTGCACCAATATCAGCAGCTTGAATTACAAGACCTGAAGCAACTGCTTCTCTCTTGATAGCTTCATTTACCATTCTCATACCTCCCATACCGGTTTGTACAATCAATGATCTGTTTGGATCTGGACCTTGGAACTCAACCTTACCATTGAAGAAGTTGTAGATTTCTCCACGGAACAAATCCAATGTAAAGTTATTTTTGTTGTATACTCTCTTGAATGAGTTATCCAACTGCTTCCAAAGACCCACAGACATTCTTAGATCATCTGGACCATCTTGACGTACTCTACCACCATGACCCCACATTAAGTAAGTTTCAATGTCAATAGCAATTTTAGACAAGTGAGCAGCTTCCATTTGAGTTAAGAAAGTTCTAGAAAGATCTCCATTGTCAAATGCTTTTTTTACTTTGTCTTTACCCATAACTTTGATCATATCTTCTAATGAAGAAATAGATGGATCATTGTTAGATGTAAAGTTTCTCCAGATCTCAGTTACAGGAACTGTACCATCTGCATTCATACCTCCTTTGATCATCAAGTCAGCTCTAGAAGATACTGAATAGTGAACATGAGCCTCAGCACCACCAACAAAGTTATAGAACTCACGGAATGAAGTTCTTGTTGTGATGTCAGAGAATCTTTCACCATACTCTCCTCTAGCAGAACCTTTACGGAAGATTTTAGTTCCCTCAGTAAGGTATTTGTGATCTAGGAATTTATAGTTGTCATTGTTTACCAACTGTACTGTATAGATGAAAGCATCTCCTACTTGTAGAATATCTTCATCAGTAATGTACATTTCAACTCCATTGTATTTGTCATAAGTGATGATATCACCATGTCCAAACTCACGTCTGTTGATTTTAATTTTAAAGGTTGAACCATCAGTACCTAAAACTCTGTTTGGGTCTTCAATGTCTTCAACAATATAAGGAAGATCAATAGATACAGGAGTCTGCCATCTATATTCCCCTCTATGGTTGTCAACCATAATTACATTTTTACCACCAAAGCTAGACATTTGGTAAAGAGGCATTTCCACCTTCTGAGCCATTGCCCAAAGGTCTACTGGACCTAAGTCCATTGGTTCTGCATCCTTCAACATGTTAACCAAGTGGTAAGAATCTACGTGTGAACTTGCTTGGTAAGCTGTATCCCGTAGAAAGATACCATTGTTTAAAACTGGAGTTGCCATTTTTATTTGTTATTTAAATTGTTACTAATTAAAACCGTTTGAACATATTATTAGTTCCACGGTTGATTGTTCTTGTTGGTTTAGAAGTTCCTCTTTGTTGCATTTGATCATCTAATCCATTTGAAGAAGTATTTTTTCTTGATTCTTCTGTTTTAAGTTGTCTTACTACTTTTTCTGTAGCTGCTTTACTTCCTTGTTCTCTTACTCTGTTTCTATAAGAATCAGGATCAGAAAGTAACCAAAGAGCTTCAGCAATAAGATCATGTCTTGGTTCTACAAACTGATACTTCTCTAATAAGTGTCCAAGTAAGTTTGTAGGTTTACCAGAAATTGAAGGATAGTTTGGTTGAACTAATCCTGAGTAAAGATGACTCTGTACTTTTCTATCCAACTTAATTCCACCAAGTTCACCTACTGAAAGTGTATTGTATACATTATCTTGGTAGGCCTTTGCTTGTGTAGCTTGTTGTTGTCTTTTGTACTCTTGTTCTGCCAATTGTTTATTTACAATTGCTTCTTGCATCTTATCTAACTTTGGCTTAAACTGTTGAGCTTTTTGTCCTAGTCTTCCAAGTTCTGCCCAGTCTTCAATTTCAGATTCAATTTCTTCTGGAGTTCCAAACTGTGTAGCATAAAGATACTGTCTTGCAATTTCTGCTTGATCATTTTCATTATTAGGATTTAAATCTCTAATTTCTTCCACATGAGCAAGTGTTCTAAATAAGCTTTTAAGATCAGTACCACCATCTGCTACATACTTAGCAGCATATTGGAGTTCTTGTGGCAAAGACTGAAAAAATTCTTTTGGAGTATTTTCTCTAATTGCTGCTTCTCTCTCTTGGAAGTTAGCTTCAAATAACTCTCTGAAATCTTTAGTAGTGTATTCTTCTAAAGGTTTGTCATCATCAAAAGCCATTAAAGTACCTTCCTCAATCATTTTTGTAGCTAACTCATAAAGACCTGACTTATCTACTTTAGGTCTTCCTTTATTACCAGCTTCTTCTTCTTGAGAAATTAAACCATCAAGCTCAGCAATAGTCTCTTCAACTTCTGCTTTCTTTTCTGCAGCTTCAAGTTTCTCTTGTGGAGATTGTGCTGCAGGATTATCAAAGAACGACATGTCTGTTTTTTCTGCTGTAAAAACAGATTTTTTTTCTGGTTCTTTTTGATCATCTGGCAGCATTATATTTTCTGCACCAGGAACACCAAAAAGAGCATCAATGTCTACATCAATTTGTCCTACCGTTGTAGAATCTTGTACCTGATCTTCAGGTCTGTTGTTGGTTGTTTCCATTCTGTTGGTTTTTGTTTACATAATAATATACAAAATAAACTTGGAAAATTTAAAAGTTAAAAATTCTTTTTTTGCACTATATAGCTAAGTCTATTTTTTCTTTTTGTTTGAGCTGCCAGCATCATACTTGTTTTTATTTACTCTAGCTATCTCTAATTGTTTATTGGCTATATCTTGTTGTACTTGTAACTTCTGTTGTTCCATATTCATTTTCTGAGAATGCTTTACCATATCATCACTTTGTTTCTGTCTTTGTACATCCATTTGACCTTGATATTGTTCAGTTTCTCTGATTTCTTTCATAGCATCTCTAAAGTCAGACTCTTGGTTTTGATTAATATCAGCCATTGAACCATATCCTGCAGCTCTAATCTCAGCAACAGTAATGTCTTTCTGAATCATCTTATCATCTCTTTGAGCAGCAGCATCAATCTCCATTTGTTTTTGCTTCTCAGCTGAAGCAAGTTGTTCTTGTTGCATTTGCTGTTGTTGTTGCAGTTCAGCTTGTTTTTGATCTTGTATTCTTTTCTCAGACATTTTGAGAACAGTATTTATTTCAGAGATTGACTCAGACTGTATTACTTTACCTATGTCATATATAGAAGCTCCTGTAGTATTGTTTTGTATTGCCATTTGTTTTAACTGTTCTAAGACAGCTCTATGATTAGCATTAGTACTACAGAATATATTTAGATCTCTCATTAGAAGATCCGTACCGTCAACTTGAAAAGTAACTTTTTCATCTGCCTCTGTAATATATGTCAACCTTGTAGAAGGTTTTGTAGAATGATAGTACTGAGCTAAGTCAGTTCTCATCTGATGTACTCTTGGCATTAAGTAATCACAGTGTTGTATAAAGTAGGTTTCTGTTTGAGCATAAGATGCAGCAGCAGCTTGCTCTACACCAGTAGCTGTCATTTGAGATAACTGTTGTCCCATTCTTTGTGGGTTAACACCAATTACTTCATAAGCTTGTTGCTTAAAGTGATTTGCAAGTTGTATTCTAGAAAGTAATCTTTCTGTCTGTGACAGATCTAGCTTTTGGAAATGCTGGAAGTTTAATGCATTTTCAGTATTAGTAATTGAAGTATCTAATGGTAGCATCTGAAAATTCTTCATTGCTACATAAGCTTTAGCCAAGTTACCTTTACCCCAATCTTCTCCTAATGAGTGTCTTGGTAATGTATTCTGGTCTAGCATTATAATAGTACCTAGTTCATCTACTAAGATGTCAGCTATCTGATTGTTTACTATGTTGTATCCAATCTGGTATGGCTTCATTAAATCAATAAGTGCAGTAGATCTTGTATTTCTATCTGAGAATATAGAACCTTCTACAGGAAGTTTACATCCATACAAACTATTATCACCTTTAAACTGGAATTTTAAAGGACCTATTTTAGGTTTATCTATTCCAAGATATATTGGAGTAAATCCTCCTGGATTATTCATACCCCAGAATGAAGGAATATTAGGACCAATTTTAACTCCTCCCCATACTTCATTAATCCAAATCCAATCAATGTGTTCTCCAAATACTAAATTATCTTTACTCTTGCCTTTAAAAAGTCTAGTATCATAAATTGGTTTATCTGATACTGAATAATCTTCACTTACAATTTCTGTTAATACTTCTCCGGTTTCAGATATTTTTGTAAGATGTCCTACTTTCTTCTGTGATTTCCAATAAGCTGTAGTTACCCTTAGTAGATAAGCTGTACCTTGATCATAGTAGTCTTCTCCTTCAGCTAGTATTTGAGTTATAACATCTGATCCATCAAGTACATTACCACCCATAAAAGATGTATACTGTCTGTAGGCAAGAGATGGCATGTTTGTATTCCAATCATGTGATTTAGTTCCATCATAGAAAGCTCCATCATTTTGAAGACCACCAATATTATAAGCTGCTGATCTAATTGGATAAATGGCTTCTAATGCTTCCATCTGACCTTCATTCATCAAATATCCAAATTTGTCAACTACATCTGATGGAGTAAACATGTCTGTTTTACCTACCCAGTTTGCTTGAGAGATGTATCTATTATCTGGAGATTTATGATAGAAACTAATTACTGGATTCCAAAGTTCTACTTCATAATCATCCTCCATCATGCGGAAATGCCAGAACTCTCTATCTGTAATAAGCATGTCTCTGAATGCTCTTTCTTCAAGTTCATCCATTCTAAATCTTTCAACATCTACTTTATGTTGATGAGTTGCCCACTGTTCAATTACAGATCTATAATCTTTTTGAAAAAACTTTTCAATTTCTGGAAGTGTCTTGAGTTTTTCTGGAGCAATTTGTTGTTGAGCTTCTGGAGAATTAGGATCAAGACCTTGCTCTATTAATGCAGAAATAATTTTGGTTTGAGCATCTGCTAATAGAGTTTCCTCTATCATCATTCTTTTTTGCTCAAGCATTTCATTATATGAAATATCATCAACTGCTCTATAACTTAATTTACTTGATCTTTTTGCAAATTCAGATACTAGAACATTAATTACATTTGGAATAATTGGATAGAATTTTAATTCAAAAGCTGAGGCATCTTCTTTAGTTAATAACTCAACTATGTCTCTGTATTCATTATCTTCCTCAACTATATAATCTGTTCTATCTATAATACCTTTAGCAAGTTTATAATTTTTCATAAACCTGCGGGCATTTCTTCTAATTTGTCTTAGACCATTCCATTCTAACCAATCTAAATTCCAAGCAGCCCATTGCTCATCTTTTTCTTTTTTAGTAAGAAATTGAAGAGGTTGAGTCACACTACCTAATCTGTTGTGTTGGACTTTAGCTCCATTCTTTAATTGCATTGCGTTATATACCTGCATAGCTCTTATTTAAAATTTTTGAAAGGTGATCTTTTAAAACTTTGTGAATTAAAAGATGAACCCTTTCCAACATTACGAAACGGGTTCTTATTTAATTTAAACAAATTTTCTGACTTTTGCAAGTTTTTAGCTGCATCATCCATAATTACAACTTTAGCAAAACCCCTGTTTGACTCTTGTATTTTTATAAATGAAACTAATGCAGCAAATGAAACCAATCTATCCACATTGACTCCATCAGAATATTCTTGCATTTCTTTTATTAGCATTGGATCCGGAATTCTTTCAATACCATATTTTGTTCTAACAATTGTACCATCTGGTTTAGTTTCTACATCTAATTCTTCTTTAGTATATTCTATGGCATAACTAAGAAGATGTGCTTTAAATAAAGAACCTGTATTTTTCCATCCATATTCCTGATACACATTAGCATTAGCTCCTAAATCCTTCAAGAAAAGAATTTGACTTTTTGGTACTAAATATCTTTGTTTCTTTCTAGATATCATATACTGTATAAAAAGTGAAATGTTATTCTCTACAATAGTCCAGGCATTATACCATTCTATTATAAGTTCTAACATTTGATGTGTTCTATTTATATCATCATATCTTCCACACCATGCAGCTACTATCTTACCTTGCTCTATGTAGGTTTCTGTTTCTACAGCATTTACCTTTCTTACTTCAGTAGATGATTTCATTACATAAATAGAGCACAATGATTCTGATGTTGTTGTTTTACCTTCTGATACGGGGTCAATAGAAGCAAAATATGTTTTACCAAATTCTGGATTTTCCATTGGTCTTTCCCAAACTACTAAACATCCAGTCTTATCCTCTGTCTTTTTATTTACAGGAAATTCAGTAATTGGTCTTTTATTACTACTCTTTACTGCAGGCTTTCCATTTTCATCTGTAAATATATCTAAGAACTCAAATCCATATTCTTTATCTTCAATTCTTCTTTGTTGTGCAGCAAGTAAATGAGTAGGGAATACAGAAACTGTTCTATTTGCAAAAGCCTCATGAATATTTCTAGGATGCTGAGATATTCTTAATTGATACTCTTCTGGGGCTAATTCATTCTTCCATTGTTTAAACTGCTCATTCAAAGCTTCTAATGCTTCTTCTACAAGTGAATTACCATAGTCATCAATATATGGAGGCATGGACCATTGTTCAGGAATAAATAAACCTGACAAACCTATAGTACCTTTATCATCAATAAGATCTGTTTCTACAGCATATATATCTTTTGATGTTGGATTTAAAATCATATCCTTTAATGGTAAACATTGACCTAAATCACCGACAGATCCTGCAGCTATAAACATACCTGTAGTAATTAAACCAGATCTCATTGCAGGTCTCATGTACTCATATGTCTGATCCATCTTAGGAGCAATTCCTGCCTCTTCATGAAAGAAGTATTTAACTGGTCCACCGACACCATTAGTAGGATCTTTTTCAAAGGACATACCTTGTATAGTTCCTTTAAGACCAACTTCATTCTTTCTATCTCCTTTTCTTACTTCAATCTTTTGTTGCCACATCATAACCTTGTCTGGAGACATAGGTCTATACCATGCAGTATGCTCATTTAAGAAAGCTGCATATTCTTGTAAGAATTTCCAAGATCCTTTCTCATTAATATAATCTTTAAGACTGGCTCCTATTTTCAATGTAACCCCTGCCTCAAACCATTGTTGGTTAATGAGTTTACCCATGTGGTAATATGATGATGCTATCTGTCTTTTCTTTAAGATAGCTACATGTTTGTATGAAAGTTCTGCTAACATCTCATAAAGAGCCATATGATATTGGGCATCTCTGATTTTAGCAAAGTCAAACTTCTGTTGTTCTTTATCAAAGATAGGTAAGAAGTTTAACCACATATAATATTCTCTGCAGACATACCATGTTAGATTTCCATCTTTAACTAATAGGCCTTTTCTACATCTAACTTTTTGTTCTTCCCAATAATTTATGTAGTCTTTGGATTTAAAAGGAGATGTGCAATATACTCCATCCTTTTTAAATTTGGTTGACTCTGAAATAAATAATTCATTGGTAAGCTCGTTGAATTGGTATTTTCCTGGTTCCTTAAATATGTTATTAAGGATAAACTGCTTGAAGTCCTCTCTGGATTCAAAACTTGTGGTTGTCCACTTTCCGTTTTCATAAGTTGGTATATCTTGGTAAATCTCACTCATTACATATCATAGGCTAATCCTTGCCCACCCCTTACTTTACTTGATTGTTCTTCTTGAAGATCTTTGTATGCTCCTTTAAAAGATTGTCTTATTGATTCATAATTTTTAGCAGCAGCTATTAATGAATTCATATTACCATCCCGCCCATGTGTAATAGGTGTTATTTCCATATATCTAGCTAATCTATCTAACATAGATGCAATACCTTTGTATGCTCTGGATGTAGGTGTTTCATACATCTTTTCACAAAACCTTAATGCTGCAAAGATTGTGTCATCCTCAGTAGAAAACTCTGCTTCTATTTCTTTTAGAATAATATACTCTTTATCTTGTTCTGGCACAAAGAAAAAAGGATTCATGTCTGGATTAGGACAGCACATGTAAAACAAATAGAGGTAAACTTTTAAATAATCATCTGGATACTCATCCATAACATCTTTAAGAGCCTTTAGTGTATAACAATGTTCAGTAGGTATTACTACACCGTTTTGAACATCAAATAGTTTTGCATACATCTTATTTCTTTTTAATAAAGGTAGGACTTTCTTTTATATGATTCATTACAGCAATTACCTCATCATATAAATAAGGTACTGGAATTGGAGTAACATCTTTTACAATTGGGTCCCCATTCATATCTTTCTTTGCTACAGGATATCCCCAGTCATCTTTACCATCTGTCTCAAATTTAATATGATGAATATATATTGTACCTGGCAATAACTTAGGATTATGCTTAAGTATAATATACATATAAATACTCAATTGTAAAGCATAGTGGTTAAAGTTGCAATCATCTAAATGAGAAACTGGATGGAGCATCTTCTCTGAAATTCCCTCCCAGTCCTTAAATGACTCCATCTTAATTTCTTTATTAGTTTTATAGTCAATGATATTAACTCTTCCATTTACAACTTCAACTAAATCTGATTGACCACAAATACCAGCAGACTTTAAATAAACCATATGTTCTGGATAAACTCCTGGTTCAAGTTTTTGATTTGGTGCATATTTAATACCATCTTTTAACGGCAGTGGTTTAAATATTGGAACAGTTACACCTTCTCTTTCTATTGATGCTAAAGAACACAAATCATCTTCTCTTTGATTATGATACCATGTTCCTAAGTCTGTAGCTCTCTTAGCTTCATTACTCCAAATATCTTGAATAATTTTTGGTTCAATTCCAAACCATTTGGATCCTTGTTTTTTAGAAACTTTTTCTGCTGTTTTTTTAGCATCAAAAGGTTTCTTTAATGAGGATATAACTGTAGTTACACTATACCAGACAATGTTATGTTCATTGTCTATACTCTTGTAACTATGATCTTGTGCATTAAAAAATATACTCATAAGCTGTCTAATTGATCTTCTTTCTTTTCTGATACTATGGATGCCCATTTTTTTGCAGGACATGAAGTTGATAGAGATCTTGTTTTAAATGATAAAGAACAACCACACAAAGAACAACATGGTTGAGTACCAGGCATAACACATTCTTTACCTTCTATGTCTTTATCAGGACACACATTACAGATTTCCATTCTTAATTCTGAAACATGCTCTACAAATTCATCTTTAACAATTGAATTTGTTATACCTTCAATTATCTGTTTCCGGTTCTTCCAAATTTCTTTGAGACTTGTTTTCATCTTTTTGTTTTTTAAACTCTTGTTTTTTTAGTTCTAATTCATCTATTTTCTTTTCTAGATTTTCAAGACACTCTACTTTATCTTCAAGCATTTTTTTATTATAGTATGCTTTAAAAGTAGAAGTGTCATGAGAATCTAAAGCTTTTTTATACCGTTGAATTGATTTCTTTACTAAACTTGGCCTAGCAACAAATTGGCCCAATCCTTCAACATTAATTCTAGGATAAGTAAGATTTGTTAAATTATTTCTAATACTCTTATAGTATGTTTGTATTAAATCTTCTATAAGTTCTACAGGTTCATTTATTTCTTCTGCAAACTCTTTATATAACTGACTAGATTTTTTTGGAATCATTTGCCAAGAAATTTATAATCTAACAATACACTGCCTTCTGTTTGAATTTTTAAATTAGGATTTATCATTACTATTTTTTTGTTTTTAGCATCTTTTGATATTAAGTTATTTTTTTCACATTTATTAATACAATTTCTTACTGTTTGCTCTGACTTGAATATGCTATATTCATCAGAAGCTTCAAAACAAAAACTAGACAATTCAATTGGTCCAACTGTACTAAGCAAAGTCAAGCACTCTAAGTCAGAATCACTCAATGTTATTCTATTTATATAACAATGAGTAAGTATCTGAAATTTAATAACATCTTTTTTAGACATTATTACTTTCTTTTGTACTTGATTTACTATAGCCATTTTTAGTTCTTTTTAAGTTTTCTAGAAATGGCTTCTGCATTAGATACTTCTTGTGGTGTTGGGAATGGATATTCTTCCTTGTCATCTTCTTCACCTTCAGGGCCATTTTCCATTTGATTCATCATCATTGCATATTGCATTTGAAGACTTGTTCTTTTAAATCTTACTTCATCAATCTTCATTAATAACTCTTCATGTTCATACTGAGCTTTTAAATAGGGCATTGAATCCTTATAAAATTTAAGCATTTCTTTTCTTTTTGCTTCTAATTCTTCTGGAGTAAATACTCTTTCTTTTTCTGTGTTTTCCATTTTTTATATATTTTAAGTTTACACAAATATACAAGAAAAGTTTAAACCAGAAATATTTAAACAAAAAATCCAGGCATAGAACATACCTGGATCACTATATGTAGTATAGGTCTATCTATTCTTAATTGTAAGATTTAAAATTGTTATTGAATAAAAGTTTCTTGCAGGATCAAGTTCAATTGAAAAAAAATCTACCATAGAAATTCTACATCTTATAGTTAATGCTTTCCAACTAGGTTTATGATTTTTCCAATTATTTCTAAACTTCATCACACTAAACTTTTAAGCATTGCAATTAACTTAGGTTGAGGAGAGACATCTGATTTATCTCTTCTATAAGAATTATGAGTATACAAACCTGGTTCTGCAGAAAGAGCATTCTTAGATACTTCCCACATGTCTTTCTCATTATACTTAATCGGAATTCCCCAGATTTTGTTCCAATATAATAGCAATTGTTTTACTGACTCAATTTGAGCATCTGTATAAGCATGGTAGTATTTATGACCTTTGTATGGTACAGAAAGTTCACATACTTGACTTCCTGGTACTTCTCTACCTACATAGTTATAATACTTACCATTTCTATTTTCTAGTGGACCCCAGTTGCATATTTCAATACCAATTGCAAGTGGATCCAATGATCTATATGGTAAAGCATTTGCTCTAAATACATCTGGCTTAATACCTAAATGGTAAGCCCAGTATTTAGAAGAGAATGCTTGACAGATTTCTCCATCAATTGTATCTTTAGATAAACCTTTACCAGATATAGTGATACAGGTAGCTATTCTACCTCTATCATCATTATCCCACATCTTAATTGTTCCAGGACCTGAAGAGTTTCCTGCTGTGTGGTGAAGTACAATCTGAAGTTTTTTAGTCTCTTCCTTGACATATTGTTTTTCAGAAAGTGGTACTTGTTTAATCTTATTTAAATCTAATACACTCATTACTTCTTATTAAACTTATTTACAAAAAATTTTGAAAGCCATTCTCCCGCTTTTTTAAGAAAATTGTTTTCTGCTTCTATTGTAACATTTGTACCTTCTTCTGTTTTTGTTACATTCACATCAAGTTTTTTACTGTCTAGTGTAAATTCTTTCTTTACTTCATCTGTGTGAACTTCAACATCTACTTTAGGAGTATCAACTACTACATCTACTTTCTTGCCTTCCTTCTTTACTTTAGCTTTGACTTTTTTGGTTTTTACTTCCACCTCAATGTCTTCTATTTTTTTTGCTTTTTTAGTCATTATTTATAATTTATGGATTTGTAATTTCTTTCTCTTTACTATCTTCTACTGTTAACTGAGATAATGTAGCTGCTACTGTACCAGCAGTTACTACATATGTTGCTGCAGTTACTATGGTAGCTGGTAATGCAATTGGTGCAGCAATAATAAGTCCTGCAACTGTACCTGCTATAATTGCAATTTTCTGAACTTTCTTCCAAAACTTAGGTGTTTTAGCTTTCCATCTTTGTCTCAGATTTTTCTCCATTTTCTTTCTCTATTAATTTTTTTAATCCAAATCTAGACTTTAATACTCTTACTAAAGATTTAGGAAGTAAATTTATATCTCCTAGATTTTCCAACAAAGATACAAAATATACTGAATAAAATCCTCCTATTACAACTGCAGGCAAGTAGTAGTATATTCCATTACTCTTTGCCATGTACCAGGATATATGTAAAATATAAGATGTAGCTACAAAATATAAAGGCATTCTCCATATTTTAAAACTTACAAATCTCTTGTTAATTATCCCTTTTGCAATTCCTGAAATCCAATCTGCAAACATTAATGACCACAGTGTAAATACAGCTGTTGGGTCATCCCATATGTAGTTTGTAATAAATGATGTAATTCCTGCAATAAATGCAGCACAACAGTTGACAGACCAATTTTTAGCACCAACAAGTGAGTAAAAAAAATCAAGTGGACTTGTGAATCCTATAAAACCTGAAGTTGCCTCTTCTTTCATTTTCTAAATATATACTAATAATATACAAAAAATTTTTGATATTACGTATAAATACTTAGTTTATTAACTAAGCTCCAAAAGTTTCTATCTTATAGTAGATTTTAATCCTTAATGAGCCATCACCTGTTGTAGGATTATCACCATTTGGAGTACCCATTACAAGATTAGCATTTAGTACATCTTTGTTAGTTTTAACTTGTACAGATCCTGAACCACTACCAACTATTAATGTATTTCTAAGATTACCAGATATAACACAAACTGAATCTGTTGCACTTGTTAATAATGTTTTATCTACATAAGAATCAAAACATCCATCTAAATAAAATGTAGGGGAAGATGGAAATACATATGCTGTACCATTAAATTTATACTCTATTTGTATCCTATCTATAACATAATACTGGGCTGCTCCCGGTGCTGGTAATAATTCAAATGGTGTTCCAAGTGTAAGAATTTCTACTGAACTTAACTCTATTAATTGTTCAATAAACTCTGAACTTGTTCCAGATATTTGTACTAATGTACTCATTGTTTTTAAGTTTATCTAATTATGTCTTTTCAATCTATTGATATGTACATTCCTAATATATCTTCTGAGTTACCTTACTCTATTTATGGTAGCAATTACAGAAGGAATTGCTGGTAATGGTGCAACTGTAGTATTTCTAAGTAATTCTATAGAAGATGCACTAGCTTGCCACATGATTTGAACATTACTTCCTGCATTCATTTGTGTAAAAAAGTTCCAAGCTGCTACTAACAAATCACCATTATTTGCTAATGTAAGTGTTGTGTTACTATCCGGAACATCTACTCCATCTACTCTAAACCAAATATAAACCTGTGTTGCTCCTCCACCTGATGTTTTATGTAATTGAGCAGAAAAAGCAATGTTATAAACTCCTGTTTGAGTTACTGTAATTTCAGTAGGATCACCAAATAAATCATTTACTATAGACACACCATTAGTAGCTGCAGGATCTACACTGTTTAATTTCATTGCTTTTGCAGTAGATATTCCAGTAGTTTGTGTAGTAGTATCATAGAAAGAACCACTAGCTAACTGATTTAATACAGCTTGAGCATTATCAGTATGAATAGTAGTACTCATAAAATTATATAATCCAAGTTACTACAAAGGTTGTTCCTGTTGCATCAAAGAATATAGCATCTAGTGTATTATTTAAAGTTCCACCATCATAATTAATAGTAACTCCTGCTGGTAATACTTCACCATCTACAAGTCCTGATGCAGATCCTACATTAGCAATAGAAAAACTAAATGCTCCAGCAGGTGTTGAACCAGTAGTATTTACTACCGTAGCAATTCTTGGAGTTCTTAATACAGGTGATAGATTAGTATTAATATTAGTTACTAAAGTATTGATACTAGAAGTTAAACTTTCTATAGACACTAAATTAGATGTATATGATACAATCTGTGCTAAGTAACTATTAGGATTAACATATGTAATAGGAGCAACAGGAGTTCCTGGAGTATTTGATCCAGCTAAAAAATATACAGGTGGATCAAAGGTAGTTCCATTCCAAATTCTTACCTCTAACCATGTTGCACCAGTACTATCTACTACAAGAGCTGCTTCATAGTCAGTACCATTTTGAATGGCAGTCAATATTTGTACTAGCAATGGCTCAACTTGATCAGTATTATCATCTATATCTTGAAGAATATCATTTGCTAGTTTTAGTTGATCACATATACACTCCTGTCCTATCAACATTTTAAGTTGCCAGGGGAAGTTATTCCCCTGTAAACCACTATTTTTTAAATTACCAATACTATTTGACATGATAAATTATTTTAATTAAATACGAGTTTCAGCATCAGCTATAAGATCACCATCATTTCTTCTGCCTGTAGATCTAACTACTTGAACTGAATAATCTGTTTCAGGAGTTTCTGGATCATCAATAACTACAAAAGTTCCTACAGGAACACCTTTTAGATAAGCCATATCTACACTTGGATATACTCCAAGAGAAAGTAATCCTTGTAGTATTTTTGTAAGTGCTGCAGCTTTTTCATCACCTGTTGTAGAGTATTGTAATAATACATATACTTGAGGTACAATTGTATCTACAGTAATAGTATCTATTATTTCTATAGCAAGTTGTCTGTCTACATTAATATCTGCCATGACTAATAGTTTAATTATTGTACAATCTTAACTATTAAGTCACCTGCAGGTGCTGGTCCTGTTGAAGTAACATACCAATCTCCTTTTTTCAATCCTGCAGCTAAAGCAGCAGTATTATTGGCATATACTCGTTGTGTAGCAAGTTTGTATCCCCAATCAAAGAAAAACTTATTTACCGACCTGTTTAGGTACTGGTACATCTGAGTAAGTTTTGATTTATACTCAGGCATCGTAGATCTAGCATTATCTACATTTTCAAATTCTGGTAAAGCTCCCATGATATAAAATTTTAATTACACTATAATATACAAAAAATATTTGAATAAAAAAAATCCCTGAATAAATCCAGGGACTCTTTTGTGTTTGTTATTGGTAAATATGTATTTATTAAAATAATAAACCTAATAAAAATGCTATTAACAACATGCTTACTAAAAGACCATTAGCAAATTTTTTTCCTATAGGATCTTCTTGCCATACATTGTGCATCTTGTTATATACTGGTTTACTGAAGGCATTCTTAAGAAAGAACAGAATGATTATAGCAAGCAAACCAATAGCAAATAAAATACCTTTTAGTATCATAAGTTATCTATTCTTCTCTGTAAATATATTAAAGCTTTTTGTAAATCCTCTTTTTTTGTTGATTTATTTTTCTTTCCAGCTCTAGCTAAATACTTAATTACATTACCTAAATAGAAATCATTGTCCAATTCCCAAGCTTCTAGTACTCTGAAAACTTCATAAGGATTATCCTTACCACCGTAGTATTCTGGTCTTGGACCACCATCAAGTGAAACTAATCTTTTTTGCCAATCAATTTCTTTTGCTGTAGGACATATGTCCTTTCCATATACTCCTTCTACCATAACTTTGTAAGGTGTTACCACACTATTGCAATTGCACTTTCTGGTACTAAGATTCTCATCTTACCATCAACTTCAATTTTCTCACCTGATTCTAAAGCATATGTTTGAACATATACATTATCTCCAGCTCTAAGATCCTCTACATCACTACCTACTGCATAGATTTCTAGTGATTGCCATTTCTTCATGGCTTCCTGCATAATCATTTCTTCATCTTTAACAGAAAGTTCTACTGGAGATTTTTTTAATTCTGGTATTGTTACCAATACTCTTTTACCTTTTACTGATTTCATATTGTTGGTTTTTAATTATGCATCATAACTTTTACCTTTTGTAGTTTTTGTAGTAACCTTCATTTCTGGTACTTCTTCTACATTTAGTAAATTAAATTTAATTTGTTCTATTAGACCTATTACAGCAAAGTTACCGTAAGCTTTCTCACTAATTCTTACTTCTAATCCTTCTTCTGCTTCTGTAATGGATAATACTACTGTTTCTTTTGACATATTGAGTTGTTTGAGTAATTCATCATAAACCATACGAGCTTCTAAGTTAGAGTCTGATTTCTCTGCCACAAGCAACCATAACTTTTTTAACTCAAGTGTCATCTCATATAATAAACTTAGTGATGGCAAATATATAAATATTTTTTGTTTAAACTAAAAACCCTGGAAAAAATCCAGGGTAGTGATAATTAATCTAAACATTAAACATGAACAATTCAAATATAATTATTTTTTTGATCTTAGTACAAACATTCTTAGATCTATTTTTTCTGCCTCTATAAAGGAATATGAGTCAACCTTAACTTCACTCCCGTCAAATTCAACATAAGATACTTCAAAGTTTTGAGCTATGAACTTATATAGCTCCCGGCTTTTATCAGGATAAGCATCATATACCCACTCCATTAAACATACTAAGTTTGGATATTTCTTTTGTAGTTGAATAAGATCTGGTAAAGCTTGATCTTCATTACCCTCTATATCTAGTTTTATAAAATCTATTGGTTTATCTATAAAATCTAAGAGCCTTATAGTCTGCACTTCTGCATATTCTTTGCTTACTCTTTCTATACTTACTGTAGAATGCAGGGGAGATTCTGTAATGTTTAGAATAATCTTATCTGTTGATCCATCTGTTATAGCTTTATTAAGAATAGTCAGTGGTAAATTCCCATTTAATTCTAAAGAAGTTTTTAAATAGGGAATAAGATTAGGGTTTGCTTCTATTGCATATACTTCACAGCCATGTAGTAATAACTGAAAAGTGTAGTATCCATAGTTTGCTCCACCATCAATGCACACACTACCTGGTTTTACATTCTGACTCATCCATAAAGATATCCAAGATTCCCAGTAACCATCTCTTTTAAGATGCGGCACAAACTCATCTTGTTTATCTTCCACACACAACCAGTATGAAGACAATAATCTTGTTGCTATTTTGTCAGCTTCAATAGTATAATACTCTGCTCCTACTTGACCTATCTTTTCAAGGTCATATCTATCTAAAAACTTCATAACTCATCAAATAATTTAACCCATTGTTCAGTAATCTTAGCCCAAGAATATCTATCTGATGTAAACTTAGCTTTAGATTTTTCAGAAAGTTCCTTATATAACTCTCTATCTTTATAGATCAACTCCATTTTTTCGGCCATATCCTCAGCCATTATCATCTTTGCTGTGGTTGTTATACTAGACAGCATATACTTTATATTTGCCGGTACTAACAGTCCACAATCTGAGTATAACTCAGTAAGTGCAGAGTGATCAGGTACAATCTGAGGTTTACCTAAAGATGCATGTTCAGCATTAGGTAATCCAAACCCTTCACCTAATCCAGAATTAAGACCTACATCACAAAAATTATATATAACATTCAAGTGCTCTATAGGCACACTAATTCTACCGTGTTGATCTGCAGTCATTAGGATCTTATCCTGAATATCCAGTAAGTTTGCCATCCTTAATATATCTATGTGAGCATCAGTAACTCCACAGTGCATGTATAAATAAACATCATGTTTATCCTTTGCAAACTCTGCAAAAGCTCTCATAGAAATATCAAGAAGTTTTCTTGGTTGGTTTCTACCCGCATTTAAGAAGACAAAACTATTATCTAATTCTGGAGCATCCTCAAATAGCAAGTTTCTTACTCCTGCTCTAGGTAGTGTTAATGGATAGAATACTGTATTGTCTACACCATGCTCAATTATACTAACCTCTTGTTTAGGTGCAGCCTTGGCAACAACTGATTTCCCAAACTCATTATATACTACAAGTCTATCAAGTTTATAAGTATGCTCATACCAATCTGGATCATGGTCTTCAGCATCTGCCGGTATATATCCAACAGTCTTGATAGTTTGAAGAAACTTGTTCTTACCCAAGAACATTATAATAGAACTCATGTACCAGACATCACCAAGTATAAATAATATATCAGGCTTTTCTTTTTTTATAATCTCTTTGAGTCTAGCTGCTTTCTTCTGTTCCTCATATAAGCCTACAGAATAGATCTTATAAGGAAGGTCATGTTTCTTGTTATCATGATATACACCTAATACTACTGGAGTGTATTTATCTTTAGGTAGATGTTTGATAATAAATTTAATTACATTACCAAAGCCAGTACCTAATGCGGGGCTATCACCCCAGAACATTATTTTCTTCATTGTTGGTTTTTGCAGATAAAGATAAAACTTTATTCATTATCATAGAACATCCTATCAGAATCTTCTGTGTTCCATTTTTCAAATCCCTCACAGTTATACCAGTCTGTGTTAACTAAATAATCTGGCTTCTCTGGAAAAGGCTTAGTTACAAATGAAGGTTCAGACCATTTAATACGGTTGTTAGGTTGTAGAGCAATCTGACCATTATCTAAAAGTATTATATGATGAGACTTATGCTCTAATGGATCTTCAGCTAAAGATAGATCTGTGTTAAGATCATTAGATCCCCAGTTAATGGTTCCATAGTAAGAACCTTTATAAAACTTTTTATCTTTCATGTATACTTCTACTGGAGTATCATAAAGATAACTTAAGCTCAGTAAGGTAAAGTTGTAAGAGAAACAATTCCATAATTGCAGGTAATGAAATGGTAGATCTGGTTCTGGTAACTTAGGTTCTGTTAGTAGGGCATGAGATGGTAATTTATCTCTAAGTGTGCCATTCTCTAACAATACCTGGAACAGTGCAGCTTGCCCCGGCATACATCTAACAGATATAACTACCCCCGGGGTAAACTCACCGAAACCCTTCTTATGCTGATACATGTACTCATTTCTAACAAATACTTTTAGCGGAAAAAAATTGTGTTCTATATATGCCATACTACTTTTTAAAGAATCCTTTCTTTGGTTGCTCCTTAGAACTAATACCTAACTTCTCAATAATCTTATTAGCTTGTTCTTCAGCAAAAGAGATTGCCTCTTCCTCTTTATCTTCTATATTATAATTATTAAGCAAGATTGCCATATGCATAGTCTCATGCATAACAGCTGTGGCTTTCTCTGTAAGGGAATAGTTTTTAAAAGTGCCTAGGTTTAAAAACAAAAATGGTTTATAAGGAGCTTTTGCTGTAAGCTTCTTATCTTCTGGGTCATAGTTAGTCCATCCATAAATATACACCCCATTACCTTTGGTCTTATCTACTTCTTCTGCCTGGGCATCTTTACGGTTTAGCCCGTGCATTTCATCTACAGAGTAATAATCAAATATCTCAGTAGCATCATTACCAGCAAGGAGTATATAATCTCCCATATCATACTTCTTCATCTTAACACTTGTTTTATTTCTTCAGCCCAAGCAAGTATATAGTCATCTACTTCATCCTTGGGTAACTCCATTATCTTAGTCATCTTCTCTAACATATACATAACCTGTGCAGTATCAGGATCTGGTTCAGTAATACTTGCCTCATACTCCTTACCACTCTTTATAATATACACTCTCATAAATATAATATACAAAAAAGCCCTAAGATATACTAGGGCTTTTAATTGTAATATCAAATTATTGACAATCTTTTATAAATGACTTAGTCAAAAATAATTATTTTTTTCTAAAGTTCATAACTAATAAATAAAAAAATCCCCAGTCTGTAGTCCCGGGGATTTTTCCTAACCATTAAACTATTCAGTAGAATGAAATAAACTGATATGTAAATTTAAAAATAAATTTTTACTTGGCAACAAAAATTTACTATTTAAGAGGATGTGATGGGGCCTCACTGCAGACCCCCCGGGCCCTCCGCTCGGCAGTGGGTACCCCCCTGTGCTGCCAGCTGGCCAAACACATTTGTCCATCTGTTGCAAGAAAATTTTCTTGGCAGAAAATGTTTCTATCCTGTTCCATGCTGTGCATGTCACACTAGCTGTCATGTCATCACATGCTCTGACATATGACAGCTAAGCTTCTAGCCCTTGTCATAATATAAAATTAAAATTTATATCTTATGAATAGTATTATAACTCGGGTTATATCTAACCCTCATTCTAAAACTAGTTGGATCTTCTATCCCAACGGCATGAAGCCTTTTGTGATAAGCAAATCCAAATGCAAAGGTGGTAAGTTTAAAGCCAAACATGTATACATTGTTGACTTTAAAGCCACCACCAATGCAAAGGGCACCTCTTATGTATACTCTGTATACAACCAAGGTGAGATAATGATTGCTCCACCTTCGTTGACCAAATCATTAAAAGCAATAAAGAAAGGGAAGTAAATTCCCTTTCTATTTTCCCTCTTTTTACTAGCCCTTAACTTAAAATGAATTTTAAGTAAATCAATTTAGTTATGCTAACAAAATTAATTTTTGTACTGTACCTTATAACAGGCACAGTAACCCCTCAAGATGAACATGAGGGTAGAAAGACATATGCCATCCATCAAGATGATGGCACATGTATAGACTATGCCTATAAGGCAGAAGTCTATAATTGGATTGAGACAGGCTCATTCCAATACAATGAAGACTTTGAGGATTAACATCCTCTTAGTCTTCTTTTTTCCCTTTTTCTTCTAGCCCAAAACTTATATTGATAAATCAATAAATTAATAAATTATGGCTTTACAAGCAAAATTTCTTAGAATGGGCAAAGCAGGAGCTTTGGCCATTTATGAAGTTCGTGGAACTTCATCTGAGTTAGCTAATTTCATTAGCTCTAACTATAAAAACAGTGAACCTGTTTTTAAATCTACTCCTGATGGGGAACCCATCTTGAGTAATGGAAACAAAGTTCCATTATTATTTACTTCTTACCCGATGCCGGGTAAAAAGTTATGGCACCCTTTGTACAAAGTCCAAGGGGGCAAAAATGCAGGGTCTTGGACCTTGGACAAGGAAGACCTGCAATTTGAAATTCTTGCTTCAAAATCTACCGGTGGTGATTTTGGGCAAGCATATGCTGCTGCCGCAGCAAACAAATACATCAACTCCATTGATGTATCTTCCTCAACATCAGCTTTGCTTACTGATGATGAAGATGAAGAAGAAGACTTCACTTCTTCTGAGTCAGCATCTGAAGATGCTACCATGGATGTTGAAGAAACTTCAACAACCAAAGCTAAGACTAACAAGTAGTCATAGCAAAAATATAAGAGTAACCACTAACGTGGTTGCTCTTTATTTTTTTCAAACCTAAAACATTTCCCTCTCTCTTCTAGCCCATAACATAAAATGAGATTGCACTCTTGATAGAGTGCTTACAGTACAAACATAAAAGTTGAATATTAATATTTTTAACTTTCTGTACTGTATTGTATGTGACACAGGCTCATTAAGAATTAATTCTGAAAGATTATACTTGCTACTTGCAGGTATCAGGTATCAGGTTTGTAATTCTTAACTGTATACTAAGTAAATAATACTTAATGCTTACAGGTTGGTACCGGAAATCTGTATCTAAGTTAGCTTACTTAGTATATACTAGTGTGTATGTCTGTATTATGTATACTCTTACTACTTACTATTCTATACCTTGTATCTAGATAGTATATATCTATTATAATACTTTAGTATTATATAGATTTTATATAGCTAAACTCAAACCAACATATATGAATTCAATTGAAAGAATTACTATTACAGAGGATTATGCTTTACAGGTTAATCTTAGTATTGATTCTCTTATACTAGAGAGAGAAGAACAAGGTTTCCGGGAAGTTAATAGATACTACCATCCAGCAGTTGGATTGGTGGTAGTTATGACTAATGCACCTGTGCCTGATTATTCTCTTGCACCTTAATACTAATCAGTATCCTTGAACAAATGATAGGAACAGATTTAACTATGTAACTTATACTTACAGAGTGAGAGGCAGTAATCCTCTCCGCAACTTGTACAACTAACCAATAATGTTGTACCTCTTTACTGTTAGCAAACAGTGACAAACCTGTGGGGCTACTATTGGGTTCTATATATACTCTGCAAATGTATATATAGTGCTAAGTAAATGAAGAAGGGAAACACCCTTCTATGCAGTCATTTATAATCCAAAGTTAGTGCAGACTTTAAAACCAGGTATTTTACATATAGTCTTGATAGAGCTATGTGAGTTTAATTTAAACTATTA
>Ga0315907_10000558_pt1 | contig 53355 bp, 49 predicted proteins | sample LakEriMetagenome_3_FD_203525 | JGI IMG/M metagenome (GOLD analysis project Ga0315907, IMG submission 203525) | Freshwater fungal communities from buoy surface, Lake Erie, Ohio, United States - Buoy 12 MA123 | ecosystem: Environmental > Aquatic > Freshwater > Lake > Lake biofilm | place: USA... | reverse complement strand
GGGGCACGCTGGCGTTTTGAGCACCTCAAGTCCGGGCCGACCCCGGCCCGGACCCTCCCGCCACCTCCTCTGACAGGTGCCGCCCGGGCCACCACACCGCACCTTGCGCTCCTGGCAACTCTTCGCCATCAGCGTGCTCATCTGGGGCACGACCTGGCACGCCATCGTGCACCAGCTGGCCCAGGCCACACCGGAGTTCGGCGTGGCGGTGCGCTTCACGCTGGCCGGACTGCTGGTGCTGGCCTGGGCGGGGCTGCGCCGGGAGCGCCTGCGGTTCAGCCCCCAGCAGCACGCCCTGCTGGCGCTGCAGGGGGTGTTCATGTATTCGGTGTCGTACATCTGCGTGTACCACGCTGAAAAGCACATCCCCTCGGGCCTGGTGGCCGTGGGCTACAGCGCCCAGCCGTTGCTGCTGGGGGTGGCCACGCGGCTGCTGTGGGGCACGCCGCTCACCGGCCGGTTCGTTGTGGGCGGCCTGATGGGTGTGGCCGGCGTGGCGCTGATCTTCGCGCCAGAGTTCGCCCAGATGTCCACCAACGCACGCGCGGCATGGGGCGCGGTGTTCACGGTGGCGGCCGTGGGGCTGTCGTCGGTGGGCAACCTGGTGGCCTCCCGCAACGGGCAACATGGCCTGCCCTTCGTGCCCGTGCTCGGCTACGGCATGCTGTACGGCTCCGCGGTGTCCTGGGCATTTGCCTGGGGTAGCGGCCAGCCCATCGTCTGGCCCTCGGACGTCACCTGGTGGGCCACGCTGCTGTACCTCTCGGCCTTCGGCTCGGTGGTGGCTTTCGGCTGCTATCTGCTGCTGCAGCAGCGCATCGGCGTGGGCCCGGCTTCCACCGTCGGGGTGGCCACCACGGTGATCGCGTTGCTGGTGTCGGTGGTGCTGGAGGGCTACCGGCCGGGCCTGCTGGCACTGACGGGGGTGGTGCTGGCGATTGCAGGCAACGCGCTGGCCCTGGGCTGGAAGCCAGGGCGTCAGGGCCGCTGAAGGTGCCCGCGCCGACTCCCTAGAATCCACCGGTTTGCGAGTGGAGCCCTCTGTGGCCCGCCCAGGCGTCCGCCACCCTTGCGGCGCTGACGCACCCCCCTTCTTCCGAAAGCCCCCGCCATGAGCCTCCAATGCGGCATCGTCGGCCTGCCCAACGTCGGCAAGTCGACCCTCTTCAACGCCCTGACCAAGGCCGGCATCGCCGCCGAGAACTACCCCTTCTGCACCATCGAGCCCAATGTGGGCGTGGTGGAACTGCCCGACCCGCGCCTGGCGCAGCTTGCGGCCATCGTGAGACCTGAGCGCGTGCTGCCGGCCATCGTCGAGTTCGTCGATATCGCGGGCCTGGTGGCCGGGGCGAGCAAGGGCGAAGGCCTGGGCAACCAGTTCCTGAGCCACATCCGCGAGACCGACGCCATCGTCAACGTGGTGCGCTGCTTCGAGGATGAGAACGTCATCCACGTGGCCGGCCGCGTGGACCCCATCGCCGACATCGAGGTCATCCAGACCGAACTGTGCCTGGCCGACCTCTCCACCGTGGAAAAGGCCCTGGTGCGCCACACCAAGGTGGCCAAGGCCGGCGGCGACAAGGAGGCGCAGCGCCTGGTGGACGTGCTGAAGAAGTGCGACGCCACGCTGAACGAGGGCCGCCCCGTGCGCAGCATCGACTTCAGCAAGGAAGAGCGCGCCGTGCTCAAGCCGCTGTGCCTGATCACCGCCAAGCCCGCCATGTTCGTGGGCAACGTGGCCGAGGATGGTTTCGAGAACAACCCCTTCCTGGAGCGGCTGCGCGAGTACGCCGCCAAGCAGAACGCCCCCGTGGTGGCCATCTGCGCCAAGACCGAGGCCGAGCTGGCCGACATGGCCGACGAGGACCGCCTGCTGTTCCTGCAGGAGATGGGGCAGGACGAGCCCGGCCTGAACCGCCTGATCCGCGCGGCTTTCAAGCTGCTGGGGCTGCAGACCTATTTCACCGCCGGCCCGAAGGAAGTACGCGCCTGGACCATCCACATCGGTGACACCGCCCCGCAGGCCGCGGGCGTGATCCACACCGATTTCGAGCGCGGCTTCATCCGCGCCCAGACCATCGCGTTTGACGACTACATCGCCTGCAAGGGCGAATCAGGCGCCAAGGACGCCGGCAAGATGCGCGCCGAAGGCAAGGAGTACGTGGTCAAGGACGGCGACGTGCTGAACTTCCTGTTCAACGTCTGACGGTCGGGGCGCGGGCCTTGCATCGCCCTCGCGCCCGCCGCGCACCTCGTCGGCCGGTCTCACCCCCATTTCACGCCCTCGATTCGGTCGAGCAGTTCCCGCCCGTAGAGGGCCGGGGTCTGGAAGCCTGGGGACCACTTCCCCGCCAGCACCGCGCGCGCGACCTCGCGAAGGCAGAGTACGGTGAATCGGTAGGCCTCCGGACCCATCAACGCGACCCGCTGCTGGGTCTGCCCGTTGGAAGCGATCGCGAGGACGTAGGTTCTGCCGTCGCGCAGTTGGCGGGCCGACGAACCCTCCGGGAAGAGTGGCAGCAGGTGATTCAGGATCAGATCACGCAGCCAGAGCAGCCGGCCCTTCATCATCGCGACTGCGAGCCCCGGCAGGACAGAGTAGGTCGAGATGTTGCCGATGCCGGTGGAGACCCCTGCGGTGAACAGATCTCCGAGCCAGGGGTCGTAGACCGCGCGGAACCTCCTGCCTGAAACCTGAAAGTCCAGTTCGGTTTCGGCCGGCCGGGCTGCGACCAGGGCGCCGTCCACTCGTCGGTACCCGGGGTGTTCGATATGCGAAAGCATCCCCTTGAGGGTGCCGCGCGACACCCCGCCCTCGGTGGCCAGGGCGATCACCAGTTCGTTCGCGTCGGGCAACCTCTTCTTCGCGAGCCCTGCCGCGATATCGGAGGGTGCGACATTGAACCCGGCACCGGGCATGATCATGATGTTCGCGCGGCGCGCCTGTTCGTCGAAGGCAAAGGCGCTGGAGGTGTCCTGCACCTCGCCCGCAAGGTCGACGTAGTGGGTGCCGGAAGCCAGGCAGGCTTCGATGAGAGGCTTCTGGGTCGTGATGAACTGGCTGGAGAGGTTCAGCAGAAGGCGCACGCCCTTCAGTTGCCGCTCGATCTCGCGCGAGTCGTTCAGGTCGAAAACAGCCGCCTCGAGGTCGAGGCGCGCAGCCAGCGCGCGCACCGTCTCCTCGCGCCCACCCAGAACGGGCCGCAGTCCCGCTCTGACGAACTCCTCGGCGCAAAGCCGGCCGGTGTATCCCGCTGCGCCGTAGATCAGAATGTCCGACACGTGTTCCCTCGACTCCGGGATTGAACATCAGGGAGTTGGAAGACGACCGCGGCGGCTGCGGCCCCTTGGCAGAGCCCGGGTATTTCAGCTCCTGCAAACAAGGCGGGTGGAGTCCGGAGTAACGGTTTGCCGGCGCCCGCGATGGACGCTATCTACTGGCCAGATCGCGCGCGCACAGGACGTGGTTGTGTCCGCGAACGTCGTCGCCCTGCGGGCCGAAGCCGAACGGAAACGCGCCGGGTGTCGCTGTCTTCGGGTCGCTTCGTACCGCTCCCGCGCCGTGCACGTCGAGCCAGCGGCGTCGGCCGGATCCGGGCGGTGCCTCCATGTAACCCATTGCCGGCCCGATTGCAGCGTACACGGCAAGTTCGCCTGTCCGTGAAAAGGCGCGGTTCGGCACCGTCGCCGGCGGCGGCCCCTCGAGATGCGTGGTGGACGACCAGAGGTAGACCAGGCGATCGCTGAACTCGAACAGTGGATCGATGGCCGGAATTCGCGAATAGTCGACGATCGAGTGAAGTTCCTTCGCGTTCGGCACTCGCCAGTCGCGGTGGCCACCCAGCGAGAGCCCGCCGCAGTAGGCCAGGGCGTCCGCCCAGCGCAGCGCCCCCGCGACGCTGCGCCGCTGCCAGACCAGACCGGTGGCGCGATCGGTCACCGTCTCGGCATCCGGGTGGAAATCGTTCCGCCCGTAGGAAGGACCTCGAACCAGCCGGACGGCGAGCCGGTTGGGCGTCTGCATGCGGTTGCCCGGATCCATGACCGGATACCCCTTGATCCGGCCGTCGGCGAAGTTGACGCCGAAGACCGTTTCGTCGCCGCCCATGGTCCGGCCGACGTAGCGCGTCGCGCTCCACTCCTGGACGTCGATCGGCCTTCGGCCGTGCGCCGCGTCGCCGAGGCCGGTGCCCGCGCCATAGGCAAAGTCGAAGACGGAGGTGTCGAGGTAGGGTCGCGAGGTGCGTGGATCGCCGGAATACCCGCCGCGATGGTCGATGAGCGAATACAGCTCGCGGATCGTGGGCACGCGCCAATCGGCGTGACCGCCGAGACGGCTCGCCCGGGCGAAGCCGTCGAGATCGGAGACCGTCATCGGAGCGCTTGGCGCCCTGGCCCAGACCAGTCCCGTTACCCTGTCCGTGATGGTGCCGTCACCGTTGTCGACATGGCTGGGTTGGCGGCCAGGGTGCTGGGCGTCCTGGCCCGAAAGGAAAGTCCCGGCTGTGGGGCACCGAATGACGTCGCCGCGTTCGCCGTAGCACTTGTCCTGCCCCGTGCCGACCACCGGGTAGTGCGCGGCAGTCGACAGGGCCTTCCCCGCCGCCGAGGTCTGGCATGCAACGAGGAGGACGCAGCCGCCGACGATGAGCGCAAGGAGGGTCTTCATGAGTGCCCGCACCTCAAGCGGCGCGGTATTCGGTCGGCGCCAGCATGCATGTCCTCGTCCCTTCCATGGCCTTCGCCGTGCGTGCCCCGACGCAAACGCCAGCCATCAACCCTCGACCTTCTCCTGCAGCCACACCTTGATCAGGGACTGGTAGGGCACATCGCGCGCGTTGGCCGCCGCCTTGATGGCATCGAGCAGGTGCTGCGGCAGGCGCAGCGAGATGGTTTTCGTCGATGGCTTCAGGTTGGGCAGCACCACACGCTGCGCCTTCGCCCAGTCGAGATGCTGAGTGGAGTCGCGACCTTCGGTCTCCCAGAACGCGCGCTCCTGCGCCTCGGTCCTGAACCTGGGCAGCGGCTTAGCGGGCTTGGTCATAGACGCTCCATTCCTTGCGGTGCATGTCGCGCGCCGAGATCACCCGGATCAGGGTGTCATCACCGCGCAGCGTGAAGGTGATGTGCAGCGCACGCCCATCGAGCGTCTTGCCGAGGGCGTGGAAGCGCGCCTCCTGGTCGCGGTGCCGCAGGTCTTCCAGCATCAGCAGGGGCTGGTTGAAGAAGACCTCTTCGGCCTCGGCCTGCGCCACGCCGTGCTTCTCGTTCTTGCGGGCGTTACCGTCGTCCCAATCGAAGCCGATGATGCGCGCGAGATCGATCATTCGTATATATTATCATCATATACACGCATCTGTTAATCCGCTGTCTGCCGGGTGCTCCCTGCGTTGCGGGAAGTCCATCACACGCAGCCCGATGTTCAGCGGGTACGGTCAGTGGGTACGATTTTGTCAGGTTCGAAAACAAGTAAGCAGATCATTGCCTTGCGTAACTACTAACGGTTCAACGTCTGAGCCGGGGCACCCGCTGGGCGCTCCGCCCAGCACATGAGCCCGGCGCAGAGGTGTTCAGTCGAACATGTCGGGCTCGGTGCGCACCAAGTCGTTCCAGATCGTCTGGAAGTGCAGCCAGCCGATGTACTCGCTGCCCACGTGCTCGCGGCTGTAGCGTGAGCGGTCTGGCGGCACCAACTTGGGCGTGACACCGGTGGCCTCCACCAGCAACTGCTGGTGGCAGCAGCGCTCCAGCGCAATGAACCAGAAGGCCGCCGCCTCGATGCTGTGACGGCTGGCGGTGAACAGGCCATGGTTCTGGTGGATGGCGGCCTTCACGCCCTTGAACCAGTCCGCCACCTTGGAGCCGGCGTCTTCTTCCACCGCCACCTGCCCTGCCTCGTCGTTGATCACCACATGGTCCTCGAAGAAGGCCGCCACATCCTGCGAGATGGGCGCCAGCGGCTTGCCCAGCGCGGCAAAGGCCGTGCCGTACAGCGTGTGGGCGTGGCACATCGCCACGATGTCGGGGTGGGCCTCGTGCACGGCGGCATGCAGCACGAAGCCGGCGCGGTTGACCGCGTAGTCCCCCTCCACCACCTGACCACGGTGGTCCACCAGGATGAGGTTGGACACCTTGACCTGGCGGAAGTGCACGGCCATGGGGTTGGTCCAGTACAGGTTGGGGCGCTCGGGGTCGCGGATGGTGAGGTGACCCGCAAAGCCGTAGTCAAAGCCCTGCCGTGCGAAGGCGCGGCAAGCGCCCACCAGGCGCTCCTTGAGGTACTGCCGCTCACGCGCCACGTCATCGAAAGCAGGTCGGCCCGGGAACATCAGCCCCGGCTGGCTGGGCTGGTAGATGTTCTCTCGCGCTTCGGTCAGGGGATCGAAGCGGAATTCCTTCTGGGCAGCAGCCGTGAGCTTTTCGAGGAGGGCGGACATGATCGGGGCACCTGTGGGCGAGAGGGGTCGGCAGGACGGTGGCCCTTATTCTGAACGTTTCAGGACATCACCTGCCGCAATGCCGTACGGAGCAACTGCAAGCCCTCATCGACCTCGGCTTCGCTGATCGTCAAGGCTGGCATGAAGCGAAGCAGGTGGGGCCGTGGCGCGTTGAGCAGCAGGCCCACGGGCGTCAGGTCCCGCGCCGCGGCCACCACCTCGTGGGCGATGTCCGAGGGCAGCACCAGGGCGCGCAGAAGCCCGGCCCCTCGCTCACCCGGAAGGCCGTGATCCTTCGCGAGGGCCTGCAAGCCCCGGGAAAGCTGGTCTGCGCGCTGCCGCACGCCGTGCAGGAATTCGTCCCGGCACACCTCGTTCACGACGGCCAGGCCCACCGCCGCCATCAACGGGTTGCCGCAGTAGGTGCCGCCCTGGTCGCCGGGCTCGAAGCAGTTGAGCTCCTCCTTGCACAGCAGGGCGGCCAGCGGCACGCCGCCGCCGATGCCCTTGGCCAGGGTCATCACGTCGGGCTCGATGCCGAACAGCTCGTAGGCAAACGCACGCCCGCACCGGCCGATGCCGGTCTGCACCTCGTCCACGATCAGCAGCACCTGACGCTCGGCCGTCAGCGCCCGCAGCTCGCGCACGAAACCCGGGTCGGCCAGTTGCACGCCGCCTTCGCCCTGCACCAGTTCCATCATCAGCGCCACGGTCTGCGGCGTGATCGCGCGTTCCACCGAGCCGATGTCGTTGAGCCGCGCCTTGGCAAAGCCGCCTGGCATGGGCGGGTACAGGCGGTCCCAGCCCGGCTTGCCCGAGGCGCTCATCATCGCCAGGGTGCGGCCATGGAAGCCGTCCTCGAAGCCGATGATCTCGAAGGCGCCACCTCGTGCCCTGCTGCCCCAGCGCCGCGCCAGCTTCACCGCACCTTCGTTGGCCTCGGCCCCCGAACTCGCCAGGAACACCCGGTCAAAGCAACTCAAGGCCACCAGCCGCTCGCTCAGGGCCAGCATCGGGCGGTTGAAGAAGGCGGGGCTCGGGTTGATCAGGCGCGCGGCCTGGTCGGCCAGGGCCTGGGCGATCAGGGCCGGGCTGTGGCCCAGGCAGTTGACGGCCCAGCCCTGCACGAGGTCCAGGTAGCGCCGGCCCTGCTCGTCCACGAGAAAGGAACCCCGACCCTCGACGAAGACCGTCTCAGGCCGCGAGGTGATGGTGATGAGGTGGCGTCCAAGTTCGGTCATCGCGGAGCGCTCCAGGCGTGCGGGGGGTTTGTGGACCATAGCTTGCAGCAGCCGATGAAAGGCCGCCATGACGCTGTTCCCTCTTTTTCTGCCGAACCGCCGGGCGTGCGGATGCGTCATAGTCCGCCCATGGCCTGCCGCATCGCTTTCGTGCTGTTTCCCGGTTTCCAGCAACTGGACCTGGCCGGGCCCATGGCCGTTTTCGAGGTGGCGCGGCTGGCGCGGCCGGGCAGCTACACCTGGCGACTGGTGTGCAGCACACCGGGTGCAGTGCGCAGCAGCGCGGGGGTGCATTGGCCCGTGCAGGCCCTGCCCCGCCGGCTGAAGGATGTGGACCTGGTGATGGTCATTGGCGGTGACGGCGTGGACGCGGCCTGCCGGGATGCGCGGCTCATGGCCTGGCTGGCGCGAGCCGGCCGTTCAGGCCCGCGCATCGCCAGCATCTGCAGCGGCAGCATCGTGCTGGCCGGGGCCGGTCTGCTCAACGGCCGGGCGGCCACGACCCACTGGTCCCGCAGCCGGCAGTTCGCGACCGAGTTTCCGGCCGTGCAACTGCAACCCGACCGCATCTTCGTGCGCGAGCCCGCGGCGGGGCATGGGGTGGCTCGTCAGCCCGAGGTCTGGACCAGCGCCGGCATGACCGCGGGCATCGATCTGTGCCTGGCGCTGGTGGAACGCGACCATGGCGAGGACCTGAGCCGGGAGGTAGCGCGCCAGCTGGTGGTGGAGCGACGACGGCCTGGCGGGCAGTCGCAGTTCTCACCGCTGCTGGACCTGCAGCGCCCGGACGGGCGTTTCGGCGCCTTGCTGGAGCACATCCGGCAGCACCTGCGGGAGGACCACCGGGTGGACGATCTGGCCGCCCGCGCCTGCATGAGCCCGCGCCACTTCGCGCGGTGCTTCAGGGAGGAGACCGGGACCACCCCCGCACACGCCGTGGAGCGCTTGCGCGTGGAAGCCGCACGGGCGGCCCTGGAAAGCGGCCTACCCTCCGTTCAGCGCATCGCGCAGGACTTCGGCTTCGGCAACACCGAACGCATGCGACGCTCGTTCCAGCGGCTGCTGGGCCGGGCGCCTGCGGCGTTTAGGAAGGTGCGCAACCAGGCTGGGGCGGGGTCTGCTCCTGCGCCCCGACGGTTCACGACGTCAGCGGCGTGAAGTCGTAGCCGGTGCCGCGCGGCGTCAGCCGCCCGATGCCCGGCAGGGTCAGGTGATAGCCAGCCAGCAGCAGGTTCTCCCGCACCACCATTTCCATGGTGGCGCGGCGCACCTTGCGCGCAGCCTCGGCGTCGGCGTCGAACATGACCGCCCAGTCGGGGTTGCGCACGAAGAGGGGCGCGATATTGGTGGTGTCGGCCCAGTACATCAGCTTCTGGCTGCCGCCATCGATGATGAACGTGGTGTGGCCGGCCGTGTGGCCGAAAGCCGGCAGCGAGCGGATGCCCGGTAGCAGGTCCCGCCCGGGCTCGAAGCGCTCCACCGTCTGCGCCACGGGGCCGAACACGCGCCGGACCGCCTGGAAGTTGCCGCGCGCCGCGGCAGGGGCGGCATTCATGCGCGCATCGTCCATCCACCAATCCCACTCAGGTGCCGGCACCAGCATGCGGGCGTTGGGAAAGGTCGGCCGGCCGTCCTTGTCACGCAGGCCGTTGATGTGGTCGCCATGGAAGTGGCTGAGGATCACGGTGTCGATCTGCGAAGGCTGCAAGCCCGTGGCCTTGAGGCTGTCGAGCATGCGCCCGGAGGTCGGTGCACCGAAGGTGCCGTTGCCGCCGTCGAAGATCACGTTGCGCCCCCCCACCTGCACCAGGAACGGGGTGAAGGGCGTGGTCACCTTGTCGGTCGGCAAGCCTGCGTCCTTCAGAGCGGCCTGCACCTGCGGCAGCGTGGCGTTGCGCACGAAGCCTTCCACCAACGGGCGGTCTACGAAGCCGTCAGGCAGCGAGGTGATGGTGGCATTGCCGAAGCGCACGCGGGCCACACCCGGCGCCAGCGTGCTGACCACTGGCGCAGAGGGTGTCAGAGCCAAGCCTGAGCAGCCGTACAGCGAGGCGCCGGCGGCGGAAGCGCCAGCGGCAAGGAAGAAGCGACGGGACAGCGACATGGGAACGATCTCCTGGCAGGGCCACAAAAGGACATCCCATTACATCCTGTCTGCGAACCTTGAGCGAATCGCGCGGCATCGGGGTTTTCTCCAGGGCGTCACCTCCCGGCATACCTGTCACCGGGGCCCCGTGCGCCTACAGGTCCAGCACGCGCGGCTTGAAGCGGCGGTCGTCGCGGAACAGGAAAACCTCGCTGAACTTCCAGGGCCGGGGCAGGTGCGAGACGTCCCCGAACGGCGCTGCACGCTGGACCGCATCGATCGCCAGCTGCACCGTGTCGCGCGCCTGGGTGGGCTGGCGCTGCACCACGATGCGGCGCACGGAGCCATCGGCATTGAGTTCCACCTCCAGCACCGGAATGGCCAGCAGCGGCTCCGGCACAGCGCCGGTGTAGGTGCCGTTGGGGTTGGCCTGGACCAAGCGGCGGCCCGCGTGCAGCCGGAATTCGTCCCAGGTACGGTACGGCGTGCTCGACACCGCCGGCCGCGGCGGCGTGGCCGCCAAAGGTGCCTGAGGCGAAACGGTCGATGGCGGCTGAGGCGTGACAGTCGATGACCTCTGAGGCGTGACAGGTGATGGCGCCTGGGGCGACGCAGGTGCTGGGGCCCGCGGTGACCCGCAGGCCGCCAAGGCCAGCACCCCGGCGAGCGACAGGCGTTGCCATGCGCAGGGCGTCGGTCCGGCCTTGCCGTTCGGCCGGCCTGGTGCCTGCGATGGGTGGGCGGCCACAGCGCCGCGTTGATGGGTGTCCATGCGATCCACAAGAAGTCTCCTCAAGCCTCGGGAGCATAGGGAACCCCGTCACCCTGCACAAGCCTCGAAGACCCTGAAGCGGCCGGCGGGCCCTGGCGTCTGGCGCAGGAGCCCAAGGGTCAAAGCAGCCACGCCCCGGGCTTGCGCGCATGCTTGAGTGCTGCGGTAAGCGCTCTTGCGTCAAAGGCGAGGACGAGGACCGGTTTGAAATTAACATCGTCATCCATGCGCATCAGCCCACAGGAACGATCAAGCATCCGGCGCGCCACGGAGGAAGTGGCAGGCGCTGGGGCACGAGCGCTGCTGTTCGGCTCGCGCGTGCATGACGACCTTCGGGGCGGTGACATCGACCTGCTCGTGGAACTGCCCGCACCCGCCAAGGATGCTTTGGGGCTGGCGGTTCGTATTGCGGCACGCATTCAGCGCCAGATCGGCCTACGCAAGATCGATGTCTTGATTGCGGATCCGGCCTCGCCAGACTCACCCCTGCTGCGTCAAGCGCGGCAAGACGCCGTGGCGGTATGACATCCAACCCTCTTCGCAAGCCGCCCGACGAGCGCTTGCGGTTTCTGGCGGAAACCGTGCTGGCAGAGGCTGCATTGCTGATGAGCACGGATGCCCGGCTGTTCTCCGTTCCCATGACGCCGGACCGCGCGGAATCACTGAGGGCGGACCAAGATCTGGCAGAACGAGTCGATGCGTTCGTCGCCCGGTTCGGGCGTTTGCAGGACACGCTGGGCGACAAACTTCTTCCCCGTCTGCTGGAGTGGCTGGCCGAACCCGTCGGCCCAGCCATCGACAACCTCGCCCGAGCCGAGAGGCTGGACCTGATTCGCTCCGGAGAAGAATGGATCGAAGCCCGCCAACTGCGCAACTTCATGATCCATGAATACGTTCGCGACTCGGCCACACTGGCATCGGCGCTCCAGCGGGGCCATGGCACCGTGGAGATGCTGACCCAGGCCGCCGTGGCGATGGCCAATGCCTGCGGTGTCACCTCACATAGGCCGTGACTTCATAGGGCAGGTCCAGGCAGACGCTCCACTTGTGGATCACCTTCACGCCAGCCTCGTGCAGCGAGGTCGCAGGACGTCTACAGGGAGGGATTGATCAAGAACTTGGCACCCGTGGAGCGCTTGCCGTAGACGGCGATCGCCTCCATCTGCAAGGCGCCGGCCAGCGAGACTTCGTGCGCGTAGTGGCTGGCGAAGGTGGTGGTCAGCTCAGCCGCCACGCGCTCGCGCAATGTGTGCGCCGCGGCGGGGCCGATCTTTTGCAGGAACAGGAACAGCAACCAGCCACCCATGCCCCAGGAGAAGCCGAAGTTGCGCACCACTTCGGTGGGCGCGGTGTCCAGCGTGCCGTAGAGGTAGACCTGCTTGTGCGTCGGTGATCCGTAGCGGCTGTAGACCTGGGCGTTGCGGCTGAGCGCGGCCTCCATGCACGTGAGGATCTGACCGGCCAGCCGGCCGCCGCCCAGGGCATCGAAGGCGATGGTCGCGCCAGTGGCCGCGATGGCGTCGGTCAGCTCGGCCATGAAATCAGGTGAGTCGGTGCTGCAGACAAACTTCGCGCCCTGCGCCTTGAGCAGATCCACCTGCTCTTGCTTGCGCACGATGTTGACCAGCCCGACGCCGTCTTGAAGGCAGATGCGGTTGAGCATCTGCCCCAGGTTGGAGGCCGCCGCCGTGTGCACCAGCGCGCTGTGGCCTTCGCTCTTCATCGTCTCCACCATGCCCAGCGCGGTGAGCGGGTTGACGAAGCAACTGGCGCCTTGCGCCGGCGTGGCGTCGTCGGGAAGCCGCAGGCACTGCTCGGCGGGGATGCAGCGGTACTGCGTGTACATGGCGCCGCCCATGAGGGCCACCTTCTTGCCCAGCAGGGCCTGGGCTGCAGCCCCGCTGCCGGCCTGGACCACCGTGCCCGCACCTTCATTGCCCACAGGCAGCGACTGATCAAACCGCCCGGCCATGGCCTTCATGGCCCGCTCGGGCACCTGGGCGTGGATCACCGGACGCTCGGCGCTGCCCCCGGCCCGGGCCGTGCTCATGTCAGCGGCGCCAAAGAGCAGCCCCAGGTCGGACGGGTTGATGGGCGTGGCTTCCATGCGCACGAGCACTTCATCGGCCGCCGGTTGAGGCACCGGGACGTCGACCAGCGCAACTTCGAGCTCGCCGGTGCTGCGGATCAACGAGCGCAGTTGCAAGGCCGTGTGGGGAATGGAGGGGGTCATGGTGTGTGCTTTCATCCCGGGGGACATCGATTCAGTGAGAAGCTGCAGCAAGAAGTATGTGCGCGTCCACCGGGTGAATCACCATCGCAGGGACCCTGCGCCCGGGTCAGGCGGCGGGGTTGCCCGCAGCGCCCGCGCGGCGCAAAGGCTCTTCGCGAATCGGCAGATGCACCAGCGCCGCGCCCACGGCCAGCAGGATGTCGACGTACCAGATCCAGTCGTACGACCCGGTGGCCTCGAACACCTGGCCGCCCAGCCAGGCCCCCAGGAAGCCGCCAATCTGGTGCGAGAACATGACGATGCCGAACAGCGTGGCCATGTTGGCCGGCCCGAAGAACTTCGCCACCAGGCCCGCGGTGGGCGGCACGGTCGACAGAAAGGTCAATCCCATCACCGCGGAGAAGGCCAGCACCACCGGTCCGGTCTTGGGGGCGAGCAGGAACACCAGCACGGCCAGCGCACGCGTGGCATAGACCAGCGACAGCAGCGACTTCATGCGCCAGCGGCCCATGGCCCAGCCCGCGGCCACGCTGCCGACGATGTTGAAGAGACCCAACAGAGCCAACGACCAGCCGGCCCAGGCGGTGGGCAGTCCACAGGACGCAATGACACCCGGCAGGTGCGTGGCGAGAAACGCCACATGAAAGCCACAGACGAAGAAGCCGGCACCCAGCAGCAGGTAGCTGCGGTTGCGAAACGCGTCGCGTAAGGCTTCGCGCGTGCTCAAGACCTTCTGGCCAGCGGGTGCGGCCTGCAGCGAGTTGCCGCGCAGCAGGAATGCCGCCGGCAGGCACAGCAACACCAGCAGGCCCATCACCTGCATCGCAGGAGCCCAGCCCAGACCCACGATCAGCGTGGCCGCAATGGGCGCCAGGGCGAACTGGCCGAAGGAGCCGCCGGCGTTGACGATGCCCGCGGCCAGCCCCCGGCGTTCGGGTGGGATCAGCCGCGTGGTGGCGGCCATCAGCACGGCCGGCCCGGCCATGCCCGCACCGCCCGCCGACAGCACACCGATGGCCAGGATCAGCCCCCAGGTGCTGGTCATGTAGGGGGTGATGAAGGTGCCTGCGGCCACCAGAAGCGCGCCGATGAAGAGCACACGCCCGGCGCCGATCTTGTCGGCCATGACGCCTGCGAATGGCTGCGTGAGCCCCCACCACAGCTGCCCGAACGCGAAGGCCAGGCTGATGCTGGCCAGGCCCAGGCCGGTGGCGGTGTTCAGCGGCGACAGGAACAGCCCCATGGTCTGGCGCGTGCCCATGGTCAGCGCGAAGGTCCCGGCTGCGGCCAGCAGCACCAGCCACAAGGCGGTGCGTTTGCTTTCTGTCATTCGTGTTCCGTGTGCAAGTCGGAGCCACGCCTTGCATGAGCGCGGCCAGGGGTGGCGGGTTGGATGGCGCTCATGCGATCGCGCGCCTGACCAGGCGAAAGGTGGTGGCGATGGGTTGCAGGTGCTGGGCCTCGGGCAGGCGGCGGCGGCTGGACACGCGGATGCCCTCATTGAACAGCATGAGCATGGCGGCCAGCTCCTCGGCGCGTGCCGGCGTGGCGCCTGCATCCAGCAGGCAGACCTGGAAGACGCGTTGCATCTCGCCCATGTGGTGGCTGGCCCGGGCAGCAAGCTCGTCGTCCACGCCGGCCATCTCGAGCACGGTGTTCACCAGCATGCAGCCCCAGTGGGCCTTCGCACCACGCGCACCGACAAAGCTGCGCTCAAAGAAGTCTTGCAGGGCGTCCATCGGTGGCCTCTCCGTGCGGGCACGTTGAAGCAGGTCCAGCGTGCGCGCAGCCCAGAGGTCCAGGCACTCGATGAAGAACGTGCGTTTGTCGGTGAACGCGGCGTAGAAGCTGCTGCGCCCGATGCCCATGGTCTGCAGCAGCTCGGCCAGCGTGGTGGCCTGGTAGCCCTGGCGCCAGAACAGCGACAGCGCACGGTTCACGGCTTGGGGTCGGTCGAATTCGACGGGGCGGGCCATGCTTGCATTCTGGACCGCAAGGTTCACAATAGCAAGGCAGCCTCGTCAAGGACACGCCGTGAACAAACCCGTCTGCCTGATCCTCGGTGCCGGTGCCGGCATCGGTGGCCACGTGGCCAAGCGCTTCGCACGAGAGGGTTACCACGCCTGCCTGGCGCGCCGCACTGACCAAGCTGGGCTGGACAAGCTTGTGGCCGAGATCGGGGCCACGGGCGGCTCGGCCAGCGGCCACCTGCTCAATGCAGTGGAAGAAGGCAGCATCGAGCAACTGGTGACCCACATCGAGGCCAAGGTCGGACCGATTGGCGTGGCGGTGTTCAACCTCGGCGCGCAGATTGGCGACCGGGGCCTGGCCAGCACGTCGCTCAAGCAGTTCGAGATGGGCTGGCGCCTGGCCACGTTCGGCCTGTTCCGCCTGGCGCAGGTGCTGTTCCCGTACATGGAGCAACGCGGCAAGGGGGCGCTGTTGGTCACTTCCGCCACCGCCGCGATGCGCGGCAACGCCGGTCAGCACTCGCACGCCGCGGCCATGGGCGGGCGGCGCATGCTGTGCCAGTCACTGAACGCGCAATTCGCCAGCAAGGGCATCCACGTGGCGCACATCGTGATCGACGGCGCCGTGGACGCGCCCGATACCCTGGGCAAGATGCTGGGCCCCGAGCGCTTCCAGGCGCTGCGCGAGAAAAAGGGCCTGGAGCACGATGGCCTGCTGGTGCCGGCCGAGGTAGCCCACACCTACTATCACCTGGCGCATCAGCACCGTTCGGCCTGGACCTTCGAGCTGGACCTGCGCGCCCATTCCGACCTGGCGTGGTGGAACCATGCCGCCAACCCCGATCTCAAGTAGGAGCACCCCATGCTGAAGCTGCACCACGCCCCCAACAGCCGAGCTGGACGGATTGTCTGGTTGCTGGAAGAACTGCAACTGCCCTACGAGCTCAACCGCATGGAGTTCCACCCCCGGGCGCTGAAATCCGACGAGCACCGTGCGCGCCACCCGCTGGGCCGCGTGCCGGTGCTGGAAGACGGCGATGTCATGCTGTACGAGTCGGGCGCGATCATCGAGTACCTCATCGCTCGCCACAGCAACGGCACACTCAAGCCGGCCGTGGACTCACCGCTCTTCCCGCGCTATCTGCAGTGGTTCCACTACTGCGAGGGCATGGTCATGCCGCCGATCAACACCATCGTCGTGCAGACACTTTTGCTGTCGCCAGAGCGGCGCAACGAGGAGATTCTGGGTCAGGCCAGGCGATTGCTGACCAAGACGCTGGAGCCGCTGAACGAGGCCCTGTCCGGACGCGACTTCATGATCGGTGCGTTGTCAGGTGTGGATTTCATGCTCGGTCACGCTAGCTACATGGCCCGGCAACTGGGCTGCATGCCCGAGGACATGACGCACCTGCACGCCTACGTGAAACGCCTGGAGGCGCGGCCCGCGTTCGACAAGGGCATCAAGACCTGAAGCGCAAGGCACACACGACGGCACCGCGAACGCGGACCCTCCACTTCCGAGGACCCCCATGAGCCCCAAGACGCTGGAATTCCACTTCGACTTCGGCAGCCCCACCACCTATCTGGCCTACACCCAGGTGCCGCGCATCGCGCAGCAAACCGATGCCACGCTGGTCTGGCACCCCGTGCTGTTGGGCGGCGTGTTCAAGGCCGCAGGCAACGCCAGCCCGATCACGGTGCCCGCCAAGGGCCGCTGGATGAACGAGGATATGGCGCGCTGGGCCCAGCGCTGGGGCGTGCCCTTGGTGATGAACCCGCACTTTCCGGTCAACACCTTGACGCTGATGCGCGGCGCCTGCGGACTGCTGATGCGCCAGCCCGACGACTTTCAGCGCTATGTGGACGCCATGTTCCACGCGATGTGGGTGGCACCGCGCAACCTGAACGACCCTGGCGAAGTCGCAGCGGTGCTGGCCGAGGCCGGCTTCGATGCCGCAGCCTTCATGGCCCTGGTGGCGGACCCCGAAGTCAAGGCCGACCTGATCGCGCGCACCGAAGCTTCGGTGGCCCGCGGTGCATTCGGCGCCCCGACCTTCTTTGTGGGCCCGCAGATGTTCTTCGGGCAAGACCGGCTGGACTTCGTACGCGAGGCGCTGGCGGCCGCGTGATGCGGTAACGCTCGGACCAATGGGTCCGAACAGGCCGTCGCGCAATCCGAGCAGCCGCACGCGGCCACTGTCAGACGTCGAGCTTGCCCTCCCCCGGCCGCTTCAACACCAGCGTCAGGATGTCGTAGCTGGCCACCAGCTCGCCAAGCTGATTGGTGACCTGCACGTCCCAGGCCACCACGCCTTGCGGGGGCTGGCCCTTGCGGGCGGGCTTGTCGGTCTTGCGCTTGCAGGTCAGGCGCGCCCGGATGGTGTCGCCGATGCCCACGGGCTTGACGAAGCGCAGCGTGTCCAGGCCGTAGTTGGCCAGCACCGGGCCGGGTGAGGGCGAGACGAACAGGCCCGCCGCCGCCGAGAGCACGAAGTAGCCGTGGGCGATGCGCTTGCCGAAGGGGCTGTCCTTGGCCGCGATCTCGTCGAAGTGCATGTAGAAGTAGTCGCCCGAAATGCCGCCGAAGGCCACGATGTCGGCCTCGCTGACCGTGCGCCGGTGCGTGAGCAGGCTGTCGCCTATGACGAGATCGTCGAACCACTTGCGGAAGGGGTGCAGTTCAGACTCCTGCACTGCCGCGCCGCGCACGTACTCGCCCGTCACCGCGGCCAGCATGGTGGGGGAGCCCTGCACCGCCGCGCGCTGCAGGTAGTGCTTGACGGCGCGCACACCGCCCAGTTCCTCGCCGCCGCCCGCGCGGCCCGGGCCGCCGTGCTTGAGCTGGGGCAGCGGCGAGCCGTGGCCGGTGGATTCGGGCGCGGCCTGCGGGTCCAGGATGTGCACGCGGCCGTGCATCGCGGCCATCTGCGGCACCACGTAGGCCGCCACCTGGGGGCGGGTGGTCACCAGCGTGGACACCAGGCTGCCGCGGCCACGCGCGGCCAGGGCCACGGCCTCGTCCAGTTCGTCGTAGGGCATGAGCGTGCTCACGGGGCCGAAGGCCTCGACATCATGCACGGCATCATGGGCAAAGGCATCACGGCACAGCAGCAGCGTGGGGCTGAAGAAGGCGCCGTCGGCCACGCCCTGGCCCAATGGTGAGAAGGCGGCGCCTGGGGCCCGGCCCGCCTCGGCACCGAACACCACCTCGTTGCCGCGCGAGAGCAGCGCCACGCGCTCGGCCACGTCGGCCTGCTGCGCTTTCGAGGCCAGCGCGCCCATCTTCACGCCTTCCACGGCGGGGTCGCCCACCACGGTCCTGGCCAGGCGCGCGGCCAGTCTTTCGGCCACGGCGTCCAGGTGCCGGCGCGGCACGATGGCGCGGCGGATGGCGGTGCATTTCTGCCCGGCCTTGGCCGTCATCTCGCGCGCCACCTCCTTCACGAACAAATCGAAGACCTCGTCATCAGGCCCCACCTCGGGCGCCAGCACCGCGCAGTTCAGCGAGTCCGCCTCGGCATTGAAGGGGATGGAGCGCGCCACCAGGTTGGGGTGCACCCGCAGGCGCGCGGCCGTGTCGGCCGACCCAGTGAAGGTGACCACGTCAGGCTCGGTCAGCCGGTCCAGCAGGTCGCCCGTGCCGCCGATGACGAGCTGCAGGCTGCCCGGCGGCAGCAGGCCGGAGTCCTGGATCATGCGCACCACCGCTTCGGTAAGGTAGCTGGTGGCGGTGGCCGGCTTGCCGATGCAGGGCATGCCCGCCAGGAAGCTGGGCGCCAACTTCTCCAGCAAGCCCCAGATGGGGAAGTTGAAGGCGTTGATGTGCACCGCCACCCCGCGCCGCGGCACCAGGATGTGCGTGCCCGCAAACACGCCCGTCTTGCCCAGCGGCATCGCCGGACCTTCGTGCACCACGTTGCCCGAGGGCAGGTCACCGGCGCCCACGCTGGCGTAAGCGAAGAGGGTGCCGGTGCCGCCTTCGATGTCGATCCAGCTGTCGGCGCGCGTCGCCCCGGTATGTCGCGACAGGGTGTAGAGCGCCTCCTTGCGCTCCAGCAGGTAGGCCGCCAGGGCCTTCAGCAGGGCCGCGCGCTGCTGGAAGTCCAGCTTCAGCAGCGCGGGCACGCCGACCGTGCGGGCGTGGTGCAGGGCCTCGGCGAAATCGAGCGCCTCGGCATGGGTGTGGGCGACTGCGCTGCCGTCGATGGCACTGCGCAGCAGGCTGGAGGCTTGGGTGCCGACCCAGCGGTCGGCGATGAGGCTCTGAAGGATGGGGACAGTCATGATGCGAGGGCCTGGCGGAAAGACAAGTGGGCTCACGGTCGAGGCTTTTGCCTGAGGGTGAGCGGACGCAGCCGATTGTCACGAATGCGCGCGGCGCCCCCTGAACCGGCCGGCGCAGCACCCAGCAGGCCGCACAATCCATGGCTGCAGAGGCCTTGGTGAGCACAGGCCCTGTCCGACGACCGCACTGGGAAACGACCACATGAGCCTTGGCCAGGCCACCCGAGAAGTGCTGGCGTGCGAGTGGAATCTCTTGCGCGCCCACCGCAAGCTCGCCCTCGCGTTCCTGGGCGTCCTGTTCGTGCCTGCGGTCTATGCGTGGATCTATCTGTTCGCCATGTGGGATCCGGCGTCCCACACGCGGGACCTACCCGCAGGTCTGGTCAATCTCGACACGGGCGCGGAGTACCGGGACCGCAGCCTGAACCTGGGCAGCCAAGTCATCACCTCCATCGAACGGCAGGGACAGTTCGCCTATCGCGTCTATGAAGACGCGCAGCAGGCGCGGCAGGACGTGCGACGCGGCCACCTGGCCTTCATGCTGGAGGTGCCGCCTGACTTCAGCCAGCGCGCCTTGCCGGGAGAGCAGCCCGGCGCCGCCAAGCTGACGATCTACACCAGCGAAGGCAACAACTACGCCAGTGCCGGCTTCGCGCGCCGCTTCGCGCCTGAGGTGGCGCAGAAGGTGAACACCATGCTGGCCGAAGCGCGCTGGGACCTGGTGCTGTCCACGGCAGCGGGCTCACAGCGCGATCTCGAGAGCCTGCGCGCGGCGCTGGCCGATCTGCACAAGGGCGCCTCGGACATGCAGGCGGGGCTGGGCAGGCTGCGTGATGGCAGCCGGCAGACCGCCCACGCAGGCGACCTCGCCCTGGAATCGGCACAGCGTCTTCGCGCGGGGGCCCAGCAGGTGGCCGAAGGGACGCAGCAGTTGGGCACAGGCACGCGGCAAATGGCCGCTTCGCTGCGGGCGCTGGAAGCACGCATGCCCGCCGAATCGGAACTGGGGGCGCTGCGGCAGGGCACCCAGGCCCTGGCCCAAGGGCAACAGGAACTGCTGGGCGGTCTGGATGCGCTAGGCGGCGGCGCGCGGCGGCTGGAAGCCGGCCTGATGCAGCTGCGCACCGCGGCCGACGAGACGCCGCTTTTCGGAGGCTGGGTGGTGGAAAGCGTCACCCCCATTGCTGCGGGGGCTCGCGAGCTGGGTGCCGGACTGGGCCGTGCGCGCGAAGCGCAGGCGATGCTGCTGCAGGGCACACAACGCCTGCAGGACGGCGTCAACACGCTGGCCGATGGCACGACGCGGGCCGCGGGTGCTGTGGCGTCCCTGCAGGCCAGACTGCCCGACGACGGACGGCTGGACAGGCTGACCGAAGGCGCACGTGACTTGGCCAGCGGCCATGAGGCCTTGCTGGCCGGCCTGCGACAGCTTGGCGCAGGCGCGCAGGCCCTCCAGTCGGGCCTGGGGAACCTGACCGACGGCGCGGGACGTCTGGACACGGGGATGGAACTGCTACGCAGGACACTGCCCACGGATGTGGACCGTCCGGAGGGCAGTGCGCAAGGCCTGGCCCTGTCGGTCGAACCCGTGGTGGAGGTGGTGGCGCCAGTGCCCAACCAAGGCAGCGCCCTCATACCGAACTTCGTGCCGTTGGCGCTGTGGGTCGGGGCTGTGATGGTGGCTTTCCTGGTCCACCTGCGGCGCATCCCCGAGACACTGGCCAGCCACCCGCGGCTGGCCCTGGCCGTCGGCAAGCTGGGCCTGCCGGTGGCGGTGGTGCTGTTGCAGGCACTGGTCATGCTGGTGCTGCTGGCCACCGTACTGCACGTGCCCATGCCGCAGCCGGGAATGTTCGCCCTGACCCTGGCCACGACTTCGGTGGCCTTCCTCGCCATCGTGTGGGCGCTTGTGCGCCTGCTGGGCGATCTGGGCAAGGTGGTGGCCGTGCTGCTGCTGATCGTGCAGGTCTCGGCTGCAGGGGCGCTGCTGCCCATCGAGCTGAGCGACGAGGCCTTCCAGGTCATGCACCCCTACCTGCCGCTGACCTGGGTGGTGCAAGCCTTCCGCGCCAGCCTGTTCGGCGCCTACGATGGTGCGTTTTGGCCCGCCTACGCAGTGGTGGCCTTGACCGCCGCGGCCGGCTTCACCCTGGGCAGTCTGCTCGGCCGCTGGCGCCCCGTGCCGACCCCACAGTGGCGCCCGCCATTGGACATCGAGTAGCCTGCAACCTCGGCCGTTTCTCCAGGACACCCTCCATGACAAGCCTCCAATTCCCGCGCCGGCGACGGCTTCTGATCACCGCCGCAGCCTCGGCCGCGGCCGGCCTGTTGACCATGAGCGCCGGCAACGTGATGGCCCAGGTTCAGGCACCTGCAGCCTCCCCAGGGGCAGCCGGGCCGATACGCCTGATCGTGCCCTTCACACCCGGCACCGGCATCGACCTCATCGCCCGCACCGTGGGCCCTAAGCTTTCGGAGCGTCTGGGCCGGCCGGTGGTGGTGGACAACCGGCCGGGCGCCTCAGGCAACACCGGCACCGAAGCCGTGGTGCGCGCTGCGCCCGATGGCTCCACGCTGCTGGTGAGCGTGAACACGCTGGTGATGAACCGCAGCCTGTACCCCACGCTGTCCTGGGACCCGGTGCGGGACCTGACCCCCATCACCCTGACCAGCTGGGGCCAGCTGCTGCTGGTGGCGCACCCGAAAACCGGCTGGCGCAACGCGCGCGAGCTGCTGGAGGCCGCACGCCGCCAGCCCGGCCGGCTGAACTACGCCTCCCCTGGCGTGGGCACGCCGCACCACCTGTCGATGGAACTGCTGAAGAACACCACCGGCACCTTCATCACCCACATCCCCTACCGCGGTACCGGCCCGGCCGTGACCGATCTGCTCGGCGGCCAGGTGGAGGCCATGTTCCTGCCCATCCACGTGGCGCTGCCGCACGTCAGGGCGGGCAAGCTGCTGGCGCTGGGCATCGGCAGCGACAAGCGCCACCCCCTGCTGCCCGATCTGCCCACCCTGGCCGAGGCCGGCGTGGGCCAGGTCAACGTGGACATGTGGTACGGCATGTTCGCACCCAAGGGCACGCCGCCGGCCCTGGTGGCCCAGCTCAACCGCGAGATCCAGCAGATCCTGGCCAGTGAAGACGCCAGGCGCGCCTTCTCCACCCAGGGGATGGACCCGGCCACCAGCACGCCCGAGGCCTTCGGGCAGCTCGTGGAGCGAGATGCGGCGCGCTGGGCGCAGCTGATCAAGGCGCGTCAGATCACGGCCGACTGAACTTCGCGGGCTCAGGATCTCCGAAGGGCCTGAGCCCTCCAGCCCAGGCGATTCAGGAACACATCATGGACATTGCCATCATCGGCGGCGGCATCGCCGGCCTGGCGTTCGCCCTGGCGCTGCACCAGCGCGGCCTGCCCTGCACCGTGTACGAGGGCGTGCGCGAGGTGCGCGAGGTGGGCGTGGGCATCACGCTGCTGCCGCACGCCATGCGCGAGTTGACGGCCCTGGGGCTGCTGGACGAGATCCGCGCCGTAGCCATCGAAAACGAGGAAAGCGTCTTCTACAACCGCTGGGGCCAGTACATCTACCGCGAGCCGCGCGGCCGCCACGCCGGCCACGAGCACCCGGAGTTCGGCATCCACCGCGGCAAGCTGCACGGCATCCTGCACCGCGCCGCGCTGCAGCGGCTGGGCCCGCAGCGCGTGCTCACCGGCCACCGCTGCGAAGGCGTGCTGATCGAGGACGAGGGCGTGACGCTGCGCTTCGCCGCGCCACCTGGCGGCGCGGCCGCGCCCGACCCCGTGCGCGCCGCCATCGCGGTGGCCTGCGACGGCGTGCACTCGGCGGTGCGGCGCCAGCTCCACCCCACGGACCGGCTGTGCTTTGCCGGCATCAACACCTGGCGCGGCACCACGGTACACCGGCCCATCCTCACCGGGCGCAGCTATATGCGCATCGGCTCGATTGCCACCGGCAAGATGGTGATCTACCCCATCGTCGACAACGTCGACGGGCAGGGCCACCAGCTCATCAACTGGGTGGCGGAGATCGGCCGCGAAGGCTCGGCCATGAACGACTGGAACCAGCCCGGGCGGCTGGAAGACTTCCTGCCCACCTTCGAACGCTGGCGCTTTGACTGGCTGGACGTGCCGGCGCTGATCAGTGGCGCACAGGCGATCTTCGAGTACCCGATGGTGGACCGCGACCCCCTGCCCTCCTGGGGCCAGGGCCGGGTGACGCTGATGGGCGACGCGGCCCACCCGATGTACCCGCGTGGCTCCAACGGCTCGGCACAGGCGCTGCTGGACGCCCGCACGCTGGCCGATGAGTTGGCGGCCAGCGTCACCGCAGGTACTCCACCGCAGCAAGCGCTGCGCCGCTACGAAGACCAGCGCCTGCCGGCCACGGCGCGCGTGGTGCAGACCAACCGCACCCTGCCACCCGACGCCATCATCATGAAGGCCGATGAACTCAGCGGTGGCCAGCCCTTCGGCCACATCGACGACCTGATCAGCGCGGAAGAACTGCGCGCCATCTCCCGCCATTACCAGCAGGTGGCGGGGTTTGCGCTGAAGAGCTGAGGGCCAGCGCAGGCTCTCTTGCGCTCAGGCGGGCGCCAAACGGAAGTCCATGCGCATCACCGGCACCCCGGGGCCGGGCAGGCCCAGGCGCTGCGCGGCGGCCAGGTCGTGCTCTTCGGCATAGCGGCCGATCAGGGCTTCACGCACGCCAAAGACGGCGTCGCGATCCAGATACGGGTCTTCGGCGTCGAACAACTCGGTCACCAGCGTGCGGTGGCCCGGCGCCGAGACGATGAGGTGGAAGTGCGCCGGGCGCCAGGAGCCCCGGCCCGCGGGTTCCACCAGGTCCACCCAGGCGGGGCCGTCGGTGGGGATCTGATAAGGCACGGGCCGGATGGTGGCGATCTCGTAGCCGCCCTGGGCGTCCACCCGCAGTTGGCACCTCAGGTTGTCGCGCGGTTGCGCCGCGTCCAGTTGCCAGTACAGGCCATTCGCGGCGTTCTGCCAGAAGTCGAGCACGGCGTCCTTGAGCGGCTGCCCGTCGGTGCTCGTGACCAGCCCGCGCAGCAGCACCCGCTCACCGGCGTTGTCGCCAATCAGGTTGGCGGGGTTGTCCATCCACGGCGAACCCACGGTGTGGAACGGCCCGAGCACGCTGCCGGGCGTGGCCTGCGGGTGCGAGCCCAGCAGGTCCACCAGGCTGGACAGGCCGGTGACGTCGGACAGCAGCGAGAACTCGCTGCGCTGCTCGCTGGAGATGTCGCCCACCCGGTGCAGGAAGGCGATGGCCGCGCGCCACTCGGCGTGGGTGAGCTTCACCTCGCGGGCGTAGGCGTGCAGGTGGCGCACCAGGGTCTGCACCAGCTCGCGCTGGCGGGCGTCGGCCAGGCCGGCAAAGCTGTCCACCGCCGTGGCGGTGATGTTGTCAAGGTTCAGGTCGCGCAAGATGAGTCCGGATGCTGAAGGGTCGAGAAAGGTGTCGGCGTGCGGGCCAGGGACTCCGCTTCTTAATCCGCCTTCAGGCCGTTGTCCCTGACCACCTTGCCCCACTTCGCCACTTCAGCTTCGAGGTAGCGGCGCAGGGTGGCGCGGTCCATCGGCTGGCCGTCCAGCGACAGCGCGGCAAAGCGCTCCTTCACGGCGTCGGCCGCCAGCGCCTTGCCGATCTCGGCGTTCAGGCGCTCCAGCACCTCGGCCGGCACCTTGGCCGGCGCGAACACGGCGAACCAGGTGTTGGCCTCGAAGCCGGGATAGCCCAGCTCAGCCACGGTCGGCACATCGGGCAGCGCCGGGCTGCGCTTGAGCGACATCACGGCAATCGGCCGCACCTTGCCCGCCTTGGCGTGGGGCACGGCTGGCGGCATGGAGGTGCTGGCAATGGGCACCTGGCCACTGAGCGCTGCCTGCGTGGCCGCCGCGGGCTGGAACGGCACATGCGTGACATCCACCTTGGCCAGGGTGCGGAACAGCAACTCAGCGCCCAGGTGCGTGGTGGTGCCGTTGCCGGACGAGGCATAGGCCATCTTGCTGCTGCGGGCCAGGGCCAGCAGCTCGGCCAGGTTGTTGGCTTTCACGTCGGGGTGCACGTACAGCAGGTTGGGCGTGACGCCCGTCATCGCCACGGGCTGCAGATCGCGCAGCGCGTCATAGCCGGCGTTGGCGAACAGCGATGGGTTCACCGAGTAGGCCACGCTGTGCATCAGCAGCGTGTAGCCGTCTGCCGGCGCGTTCATCACCTGCTGCGTGGCGATGTTGCCGCCCGCACCCGGCCTGTTCTCGATGATCACGTTCTGGCCCATCTGCGCCGTGAGCAGCGGGCCCAGCAGGCGCGCCACGATGTCGGTGGAGCTGCCCGGGGCGAAGGCGACCACGATGCGGATCGGCTTGTCGGGCCAGGCGGCGTGGGCCACGCCGCACCAGGCGAGGGCTGCGGTCAGCAGGCAGATCAAGCGGGTCTTCATCACAAGCGGGCTCCTGTTCGGTGGGCTCGGGTCTTGCGGGGTGACCGTATGGCCAGCGCCGCCACCTGATTGGAAGCCAGGGGCCGGCGCAGCGTCAGGGGGAATTCCCCAGGGCGCCGGACAGGTGAGCCTCCTGGCGCACCCCCCACCTGCGCGCCTCACCCCTGGCGGGGCTTGACCCGCACGCCATCGGCCACCGCCGGCGGCGGGTAGGCGATCACCACCTCGCCCGGCGCCAGCCCTGAGCGCACCCAGGCCAGGCTGCCGTTGCGTGCCACCACCTGCACCGTGCGCAGGCGCGCACGGCCCCTTTCGACGACGAACACACCCATCGTGTCGGCGGGCTGCGCAGGCCCCGGCCAGGGGAACACCGCGCTCACCGGCACGCGCAGCACGTCGGCCTCCTGCCGGGTGAGGATGCGCACCACCACGCGCCAGCCGTCACCGAGCAGGGCTGCGGGCGTCGCATCGGCCCGCGCCGCACCGTCGATGGACACTGCCGACGCTGCCGGCCCTGCCGGCACGGCCGACGCCGGCACCAGATCGATCAGCACGTTCACCCGCTGCTCCTCCACCCCCAGCGCCGACACCTTGGTGAAGGCAGCAGGCTCCACGCGGCGCACCTGCCCCCGCAGCGAACCCGGCCCGCCCCAGCGCTCGATGCGCACGGGGCTGCCTGGCCGGGCCACGGCCGCATCGCCGGTCAGCAGCTCGGCCACGATCTCGAGGCGCGAGGTGTCGGCCAGGTCCAGCAGCGGCGTGCCGATGCCCACCACCCCTTCGCTGGCCTGGTGCACCCGCAGCACCATGCCGGCCACGGGCGCGCGCACGGTGAAGGTGCGGCCGGAGGACACCGCTGCGGACGACAACTCCAACGCCACCCGGGTCTGCTGCAGTTCGAAACGCGCCACGCGTTCGCTCTCCACGGCTCCTTCGCGCTCACGGGTGGCCGCGTCCAGGGCCAGGCGGTCGGCGTCGGCCTTGGCCGGCGACACAAAGCCCTGAGCCACCAGCTGGGCCGTGCGCCGCTGCTCATTCAAGGCCTGGTCCACACCCACCTGGGCGGCACGCACCCGGGTGCCGGCGCGCTCCAGGGCCGCCTGCGCGGCGGCGGCGCGGGCCTGCTGCTCGCCCCGGCTTCGCTCGTCCAGCAGCGGCGATGGCAGCGGCTCGATCAGCGCCAGGGCCTGGCCGGCCTGCACGGCATCGCCCTCGCGCAAGGCGATGCGACGCAGCCGCCCGGCGATGGGCGCAGTCACGGCGTGGCGTTCACTCACCCGTGTGCGGCCGTCTTCCTCCACCGCCGTCTCGAACGGCCCACGGGTGGCTGCCACGGCCTCCACCTCCACGGCCCGCGGCGCGAAGGCCCAGGCCAGCAGGCCGGTGGCCACCACGCCTGCGCCCACCAGAGCGATCCAGGTATTGCGTTTCATGCAAGGTCCCTCGTGTTCATGGCCGGGCTGCGGCCCTCATTCCCGCGTCTTCAGCGCCGCCACCATGTCCAGGCGGTCGATGCGCCGGCGCACCACCAGCGCGCTGCCCACCCCGGCCAGCACCACGCACACCGCAGCCCAGGCGTAGGTGCGCGGCAGGATGACCACCGGGAAGTGGAACTGGTCGGTCTTCAGCGCCACCGACAGCAGGTGCACCAGCCCCCAGCCGGCCAGCATGCCCAGCGGCAGCGCCACCGCGATGAGCAGCGCCAACTCGCCCAGCAGCAGCGCCGAGACCTCGCCCCGCGTGAAGCCCAGCACACGCAGCGAAGCCAGCTCCCAGGCCCGCTCCGACAGGGCGATACGCGCGTTGTTGTAGACCACGCCCACGGCAATGACGGCGGCAAACACCGTCATCACCGTGCTCATGATGCGGATGTTGCGCGCCGTGATCTGCTCCATGTTGCGCAGCAGCGTGGCCTTGCTGAAGGCCCCACCCACGCGCGGCATCTCGCGCGTGGCCTCCAGCAGCTCGGCTTCGCGGCCACGCTCCACCCCAAGGGCGAAGCCGCCGGCCACATCACCCTCGCCCAGGGCCCGGTTCAGCGCCGTGCGCTCCATGGTCGCGTTCAGGCCCATGGTCTCCTGCACCGTGGCATCAACCGTCAGGATCAAGGTGCGTGGCCGGCCCTCCAGCACCTCGGCCTGCACCGTGTCACCCACGCGCAGGCCCAGCTTGTCGGCCAGGCGGTCGGTCAGCACCACGCCCTGACCTCCTTGGGCGGACAGGCGTACCGCGCGGCCTTGCGTGTCGATCACCTGGTTGAGCTGGGCGTCGGCGTCCAGGCCGCGGATCTGCACGCGCTGGCGGCGCGCGCCGTGCACGAGGTCCGCCGCCACCTGGCGCGTGGCCTCCACGCGGAACACCCCCGGTGCGCGGGCCAGCGAGCGCGCCGCGGAGTCGTTGGTGGTCTCCAGCATCCACACCTGCACATCCGCGCGCATGGCCACGTTGAACTGGCGCTCAACGATGTGGCCGATGGCATCGCGAAAAAAGTTGCCCAGCACGACGATGGCCACCGCCGCGGCCACCCCGGCCACGGCCAGGGCGCTGCGCCAGGGCCGGCGCTCGAGTTGGCGCAGGATCATGCGCAGCGCGGTGGGCAAACGGGTCAGAACTGAACGCTCGAGCAAGGTGCGCCGGTAGTGCGCCGGTGCAGGCGGGCGCATGGCCTCGGCCGGGGCCAGGCGCGCCGTGGCGCTGATGGCGTGCAGCGTGCCCAGCACCGCCGTGGCCACCGTGATGCCGATGGCCAGCAACACCAGCTCCAGCGGCAACCGGTGCTCGAAGCTCGGAAAGCGGAAGAACTCGGCATACAGGCCCGTGAACATCACCCCCAGGCCCTTGCCCAGCGCCACGCCCAGCACCGAGCCCGCCGCCACCACCAGCAGTACGAAACCGAGGTAGTGCGCCGCCAGGGCCCGGTTGGCATAGCCCAGCGCCTTGAGCGCGGCGATCTGCTCGCGCTGCGTGGCCACCATCCTGGACACCACCACGTTCAGCAGAAAGGCGGCCACGCCCAGGAAGATGGCCGGCAGCACGGTGCCGATGACGCGCTGTTCGGCGATCTCGTTGTCCAGCATGGCGTGCGAGCCCTGGTGCTCGCGGCCGTGCGGATCGCGCCCGCCGTAGCGCTGCAGGAGGGGCTTGAGCGCGGCGATCACCCGGCGCTCGTCGGCCCCAGGCGCCAGCCGAAAGGACAGGCGGTTGAAGGCGCCCTCCATGTCCCACACCGCGGCCAGCACCTCGGCGTCCACCCAAAACACACCGAAACCGCGCGGGTCGGGCATGCCGAACATGCCCGCGAACACGTACTCCGGCGACAGCGCGACGCCGCGCACCACCAGGTCGCGCTGCCGACCGTTGATCACGGCCTGCAGGCGCGCGCCGGGCTTGAGCGCATGGGCGTCAGCAAAGGCCTCCGAGACCCAGGCGGGAATGGCGCCGTCGGGCTGCGTGCGGCCAGGTGACAGGGAGGCGTCGTCGGCCAGGCCGCTGCGCAGCACGATGCGGTTGAGTTCGCGAGGGCGGCGCGGGTCGACCCCAATCAGGTGGCCCATCAGCGGGTCGGACAAGCCCTCGATGCGCAGCCTCACAGGCCGCTCCACCGTGGCCTGCACCAGGGCCACGCCGGGCACTTCCTGCAGCACCGGCAGCAACGACAACGGCGCACGTCGCACCGAGGCGAAGACGTCGGCGAAGCGGCCCTGCTCGTAGAAGCGGTCGCGCGCATCCGACAGCGAGGCCACGGCCGACAGCGTGGTGAGAAAACCCGCCACGGCACTGGCCACCACCAGCGCGATGGTGAGCGCCTGACTCCACATGCGCGTGAGGTCGCGCAGCAGCTTGCGGTTCAGGGCCTTCATGGCGGGGCCCGGAGCGTACGGCCTGACCGACCGGCCACCGCAGCGGCAGAACCGTCTGCGAACAGCCTGTGGACAAGGCTTGTCACCACGCCACCTCCGCCGCCGTGGCGCGCTGCGCGTGGCGCTCCTCGCGCTGGATGCAGCCGTCCCCCAGGTACAGCACGCGGTCGGCCATGCGCGCAATGGCCGCGTTGTGCGTGATCACCACGGCCGTGGTGCCCAGGCGCTGGTTGATGTCGGCAATGGCCTCCAGCACCCGCTTGCCAGTGGCGAAGTCCAGCGCGCCCGTGGGCTCGTCACACAGCAGCACGTCCGGGCGCTTGACGATGGCCCGCGCAATCGCCACGCGCTGCTGCTCACCGCCCGAGAGCTGCGCCGGAAAGTGGTCGCGCCGCGGCATCAGGTCCACCAGGCCCAGCGCCTCGTCGATGTCCATGGGGTGCTCGGCGATGTCGGTGACCAGGGCCACGTTCTCCCGCACCGTCAGGCTGGGAATCAGGTTGTAGAACTGGAAGACGAAACCCACGTGCTCGCGCCGGTAGCGCGTCAGCGCCGCCTCGTCGGCGCCGTCCAGCCGGTGGTCGGCAAACCAGACCTCACCCGAGGTGGGCACGTCCAGCCCGCCCAGGATATTCAGCAGCGTGCTCTTGCCGCTGCCCGAGGGGCCCAGCAGCACGACGAACTCACCCGCAGCGATCTCCAGCGACACGTCGCGCAGCGCCACCACCTCGGTCGCGCCGCTGCCGTAGGTCTTGCGCAGGGCTCGGGCGACGAAGATGGGGTTTGCCGGCACGGCCACCGGCGCTGGCGTGCAGGGCCGCAGGAGTCAGGAACAGCGCCAAGTCTTGGTCAGGCGGCAGTTCATCGCCTTGCGCTGGAACAAGGCCGGCTCAGATGCACCTGCAATCCCAAGCCCCGCGCGCACAGTGTCTGTCCCCACTCGCCCTGAGCTCGCAGTCTTGCCGTTCGCCCTGAGCTTGTCGAAGGGCCTGTCCCGAGTGAAGTCGAAGGCCTCAGGCCGCGTTGGCAAGCGCTCCCCGCGGCAGCAGCTCATTGCGCCAGGCTGCACCAATGGCCAGCGTGAGCACCAGGCCGATCACCACATAGACCAGGCCCGTGGGCTGATAGCCCACCACGGGGATGAGGGCGCCCGCAGCCATCAGCCCCAGCGGCAGCGTGTAGATGGCCAGCATGCGCACGCCCATGATGCGGCCTCGAAACCGCTCCTCGGTGGTGCGCAGCAGGATGATGGACAGCGACACCATGCTCAGGCTCTGGGCCATGCCCGCCAGCAACAGCATGACCATGGCCGCCGGCACGGTCGCCGACCACACAAACCCGGCCAGACACAGGTACCACATGAAACAGGCCACCAGCATCACGCGCGCCTGAGGCAAACGCCGGCCCCACGCACTCAGCGCCAGGGAGCCGATCAGCGCCCCGCAGGCAAAGCTCGCTACAAGCCAACCCAGCCCCCGCTGGTCAAGGTGGAAGACCTCCTTGGCCGTGTAGGGCATGAGGCCCATGGTCAGCGGAAAGGCCGTCAAGTTCACCAGGGCGGCCAGGCTCATGGCCGCCCGCAGCAGCGGTGTGCGCCAGACATGGACCAGGCCCTCCCTGACCTCGCTCCAGGGCGAGGGCCTCTGAGGCGACGCGGCGGCCGGGGCGGGAGTTGCCGAAGAGTCAGGCGTGCCGACCGCGGCCCTGAACGTCATCCAGGCCGCCAGCAGGTACATGCCGGCAATGACCAGGTAGGCCGGCGTCATGCCAAAGGCGGCCATGAAGCCCGCACCCACCAGCGCCCCGCAGATGCGCGCCGAGTCTTGCGTGGTCCGCGAGATCCCCAGCGCCGCCACCAGATGCTGCGCCGGCAGGGTGGAGCTGATCAGGGCGCTGCGCATGCCGATGTCCGACGGCCGTACCACCCTGGCCAGCGCCGCCACGCACAGCACCACGGTGGGGTGCAGCTTGCCGATGAAGGCAAACACCAGGATGACGCCTGCCATGCAGGCATAGGTCACACGCAGGGTGGCCAGCACCCTGCCAAGGCCCAGCCGGTCGCCCAGCATCCCCACCACGGGAGACACCAGGGTGCCCACATACATCAGCGAGCCGAACAGCGTGAGCAGCACCACCGAGCCCGTCTCCACGAGCACATACCACCCCAGGATCAGCGTTTTCATCTCCATGGCCCAGGCCGTGAGGAGATCGGCTGGCCACAGGAACCGGAAGCTGCGGGTGCGAAAGGGCGCCAGGGCCGTAGCGGCGCTCAAGGGCGCACCTGCCGCAGGGGTGGGGGAGCCGGGTGGTGCATGGGTGCGGGCATTCGGGGCCAGAGGCGCGCAGTATCCGCCCGTCAGACAGCCGCTCTGCAGTCCTTGCTCGGGTCCCTCAGAACACCGCTCAATGTACGGCTCGAGGTGGTGGTTCGTCTTCTACGGGGAAGCTCTCAGCCGCCGGGGGCAGGGGCCGGACCAAAAGATGATGTGATGCGTTGATGCTAGGCAAGATATGCTCTGTCCATGCGCACCACCGTAGATATCCCCGAACCGCTGCACCGCATTGCCGTCAGCTTGGCGCAACACACAGGCCGCAGCTTCAGCCAGACGGTGGTGGCGCTGATGGAGCGCGGGCTTCAGACGCCTGTGCCTGCGGCCGAAGCAAAGGCTCAGACACCGAGGGGAACTGGCCCGCAGATCCACCCTCTGACGGGTCTTCCGGTCACGCGCAGTCGGCGCCTCGTCACGCCTCAGGACGTGGCCGACCTGGAGGACGAGGCGTGAGGGCCAGGGTGCGCCCGGCCACACCCGATCCCGACGTCCAACTGCTGGATGGCAACGTCCTGGTGGCCCTCACCGATGCGGCCCATGTCCATCATGAGCAAGCGGCAGCCTGGTTTACCAACAGCGGTCATCTCTTCGCCACCTGCCCCATCACCCAGGGCACTTTGCTGCGAATGCTCCTGCGCCTGGGAGGCGCACCAGACATCCAGGCCGCGCTGGCGGTTCTGGGCGCCCTGACTGCGCACGCCCGGCACCGGTTCTGGCCCGATGACATCGGCTACGGAGCCGCGCTCACCCGCGGGCTGCAAGGGCATCGGCAGGTCACGGACGCCTACCTCGCAGCCCTGGCGCGCCACCATCACGGCCGGTTGGTGACCTTCGATCGGGGCCTGGCCGCCTTGCATGGCGATGTGGCCACCCTGATCGGGTGATCACGCCGCAGGCGTGGCCTGCTCCGCTGCCGGCGCCCCGGCAACATCCTCCGCCTGATCTCCAAAGGCGGTGCGGAAACTGCCCGCCTCCAGCCCCTGCTGCTGCAGCCAGCGCACCATCACCGCCTCATAGCCGTGGGTGACGATGACGCGTTGCGCGCCCGTGGCGGCAATGGCACGCTGCAGGCCGGGCCAATCGGCGTGGTCGCTCAGCACGAAGCCGCGGTCCAGGCCCTGGCGGCGCCGTGCGCCGCGCAACTGCATCCAGCCGCTGGCAAAGGCGCTGCTGCATTCGCCCAGGCGGGCGGCCCAGGCGCTGCCCTGCACCGAGGGCGGCGCCACCACCAGGGCGCGGCGCAGCAGGCTGCGGTCGCTCACCTCCTCCAACCTGAGAGTCTCGGGCAGGCGCACGCCGGCGGCGCGGTAGGCGCGGTTGAGGTCTTCCACCGCGCCGTGCACGACGATGGGCCCGATGAACGCGTCCACGCCCGCCAACAGGCGCTGCGCCTTGCCGAAGCTGTAGGCCAGCAGCAGGCTGGCGCGGCCGGCCTGCGCGTTGCCCGCCCACCAGCGGTTGATGCCGGCGAACACCTCGCCTGGCGGGCGCCAGCGGTAGATGGGCAGGCCGAAGGTGCTCTCGGTGATGAAGCAATCGCAGCGCACAGGTTCGAATGCGTCGCAGGTAGCGTTGGCAGGAGGATGCGCACGTGCGTGCGCCATGGCGCCCTCCCCCACGCCCAGGTCGTCCGGCGCTCCCGTCAGCAGGTAGTCGCCCGAGGCCACCCAGACGCGGCCGCGGTGCTCCACGCGCACCTGCGCCGAGCCCAGCACATGCCCGGCCGGGTGCAGGCTGACGGTGGCCGCGCCGATGCTCAAGGGCTTGCCGTACGCCAGGGTCTGCAGCTGGATGCCCCCCAACCGGGCGCGCAGCACCCCCTCGCCCGGTGCGCTGCACAGATAAGCGGCGTGGCCGCGACGGGCATGGTCGGCATGGGCGTGCGTGATGACGGCGCGCGCTACGGGCCGCCAGGGGTCGATGTGGAAATCGCCCGCAGGGCAGTACAGCCCTTCAGGCCGGAGGACGATCAGGTCACTGTCAGCGGCTTCGGTCACGATATGCCATTCTGAAGCTTGTGTCACCGCTGCGCAGCACGCCGATGCCTCTCTCGATTTCGATTCCACAGGACCCCACTTCCCCACTGCACATCTTCCTGTCCGTCAGGGGGCGGGTGTCGCGGCGCACCTTCTGGCTCTATGGCGTGCTGGCCCTGCTGGGCCTGGGTTTGCTGGGCCATGCGCTTCTGGGCATTGCCGGGGTGGAGCAGGGCCGTATCGAGGCCATCGTGAACCTGTTGCTGGTGTGGCCCGCCATCGCCGTGTCGACCAAGCGCTGGCAAGACCGGGACCGAGCCCCCTGGTGGGTGCTGATCACCCTGGTTCCCGTGGTGGGCTGGCTGTGGGCGTTGATCGACAACGGCTTCGTCAAGGGCACACCCGGGGCGAACCGCTTCGGCAACCCGCCGCCCGCCTGAGGCGGGTCGTGCCGCAGCGGGCGCTCAATACCGCCCCGTGATGCCGGCCGCGCGCATGTACACGTTGGCCACCCAGGCCACGAAGCCGCGCATCAACCAGCCGCGCAGGCCAGGACGCACAGGCGGCGCCGTGATTTCCTGTGACACCGCGAAGGCCGCCTCCAGTTGGGCCGACACCTCGGCGGCGAAGGTCTCGTCCAGCACCACCGCGTTGGCTTCCAGGTTCAGCAGCAGCGACAGCGGGTCGATGTTGGAGCTGCCCACCGTGGCCCACCGGCCGTCCACCACGGCCACCTTGGCGTGCAGGAAGGCCGGGGTGTATTCGTAGATAAGGATGCCGCGCGACAGCATCTCGTCGTACATCACGCGCGCAGCCAGGGCCGCCAGGCGGTAGTCCACCTTGCCCTGCATCAGCAGGCGGATGCGCACGCCCCGTGCCGCGGCGCGGCGCAGCGCCCGCCGAAAGGCGCGGCCCGGATAGAAGTACGAGCAGGCGATGTCGATGCGCTCGCGCGCCTGGCCGATGGCCTCGACATAGGCCCGCTCGATGGCGCGGCGGTGGGTCAGGTTGTCACGCACCACCAACGCCACGTGCACCGGCTCACCCTGCACGAGTTCGAAGCCGGCCGCAGCGGGGACCCCTTCGGGTCGATCACCCCGCAGCCACTCCCGCAGGCTCCAGCGGTGCTCACCCGGCTTGCGGGGCATCTGGGGCGCACGGGCGCGCAGGTCACGCACCAGTTGCAAGGCCCGCTGAACGGGCTCGGGGCTCTGGGCCAGCAGGACGGCCTCCTCGCGCCAGCCACGGCCCATGCGGGAACGCATCCACAGGGCGTGCACCAGCCGCTGCACCTCCGCCGCCACCGGGCCGCTCACCTGGATGGCGAAGTCCAGGCGGGGCTCCGCGGTCCAGCCGTGCTGGATGTCGAAACGGTCGTCCACCACGTTGATGCCGCCCACGAACGCCTGGCTGCCATCCACCGCGAACAACTTGTGGTGCATGCGGCGCAGCTGGCTCGGGTGGCTCCAGGCCCACCACCGCTCCAGCGACCGGAAGACTTCCAACCCCACAGGGGAGCCCTGCAACTGCTTGCGCAGCGCGGCGATACGGCCGTTGCTGCCAAAGCCGTCCACCACCACCCGCACCTGGACGCCACGGGCCGCCGCCGCGCGCAGGGCCTGCACGATGCGGCGGCCCGAAGGGTCGTCGTTGAAGATGTACGTGGCGAGCCACACCTCGCTGCGTGCCTCCTCGATGGCGCGCACCATGGCAGGGAAGAGTTCGTCTCCCCCTCGCATCAGGGCCACGCGGTGGCCGCCCTCGAAGGGTGCGAGCAGGTTCTCCATGCCGCGCACCTGGCCCCTTACGGCGCCTGAAGTTCCACCAACAGCGGCAAGTGGTCGGACCACTTGCGCCAGCCGGCGCCGCGCGGCACCAGGGTCGACCGGCAGCGCAGACCGCGCAGGTAGACACGGTCCAGCGCGAAGACGGGCGCCAGGGCCGGGAACGTGGGCTTGTGCACCAGCGGCCAACCCGCAGGCGCGGGGTCGGCGGCGCGGGTCAGGCCGATCTCGCGCATGGGCGCATCGAGCTTCTCGCTCCAATCGTTGAAGTCCCCGGCCACCATCAGGGGCTCGCCCGCGGGCACCTCGGCCGCCAGGTACTGCGCCAGACGCTGCACCTGGCGCACCCGCCCGGCGTGCAGCAGGGCGAAGTGCGCCACCACCACGTGGACGCACAGGCCGTGCCACTGCACCGGCACGTGCAGCAGGCCGCGCTGCTCGAAACGGTGGTCGCTCACATCGTGGTGGACCACCTCGCCGATGGGCCAGCGGCTCAGCAGCGCGTTGCCATGTTCACCGTGGCGCGTCACCGCGTTCGTGCGATAGGCGACCTCATAGCCCTCGGGCGCCAGGAAGTCGGCCTGTCCGCCGATGGGCCAGCCTTGACGGCCGTGCTGAAAGCGGCGCGCATCACGGTGGTGGAACAGCCGCACCTCCTGCAGGCACACCACATCCGCGTCAAAGCTCTCGACGGCCAGGCCCAGGTTGTGGATTTCCAGGCGCTTGCGCGGCCCCAGACCACGCACGCCCTTGTGGATGTTGTAGGTGGCCACGCGCAGGGTGTCCACAGCCGGGCGTTGACCCACATGCAGGGGGATGCGGTCTCGGACAGCAGGCATGGCCTGCGAGGCTACACGAAGCGCGGCAACTGCAGGATCGCCTCGGCATTGCTGGGGGAAAAGCAGCGGTCCGCCGCCTCCTGCCAGGGCAGCCAATCGAATCGCAGGTGTTCGCGGGGGTTCAGGATCACGGGCATGCCGGCGGGCACCCGCAAGCCGAACACATGCTCGGTGTTGTGCGTGACGCCGGGCGCATAACGATGCCGCCAGACCGGGTAGATCTCGTAGACGTTGCGCAAGCCCCAGTCGCGCAGGTGCGCCACCGGCACGTCGGGACTGCCCACGACGATGCCGGTCTCTTCGGCCACCTCACGAGCCGCCGTCTCGGCCGGCGGCTCGTCCAGGCTGTCCTTCGAGCCGGTGACGCTCTGCCAGAAGCCGGGCTTGTCGGCCCGCTCGATCAGCAGCACCTCCAGGCCGGCGGTGTGAATCACCACCAGCACCGACTCGGGGATCTTGGGGGGCTTCATGCCGCCATCGGATTGCGCAGGCGGATGTGCAGCTCGCGCAGTTGCGCCTCGTCCACGTGGCTGGGCGCGCCCGTCAGCAGGCACTGGGCACGCTGGGTCTTGGGGAAGGCGATCACGTCACGGATGGAGTCGGCCCCGGCCATCAGCGTGGCGATGCGGTCCAGGCCGAAGGCCAGGCCGCCGTGCGGCGGGGCGCCGTACTGCAGCGCGTCCAGCAGGAAGCCGAATTTCACCTTGGCGTCCTCGGGCGTGATCTTCAAGGCGTCGAACACCTTGCGCTGCACCTCGGCACGGTGGATACGCACCGAGCCGCCGCCGATCTCCCAGCCGTTGAGCACCATGTCATAGGCCTTGGCGATGCAGGCGCCAGGGTCGGTGTCCATCAGGTTCTCGTGCCCGTCCTTGGGCGCCGTGAACGGGTGGTGCACGGCCGTCCAGCGGCCGGCTTCCTCGTCGTGCTCGAACATCGGGAAGTCCACCACCCACAGCGGCGCCCAGCGGTCTTCGAACAAGCCCTTGGCGCGGCCGAAGTCGCTGTGGCCCACCTTCACGCGCAGCGCACCGATGGCGTCGTTCACCACCTTGGCCTTGTCGGCACCGAAGAAGATGAGATCGCCGTTGCGCGCGCCCGTCTTGGCGATGATCTGCTCCAGGGCCGAATCGTGCAGGTTCTTCACGATCGGGCTTTGCAGGCCGTCACGGCCCTTGCCCGCGTCGTTGACCTTGATCCACGCCAGACCCTTGGCACCGTAGATCTTGACGAACTCGGTGTAGGCATCGATCTCGCCGCGGCTCAGTCCCTCCTGCGCATCGCCGCCGCCGGGCACACGCAGCGCCACCACGCGGCCGCCCGGGCTGTTGGCCGGGCCGGAGAAGACCTTGAAGTCCACGTCCTTCATCACCGAGGTGAGCTCGGTGAACTCCAGCTTCACGCGCAGGTCGGGCTTGTCGGAGCCGTACTTGGCCATCGCGTCGGCGTAGCTCATCACCGGGTAGACCGGCAGCTCCACCCCCATGGCGCGGCGGAAGACGTGCCGGATCATGGCCTCGGTGATGGCGCGGATCTCGTCTTCCTTCAGGAACGAGGTCTCGATGTCGATCTGCGTGAACTCGGGCTGGCGGTCGGCGCGCAGGTCCTCGTCGCGGAAGCACTTGGTGATCTGGTAGTAGCGGTCGAAGCCCGCCACCATCAGCAGCTGCTTGAACAGCTGCGGGCTCTGCGGCAGCGCGAAGAAGGTGCCGTCGTGCACGCGGCTGGGCACCAGGTAGTCACGCGCGCCCTCGGGCGTGCTCTTGGTGAGCATGGGCGTCTCGATGTCGACGAAGCCCTGCTCGTCCAGGAACTTGCGCACCTCGATGGCCACACGGTAGCGCAGCATCATGTTCTTCTGCATCGCCGGGCGGCGCAGGTCCAGCACGCGGTGCGTCAGGCGCACGGTCTCGGACAGGTTGTCGTCGTCCAGCTGGAACGGCGGGGTGACGCTGGCGTTCAGCACCTCGAGCTCGTGGCACAGGATCTCGATCTTGCCGCTGGTGAGGTTGGCGTTCTCGGTACCGGCCGGGCGCGGGCGCACCCGGCCCACGATCTTCAGGCAGAACTCGTTGCGCACGCCCTCGGCGGTGCGGAACATCTCGGCGCGGTCGGGGTCGCACACCACCTGCACCAGGCCCTCGCGGTCGCGCAGGTCGATGAAGATGACGCCGCCATGGTCGCGGCGGCGGTGGGCCCAGCCCATCAGGGTCACGGTCTGGCCCATCAGCGTCTCGCTGACCAGGCCGCAGTAGGTGGTTCTCATGGGGAAAGCTCCGAAAACTCTGGGGAGGTGTCTTGAAGACCGCGGCCGGCGTTGGGCTCGGCCCGGGCGGGGTGGCAGACGCACAGCGCCTGCGGGGGATTGGCGGGGGGCGGGTCAGCGGGGAGGGGCCCGGGGAGGCCCTCAGGACTGAACGCAGGCCGGCGCGTTCAGCCCCGCGGATTGGGGTCGGCCTCCCCCGGCCGGGCCGGTGGGGGCGAAGTGGGCGGGGGCACCACCACCCCCATGGAGATGATGTACTTCAAGGCCTGGTCCACGCTCATGTCCAGCGGCACCACGTCGGCGCGCGGCACCATCAGGAAGAAGCCCGAGGTGGGGTTGGGCGTGGTGGGCACGTAGAGGCTCAGATGCTCGGCGCCGAGGTGGCGGGCCACCTCGCCGCCAGGCTTGCCAGTCACAAAGGCCACCGTCCAGGCGCCAGCGCGCGGGTACTGCACCAGCACTGCCTCGCGGAAGGCGTTGCCGTTGCTGGAAAACAGCGTGTCCGAAACCTGTTTGACCGAGCTGTAGATGGACTTGACGATGGGGATGTTCTGCAACACCTTGTTCCATTGCCGCGCCACCCACTGGCCCACCACGTTGGTGACGAACATGCCCGTCAGCAACAGCAGCGTGGCCAGGACGATCACGCTCAGGCCCGGCACGTGCCGAAGCCCCTCGATGGCCGCATGCGTGGTGGGCGGCAGCACCGCCTGGGTGGCGCCCAGCAACAACGCGAACAGGCTGTCCATCGAGCCCAGCAGCCACGTCAGCACCCACAGCGTGATGCCGATGGGAGCCCAGGCCAGCAGGCCGGCCAGCAGGTATTTCTTCATGAAGAAGCCGGTGCAGCGGGCGAAGCGGAGGGCGCTGGCGCCGGGGCCGGGGCCGGCGTAGCAGCGCCAGAAGCGGACTCGCTGGAAGCCGCCGGCGCACCTTTGTCGGCACCGCCCTCGGCAGGCTTGTCGGCAGACTGATCAGCGGGTTTGTCAGCTGCTGCCCCGCCCTTGTTCGAACCGCCGTCCCGGAAGTCGGTCACGTACCAGCCCGAGCCCTTGAGCTGGAAGCCGGCGGCGGTCACCTGCTTGACGTAGGTGGACGCCCCGCAGGCGGGGCACTTGGTCAGCAGCGGGTCGGAGATCTTTTGCAGGACGTCCTGACGGTGTCCGCAGGACTCGCACTTGTAGGCGTAGATCGGCATGGGGGCACGGGTGGACGAAAACCGCGAATTATAGGTTTCCGCCCGCTCACGGCCCCCGCGCGCTCAATGCCCCTTCTTGGCCTCGGCACCGGCCTGGTAGCCATGGTGCTGCAGCACGTGCTGGATGGAGTGGCCGCGGTGGGCCACGATGGTGGGTGCCAGCGATCCGATCAACATGCCGATGATGGAGGCGAACAGGCCCAGCAGGTTCGCCGGGATCATGGATTCCGGCGCCACCTGCGTGGCCGCCAGCCAGGTGCCGATGCCCAGCACCACCGACAGCAGCGCGCCCTGCGTGTTGGCGCGCTTCCAGTAGGCCCCGGCCACCAGCGGCACGAAGGCACCGCACAGCGTCACGTTGTAGGCGTTCTGCACCATCTCGTACATCGTGCTCTTGCTGTTCAGGGCGAACAGCAGCGCACCTGCGGTGAAGGTCACCAGGATGATGCGCAGCGTCAGCAGCATCTGGCGGTCGCTCATGTGGGGCACGAAAGGCTTGAGCACGTTCTCGGTGAAGGTGGCGGTGGGGGCCAGCAAGGCTCCGCTGGCGGTGGACAGGATGGCCGACAGCAGCGCGCCGAAGAACATGATCTGCGCCCAGATGGGCATCTGGCCCAGCACCAGGTCCGGCAGGATGCGCTGGATTTCGCGCGCATCCTCACTCTCGAACAGCTTGGCGATGGCCGGATCTGTGGTGAGTGCGGAGTAGGCGATGAACATCGGCACGAAGGCGAACACAAAGTAGATCAAGGCGCCGATGACGGTGCCGCGCACGGCGGTGTCTTCGTTCTTGGCGCTGGTCATACGCTGGAACACGTCCTGCTGCGGAATCGAGCCGAAGGCGAAGGCGAAGAAGGCACCCGCCATGGCCCACCACCCTGCGGCATCCATGCCGGTATCGAACAGGATGAGCTTGCCGTCTGCAGCCGCCTGCGAGATCACCTTGGCCGGCCCGCCGGCCAGGTCGCCTACCAGCCAGGCCACGGTGGTCAGGCCGATGAGGATGATGACCGTCTGGAACAGATCGGTGAAGGCCACCGACCACATGCCGCCGAAGATGGTGTAGATCACCACGATGCCGGCGCCCATCAGGATGGCGGTGTTCAGGTCCACCGCCCCGCCGCTGAGCACGTGGATCACCAGGCCGAGCGCGGTGAGCTGCGCCGAAGTCCACCCCAGATAGGACAGCACGATGGCCACACTGGTCAGCACCTCCACGCCCTTGCCGTAACGGTGCTTGTAGAAGTCACCGATGGTCAGCAGGTTCATGCGGTAGAACAGCCGGGCGAACAGCAGAGCGGCCAGCACCAGGCACAGCGAGGCGCCAAAAGGGTCTCCCGGCACGGCCGAGAGGCCGCCCTGCGAGAAGGTGGCCGACACCGACAGCACCGTCTCGGCGCCGAACCAGGTGGCGAACACGGTGGCCACGTTCATGTACAGCGGCAGGCTGCGCCCGGCCACCAGATAGTCCTTGGCGCCATGGACACGCCGCGCGGCCAGCAGGCCTATCGCGATGGTCACGGCCATGTAAGCGATGACGAAAGTGATCAGCATGGGAGAGCTCCAGGTTGATGCTTGGTCTGTACAGGCACCACCGCGACGGGCGGGCTTTCTCGGGCGGCGGCAGTGTATCGGCGTGTCCGCAGGCCGCACCGCCATGGGGACAAACGCCTGCTCTTCAAGGGGTCAGCCAGGCCCTTGCAAGCACCATGCCGAGCAAAAAGCCCAGAGCACCCCACACCAGGGCCTGCAGCAGGCGGTTGGTGCGCCGCTGCTCGGCCAGCAGGGCCAGCAGCACGGCGGGGTCGCGCTCAGGCGGGCGCTTGAGCGCGGCGTGCACCAGCCTGGGCAATTCCGGCAGCAAGTGCGCGTAGCGCGGCGCCTCGGCCTTGAAACGATCGGCAAAGGCGCGCCAGCCCACCTGCTCGTTCATCCAGCGCTCGAGGAAGGGCTTGGCCGTCGTCCACAGGTCGAGGTCGGGGTCGAGCTCGCGGCCCAGGCCCTCGATGTTCAGGAGCGTCTTTTGCAGCAGCACCAGTTGCGGCTGGATCTCCACGTTGAAGCGACGCGAGGTCTGGAACAGCCGCAGCAGCACCTGACCCAGCGAGATGTCCTTCAGCGGCCGCTCGAACTGCGGCTCGCACACGGCACGGATGGCGGTCTCCAGCGCGTCGATGCGGGTGTCGGGCGGCACCCAGCCGGACTCCACGTGCAGTTCGGCCACACGCTTGTAGTCGCGGCGGAAGAAGGCGATGAAGTTCTGCGCCAGGTAGTCCTTGTCGAGTTCGGTGAGCGTGCCGATGATCCCGAAATCGAGTGCGATATAGCGGCCGAAGGTGGCCGGGTCCAGGCTGACCTGGATGTTGCCGGGGTGCATGTCGGCGTGGAAGAAGCCGTCGCGGAACACCTGGGTGAAGAAGATGGTCACGCCGTCGCGCGCGAGCTTCTTGAAGTCGACGCCGGCGTCGCGCAGGCGCTGCACTTGGCCGATGGGCACGCCGTTCATGCGCTCCATCACGATGACGGTAGGGGTGCACAGATCCCACACCATCTCGGGCACCATCACCAGGCCCAGGTCCTGCATGTTGCGGCGCAGCTGCGTGGCGTTGGCGGCCTCGCGCACCAGGTCCAGCTCGTCATGCAGATGGGTGTCGAACTCGGCCACCACCTCGCGCGGCTTGAGCCGCCGGCCGTCAGCGCTCAGGCGCTCGACCCAGCGCGCCAGCGTGTGCAGCAGCTCCAGGTCGCGCTCGATGGCCGCCTGCATGCCAGGGCGCAGCACCTTGACCGCCACCTCCCGGCCCGCATAGGCGCCACCGGAGCGCCCGGGAAGATCCGAGCGCAGCCGCGCAAAGTGCACCTGCGCGATGGAGGCACTGGCCACGGGCTCGGCGTCGAAGCGCTCGAAGATGGCATCCAGCGGCCGCCCCAGCGCGCGCTCCACCAGCAAGGCCGACTGCGCGGCGGGGAATGGCGGTACGCGGTCCTGCAAGCGGGCCAGTTCATCGGCCAGGTCCTGCGGCACCAGGTCGCGCCGCGTGGACAGCACCTGCCCGAACTTGACGAAGATGGGGCCCAGGCGTTCCAGCGCCTGGCGCAAACGCTCGCCGCGCGGGGCTTGCAGGTCGCGGCCGACGGTGACGATGCGCACCAGCAGCCGCACCCAGGGCTGGCGGAAGCTCTGCAGCGCCACCTCGTCCAGGCCGAAGCGCAGGACCGTGAAGGCGATGAACCAAAGCCGGGCCAGGCGCCTCATCGCACCCTCAGCTGCCCCTCAGGGCCCCGGTGCCGCACAGGGCACGGGAGTGGACGGGTCATGGGCGGGCGCCGAAAACCGCAGCACAGCGCTGAGCCAGCGATGCAGCCTGCGGCGCCAGCTTCTCGAGGCCCTCACGCAGGGCAGGTCCCACCTGCGCCAGCAGTTGGGCCGGGCCCGGACCCAGGAGACGGTGAACGTCGTCGGCCAGGTCCCAGCGCAGGTGCTCCAGCAACCAGTTGGCGTCTGCGGCCAGCCGGGCATCGCCCTCCACATGGACGCCTGGCGCACGCCCAGACAACGCGCCCATCACCAGACCGGCGGGATTGGAAGCCTGCACGCGCACCTGAAGGTCGGGTGACGTATGGCCTTCCTGGCCGCACCACTCCAGCAAGCCCGCGGGTGTGATGCGAAACACCAGGGCCGGCCACGGGGGCAACAGCGCAGGCCAGCCTTCGGCATGCAGTGCCACCACCCGCCCGGCATGGGGCTGCAGGCGCGCCACGGCAGCCGGCTCGCGACCAAGCACATGGTTGATGAGCAAGGTCAACCGCTCAAGTGCGGCCGGGGCGAGCATGTCGTGCAGGGCGTGCCTCATACCTGAATTGTAGGGAGGCCGAAGTACGCACCGCAGATCAGACCGGATGTCGCACAGGAGGGCGGGTGGCAGCGCAGGGCAGGGCAGGCAGACAGGCAGAACCGGTATCGGACGGCGTCAGGGCGGCGGGTGGCGTCGCGCGGCGAACGCTTCGAGAAACACCAGGCATCCGCCAGACCCAGCGCGGATCGGCAAAGGGCGAGTCCGGCCCACGCGCACCGGCGGGCCCGCGGGCAGCCGGGGCCCCCGGCTTTGTTGAGAACCCGGGCCTGCGCCGCTTCGGGCCGCTGAGCACCGCCCCCCGCATCCGCAGCTTCTTTTCGGAGCCCCCTTCCGTGTCCGCGGTGGTGGCCGCAGTGATGGAGCCCGCCCTGGCCGTGGGCAGCCTGCTGGCGTGGGCCTGGATATTCCAGGGGAACATGCAAGGGCACATGCAGTGGCAGATGTCCCGGGCCGATCTGGTGCTGATGCTGGTGGTGCTGGCACTGAGCTTTCCCGCCCGCGACCGTACCGGCATGCCCGCCACCGCGGTATGGGCCGAAGTCACCGCCGTCTGGTTGGCGCGAGCGGGCGTGATCGGGCTCGGCCTGTGGGCCACGGACAGTCTGGCGCAGGTGGATCTGCGGGTGCTCGCAGGGGCGTGGACCAGCACCGTGGTGCTGACTTCCGTGTCCACCCAGGCCGCCGGGCATGTGGTGGCGTGGTGGCAAGGCCGGCCGCACCGACGCCGGCGCGCCATCGTCGTGGGCGCCGGTGCCCTGGCGGCCCGGGTCGGGCAGGCGCTGCGCGATCAGGCGGGCCGCGGCATCGACCTGATCGGTTGCTTCGACGACCGTCTGGACAGCCGGCTGGACCCGGGCGCGCGCGGAATGCGCCGGGGCGACCTGGCCGATGTGGTGGACTTCATCCACCGGCGCGGCGTGCAGGACGTCTACATCACCTTGCCGCTGGGCGGGCGCGAACCCGCAGGTTCCCGCATCCCGCGTCTGCTGCAGGCCATGCAGGACACCACGGTCTCGGTGCACTACGTCCCGGACCTGCTGGGCATCACCATCATCCAGGGACGCCTGCGCGATGTGAACGGCGTGCCGGTGGTCGGCCTGTGCGAGACGCCCTTCACAGGCGTCAACCAACTGGTGAAGCGGGCCGAGGATCTGGTGCTGGCCAGTCTGATCATCGTGCTGATCTCGCCGCTGCTGCTGGCGGTGGCGCTGGGCGTGAAGCTCAGCTCGCCCGGGCCGGTGCTGTTCCGCCAGCGCCGCAACGGGCTGGACGGGCACGAGATCGTGGTGTGGAAGTTCCGCTCCATGCGCACGCTGGACGACGGGGCGGTGATCCGGCAGGCCACCCGGGGCGACCCGCGCATCACGCCCTTTGGCGCCTTCATACGCCGCACCTCGCTGGACGAACTGCCGCAGTTCTTCAACGTGCTGCAAGGGCGCATGAGCATCGTGGGACCGAGGCCACACGCGGTGGCGCACAACGACGAGTACCGCGAACTGATCCGCGCCTACATGGTGCGCCACAAGGTCAAGCCCGGCATCACCGGCTGGGCGCAGGTCAACGGCCACCGGGGCGAGACCGACACGCTGGACAAGATGCGCGCCCGCGTGGAGTACGACCTGGAGTACCTGCACCACTGGTCGCTGAGCCTGGACCTTCGAATCATCGCCCGCACCGTGGCCCTGGTGCTGTGGGACCGTCATGCGTACTAGTGCCGGTACCAGCGCCGGCCCGCCCCTGGGCGGCAACGAAACAGCGTCACTCCCCCAACCCTGGAAAGGCCTCTCATGCCCCTGAAGAATCCGCATGCGCTGCGCTGCGCCCTGTCTGTGCCCCTGTCTGTGTGCTCCATCGCGCTGTCGGCCCACGCCTGGGCCCAAACCCCCGGTTGGGGCTGGAGCGTGGGTCAGCAGTTCAGCCACGACTCCAACCTCTACCGCTTGCCGGACGGCGTGCTGCCAGGGTCCGGGCAGTCCCGATCGGACACCTTGTCCACGACCTCGCTGGACCTCACGCTGGACCAGCCGCTGGGCCGCCAGCGCCTGCTGGGGCGCGCAGGCGTCGAAGCCCTGCGTTACCGCCGGAACGACGAACTGGACCATAACGCTCACCGTGGGGAACTGCGGTTGGACTGGGAGACCGCCGGGCGCCTGTCCGGCCAGTTGCGCGCCGCCAGCGCGCGCGCCCTGCGTCCGCTGGACCCGGACGCTGCGGCCGGCAGCCAAGCCCGCAACATCGAAAGCAACGACGAAGCCGCAGCCCTGGTGCGCCTGGGCGGCGCTGGGCGCATGGCGGTGGAGGGCCTGCTGGGCAGCCGTGCCGTGCACTACAGCGACCCGTCCTTTGACGCCGCCGAGCTGCGCACCCACTCCGCCGGGCTGGGTCTTCGCTGGCGCCCCGGCGGCGCCACCACCTTCGGCGCTGCCTGGCGCGAGGCGCGAGGTCGCTATGTCAACGCCCTGGACGACACCGACCGCTACCGCACCCGCGCGCTCGACCTCTGGATGACCTGGTCAGCCACGCCCATGCAGCGCCTGTACGTGCGCGCCAGCCCCATGCGCGCGCGCTACGACCAGCGCAGCGAGCGCGACTTCTCCGGCCTCACGGGCGCACTGGCCTGGCAGTGGCAGCCGCGCGGCTCCTGGCAGGTGACCGCCCGGGCCGTGCGAGACCTGGGCCAGGACGCCTACCTGGAACGCTATGGCGTGGACGACACGGCGGCGCAGGCCCTACCGGGCGGCCACGTGGACGACGGCGTGGTGCTCACTCGTGTGACGCTGGCCGCGCAACGGGCGGTGACGGCCAAGGTGCAGGCCGCCGTGTCCGCCAGCTGGACGCGACGAACGCTCACCAGCGTGCTGCCCGCAGCCGCCGCAGCCGCCACGGCGCACGACACCACCTCGCAGCTCGCCCTGGGGCTGCGCTGGGCCCCGCGCCGCAGCACCCAGCTGGGCTGCGACGCCAGCGCGGAACGCCGGCGCGCGGACGGCCTGCTGAGCACGCCCTACTCGGCCCGCGTATTCGGCTGCTTCGGGCGCCTGGCATGGTGAGCGCGGCACCCACCGTGCTGCTGACCGGTGCGTGCGGCTACATCGGTTCGCACACCTGGGTGGCGCTGGCGCAGGCCGGCTACCGCGTGCTGGGGGTGGACGACTTCTCCAACAGCTCACCCGCCGTGCTGCCGCGCCTGCAAAAGCTGACTGGACAGGCGCCAGCCTTCGAGCACGCCGATGTGTGCAACGCTGCGGCCCTGGAAACCGTCTTCTCAAGCCAGCGCATCGACGCCGTCGTGCACTTCGCGGCGCTGAAGGCCGTGGGCGAATCGACCGCCCAACCGCTGGCCTACTACGCCAACAACCTGGGCGGCCTGCTGACCACCTGCCGCGTGATGCAGGATCACGGCTGCCGGCGCCTGGTGTTCAGCTCCAGCGCCACGGTGTACGGTGCGCCGCAGCACCTGCCCATTGCCGAGGACGCGCCCCTGTCGGCCACCAACCCCTACGGCCAGACCAAGCTGGTGGGCGAAACCATCCTGCAGGACCTGGCCCGCGCCGACGCGGCTTGGCGCCACGTGAGTCTGCGCTACTTCAACCCCGTGGGCGCCCACGAAAGCGGCCTGATCGGTGAAGAGCCCCGGGGCACCCCCAACAACCTCATGCCTTACGTAGCCCAGGTGGCCGCAGGCCAGCGCCCTTACCTGCAGATCTTCGGCAACGACTACCCCACCCCTGACGGCACGGGCGTGCGCGACTACCTGCACGTGGTGGACCTGGCCCAAGGCCATGTGGCCGCGCTGCGCCACCTGCTGGACGGCGGCGACACGCTCACCGTCAACCTGGGAACGGGCCGAGGCAGCAGCGTACTGGAGGTGGTGAACGCCTACGCCAAGGCGAGCGGCCGGGAGATTCCCTGCCGCATCGCCCCCCGCCGCCCTGGCGACGTGGCGGCGTGCTGGGCCGATGCCTCACGCGCAGGCGAGGTGCTGGGGTGGCGGGCGCAGCGGGGGTTGGGGGAGATGTGTGGGGACAGCTGGAGGTGGCAGTCTGGGCGCGGATGTTGAGTTCCAGGCCGGCTGCCAGATGAGTGCTGCGATCGGAGTGGCGGAATGTCCACCCGATTCATGACAGGGCGGCCACCAGCGGATTGCGCGTGCGCAGTGCCGGGAAGCGGTTGAAGTCGCGGTCGGCGCTCCACAGTTCGTGCACGCCATGCTGAAGACACAGCGCAGCAATGCGGGCGTCATGAACCATCGGCCCCACCACATGACCCACTTCCAACGACTGCCGCAGCGCGCTCCAGTGCGCCGGGCTCTCATGCAGCAAGACCAGCGACGGCGACTCCAACCACGCCTCGATCTGGTCCAACGCCAAATGGATCGGGGTCGGTGGCTTGTAGACGCGTGGATGCGTCACGATGGAGAAGAACTCATGAACGCAAGGCCATGGAATGGCCCACGGTGCTTTGCCCTCCGCCAGACGGGCTACGCACCGCGCGGCAGCAGCGTGAAAGGGACCCTCCTCGCGGTGGGCGAAGACCAGCAGGTTGGTGTCCAGGGCAATCAAGCGCCGCGTCCTTCATAGGCCAGCTCGAGCAGGCGGGCCCAGTCCGCACCAGCGAACTCAGAACTGAGGCCGGCGCCGGCAAAGCTCGCCCTTCGCAACTTGAACGCTGGCGCGCTGTCCTGTTCAGCCAGCACCGTGCGCAACCCCTGCTCCACCAGCGCACGAACGGTGGTGCCTTGCCGTTGAGCTTGGATGCGGGCCTGCTCCAGCAGTGCATCAGCAATATCGATGGTCGTCTTCATATGGGTGTATGGGTATCACAGTCCAAATCATATTTGATGACAGCCTGATCCACCAAAACCAGGTTGTGACGCAGGGCGCAAAATCACTGCATGAACCCAAGCGACGCGCCCCACCACCAGCTTCTGACCATCCAACCCGTCATCATGGCCGGCGGCTCGGGCACGCGGCTGTGGCCGCTGTCCCGGGCGGGGTACCCGAAGCAGTTCCTGGTGCTGCACGGCAACACAAGCCTGTTGCAGCAGGCTGCGCAGCGGCTGATGGCCCTCACGGGCGCGGCCGCGCCCGTCGTGGTCGGCAATGAAGAACACCGCTTTCTGATCCTGGACCAGTTGCGTGAGGTGCAGTGCACGCCCTCGGCCCTGGTGCTGGAGCCTGCCGGCCGCAACACCGCGCCGGCCGTCACGCTGGCGGCGCTGCAGGCCATACAGGGTGGTGCTGACCCGGTGCTGGTGGTGACGCCAGCCGACCAGACGGTCACGAATCCAGACGCCTTCACCGAGGCGTTGGAGCGTGCGGCCAACGAGGCCGCCAAGGGTGCAGTGGTGATCCTGGGCATCACGCCCGACCGGCCGGAGACAGGCTACGGCTACATCCAGGCGGGCGCAGGCCAGCAAGCCCGCGCAGCAGAAGACACCGCGGCCGAAGAGGCTGCGCCAGACTTGCGGCTCCAGACCCGCCCCGTCCAACGCTTCGTCGAGAAGCCCGACGCCGCCACTGCGGCCGCCTATCTCGCCGAAGGCGGCTACTTCTGGAACGGCGGCATCTTCGTGCTGCGCGCCAGCACCTGGCTGCAGGCCCTGGAGCGCTTTCGCCCGGACATCCTGGCGGCCACGCGCACGGCCTTCGAGGCCCGCAGCACCGACGCCCTGTTCGTGCGCCCGAACCAGGCCGCTTTCGAGGCCGTGCCGGCCGAGTCGGTGGATTACGCCGTGCTGGAGCGGTGCCCAGGCAGCGGCATCGACATCCGCATGGTGCCGCTGGACGCGGGCTGGAACGACCTGGGCGCCTGGGACGCCGTGTGGCAGGTGGCCCCGCAGGACGCACAAGGCAACGCCGCCACAGGCGACGTGCTGCTGCACGACAGCCAGCGCACCCTGGTGCACGCCACGCACCGCCTGGTGGGGGTGATCGGCCTGCAGGACGTGGTGGTGGTGGAAACCGCCGACGCCGTGCTGGTGAGCGACCGCGCGCGCAGCCAGGAGGTCAAGGCCATCGTGGGCACGCTCAGCCGCCAGCAGCGCGAGGAGCGCAACCTGCACCGCAAAGTGCACCGCCCCTGGGGCTGGTACGACAGTGTGGACGCGGGTGAGCGCTTTCAGGTCAAGCGCATCGGCGTGAAGCCGGGCGCCGCCTTGAGCCTGCAGAAGCACTACCACCGCGCCGAGCACTGGATCGTGGTGCGCGGCACGGCCGAGGTGACGTGCGGCGACAAGAAGATCCTGCTGACCGAGAACCAGAGCACCTACATCCCGCTGGGCGAGGTACACCGCCTGGCCAACCCGGGCAAGGTGTGGCTGGAGATCATCGAGGTGCAGTCCGGCAGCTACCTGGGCGAGGACGACATCGTGCGGTTCGAGGACAGCTACGGGCGCTGAACTGGCGGCAGGGTTCATCTGCCCGGCATGAACGCGGCATGAACGCGGCATGAACGGGACATGAACGCGGCAAAGCCGCAGCACCAACGCGCAGGGTGAGGCGCCGCAAGCGTCGCGGGCATCGTGGCCGGGACACTCAGAGTCTTCACACCTCTGCCTGCCCGTGACACCACCTGCCGCTTCAGCACCTCTGCCCTCCCCGCGCGCCGCCCCCACGTCAGACCCCCACCCCGGCACCGTCCTGCGGCCCTATCCCCCAGGTACACGCCTGCCCACCCAATGGCCCTGCTGGCTGGACAGCGCCTGCGCGCACCTGTACCCGACAGGGCGGGTGGTGGACGTCGCAGCGGCAACGGCAGCAACGGCAGCAGCAACCACAACGGAACACACCGCGAACGCGGCATCCTTCCTGGCACCCCTGGTGGCGCAGGGTGCATCCGGTGCACTGACGCTGCCTGGGACCATGGAAACCGGGGAACCTGCCGATCTGGCCTGGCAAGACGCCAGCCAGGCCCCTGCGCTGGCGCGCGCCCTGGCGCGGCAACGCCGGCCGCTGAACCTGCCCCGCGTGCCGCTGGGGTCGCCCAGCCTGCAGGCCCTGAAGACCGCGTTCAGGGGCCGCGGCTGGTTGCGCATGCGTCCGGCCCACGGTTCACCCTGCATCGAGCTGGACGCCGGCTGGGCGCAGCCATGGCAGAAGTTCAATGCCGGCCGCCAGTCGGACTTCCGCCGCGCGCAGCGCCGCGCCGAAGAGGCCGGCGCGCTGCGGTTCGAAGTGCACACGCCCTCGCCGGGGCCAGCGCTGGAGCGACTGCTGGACGAGGCCTACGAGGTGGAGTCGCGAAGTTGGAAAGGCGACGGCGGCACCGCCCTGGCGGTGGACCCGCTGCTGGGCCCGTTCTACCGGCGGCTGGCGCACAACGCGTCACAGGCCGGTCTGCTGCGACTGTGCTTCCTGCGTATCGCCGGTCAGGCCGCCGCCATGCAACTGGCGCTGCAGGGCGGCGGCCGTTTCTGGCTGATGAAGATTGGCTACGACGCGGCCTTCGCGCGCAGCAGCCCGGGGCAGCTGCTGATGCTGCACACCATCGGCCATGCCGCGTCGCAGGGCCTGGTGTCGTACGAGATGCTGGGCAACGCCGCGGCCTGGACGGCGGGGTGGACCCGAACCTTGCGACCGTTCGTCACGGTGCAGGCTTATCCGGCCTCGTGGCCCGGTGCGCAGGCACTGTGCACCGACGCGTGGCGCGCAGCCCGGGCGCGCTGGCAGGCCGGGGCAGGTTCACGCCAAGGGCAGGCAGCGCCGGCGTGAGCAGCCCCGCCCACGCCACCCTGAAACGCTGGGCCTACGCCCTGGGCGGGCCGGTACTGCAGCGCGCCAGCCGCGCCTACGTGCCCGGCCCGCGCCTGCAGGACGCCGTGCACTGGGCCCGTCACCTCGCCCCGCCCAGTTGCGGCTTCACCTTCGGCTACTTCAATGCCGACGGGGAGTCCGCGGCGGAAGTGGAACAGGCCTGCCGCCAGTCCATCCAGGCGCTGGCAGCGCTGGAGGCGCTTCCAGCAGAGGGCGCCCACCGGACAGGCTACTGCTCCGTGAAGGTGCCCGCCCTGCACTACGACCCCAGGGCACTGGAAGGCCTGGCCCTGCTGGCCCAGTCGCAGGGGCAGCGACTGCACTTTGACAGCCATGGCCCCGAAACCGCCGATCCCATGCTGGCGGCCCTGGACGCCCTGCGTCCCCATCAGATCCGCCTGGGCCTGACCGTGCCGGGACGCTGGTCGCGCAGCCTGGCCGATGCCGACTGGGCCGCGCAACACGGCCTGCGCGTGCGGGTCGTCAAGGGGCAGTGGCCCTGTCCTGCTCGACCGGACACTGACCCGCGGCAGGGATTCCTGGCGGTCATCGACCGCCTGGCGGGCCGGGTGAATGAAGTGGCTGTCGCCACCCATGACGCTGATCTCGCACGCGAAGCTGTGCGGCAGTTGGCCGCACGGGGCACCACGTGCGAACTGGAGTTGCTGTGCGGGCTGCCCCGACGTGGGGTGATGGATCTCGCCCGCTCGCAAGGCCTGCCCGTGCGCCTGTACGTGCCCTTCGGCCAGGCCTGGCTGCCTTACGCCCTGAGCCAGGTGCTGAGGCAGCCGCGGCTGTGGCCCCGGCTGCTGAAGGACAGTCTGGCGGACGGCTGGGCCAGGAACCCGGTGGCAGGCGCCCGGTAGGCCAGCGACCTGGCTTACGGCCGGGATGTGCTTCCCTGCCGCCCAGGCCGCTGCGCCTGCCCTCAGTTCACCCGCACCGTGGTACCCAGCTTGAAGCGCGCGCCCGCCGCGTCCCAGGTCTGCCCGGCGCCGCTGTTGTCGGCGTTGGCAAAGCGCACCGAGAACCTCGGGTCGCCGGCGGTGGCCGGGAAGACGTCCGGGGCCGACAGGTACACGTCGTAGTCGCCCGTGGCCGCATCGGCGGGAATGGTCACGCTCACCGCCTGCGCCGTGGAGGCCGTGGCCTGCGGCGTCAGCGTGGCCAGGTTGCCGGCCCGTGCAGTGATCACCGCACCGGTGCTCTTGTGGCGCAACTGCACCACCAGCGCCCGGTCCGAGAACATGCGAGACCAGCCGACGTTGCGCAGGTTCACGCTCAGGGGCAAGGTTCCGCCACGCCACACCTGCGTGTCATGCGTGGCCGAATCCAGCTGGACGCGGTAGCCCATGAAGCCCGAGACCTGCGCGTAGCAGCCGCCCGACTTCCAGGCGTTGATCATGGCCGGTGCGTAGCCGCTGTTCAGCCACGTCAGGTGGTACTGCTTGCCCTCGGTGAGGATGTCGTTGCAGGTGGTGCGCCAAGGGGTCTCGCCCTGGCAGGTCTCCCCGCCGAAGGCGGTCTGGGCCGACAGGGCCTGCACGTAGGGACGCTGGGTGCTGTTCTGGTACGTGCCGGTGTCGGTGGGGCCTGACAGGAGACAGTCGTTGTGCGCACCGGCACGCTTCTGCTGCGTGGGCGAGGGGTACCACTTCATCAGATCCGCCGGGTAGCGGAAGCCGATCTGCGTCGTGGCCGGCACATTGGCCAGCAGGGCGTCGCGCACGATGGCCCGGTTGATGTCAGCCGTGGTGCAGGTGGTGCTGCCGGCGTTGTAGCCGCAGGAATTGCCGGACTTGGACGAGTGCCATTCGCCCCAGGCGCCGATGAAGCCGGCCCGCATGTGGGGAATGACGTCGGCGTTGGCCGCCAGCACCGGCCTGAGCTGCTCCAGGTGACGCTTGATCTGCGCCGCGCTGGCGTCATTGCCGGTGGCGCTGAAGTCGTAGTTGAACCACACCGTGGCCTTCATGCCCATGGA
>Ga0315907_10000555_pt1 | contig 53402 bp, 51 predicted proteins | sample LakEriMetagenome_3_FD_203525 | JGI IMG/M metagenome (GOLD analysis project Ga0315907, IMG submission 203525) | Freshwater fungal communities from buoy surface, Lake Erie, Ohio, United States - Buoy 12 MA123 | ecosystem: Environmental > Aquatic > Freshwater > Lake > Lake biofilm | place: USA... | reverse complement strand
ACAGTCTTTACAATTTTCTCAGCAGACTTGTCTACTAGGTTGTGATCGTAAGACTTTAATTTTATTCTAATTTTCTGACTCATTTCTTTTCAATTTTATGCTGAAAAATTACTTCGCTTTTGAAATTACATCCTCTGCTACATTCTTAGGCGCTGCAGCGTAGTGAGAAAACTCCATGGAAGACGTTGCTCGTCCAGAAGTAATGGTACGTAACTGGGTTACATAACCAAACATTTCTGATAATGGAACGTCTGCTTTAAGCACTTTAGCTCCGGCACGATCATCCATTCCTGTAGGCATTCCACGTCGTCTATTTAAATCTCCTTGAACATCTCCAAAATAATCTTCTGGTGTTACTACTTCTAATTTCATGATCGGCTCAAGAAGTATAGGTGAACAAGATTTCAACGCCGCACGGTAGGCCATTTTTGCACACAATTCGAATGAAAGTGAATCGGAGTCAACTGCGTGGAATGAACCATCAATTAATTCAACTTTCATTGACTCAAGTGGGAATCCTGCTAACACACCGTTCTTCATTGATTCTCTGAATCCTTTCTCAACTGAAGGAATAAATTCTCTTGGAATATTACCTCCTTTAATGCTGTTAATGAACTCTAGGCCTTTTTTCTCAGGGTTATCTTGGTGAGAAATTTTAACCAAAATATCGGCAAATTTACCACGACCACCCGTTTGTTTCTTGTAAACTTCTCGGTGTTCTGTTGATCCGGCAATAGCCTCACGGTAGGCAACCTGGGGTGCTCCTTGATTAACCTCAACCTTAAACTCTCTTTTAAGTCGGTCCACAATAATTTCCAAATGAAGCTCACCCATTCCGGAAATAATGGTTTGACCAGTATCCTCATCCGTATTCACACGGAAAGTTGGATCTTCTTCAGACAATTTTGATAAACCAATAGATAAACGATCTGTATCTGCTTGAGTTTTTGGTTCAATCGCCAATCCAATTACTGGATCAGGGAAAACCATAGACTCAAGGATAATTGGTGCATTTTCAGCACACAAGGTATCACCTGTCTTAATGTCTTTAAATCCAACAACCGCACCAATATCGCCAGCACCCAATTCAGGAACTTGGTTTTGTTTGTTAGCGTGCATTTGGAAGATTCGAGAAATACGCTCTTTATTTTCAGATCGTGTGTTTAACACGTATGATCCTGCGTCTAATTTACCTGAATATACTCGAGTAAAACACAATCTACCTACAAACGGGTCAGTTGCAATCTTAAACGCTAAGGCAGCAAACGGCTCATCATATGAAGGCTTTCTTGTTACTTCTTCGTCAGTTTTAGGATTAATTCCAGTAATCCCCTCAACATCAAGCGGAGAAGGTAAAATTTCCATTACCATATCCAACATCGCTTGAACTCCTTTATTTTTAAAGGAAGAACCACACATCATAGGAACAACTTTTCCTGAAATTGTAGCTTGACGCAATGCATCCAGAATTTCACGCTCCGTTAACGAATTCTCATCTTCGAAATATTTTTCCATTAATGACTCATCAAACTCAGCTACTGCTTCTAACAATTTACCACGTAAATCACGAGCCTCATCAATAATATCCGCCGGAATTTCAACTTCTTGGAACGTCATTCCATAATCATCCTCATTCCAAACAATTCCACGGAAATTAATTAAGTCAACTACTCCTCTAAAATTGTCCTCTTCACCAATATTGATTTGTAATGGCAACGCATGGCTTCCAAGCATATCCTTAACTTGTTTACACACCTTTAGGAAGTCTGCACCTTGACGGTCCATTTTGTTTACAAAACCAATACGTGGAACGTTATAATTATTTGCCAAACGCCAGTTTGTCTCCGACTGAGGCTCAACACCATCTACCGCTGAAAACAAAAACACAAGTCCGTCAAGTACACGAAGGGAACGGTTAACTTCAACCGTAAAATCAACGTGTCCCGGAGTATCAATAATGTTTACATGGTAAGGAGTACCTCTGTAGTTCCATGTTAATGTGGTAGCAGCTGAAGTAATGGTAATACCACGCTCCTGCTCTTGCTCCATCCAGTCCATGGTTGCAGCGCCATCATGAACTTCACCGATTTTGTGGTTAACTCCACCATAGAACAAAATTCGCTCTGTAGTTGTAGTTTTTCCTGCATCAATGTGTGCAGCAATTCCAATATTTCTGGTGTATTTAAGATCTCTTGCCATTTCTTAGAATCTAAAATGTGAAAATGCTTTATTTGCTTCTGCCATACGGATGGTATCCTCTTTCTTCTTGAAAGCCGCACCTTCTTCTTTAGAGGCCGCAATAATTTCTGCAGCTAACTTTTGTGACATCGTTTTCTCGTTTCGCTTACGGGCATATCCAATCAACCACTTCATTGCTAGAGATGACTTTCGTTCCTCACGCACGGGTGTAGGAATTTGAAACGTAGCTCCACCAACTCTTCGGCTTCTAACCTCAACGCTCGGAGTAACATTTTCAATTGCTTTTCTCCATACTTCAAGACCTGGAGTATCTTCAATCTTTTTTTCTACGAGCTCTATCGCATCATAGAATATTTTAAAGGCCAAACTCTTCTTTCCGGAATACATTAAATTATTCACAAACTTGGTAACAACCTGTTCGTTGAATTTCGGATCCGGGAGGATGGCAATTTTTTTCGCTTTTCTTCTTCTCATCGCTTAAAAATTATCACTGATTGACAACTGTATTATTTTTGCTTAGGTCGTTTAGTACCATATTTTGAACGTCGTTGAGATCGTCCCTGAACACCCGCTGTATCTTCAGCACCGCGTACAATGTGGTAACGAACTCCTGGTAGATCTTTAACACGACCACCACGAACTAATACTAAGGAGTGTTCCTGAAGGTTGTGACCTTCACCTCCGATATAAGCATTGACTTCGCGTCCGTTAGTTAATCGAACACGAGCCACTTTACGCATGGCAGAATTTGGCTTTTTTGGAGTGGTTGTATACACACGAACACATACTCCCTTTCGTTGAGGACATGAATCAAGTGCAGCAGACTTACTTTTCTTCACTACCGCCGTTCTTCCTTTGCGAACTAACTGTTGAATAGTTGGCATAAAAATACTCTTAATTTAACAATATATAATTACCTCAAACGCTCTTTGAGGGGTGCAAAGATACAAGGTTAAATTAATTACACAATAGGAAAAGCGAAAAACTTTTAAATATTTCGCATAAAATCAAGCATGTTATATTTTTTACTGTGTTTGATTGCCTGACAATAGATGATTTATCATGAATTAACCTTAAAAAAGTCCTAATGGAAAATTTGTAAAAAGCCAGCAAGTAAAAACTTGGTTCGTTCCTGGTCGTCGTATGCGTACTTTTCACTTTCGGGTAGTATCGTATAAAAATATACCCCATCAGAAAGTTCTTTGCCGTTATCGGCTATCCCGGACCAATCATTTTGGTATGCATCATTTTGATAAACTACATTCCCCCATCGATTAAACACTCTTAACTGCACGGCGTTGTAGTCCTCTAAATGTTTAATTATAAAAACCTCGTTTGTTTGATCACCATTTAAAGTTAACACATTGGGAGCCTCCAAAGGACATTGGTTAAATACGGCAATTGGATCAATAATGGCTGTCTTACCACATTGATCTTGCACCTCTATATAAAACAAGTTTTGATTCGGTGCCAATAAGTTGCCTGGCAACGTTATGGTGTCGCTATTTGGAAAAACTCCCGGAGACCAATTGTATTGATAGGGTGGTAAGCCATAACTAACTGAACATCCGAGCCAAGGAACTTCGCCTCCCGAAACACAAACATTTATAGAATCAAGCGCGGCAAGTTGTAAGGGTTGATAATCAACTAAATTAAGCGTAATTGATGTGGTATCGAAGGTGCCGTCGCAGGGATTCGGAACAATAACACTAAAGAAAACAGTTTCGGTTGACTCAATTAAGGTATCTAATAATGCTTCAACAGCAATGGTATCTGAAAACACACCTGTAGGAATGGTTAATGAATCGGGAATGTATGGATAATCAACTCCATTGGTGGCTGTTCCACCTAAGCCAATCTGCACAATCAAGTTCGATGTAGTATCCATTCTTGATATTATAAAACCAGCGAAACCACAATCTTCCACCAATTGCGGCGGGCCTGTAATATTCACAGCAATCGGTATGTCCACCTGGCAAATGACTACTCTAAACGCGAAGGTTCTAATCTTTGAATTTATTAATACCCCGTTTCTATACTCGTTTACTCTTACCCCTGCAACAAAATTCCCGATATTGTTTGGCGTGAAAGACATCATACCTGTTTGGGGATTTATTGTAATTGTTGATCCCACACCAAAAGGAACGAGGGTGGAAAACCCGGGATTCCATGAAACACCTGCATATGGAGGCGGCGATTCAGGGTTTGGGATTACATTAGCTATGCTTCCCCCAAGCAAGGGATCTGCTAGCTCATAGGTGAGGGAATCACCATCCGGATCAAACGCTACGTGATCAAAGTTTAAGGTATTTTGAGCGCAAAGCACCAAAGGTGGATAATTAGTAAATCGTGCTCCCTGATTATAGACAGGGGTTAATGCACTCCCTGGAATAAAGGTTGTTAACGTGATCCCATTATTTCCAGGATCTACTATATTGTCTATATTATTAGCCCAACAGCACCTTTGATAAGATATATGATACCCGGATGGATTGAATGGCAATTGAATAGTATCTATATAAATACCTTTTTCAACGCAAATATTATTTGGAGGAGTTACGCAAGGGTCATCATATACAATGGGTAAAATCGCACTAGAAAATAAGGAAACAACCTCCTCTGAGTAATACGTTCCATCTTCATTGAATATCGTATAAACGAGCGGGTTGTCATAGGCGGTTGCACTGTTACAATCTCTATAAATCTCAAATGTCACTTTATAAAAACCGTTGCCCAAGGAATCGTAATAAATTTCTCCACCCAGGATATGCGTAGCCTTAATCTGATTGGTAAACACACAAATCAATGCAAAACAAAACCCTACTAATAATTTTCTCATATTTAAGTATTTACTATTCCTCAATCCAAACCCTTTCTATAGTTCCATCCTCAATTAATGTAAAGGGATTATATTGTGTTACATTAGTTAAAATTTAGTCTAAAATTAAATGAAATTCATAATTAACCACTACGTATAGAATTAATACCCTTAATTTTAACTAAAAAAATGCGCTATTCTTTATTTGTACTTTTATTAATTAGTCTCAACGTAAACAGTCAGATCGAACGAATTTATTGTTCCGAAATTAATGACCAATTGAAATCGAAAGGGGTGTTTCCTTTTGGTGTAGCATCCGGAGACCCAACAGAAAATGGGGTTGTTTTATGGACGGCGTTAAACCCATTCAAGCTAAAATCTTTTCGAATGGTACGTTGCCAAGTAAGTGAACAAGCTAATTTTAAAGAGGTCGCCAGAACATACCAATATGAAGTTGAAATATCACGGGGCTTGTCTGTTAAAATGAATGCGGCCAATCTTTCGCAAGACAAACAATATTTTTACAGATTCATTTACGGTGAGGATACTTCTATCATTGGAAAAACGAAAACAATTGGAACGAATCCAAACCACTTAAAATTCACAGTGGTAAGTTGTAGTAATTATGAATGGGGTTATTTCAACGCTTATGAATCCATAGCCAATATTCCTGATCTAGATTTTGTAGTTCATCTTGGCGATTACATTTATGAATACGGTCCGGGAGTTTATGGCGATAAGTCCTTAAATCGTGTGCATCTGCCTGCTAAAGAACTACTAACGATTCAAGATTACCGATCTCGGTATGCCCAATATCGATTGGATGAACAACTGCAAAAAGTTCATCAAAACACCCCGTTTATTTCTGTTTGGGATGATCATGAAATAGCGAATGATACATATACAGAAGGCGCTCAAAATCACCAAGAAGAAGAAGGGAATTGGAACGACCGAAAACATGCCGCGCAACAAGCATATTTTGAATGGTTACCGATTTCAGATAATACACAATATGAAATACAAAGGGGATTTAACTTTGGATCCTTGGCCAATTTATTTATGCTTGATGAACGACTCAAAGGAAGGACAAAACAACCAACACAAGAAGGTGAAAACTTAGAGGGCAGTAGCATGTTAGGAAGCACACAATATGAATGGCTTGTGAACTCCATGAAGCAATCAGATGCCGCATGGAATATTCTTGGTAATCAAGTACTCTTTTCTAGCATTACAATTCCGTCTAATGTAGCCGGAATAAAAAAAAGCATGGATACTTGGCAAGGGTATTTAAAAGAACGAAATCAATTATTCGATGAATTTCATAAAATCAGCCTTGCTAAATATCAAGCAAATAACCTGATTGTGCTTACGGGTGACATTCATTCTTCATTAGCCTTAAAACTTGAGCATAAAAATAAACCACTTGGGGTTGAATGGGTTGCCCCTAGTGTAACATCTGCTAATTACAATGAACGGTATTCGTCATGCAAGACAAAATCGGTTGAGCGCAAACTACTAAATAATACCCTTAATCCCGCATTGGACTTTGTAAACCTGAGACATCATGGATATGTCCTAATTGAGCTAAATACTTCCCATGCAAAATCAACATGGTTTAAAGTAAAAGTTAATAAACCAGGGAAAACGAAATCTAAAAAGATTCATACAGAATCAATCCAGAAAACAATCATCTTAAAGGGATAGAAAACCATCCAAACTACGTATAACTACGTAGCGCCCTCCCAATAACCACATAGATCCTTATCGGTATGTACGTGTATTTTGTATGTGCCGGAAGAAAAACTGAATCTATCAGACTTTATATATGGTCACCTTTGGTTTAACAAACAACGCTAATACCAAAGGATATGAAAAAAATAGCATTACTTTTCGTTTTAATCTTAGGAAGTTTAACCACTGTAAGTTTAGGTCAAGGTTCTAAAGTATGGGTACAGATCACCGATCATTCAGCAATCCCAACGGTTTCAATAGATGGACAATTGGTATCAAACAATGAAACATTCAATGCAGCGATTTCTTCCATAGGAATCACAAGGGTAACACAAGCATTAGCATCATCAAGACAAGCGAAGCTTCAACAAGTTTATGAGATCGAATGCAGTTGCACTGAAGATGTATTAACCAATACCTTAAAATCAATACCTGTGCTTACAGGAATTGAGCTAGCGCCAAATTACCAAGTGCTTTATACACCAAACGATTATAACTTAGGTATCGCAAATAATTATGCCATGGATTTAATCAATGCGCAAGGAGCTTGGGACATAACGCATGGCAATGCAAGTTTTATTATTGGTATTAGTGATCAAAACGTAAATCCATTACACGAAGAATTGACTGGTAAAATAGTTTCATATGACCCGACTAATACTGCTACCCCAACTCACGGAAATGCCGTTTGTGCAATTGCTGCAGGAAACACCAACAATAATATTGGAATTAGTTCAATTGGATTCAATTCATCAATTGCATTCTACCAAATGAACTACAATGAATTACTTGTTGCTACATACAACGGAATTCGGGTGTTAAACCTAAGCTGGACTTCTGGATGTTTTTACAATCAATACGAACAAGATGTCATGACTGAAGTATACAACAATGGTACATTTATTATTGCTGCTGCTGGAAATGGGAACACATGTAATTCGCCAGATGCGTTAGTTTATCCAGCTGCATATGCTCATGTATTTGCCGTAACCAGCATTGGTGAATTCGACAACCACGAACAAGTAAATGGAGATCCATTATCTACGCATCAACACAACCAAATGGTTGATTTATCTGCTCCTGGATACAATGTTGCCATTGCTCCGATGGACGGATGGTATTTAAATAGTTCGGGAACCTCCTACGCCGCACCATATGTAACCGGAACTGTTGCCCTTATGTTGGCTGTAAATCCTTGCCTAGGTAATGTTGATCTCGAAAACATACTTAAAAATACATCTACCAATATCGATGCATTGAATCCATTGTATGCGGGAAAAATTGGAAGCGGGCGTTTAAATGCAGCAGCAGCAGTCTTACTGGCGCAAACCTTTGTTCACGAAGCGATTTTTAATGTAAACATTCAAGGAACATGTGCTAGCACCTCTTCAACAGTTAGCCTTAATCCAACCAATGTAACGGGTAATGTTTCGGTTACATGGTCCAATGGTATGGTAGGACTTCAAAATCCGGGAATAGAAACTGGAACGTATACTTTAACTATCGTGGATGCCATAGGATGTAGTTCAGATACAACATTTACAGTGAATGCCCCAGTGGCAGTTCAAGTTAATGGCGTTGTCACTCAAATTCAGTGTTTCGGTCAAGCTAATGGCGCAATCGATGTGAGTATACTTCAAGGTAATCCTGCGTTCACTTACACTTGGGATAACGGAGCAACAACACAAGATTTAACGAACCTTGATGCTGGAACCTACCGATTAACAGTAGTTGATGCGAATGGATGTATTTCGTATAGCAGCTATACCATTTCTCAGCCTACAGAGATTACATTAAATGCTACAGTAACCAATGAAGTACAAGGTAATGACGGAACGATTGATTTAACCATTACAGGTGGAGTCCCATCCTACACGACGCTATGGTCAAATGGTGTAAGCACAGAAGACCAAACGAATCTAACCGCTGGAACATATGATGTAACAGTAGTTGATGGGAACGGTTGTATGAATACTTTAGATGTAATTGTTTTGAATAATCAAACAAACAGTATAACAGAAGAACAAGCCATTAATCTGACGGTATTTCCAAATCCTTGCATAGGAAATGCAACGGTTCAATGGAATGAAGAAATGGTAAAACTCTTGGTAATTGATAACAACGGTCGTGTTGTTTGTAATAAAGATATCAACGGACTTAATTCAATCGAAATTAATTCATTGAGTTCTGGAACTTATTATGTGAATTTATTTAATAAAGAAGGAATTGCAGGCACGCAACGAATCGTTGTACTGTAATAGTTAGGTTTAGGGTTGGGAAAAGGGATGGCAACGGCTATCCCTTTTTCTTTTTCATTAAAAAATGTTGAATTTCACCAAAAAGTAAATGGGATGGTTCAATGCAAACATAGCCCAGTTTCTCATAAAACCCGATCGCTTGCGCTCTGGCATGCAAGATAATTTCTGTCGCCCCTGAATTCCAGGCATCCAATTCCATAGAATTCATCAATTTTACCCCTATTCCCTTGGATTGACAGCTCGGTTCAACCGCCATAAATCTAATTTGTCGTGTGGTGGGTTCTAAATAATCCAAGCGACCTACGCCAATGATTTCGTTGCCTTCGAATGCGGCAAAATGCCATGTTTCGTATTCATAATCATCTCGTTCAGAACCTAGGGGTTGATTCCACGGTTGCCGTAGCACCTTCCATCTGAGGTGATAATACTTATCCCATTCCTCCTTGTTTTTTGGTTCTCTTATTTCCATTGAAATGCAAGTTGAGTTACGCGTTTCGTTGATGTATTGCCCTGTGTTTCTTCACGAATCAACGCTTTAGCCTCCTGGGTTTCAAAAACCTCATCCAAGGATTTGATCGTGCCTAAGGGTATGAGATATTCCAATGCCAAATCAGACAACTCTTTGGCCTCATACATTAAAATGTAAGGCGCCATTTCTTCCTTTAATTTTATGCGATTTTTAACCCGGTCTTCGTTCGATGAATAGTCCAAATTAGACGAAATCAATTCACAACCAAGCACCTTGCATAGTGTTTGAAATTGCCGATCAGAACCAACCGCAAACGTGACTAATTTTTTATCTTTCGTTCTGAAAATCTCGCCATAAGGAGCAATGTTCGGATGTAAACTTCCCATGCGGGTTGGAATTATACCATTCATTAAAAAGGCAGAAGCTTGATTCACCAAACTAGAAACCGCTGCATCATAGAGCGAAACACTAACCCAACTCCCTAAATTTGTCTTTTCACGTTTAAGTAATGCGAGTAAAAGTGCCTCTTTCAACTGATGTGCGGCTAGTACGTCAATTAGTGCAATTGGCATTTTAGTTGGAGAACCATTAGGCTCGCCATTCATGGCCATTATTCCCGATTCAGCTTGAAGAATTAAATCATATGCCACGCGGTCTGAATTATCTCCAAACCCTGAAATCGAACCTATTATCAAGCGTGGATTTATTGCATGTAACTTTTCTTTTGTAAGATTAAATTTCAAGTAATCTGAGGACTTAAAATTCATGATTAATACATCAATCTTGGGGAGCCGATCCAACAACCAAGAATAATCAGAAGGCAAGGTAAGATTCTTAGTAATATACTCCTTTCGAAAATTAATACTTGAAAAATAACTTGTAACCTCTTGCTTTTCCCCCGGAATTCGCCACGTTCGTGTCACGTCTCCATGAATCGGATGTTCAATTTTGATAACCTTTGCCCCCAGTTCAGCAAAGAAGCTTGCGACCGACGGGCCAGCCAAGACTGTAGAAAGATCAAAAACTTCAAGATCAGCAAACATTGCTCAAAAGTACATTAAAAATCTATTGAAAAAATACAAGATTTCATGGCAGATAGGTAGCAATTTTATGTTTAATTGAGTAGCTTTGCGCCAATAAAAAATTTACTATGGTTTTCGATATTGACATGATTAAACGGGTATATGCAAGTTACCCTGAGCGTATTAATGCAGCTAGACAAGTACTAAATAAACCGTTAACCCTAACGGAAAAAATACTTTACGCGCATTTATGGGATGGGAATAGTACGATTGCGTTTGAACGAGGAAAATCATATGTGGATTTTGCACCAGACCGCGTTGCAATGCAAGACGCTACGGCTCAAATGGCATTACTTCAATTCATGCAAGCTGGTAAAAAACGCGTTGCGGTTCCTTCTACGGTGCATGCGGATCACCTAATACAAGCTAGAGTTGGCGCAAGCAAGGACTTACAAGATTCATTGAATCAAAACAATGAGGTATTTAACTTTTTGTCCTCAATTTCAAATAAATACGGAATCGGATTTTGGAAACCAGGCGCAGGGATCATTCACCAAGTAGTTTTAGAAAATTATGCGTTTCCAGGAGGAATGATGATTGGAACGGATTCCCACACTGTAAATGCAGGTGGACTTGGAATGGTAGCGATTGGTGTAGGTGGTGCAGATGCCGTGGATGTTATGGCCGGAATGGCATGGGAATTAAAGTTTCCAAAATTAATTGGGATTAAACTATCCGGTAAATTAAATGGATGGACATCCGCAAAAGATGTTATTCTAAAGGTTGCAGATATTTTAACTGTTAAAGGTGGAACCGGATGTATTGTTGAATATTTTGGAGAAGGCGCAGAATCTCTATCTTGTACAGGAAAAGGGACCATTTGTAATATGGGTGCTGAAATTGGTGCCACAACATCAACCTTTGGTTATGATGACTCCATGCGTAGGTATTTAATTGCTACCGGTCGTCAAGAGGTTGTTGACGCAGCAGATGCTATCGCTGAACATTTAACTGGAGATGCTGAAGTTTATGAAAATCCCAAAGCTTATTTTGATCAAATCATTGAAATCAACCTTTCTGAACTAGAACCGCACATCAATGGTCCGTTTACTCCAGACCGTGGTACACCGGTATCTAAAATGCGTGCAGAAGCAGAAAAAAATGGGTGGCCAATGGATGTAGAATGGGGATTGATTGGTTCTTGTACAAATTCTTCTTACGAAGATTTGGCACGTGCAGCCTCCGTGGTTAAACAAGCGGTTGCCAACGGAATTACACCAAAAGCAGAATTCGGAATCAACCCAGGATCAGAGCAAGTTAGATTCACCGCTGAGCGCGATGGAATACTCGCTGATTTCGAGAAAATGGGCACTAAAGTGTTCACGAATGCATGTGGACCATGTATTGGACAGTGGGATCGTGAAGGTGCTGAAAAGCAAGAAAAAAACACGATTGTACATTCATTCAACCGAAACTTCTCAAAACGTGCAGATGGTAACCCAAATACTCATGCTTTTGTAACTAGTCCTGAAATGGTTGCAGCATTAGCCATTGCAGGTGATTTAGGATTTAATCCATTGACTGATACCTTAACGAATGCTGAAGGTAAGTCTTTCAAGTTAACTCCACCTGTTGGGGATGAATTACCAATGAAAGGATTTGCTGTTGAAGACAATGGGTATCAAGCGCCAGCAGCTGATGGTAGTGCGGTAAATATTATTGTTGCTCCTGATTCTCAACGTCTTCAATTGCTAGAGAACTTCCCCGCATGGAATGGTAAAAACATAACCGATGCGAAGCTATTAATTAAAGTTAAAGGCAAGTGTACTACAGATCATATCTCTATGGCGGGTCCTTGGTTGAAATACCGAGGACATTTAGACAATATTTCGAATAACCTATTAATTGGTGCTGAAAATGCATTTAATGGTAAAGCGAATGAAGTAAAAAATCAGTTAACTGGAAGTTATGGTGAAGTTCCTGCAGTTCAACGCGCCTACAAGGCAGCAGGAATTGCTTCCATTGTTGTTGGTGATCATAACTATGGTGAAGGAAGCTCAAGAGAACATGCAGCGATGGAGCCAAGACATTTAGGAGTTTCTGCAGTCATTGTTAAGTCCTTTGCTCGGATTCACGAGACTAATCTTAAGAAACAAGGCATGTTAGCCTTAACGTTTGCTAATGAAGCGGATTACGATAAAATCCATGAAAATGATTTGTTTGATTTTATTGATCTTGAGTCTTTTGCCCCTGAAAAACCATTAACTATGCGAATTCGTCATGACAATGGTACACACGATGATATTATGTTAAACCATACCTACAATCAATCGCAAATCGAATGGTTTAAGGCGGGATCGGCATTGAACTTGATTAAACTTATGGAGAATTAATTCAAAGTTTACAGCATAAAAAAAAGGGAGGCTCGCCTCCCTTTTTTTATATTAATTATCTGTACTTAGAACTTAACTGAAAGTCCTGCTTGAAGTAAGCCACCTCCAAAAGCACCTAACTCAACATGCGCACCGATGTTTTGTGTAAAGTACATTTTTGCACCGATCGCAATACGAAGTGTAACGGGAACTAAGGCACCATCAAGATTTGCGTCTGTATAACTAGACGTTGTAGGATTTGTCTCACTCGCACGATTCACTGATTTATAACCACCTGCAAAGCCAGCATACATATCTATTTTCTCCTCTTGAACAAAGTGATAATTCAAGCGAAACATGGCACGCAATTTCTTCGCGGTATATTGGGTTTGATACTGAGTGATTAAAGGATAACCATTCGCATCAGTTAGTATGTTATCATTGGCGTCGTATACATTGTCATCGAATTTATACGAATAACCAGATACCTCATAGTTAACATCTGCTCCAACTCCTACCCTGTCAGATGCCATATATTCAATACGACCACCATATGACAACATACTTCCAACCACTTGATAATCTTGGATATTCGTTTGATTACCATCATACTGATTATAAATTAATGAGTTTGCCCAGTTTGGTACTCCAATGTAGGGATCAAAAGAAATATTCCCTTGTAGCATTTGCGCTTTAGCACTTACTCCTCCTAAAAGAGCGAAGATTAAAACATAGATTTTTTTCATAATATATTAATTTGGGTTAATATACTTCCGTTTACAGATAAAGTTTCATTTCAGGGAATGATTTGTCTACGGAATCCACTTCATTCAATGAAATATTCAAATCGGAGATTGTTGATGCTACGATCGCCGCTAACACAATCCGATGATCATTGTACGTATCAATGTGAGCAGACTTATTATTAATTCCTCCCGTAATTTGAATTTCATTAGATCCTGTTTCAAAAGTAACACCCAAGGCACTAAGCATTGACATAGAGGATTTCAAGCGATCTGATTCTTTAAACATTAGTCGCTGTGTTCCTTTTATGATTGATGTTCCGCTTGCCGACGCGGCTAAAACACAAAGTAATGGGAACAAATCCGGACATTGCGTCACATCACAATTAAACGACCGATTTCCGGAAGACTTTACTGTAATAACATCTCCATTCCATTCCATTTGCGCACCGTACATCGTTAATACTTCAAGTATATACTCATCTGCTTGGTTGCTTTCCAGACGTAATCCTTTAATGCAAATTTCATTGGTAATAGCGCCTACACACAACAAGTTTGCAGCACCACTCCAATCCCCATCAATTTTAATATCTCGACCTTGAATCTGGCAATTATCATCAAAGGAAATGCAGTTATCGACCCACGAAAGATTAACCCCTCGATTCCTTAAATTATCAACCGTCATTTCAAGGTACGGTGTACTTACAAGATTCTTTAAGCACAAACTACGCTCCCCTGTGGATTTAGCTAAGCGGATTAAGACACCCGATGCAATTTGAGAAGTAGCAGACGCATCAAGCTGAATATGCATTTGGCATGGTTGAATTTGCTCCAAGATCAAAGGCCATTCTCCATGATTTGAGCATTTAACCAAACCCAGTTGAGTCAAAAGCGCCTCATTCATGTGAAGTTCACGCGTAAGCAAGGTGCCTTTCGCATGAATTAAAAGTTTCCGAGCAAATAAAAATCCAATAGAAATAATGTTTCGAATTAAAAAACCAGATTCCCCAACATAAACTGTCAGTTCTTCTTCTATAACTGGGTATATGGGTGGAATAACTTCTATCCTATTTACATTAATTGATACAGTAGCGCCAAATGACTCAATACACTTAATGGCCGATAATACATCATCCGGAAGTGAAGTGAAATTACCATGGAGTCGCGTAGGTGAAGTTGCCACAACCGACAATAATAGCTCTCGCTGCATATGGCTTTTAGATACAGGAGCCTGAATATGAGAAGGCAATGCAATGTTAGGGAATCGAATCACCTTTATGAGAATTTCGTAATATTTTTGATTGAATGTCTATAGATTCTTGATGAATCAATTTAAAAACTTCCGCAGCAAACTCTTTGGACAATTCTGCATCTTCGGATAATCTGAGAAATTTAGCCAAGGCTTCTTCCCATTGGTTTGGTTGGAAAATCGCAATATTATTCCGTTTCTTGTAGTGCCCAATCTGTTCAACTAATTCCATTCGTTTAGCAAATAGCTCAACCACTTGATTGTCTAAAATTGAAATGTTGGCGCGCAACTCACGAATCTCCTCTTGATCAATAGCCTCCCGGCTCCGTACATTCAACCTTGCAAGCAGTTCAAGATATTCTCTAGGGTTTAATTGTTGTTTTGCATCTGTTTTTGCTACGGCGGGATTTGGATGAACCTCAATCATCAAGCCATCAAACTTCAAATCGATAGCCTTTTGTGATACTTCAAATACATTGTTTGCAATTCCTGAAATATGGGATGGGTCGCAGATAATTTCTAACCCAGGGAACTCGGCACGCAATGCAATTGGAATTTGCCAATTCGGAAGATTTCTATATTTCAGTTTATCATACGTTGAAAATCCCCTGTGAATAGCAATTACCTTTTTAATACCAGCTTTATACAAACGTTCGATGCCTCCTACCCAAAGTTTTAAATCAGGATTCGTAGGATTTTTAATTAGGACTGTTGCCTCTGTTCCTTGAAGAGCATCCGCTAGTTCTTGAACAGAAAATGGGTTGGATGTTGTTCTTGCGCCAATCCACATCATATTAAATCCGTGGGCTAAGACTTTTTCTACATGTGTTGAATTAGCAACCTCGGTTAATACATTCAGACCAAATTCCTCTCGAATATCACGCATCCAACGTAATGCCTCATCTCCTGCCCCTTCAAACGCACCGGGTTGTGTTCTAGGCTTCCATATCCCAGCTCGGAAGGCAAATAAATTCACCGTGTCTAATGCTTGAGCAACAACTCTTAATTGTTCGTAAGACTCTGCACTACACGGGCCGGCGATGAGTTTTAAATCAGCGGAAAGCATACATTATTTAGCGTAATTCACTGCTCTTTTTTCTCGGATAACGGTCACTTTTACCTGACCTGGATAGGTCATTTCTGTTTGAATGCGCTGTGAAATCGTAAAGGAAAGTTCCTCAGCGCGTTGGTCAGTTACTTTTTCAGCCTCTACCAATACACGCAACTCACGTCCCGCTTGAATTGCATACGCGCTACCAACTCCGTCATAAGAAAGTGCTAAATTCTCAAGCTCTTTAATTCGTTTAATGTAAGCTTCAACTATTTCACGTCTAGCGCCTGGGCGTGCCCCAGAAATCGCATCACAGACTTGTACAATCGGAGAAATCAATGTTTTCATTTCGATTTCATCATGGTGAGCTCCAATAGCATTCAAGACATCGGGTTTTTCACCATATTTTTCTGCAATTTTCATTCCCAGGATTGCATGTGGTAATTCTGGTTCTTCATCTGGAACCTTACCAATATCATGCAAAAGACCTGCGCGTTTAGCCACTTTAACATTCAATCCCAGTTCAGCCGCCATAATTGCGCAAAGGTTAGCCACTTCTCTAGAGTGTTGAAGTAAGTTCTGACCGTAAGATGAACGATACTTCATACGTCCAATCATTCGCATTAACTCAGGGTGTAGGCCATGAATACCTAAATCGATACACGTCCGTCGACCTGTTTCCGCGATTTCTTCATCAAGGTTCTTTTTCGTTTTAGCCACAACTTCTTCAATACGCGCCGGATGGATTCGTCCATCAGATACTAATTGATGTAAGGACAAGCGAGCAATTTCTCTACGCACCGGATCAAAACAAGATAAGATAATTGCTTCCGGTGTATCATCTACGATAATTTCTACGCCGGTTGCAGCTTCCAAGGCGCGAATGTTTCGACCTTCACGACCAATAATCCGACCTTTAACCTCATCCGATTCGATATTAAACACTGTAACCGCATTTTCTATCGCCTGTTCAGTAGCTACACGCTGTATGGTTTGAATAACGATTCTACGAGCCTCGCGATTCGCGTTTAACTTGGCTTCTTCTGAAATCTCTTTAATTTGCGCCATCGCTGCAGTTCGCGCTTCATCTACCAAGGCGTCCATTAACATTTTCTTTGCTTCTTCGGGCTGAAGGCTGCTAATTTTTGATAATTCAGCCACACGTTTTTGTTGAATTTTATCCAATTCCTGTATTCTACCGTCTAGGCTTGAACTTTTTTGGGTAAGTTCTCCTTGGGAACGTTCAAGGTCTTTTTCTTTTCGATTTAAATCTTCTAATTTTTGATTAATTGATTTTTCCTTTCCACGGATTCTGTCCTCGTTTGATTGCATGCGACGTTCACGTTCTTTGACGTTATTTTCATGCTCTTCTTTAAGTTTCAGAAAATTCTCCTTGGCTTGAAGCATACGCTCTTTTTTGATGCGTTCTGCTTCATTTTCAGCTTCTGAAATCCGTTGTTTTACCTTGTTACCTACAATCCATTGTTGAACAGCAAAGGCTCCGCCCCCACCAACAACAAGTCCGATAATTATTCCTAATAAATCCATACCCTTTTTTTAAAATTATTAATTCAGGGTTGGTAACTTCTTAGATCATGTCCGTAGCCTCAGCTGTTAAATCGTCTAACTTTTGTTCAATCTCACTATAATCCACAGGGGTGTTGCTCAAGGGTTTCATTAAATACTGTAATGAAGCCATTGCCAATAAATCCTGTTGATCGTTCACTGCATAGTGTTTTTTAAGAGACTCAATGGAAGCATTCAAGGCGTTCGCTGCACTCAACACTTTATCCTTCTCAGATTCTAAGACTGAAATCGGATAGGTTCTTCCTGCAATTTCCAACTTTAAGGATACTTTAGCCATTGTTATGTTTTAACTGGGCAATACAAAAATCTATTTCTTTTACCAACGCATCGATTTCCGCCTCGTTTCGTGAAGAACCACTAAACAAATTGGGCTCCATCGCCTGTTGTTTTTTGTTTGCTTGAGCTAACGCAGTTAATCGGGTGATTTCTTGTTGGAACGTCTTCTGCTCATTGGTAAGGTGTTCAATTTCCTTTCTAGCATCTTCTAATTCAACATTTAATTGTTGAACTGTTTTCCGTTCTTGCTCAATTTTTGCTTTTAATTGATGAAAAATGGTTCTTAACTGAGCAATCTGTGTATCAATTTTCGGCGTCATCCGTGCAAACTTTCCACAAAGTTAACACACATTGTTAGATATACCGATTATTGCGCATTTTTTTATCAAAAAATACACGTGAATATTATGCTTTTGTCGAAGCGCTGTAAAATGCTTTGGTATAATTCGGTTTAATTTGATCAATATCATCAAAATCCCCGATTGAAAATCGATGAAATGCGATTGTTATCTGTCCGATTGCTGAAGGTTGAATTTCGTCATCAAAAGCGTGTTGCGGATTAGATCCTAGCATCTCTTTTAATTTAACATTCGCATCACCAACCCATACTAAGGTGTCGGATGGAGAATCAAAATCTTCCGTTATTACCAAGGGCTGATCCATCAATAGCACCCTATTTTGCTGTTGAATTCGAAGAAAAACCTCGTCTCTTCTTGCATCGAAAGCTGCAGCGATTGTAGCATCTGGGTGTTTTGCACGGGCTAAGGATACCAAACTCTCCAAAGAAGAAACGCCAATGAAAGGAATGCCTAAACCAAAGGACAATCCTTTTGCTGTGGCTAATCCAATTCGCAAACCGGTGTATGACCCAGGACCCAAGCTAAAGGAAATTGCAAGCAAGGATTCAATATCAATCGAATTACGCTTCAATAGCTGATCAATCATTAGCGTTAGTGCTTCGCCATGTACAAATTGGTCACTTGAAGTCTCAATGAAATCGAAAAGTTCCCCATTTTTTGAGAGGGCAACAGAACAAATTTTAGTGGCCGTTTCTAAATGAAGAATCATGCTTTGATTTCTAACTTAAATCCAACACCATGAATGTTCAAAATTTGAATTCGATCATCCTCTTTGAGGTATTTTCGAAGCTTTGTAATGAAAACATCCAAGCTTCTACCAACAAAATAATCATCCTGTCCCCAAACGGTATTTAAAATAACTTCTCGTGGCAATACCTGGTTTTTAAATTTGTAAAGAATTTTTAAGATTTGGGCTTCTTTCTTAGTAAGAGATTGAACGTTTCCATTAAAGGTAAGTGTCAAATTTTCTGTATCAAAAATAAACGTGGAGACATTGAACACTTTTTCTTCGGGGATTTCGGTTCGAATATTAACTCGTTTCAAGAGTGACTTAATCCGAAGATTTAACTCCTCTACCGAAAATGGCTTCGTTAGATAATCATCCCCTCCGGCATTAAACCCCTCAATTTTATCTTCCGTCATTGACTTAGCAGTCAAAAATAAAATTGGAACATCTGAATTGATTTGACGGATATCTCTTGCTAAGGTAAATCCATCTTTTTTTGGCATCATCACATCAAAAATACACAAGTGATAAGGCTGCTCATTAAACCGTTTTAACGCCTCGACGCCATCGGTAGTTAACGAAACATGATAGCCTTCAGCACGTAATTGATCTGCGATAACAAACCCAAGATTTATATCGTCTTCCGCAAGTAAAATTGAGATTTTCATGGTAGGCAACATTATGATTAACTTGATTATGAAAAGCCAAGAGCCTTGGTTACCCAGGGCCCTTGACTAATCAACCTAACCTACTACTGCTGCAAAGGTAATGTGAAATTTGAGATTGGTTACGAATCGAAAGATTTTTTTTCTTAAAAAAATGTTAATGTTCCATTTATAGCAGTTTTCATAACCATTTGCAACAGAAATCTGCTTAACTTCGAAAACAAATGGGACATATACTTATTGTTGATGATGAAGCAGATATTCGAGAGTTACTCAAATACAACCTCGAAAAGGAAGGTCACACAACCGATGTTGCCGAAAATGGAGCTGTCGCATTAGACCGAATCAGGGACAGAAAACCTGATTTAATGTTACTGGATGTAATGATGCCTGTTATGGATGGGATTCAAACATGCGAGACAATTAAGGAAGACCAGACCAACAAAGATATTTTGATTTGTTTTTTAACCGCAAGGGCAGAAGATTACAGTCAAATTGCAGGCTTGGAAGCGGGTGGCGATGACTACATCGCTAAACCTATTAAAACAAAAGTATTAGTTAGTAGAATAAATGCGCTTTTGCGCAGAAAGATTGTCACTGGTCAGCGTTCCAAAAAAGAGCCGCAACCCATAGAAGACTTAATTATTGATAAAGAAACTCATCTTGTGCATGTCCAAGGAGTCTCCTTACAGCTTCCACGAAAAGAATTTGATTTATTGGTCTTGTTAGCCTCTAAACCCAATACAGTTTTTAAACGAGAGTATATTTTAACGAATGTGTGGGGTACCGACGTAATTGTTGGTGATCGTACCATCGATGTACACATCAGAAAAATCAGAGAAAAAATCGGAGATTCTTACATACAAACCATTAAAGGTGTAGGCTATAAATATTGTCCAAAATTCTAAGTATGAAAACAACTTTTTTTATTGCATTCATTTGCCTCCTTACCCTCAGTTTTGGTCAACGAAATCCTGCCTATGAACCTATAAGAAAGAACTTAATGCTATGGGACTCGATTCGCGGCGGATGGATTTATGAAGCTGTTCATGCCATTCATTTAAAACAACCTGTACCAGACAGAACCTTCCCAGAAGATTTAACGCCCGTAGAACTTTTCTCACTTGCACCGCAGGAGGATAGAGAGTCGTTGCAAACCACACTTTTGGATATGAATCAATCCGACGCGTTTATTCAATTAATTAGTACACTAGTCAATGCTACTTATTGTAATGCTAACCAAGGAAGAAGCTATGGCGATCCACACATCGCAACCTACGATAATACGAGCTACTCATTTCAAACGGTTGGAGAATTTATTCTAACAAAAGTCGGTGACAATTTTGAAGTTCAAGCGAGACAGAAGCCTCAACGTGATGATTTTTCATTAAATACAGCGGTAGCAATAAACCTGTATGGCGATCGGATCGCTTATTATGCTGAAGATGTTCCCGACGGATCGAATTTACCCTTGTGGCTAAACGGAAACCCAATTCGATTGGAAGGTAGAACGTATTATTTACCTTGTGGAGGTAGCATTAGACTCATCGGTCGAAATTACATTGTTTCAGGACCGCTTGGTGAGAAAGTAATCATTGATAACCGTGGAAGTGCTAACCGTGGGTTTGTAAACCTTACAGTTAATTATCCATCATGTAACATTCAACAAGTAAGTGGCTTACTAGGAAATGCCAATCGCAATCGACAAGATGAGTTTGAGGTTAATCAAACAAGCAATTTAACTGGTTTTATTGGTATGAATAGTCCTGAATTTGCCTCATTATCCCAAGATGTTGAACAACGGTATCAAAATGAGATTATTAAAGATTTTGCAGAATTACATCGCGTAACTCAAGAACGCAGCCTGTTCGATTACCGGCCAGGATTAACCACCTCTTTTTACACAGATCGCTCTTTTCCCCGGGTAATAAGAACCTTTAATTCTATACCAAATAATAACCGTGATGCTGCGAGGAATCGCTGTCAACAAATGGGCGTAACAGAAGCTGAGATGAACGGCTGTATATTCGATGCGTATTATTTGGACCTTACTCCAAATCCTATTCCTACTCCACCTCCGGCAACAGAAGGAGTAGTACTAAACAAATTAAGGCACCCGATGGTAAATTCGAACTCGATAGCTCCATCCAAATTTCCGGAGAATGAAGCGCAACCTATGCCTACCAAACCTATTGAATCGACCTCCAAGCCGGTAGAATATGAACCGGTAACCAAGCCTAGCTCCGAACCTGTCAAACCAACGATTAATTTCAAGACTCCCGAGCCTAAAACACCCAATGTATCTAAGCCAATCAGCGAGCCAAAACCTATTAAAACCCCTCCTGCATCCCCTGCCCCTAAAAATCCACCTGCCTCGGTGCCATCAAAAGGGAAAGGATAATGAAAGAACTTCGTTTCATCTTGCTGTTTATACCGGTAATAATCTTCGGGCAATCCCCAAACATTGTAGTTGGTGTTGTTGTTGACCAAATGTGTTACGATTACCTTTACCGATTTCAACATCATTTTTCAACTGACGGATTTAATCGGTTTCTGAATCGCGGCGTAAATTGCAGAAATACCAACTACAATTATGTGCCAACCTATACCGGTCCGGGCCATGCCTCCATATACACCGGCACAACGCCATATAATCATGGAATTGTTGCGAATGAGTGGTATGACCGAACCAAAGCCAAAGGTGTTAATTGTGTTTTCGATCCCAGCGTGCAAGCCGTTGGAAATTCTTCGAGTGCATATGGGCAAGTTTCCCCGCACCACTTAGAAACCATGACGGTTACCGATCAATTAAAATTCACCTATCCTGCTTCAAACGTGTATTCCATTTCAATAAAAGACCGAAGTGCGGTGCTTCCGGGTGGACATTTAAGCGATGGTTCCTATTGGTTTGATTACAGCAGTGGTAAATTTATTACAAGTACTTTTTATACCAAGGAATTACCACCATGGGTTCAGGCATTCAATCAAGCTCATAATGCGGATACTTATTTAGCCGATTGGGAACTTTTACATGAACCATCCAGCTATTCAAGAAGCATAGATAATTCTCCGTATGAAGTAACTATAAAAGGTGCAAAAACTCCAACCTTACCGTATGCGTTCACGTCTTTCGCAAAAGGTAACTACAGTCAATTTACTATAACTCCATTTGCAAATACCTTATTAACAGACCTTGCCTTGGAATTAATACAACAAGAACGCCTGGGTAAAAATGAAGCAACGGACATGCTTTGTGTAAGTTATTCAACGCCAGATATTGCTGGGCATGCCTTTGGACCATATTCCTTAGAGGTAGAAGATATTTATGTGCGTTTAGACCTCGAACTTGCCAAACTATTCAATGCGTTGGACAAGCAGGTTGGGAAAAACAACTATGTGATATTTTTAACCGCAGATCATGCGGTTGTTCCAGTTCCACAGCAGTTAAAAGACGAGAAACTACCGGGTGGGTATTTTGATATGTCTGCGTGTTTAATGAGCGTAAATACCCAACTTCAAAAAAAATATGGAACAATTCTAATTCAATCAGAAGAGAATCAAAACATCTATCTTAATTATGCGCTAATAGATTCGTTAAAAATCAGAAAAAGTGAGGTACAGCAAGAGGTTGCTAATATTCTACGAAGCTTTCCTGAAGTAAAAGTTGCTGTTACAGGATCTGATTTGGAACGAGGAATTATACAAGATCCTTGGATGCAGATGATATTAAACGGCTATTCTAAAGAGCGTAGTGGCGATGTTATTTTTATGCTTAAACCTGGATATCTTGCCATTTCTTCTGATAATGGCTCAGAACATAAAGGCACATCTCATGGATCTGCGTTTAACTATGACACCCATGTTCCCTTGTTGTGGTATGGAAATAAAATGAAACATCAAGAAATATTCAGACCCATAGAGATAACAGATATTTCAGCCACCTTGGTTCACTTGTTAAACCTTCAGCGCAATGGTAGCATGACGGGTAATCCGATTATTGAAATGCTAGGCCATTAAATATTGTGACACGTTATTATTGATTCGAGCAATCATATCCTCCTGCGAATCTTTTATAAAGGCCTCGCCGGTTATTTTTTCGTAGAGCTCGATATAACGCTGACTGACTAATTCAACAAAATCATCTGGCATCACGGGCATTTGTTGGCCTTCTAACCCCTGAAATCCTTGCTCAATAAGCCATTGACGCACAAATTCTTTGGACAATTGTTTTTGAGGTTCGCCGTTGCGTTGGCGTTCCTCGTACCCATCTGCGTAAAAATATCTGGACGAATCAGGTGTATGAATTTCATCAATTAAGATTACTTGTCCATCCTTTAACCCAAACTCATATTTGGTATCAACCAAAATTAACCCACGTTCTTTAGCCATTTGTGTGCCCCGTGCAAACAAGGCTCGGGTATACGCTTCCATTTGCAAATAAATGGCTTCAGGAACATGACCATGCGCTAAAATATCTTCACGAGAGATGTCTTCATCATGTCCTTCCGCAGCCTTTACCGCCGGCGTAATAATTGGAACTGGAAAGGCATCATTCTCCTTCATACCCTCTGGCATTTTTACCCCACACAACAAACGTTTTCCTAGATGGTATTCTCGCGCTGCATGTCCTGCAAGATAACCGCGAATAACCATTTCCACTCGAATTGGCTCACATTCCACACCAACAGAAACATTCGCATCAGGGGTGGCTAAGAGCCAATTAGGTACGATGTCCGCCGTTGCTTTTAAAAAATAGGTCGCCACTTGATTTAATACTTGACCCTTGAATGGTATTGGTCGAGGCAGAATGTGGTCAAATGCGCTGATTCGATCGGAAGCAACCATAATCAATCGCCCATCATTCAATGAATAAACATCCCTTACTTTTCCATGATAAACAGAAGTTTGTCCCTTAAAGTTAAACTCATGGTTTTTCAGTGCCTCTTTCATATTTCTTTTGTTTATCTAATTGTTCTTGTTGTTCAAATGCAGTTATAATTTTTGCAATCAATTTATGTCGAATGATATCACTTTGTCCCATTTCAATAATCCCAATACCCTCCACATCACGTAAGATTGAGGTAGCATAGGCAAGTCCTGAGCGTTGCTTTCCCGGTAAATCTACTTGCGACATATCCCCAGTAATTACAAATTTGGCAGTCATCCCCATACGGGTCAGAAACATTTTCATTTGCATAATGGTCGTATTCTGTGCTTCATCTAAAATAACAAAGGCTTTATCTAAAGTCCTTCCGCGCATGAATGCCAAAGGAGCAATTTCAATGACGCCATATTGAATCATCTCCGCTAGGCGTTCTGGAGGTATCATATCTCGAAGTGCATCATACAGAGGCATGAGGTAGGGATCCAATTTTTCCTTTAAGTCGCCAGGGAGGAACCCGAGATTCTCACCGGCTTCAACCGCTGGACGGGTTAATACAATACGCTTTACCTCTTTTGCTTTTAAGGCTTTTACAGCCAAGGCAACAGCGGTGTAGGTTTTTCCAGTACCTGCAGGTCCGATGGCAAATACCATATCATTCTTTTGAATGGAATCGACGAGTTTCTTTTGATTTACGGTACGAGCTTTAATCTTAACCCCACCGTTTCCATGCACCAAGGTTTCCGATCCATTATCTGTATGGAGCATTTTTTCTCCATCCGACAGCATTAAATTATCGATATTATTTTCGGATAGTGAATTAAATCGGTCAAAATGCCTAAGAAGTAGGGATAATTTAAGTTCGAATTGATCAATTATTTCTTCTTCCCCTTTTACCGTTATTTTGTGTCCACGCGCAACAATCGACAATTTGGGGAAAAAGCTTTTCAAATGTTTTAGATTTTGATTGTTTACCCCAAAAAATGCTGCTGCATTTATCCCTCCAAGTTCTATATTCCGACTACTTAAATCCAATTAAAATCAATTTATCAGGCAAAAATGTGTTGAAAAACTATACTTTTGGTAAAATTAAAAAATAACTCAAACATTGCGTTCTTAAAATGCAAATCATTACCCTTACATCGGACATTGGATTGAGAGATTATTATGTGGCTTCAGTAAAAGGACAACTCTTGCAAGAAGTAACAGGAGTTCAACTGATCGATATTACGCATTATGTGAAACCGTTTGAAGTTGCTGAAGCGGCATATCAGGTGCGGAGTTCTTATTCTTCTTTCCCCACTGGAACAATCCACATCATTGGTGTAGATTCAGAACCCTATCTTCCATATAAAATCACAGACCCCTCGCAAGAAAATCAACTTGCATACCCTAGTATCCTTCGTTTCGACGGGCACTATTTTATTACGAATGACAACGGATTTATAGGTACATTTTTAGGGGAGGATGTTCCTGAAGCGCTTTACCGCTATACTGAAATTGAAAATGAACCCGAATCTTGGACCTTTATGATGAAAACCTGCTTTGTTAAATTAGCAGGGAAAATCGCTAAGAAAACACCATTTAAAGAGTTCACTACCGAGGTGAAATCATATAAAAAAGCCTTTACACAGAATCCGATCATTGAGCACAATGTGATTCAAGGAAACGTAATTCATATCGATCATTTTGGAAATATCATTACGAATATATTCAAGCATGATTTTGAACGATTTGGTATTGATATCCCATTTACCATCAGTTACCAAAAAAGAAATTACGACATCGACGTTATTTCTCGTGCATACAATGATGTAACCATCAGTGAGCGAGTGGCTATATTTAACGATGCAGGAAGATTAGAAATCGCGATAAATCGCGGGGCTAACGGAGGAAATGGCGGCGCGGACCGCTTGTTTGGTATGCGCCTCGGAGAGCCTGTTCGAATCACGTTTTATCCAAAAGGTTCTGTGCGAAATCTTAATGCCTTGTTATGATCACTCGGATAGTCAAATTGAGCTTTAAGCCCGAACTTGTCTCAGAATTTTTAACTGAATTCGAAAAAGTAAAAACCCGAGTTGTAAATTCGGAAGGGTGCTTATCTATGAAGTTATTGCAGCATCAATCAAATCCAAGTGAGTTTTTTACACACAGCATCTGGCTGAGTGAAACCGCACTGGAAAACTACCGTTGTTCCGATACCTTTATTCAACTTTGGAGTACCATTAAACCAATGTTTACGAGTAAAGCAGAGGCTTGGACCCTTCAAACAAGATTTGAAGGATGGAACGAAAGCGTCAAAAAACAATAAGAAAAGCTACTATTTCATTAAAAATCCTAATTTTGAACTCCACTAATTCAGGACGTCTATGTATGCCCTCTATCTAAAAGAAGTTAGAAGTTTTTTAAGCTCTATTGTGGGCTATGTTTTTATTGTGATTTTCTTAATTGCATGTTGGCTATTTAATTGGATGTTAAGCTCAAACATGAACATTTTGGATAGTGCTCAAGCAGAACTTATTCCATTTTTTAATACAGCCCCTTACATCTTTTTAATTTTAATTCCCGCCATAACGATGCGTTCAATGGCTGAAGAACGTCGAACCGGAACCATAGAACTCCTATTCACGAGGCCAATCAGTGATTTAGGTATTTTACTGGCTAAGTATTTCGCAGGGGTTACCTTACTACTTATTTCAATTCTTCCAACCCTCGTGTACTACGCTTCTATTTATTACCTCGGAAAACCGGTAGGGATTGTAGATGAAGGCGCAACATTCACTTCGTATCTAGGGTTAACCTTGTTAGGGGCCGCGTTTGTTGCGATCGGTATTTTTGCTTCTTGCATCACCTCAAGCCAAATTGTAGCCTTTATTTTGGCAACCGCTTTGTGCTATTTATTTTATGATGGCCTTTCCTTACTCGGATCGTTTGCCCAATTCGGAAGTTTAGATATAATTATACAATACCTTAGTTTAAGTCATCATTATGACTCCATTAAAAAAGGAGTGGTTGTTGCAGGAGACCTCATATTTAACCTCTCGTTCATTGTGTTCTTTTTAAGTGCATCACTTGCGGTGATTAAAACCCTCAAAAAATAGCCATGAAAAAATTTAAATGGAAAGGCATATTCAATTGGGGATTTTTTCTTGGAGTCCTGGCAGTGTTGATTTTGATTAACATTATTGGCGCCTTGGTTAATGTCAAAGTGGACATGACCGAAGATAGCCGGTATTCCTTGGCTAAAGGGACAGAAAATTTCCTTGCAGATGAAAAAAACTTCGAGAATCGAATTAGTTTAAAAATCTATTTAGAAGGCGATCTTCCAGCCGAAATTCAACGTTTTCGGAATGCCATCGAAGATAAGTTAAAAGACTTCAAATCAATTGCAGGAAAACGTATTGAATATCAGTTCATTAATCCAAACGAAGGGCATGCCAACAAAAAGGAGGAGTATTTCTTTCTGCGGGGAATCTTTGAAAAAGGAATATTACCAACTAAGGTTGTTTATGTTAAAAATGGGGTCCAATCACAACTCATCTTATGGCCAGGGGCAGAAGTCACGTATACCTCCAATGGTGTGGTCAAGGAAACGTACATACAATTTCTTCCTGGTACGCCAAATGGCGAGCCCATAGATTTAAATCGCATTAATCCAATTCTAGAAAATTCGCTGAATAATCTGGAATACAACATGCTTTCTGCGTTACGTAAAATAAGTCAAAAAGATAAAAAACGCCTTGCATTCTTGCAAGGACATGGTGAATTGAACGAACATGAAACGATGAATGCGCGGGCAGTTTTGAGTCCATATTTCTACTTGACTTCACTTTCTTTCAATAGTAAAGAGTCCTTAAACGAGTTAAACGAGTTGGACGGCTTGATTATCGCAAACCCAACAAAACCGTTCAGCTCGATGGATCTATATTTCATTGATCAATTTGTAATGAATGGTGGGCGATTAATGGTCTTTATGAACACGCTTTCCCATCAGGAAGATTCCCTTGCCAAAAACTTTATGGATCATACCATACGGAGAAACTTAACCTTGGATAAAATGCTCTTTGATTACGGTGTGAACATCCATGAAAACTATGTATTTGACCGCATTTGCGGTTATCGAAAAGTGCGCATGGACAATGCGAGCAGTTTAAGTTGGCCATACCACGTCTTGGCCTCTCCGTCCTTACATCCAATAACAAGAAACATTGATCCTGTTTCCCTTGAATACGCAAACGAACTTCAGTTAATAGAAACGCCTGGGGTAAAACTCACCAAAGTATTGACCAGTTCCTCCAATGCAAACCGCTCTGGATTAGCCCCTCAAATTAGCTTGATGGATTTTCAGATTTTTGGAGAAAATCCTGCATTTGTTGAGAATCCAGAAGATCCTATTAACAAAATCACCTTAGCCGCAATGATTGAAGGGACGATTCCATCCCATTTTATTAATCGAGATGTAATTATAAATGTGGATACCCTGGCCTCGTATATTCCGGTCAACTACCGCAAAAAACAACTCAAAAGTAAGGAAGAGACTAAAGTGTTTGTGGTAGGGAATGGTACATTCATTGCGAATGAATATGACTCAGTATTCCGGGGTGGAAAATATGAATACGTTTCCTCGCCTCCTTTTCCATTCAATGCACTTAAATACAGTAAAGTGAACGACTTGAATGGGCGTCCCTTGATCTACGGAAACCAAGAGTTTATTCAAAACATGGTGGATTACATGATGGGCGACAACAGCGTATTGGATATTCGAAGTCGTCAAATTGAATTTAAAGAGATGGACAAAATGAAATTACAAGCGGAAGGAAGCAGCATTCGATACATGAATTTATTTCTACCGATAACGCTTGTAGGACTTATCGCCGCTTTAATGATGTTCTCAAGAAAACGCAAATACATTAACCGATGAAAAAAAACAAAAAATTAATCGGTATATCGATTCTCTTGATAGGGATTCTTGCCCTTTCAATAATTACCGTAAACTTGATCAAATCCAGAGGGAATTCAGATACGGAATGGATTAATTTTGCGATTGAAGATACAACAAAGATTACTAAAATCATTATTGAAGACACCTATGGTCAATACATAGAACTTATTCAAGAGGATGGAGTTTGGCATGATGAAAAAGGTGAATGTGTTTCAAAACCTAATGTATCTTTTATTCTTGAGGCCGCTAAACTGATCGAATTCAAAGGGTATCTTCCCGATAAATCGAAGCCGAAATTCACAGAGCTGATGGCTACCCAGCACATAAAAGTGTCGTATTATGTGGATGGTGAATGGACAAAATCCTGGTACATTGGACCACCTGCGCAAGACCATTATGGTCAAATCATGCTTTTAGAAACCGCAAATGACGGTAAAAGTAAAGATCCAGTTATGATGCGTATCAAGGGGCTTAACGGGATTATTAGTCCGCGTTTTTTTGCAGAACGTAAACGGTGGATGTGTACATCAATTTTTGAATTGGCTCCAGAGGAAATCCGGTCCGTTGAAGTAAAGAACCTTGAAATTCCATCCTTAAGTTTTAAGGTTAAAAATCTAGGGCGATCCTTTGAAGTAACTTCGAAAGGAAAAAAGCTATCGCAGATCGACACCGCGAACGTGTATCGCTATTTGCAAGCATTCAAGAAGGTGCATTTCAATTTTCCAAATGTTGAACTATCAAGTAAACAAGTTGATTCAGTCAAACGAAGCCCACTCTTTGCGAAACTCATCTTAACAGAAAAGACGAACAAATCAACTGTTCTTAAAATGCATCGTATAAAAAGTGAGGTTGCACAACGCAACGAAGTAGGTGAAATGGTTAATATGGATATGAATTTATTCTGGGCTGAACTGCCGAATGGCGAGCTTGTTAAGTGCCAATACTTTGTTTTTAACGCCTTGTTGATGGGACACATCTATTTTCCAGCCCTCAATTCAACGAAATAATATGTGCTTGAAAGGAAATCTATGAGATTTCGCAAAGTATTGTTATCTTTGTTTGTTGAAAATTAAGCTATGAATTTTATTACATCCAGCACTACCTTATTAAGTCATCTTCAAAGCATTTCTGGTGCCCTAAGCACCAATACGAAAATGCCTATTTTAGATAATTTTCTATTCACCATCGCAGGCAATAAACTAACCGTTTCTGCCACGGATCTAGAAACAACGATGATCACGCATTTAGAAGTGCAATCGGATGCAGATGGTAAAATTGCTATTCCGGCAAAACTTATTTTAGATGTATTAAAAAGCTTACCGGATCAACCGTGTACGTTTCGTGTGAATCCAGAGAATTATGCCGTTGAAATTACCTATGATAACGGTAAGTCGAAAATGGTTGGATTCAACGGAGAAGAATTCCCAAAATTACCGACCGTAGAATACAGCAGCTCTATTGAGGTAACTGGTGAATTGCTGTCTAGCGCAATTAACAAAACCATCTTTGCTATTGGAACCGATGAAATGCGACCAGTAATGACGGGGGTATATTGTCACTTTTCCCCTGAAGATATTACGTTTGTTGCAACAGATGCTCATAAATTAGTTCGTTACCGTCGTACCGACATCAACACTACGTCTAGTTCAGCCTTTATTTTACCTAAAAAACCACTTAACCTACTCAAGGCGAACTTACGTGGAGACGAAGCGGTTAAGCTCGAATATAATGAGTCGAATGCTACGTTTACATTTAATGATTTAACCTTAGTATGTCGCCTAATTGATGGAAAATATCCTAATTATGAGGCGGTGATTCCAAAAGAGAATCCAAATGTGTTAACTATTGAACGAGGTCATTTTCTTAGCTCTTTGAAGCGTGTGGCTATATTTTCGAATAAAACAACACATCAAGTAAAGTTGAAAATTGCCGGAGCGGAACTTCAATTATCCGCTGAAGACGTTGATTTTTCTAATGAAGCGAATGAGCGTTTGACGTGCAATTTTGATGGCGACGATATGGAAATCGGCTTTAACTCAAGGTTTCTAATTGAAATGTTAGGTAATTTAGAAACCGATTCGGTTCAATTATCAATGAGCGAACCATCCCGCGCGGGGCTTTTGACGCCGCATGAAAGTGGCAATGCATCAGAGCATATTCTTATGCTGGTTATGCCTGTGATGCTTTCCAGATAATTTATGCCTTCGGATAAACCCAACATTCGCAACCTTTCCTTACCTGAATTAACTGATGCCATTTTAGCGGGTGGCTTCCCTAAATTTCGTGCTTCTCAGGTTTATGATTGGCTTTGGAAGCAAAACGCCGCATCCTTTGATGCGATGAAAAATATTGGCACTGCCCTATCCGAACATCTTAATGCGCACTACCATATTGACCACTTAGTGCTTGATAGCATGCAAAAAAGTAATGACAAAACGATAAAATGCGGATATAAAACTATAGATGGTCAGATAATAGAAGGTGTATTAATACCTACCAGTAAGCGCATGACTGCATGCATTTCATCCCAGGCGGGTTGCAGTTTAGCGTGTGCATTTTGCGCCACAGGAAAATTGAAACTCATGAAGAATCTGAGTGCGGGAGAACTTGTGGACCAGGTGGTTTCTCTAAATGAACTAGCGATAAGTAATTACGGTATCCCTTTGTCAAATATCGTATTAATGGGCATGGGCGAACCCTTGCTTAATTACAAACAGGTAATTACAGCGTTAGAAATCCTAACCGATCCAAACCGGTTTAACATCAGCCCTAGACGGATAACATTATCTACGGCGGGAATCGCTAAAATGATCATGAAACTTGGAGATGAGCAGGTTCGATTTAATTTAGCCTTGTCACTTCACGCCGCTGATGATATCAAACGAAGTGAAGTAATGGAAATTAATGACTCAAACAACTTAGAGTCATTGCGAGATGCTTTGATATATTTTCATGAACGTACGGGATCAAGAATCACCTTTGAGTATATCCTCTTCAGAGACTTCAATGATTCCATGGAGGATGCTGCAAACTTGGCGAATTTTGCGCGCTGTGTACCTTGTAAAATTAACATCATAGAATACAACAGCATTGGGGATTCTAAATTTGCGAAAGCTAGCACTGAACGCACAGAGGCTTTCACCGAATTTTTAGAACGAAGAAACCTAATTGTTAATGTTCGCAGAAGCAGAGGTAAAGACATTGACGCGGCATGTGGTCAATTAGCGAACAAGAATAAGCAAACTACAAAATCTCTTTAACCTGGGATAATGCGTGAAGGGTCTTAGTGTCCCCTTTAAATTGACATGCTTCTTCAAACGCCAATAGATATCTTTGGATTAAAATGGTGTTCGAGGTAGGTTCGAAAAATTTGCGCTCCGGTTCGATTTCAATTTGCTTTAAAAACGATCGTATTTCTTGTTCGTCAAAGACAATGCCTTTTCCGATCGGATTAATGTAGAATAAAACGCCATATTGACTCTCCGATTCATTGAACATGGAGGTATTATTTTCATCCATTCTAGCGAGAATAAAAATTTTAGGGAAATCAACCCCATAAATAGGAACCTCTAACCATGTGGCGATTATGGAATAAATAAGTCCGATAATCAAGGGATTTCCTTTTTTATCAGCCAACACCGTTCCAATGTTTAAATGTGTAAGGTTACGTTCAAATGCCGACATACATTCGAATCCATACACTTCGAAAAACATATGATTTAAAATTTTAACCTGCTCAAATGCCGTTTGGTAATCGTTGAATTCTAACCATACGTCTTTACGTATAGCCTCCATTTGCCGAAGAATGAAAGATTCGTCTAGGCTTGGGTCCATTAGTTTATTTAAAGAAACGATTGCTTTTAACAAGTCTTTATCTGATGAATCCCTCCAGTTCATTAGTTCCCGTGATACCTCATCGATATGTATTGCTTGCACTATTTCCAAGGCTCTGAATCGTTGAATTTGAGCAGAAGATTCCTGGTTAATCACAGCGTTTAGCATCGGAATGATTGCTTGACCTTCCGCCTTAATTACCTGTTTAATAACCAAGTAAATACGCTCATCGGGGTCCTCCAATAAGGCAACTAATGCTTTTCGTTTTCTATCGGACATTATCACGGAACAAAAATATCTGACTAGCCTACTTGTTTAAATTAGAATGGCTTTGTTTATCAAATTGAAAATGTTAATACCGATGTAACTTAATTATTAGTTTTCCGTTATACCTAATCAAATTCAAATGAACTATGCTACAGGTTATTTGAGATCGAGGGGGACATGTCCCCCTTTTTTTTATATTTGACTATGAAAATATTTATCACACTTTTGGTTGCTTTGAGCTTGACCTCCTGTAAATCGACTAAAAAAACAAGCGCCCAAGCAATGAACGAACCCAGCAATCAACTCATTGGTATTATTCATGTTAATGAGAATCAATGCCCAATATATATTGAAATCCCTGAGAAATTAAATTCTAGTATCAACGTTCCATACAACACGGTATATCCATTAAACTTAAAAGATGGAATGAAAAAGAAAGGATTAAAAGTTCAATTTACCTACACCCTGTCAAAAGCAATGTCACCTGAAGGCTGTTCTGCTGATGCGGTGGTGCAATTGGATGAAATTACCGTGATTCCATAGACGCGATTGCATCTAGGCATAAGTAAGACAAGGCCCTTCCAATTGTTCGTTCATGGTCACTTTGGGAAATTGCACCCTCGGTTAAATGTACATACGCATATTGATTTCCATTAAGCGACAATACTACTTTTCTTATATCATCTAAACTCCAACCGGATGGAGAAGAAGCGGAAGAAGGCATATTAGCGATGCAATCCAAATCTATCTCAAAGCCAACGAGAACATTAGCCTTTAAAAACACTTGCCGAATATCCTCTAAAAGCGATTGCTCCCCTGTTAAATAAGATTCAAAAAATCGGATATCCACTTGATGCTTTTTAATAAAATCCAGCATGAATGAATTGATTCCATAGGCATGCACTCCAAAAACATGATATGAGGTAAGAATTCCCTCAGACATCGCATATGAAAAGCTATTTCCTGAATGTCTTCTTGTCATTGCACGACAATCTGTGTGAGCATCTATATTTAGTACGGTAGAACAACCTTTTACTTGATTTGCCCATCGCATCAATGGAAGCGCATTATTATGACCTCCACCAATTATTATTGGAATTTGGCCTGATGAAACAAACGACATCAACACTTCAAAAACGAACGCATCTAACTCTTGAACCAACTGGCTTGCTGATTGAACATCGGTAGGAAAGGTTCCTACAAAAGCAATATTCCCAACGATGTCCAATGACTGTTGATGATGCGGCCAATTCAAAAAATGTTTAAAAAATGCAGAAAAAGCGAATTCAGATCCTGTCCGACCATAATTTGCAAAAGGTCCAACAGCTTCACTTATACCTAAAATAACAACTCGGGGTGCTTCATGAGTTGCCTTGAGAAAATCCCCCATGCGTTCTTCGCCTGCCCGTCCAATAAATAAATGGTCTGTGATCAACTGGGCTTTGGACCGTAATTCGAAATTGTTATGATTTGATTTCATAGGCAGCAAATATATTTCGCAAATTTTCAGGAATGCGTATCGGTTTTTGAGTATGAAGTGATTGAAATACCAACACGGTACTTGCTGTTGTTAATAACTGGTTGTTTTCATTAAATAAAGAATAAGAAAATTCAAGGGTACAATTCTCAGCCCGTACAAGCCTAGTTTCCAAACGCAATAAATCGTCATACAATGCCGGCGCTTTGAACTGGGTGCTCATAGAAACAACGGGTAATAAAATGCCTTCATCTTCGAGCACTTTGTACACAACTCCCAGGGAACGCAAGGCCTCTACACGGCCCAACTCGAAATAGGTGGCATAATTACCGTGATAACAATACCCCATTCGATCTGTTTCACTGTACCGAACCCTAAACGCAAGGATGTGAGAATAATTTAAATTCATGGTAAAACCGTGATTTTTTTGCTAAAACGCCTAAATTATTCTAAATTTGAATACTCCACGTTCCTTATTTCACAGTTGAACAAAAATTGTCTTAACAAGTAAAAAAAAATTAAAAGTCAAGTGGTTTTGGACTTTTTTTTTAAGTTTTTTCTGTGAATCTTTGTTCACAACTTTTTAACAGTGGTTAATTTGTGTTTAACATGAGTAAAACACTCGTTATCAGATAAGTAATTTTATTAATGGATTTATAAAAAGAATTATGTTAAAGGATCACGCAGCGACTTGGGAGTCTTGTTTAAGAGTAATAAAAGATAATATCTCTTTACAAGCATACAAGGTGTGGTTTGAACCTATTATTCCATTAAAATTAGAAAACAATATCCTTACCATTCAGGTTCCCTCTCATTTTTTCTATGAGTGGTTGGAACAGCATTACATTGGCCTATTAAGCAAGGTGATAAAAAAGGAAGTTGGTGCCGAAGGGAGCCTTGAGTACAGTATTGTAATGGAGAGCAATCACCGGAATTCCACTCCGTACACTGTTAAACTTCCTACACAAAACAGTACGCACTCTCAAAACTCACCGCAGAATATTCCCATCGGGGCTACCGAACCTCAAATCCGAAATCCATTCATTATTCCGGGTTTGAAAAAAGTTACCATTGAATCGAACCTTATTCCGAATTTCACTTTTGAGAATTTTGTTGAAGGCGATTGTAACAGATTAGCACGTGCTTCAGGATATGCTGTAGCAAACAAACCAGGAGGTACTGCATTTAATCCGTTATTGATTTATGGTGGTGTAGGTTTAGGAAAAACGCATTTAGCTCATGCAATCGGGTTATCGATTAAAGAGCAGCACCCGAACAAAACGGTATTATATGTGCAATCAGAGAAGTTTGCGCACCAGTTTATTGATGCAATAAAAAATCAGACCACCAATGATTTCATCCATTTTTATCAAATGGTGGATGTTTTGATTATTGATGATGTCCAGTTTTTTGCAGGCAAAGAACGTACTCAAGATGTATTCTTTAGCATTTTCAATCACTTGCATCAAAATGGCAAACAAATAGTACTTACCTCAGACAAGGCTCCAGTAGAAATGCAAGGCATGGAACAACGCTTATTGTCGCGCTTCAAGTGGGGTCTTTCTGCAGATTTGAATGTTCCAGATTTAGAGACGCGCATTGCCATTCTTGAAAAGAAAATGTATGCAAGTGGCATTGAACTTCCAAAAGAGGTTGTGGAATATCTAGCATACTCAATCAATACAAACATTCGAGAAATAGAAGGTGCAATGAATACCCTTCTCATGCAATCATCGCTGAACAAAAAGTCCATTTCTCTAGAACTGGCTAAGCAAATGGTTGACAAATTTGTCAAAAACACAGCGCGAGAGGTATCCATTGAGTACATCCAAAAAATCGTTTGTGATTATTTTGATCTACCCATTGAAATGCTTAAGTCTAAAACTAGAAAGCGTGAGGTGGTACAAGCGCGTCAGATTAGCATGTATTTCTCCAAAAAAATGACTAAGTCTTCCCTTGCGAATATTGGTGCGCATTGTGGAGGGAAGGATCATGCCACCGTATTACATGCGTGTAGAACGGTAGTAAATCTCTCTGAAACCGATAAACAATTCCGTTTGTACCTGGAAGAACTTGAAAAAAAGTTAACCATACATTAATTCTCTTTGAGCGATAAGAAACTGACCGTTTCAAAAGAAAGCACGTATACTTTACGTTCGAATAAGTGTACGTTTATTGCCTATTTGTTCCCTCTTGAACATGTAGCGGAATTCAAAAAACAGCTTAACGTCATCAAAAAAGAACATGTCAAGGCGACCCATTTTTGTTTTGCATATCAATGCGGTGATCCATTAAGCGCGCGCGCGAATGATGACGGTGAACCATCAGGTAGTGCCGGGCTTCCAATCTTAGGTCAGCTAAAATCAAATCAGCTTATTAATGTAGGATGTATTGTGGTTAGATACTACGGCGGAACAAAATTAGGTATACCCGGATTAATTTCTGCCTACAAGAATGCCTGCCTAGGAGCCATTCTTGCGAATGAACCTACGCCGCATGTAGAATTCCTGAGGATTCAGGTTCATGGGGCCTACCCGTCGTTAATGCGATTTCTAAGTATTGCAACACAGCACGGATGGAACGCAACACTTAATTCCGTTCAGGAAGAACATGTAATCAATGTTCAAATTGAGCAAGAACAAAAGCAAGGTGTTATAAATAAAATATCTTTATTTTCGGACTTAATTTGGTCATAACCTCATATGTGCTATAGCAATTCAAGTACCTCAAGCAATGAAACACTCGGTAAATTTTACCAGCGTGAAATTGGCACACTACCCTCGGCTGATCCAACCTATTACGCCAATGGCTTTACCTTTCCAAGCTGGAGTATTATTACCCTTGAACCCCAAATAAAACGTATGCAATGGGGATTAATACCAAATTGGTTTAGGGGTGAAAGCCCAATTAACATAGCGAGCAAAACATTAAATGCCCGCGTAGAAACCTTGTCAGAAAAAGCCAGTTTCAAACAGCTTATCAGTTCGCATCGTTGCATAGTTCCTTCCTCTGGTTTTTTTGAGTTTCAACACAAAGGGAAAGAAAAAATACCTTACTTTATTTATCCTATTGACACGCCATTGTTTTCTATGGCCGGACTTTATGATGAATGGTTAAACCGAGAAACGGGTGAAATAATACAAAGTTTTACAATCATAACTACGATAGCGAACCCATTGATGGAAGAGATTCATAACCACAAGAAACGAATGCCATTAATCCTTGACCAAAGTCAAATTCAACCATTTTTAAACGGTGAGGAAAACATCAATGGATATTCGAGTCAGGCCTACAAAGCGATGCAAGCGCATAAGGTAGACAAACACATATTACTTTCTCAAACACCCAATATCCCCGCTGTGCAACACCCTATTGTTGATAATATTGGCCAACAAACCCTATTCGTATAAGATATGGTATTAATTTTGTGTATTACGCGGCATGAAAATTAAATACCTTTTACTCCTTTTACCCTTACTATTTAGCTCCTGCATTGAAATTATCGATGATTTAACTATTCATTCCGATGGGTCGGGAACTTTTAAATATAGCATCAACCTCAGTTCCAGTAAACTAAAAGTAAATTCAATACTTGCCTTAGATAGTTTGAATGGTAGAAAAGTTCCTGAATTATCTCAAATCGAAGCAAAAATTATTGAATTCCGAACAAATTTAGCCAAAGAGCCTGGGATTAATTTAGTTAAAACGGATTTTAATTCTACGGACTTTATCTTAAAAATTCAAATTGATTTCTCCTCCGTTTCACAATTACAAAACGGGGTGAAATCTGTTTTACAAGTTATGAGCAAAGAGAAAGATAAAGAAGCGTTTGAGGGCGACTGGATTAGTTGGGACGGTAAAACCCTTAATCGAATCATACCAACCATGCTTGCGAACAAAGCAAAATCCTTTGAGAATTCAGATGTAGATCTTTTAAAGAACGGTACATATACCAGCATATCCAGGTTCGATAAACCAATTTCAAAAACGAGCAATACGAACTGTAAATTAAACCCAACGAAAACAGCCTCTATGCTTCAAGTAAACACCTATGACTTGAAACTGAACAATTCGCTCATCGAAAACGCCATTACGCTAACGCCATAACTTGTATGAAACAGTATATATCCGTATTATTCCTTCTGATCACTTATGTACTCTTTGCACAGAAATCAGAATTTATAATTCCAAAAGAAGCTGTAACTGTTTTTAGCATCAACAATGTAGATGTACTTAAGAAAATCGGAGTTGATGAGCTTATTAAGTATGACTTCATGGATGAAATCCACCAAGAATTGTTTGATGGTTCTACGGACAATAAATCATTAAAAGATGCTGGAATTGACTTTGATCAGCGATTAAATATATTTTATGGGAAGAATCAATATTTCGAATTATCCGGATTCACATTTGGAATTAAAAACGAAAAAGCCCTCTTTAGTGTTTTTGATGATTTTGACCCCCTAACTACAGAAATTCCCGATGCAAAAGCGTATGGGTCGTTTTTTAATAACTTGGTTATCAAATCGAATAACGCCTTACTTATCCGGGTAGAGCCTATCGAATCGAGTGTACTAGAAATAACCGATTCCATTTGGTTTTCAAGAGGTAACATGTCGCCATATTATAATGGGTTTGAAATAGATGCTGAGCTTAGTGACGATGAACTCATGAAACAAGATTTGGAGTATGATCTTCGGGAAAAAAACTATAATGAATTAAGAGACAGCATTCAATTTGTGCTTCAAAATCAATATTTAAATACTGTACTCTTCGGTTTATTTAAAAACGGTGAATCACTTTATTCCATGTATCCAAAGTTCCAAGAAGTGTTACTTCACCCGGTAGCCGGTGTTTTCTATATGGATAACGAGCGGAATTTTGACCGCGCGAAGAACCTTTGGTACCTCAAGTCTGTATTGCCAACGCTCTATTTGGATGTTCAAGAACTTTACGAAGGAAATGTAATTGTGGGAGACTTAGTATTAAAAGACAAGGCCATAGATTTCAATATTTCTGCAGCCTATAGCGAGCCCTTAGGGTCTATTTATATGGAAATGAATGATTCCAAATTCGACAAGCGAATTTCGAAATATATTAAACAAGATCAGTCCGCATTCTTTACTTACAACATTAATCTTAAAAAAGCCTATGAAAAGGCATATGAAATTGTACTTCCTATCTTAGGAAAAGAAAAAAATGTAGAGCTATCGATGAACGTGTTGTTACTGAAGTTAGCTAACGAATTCATTAACAAAGATGCCTTATTTGACACCTACAAAGGCACAATGTTTGGCACATTCAATGGAATTAAAAAGGTTAAGACACGTAAAATTGAATTTTTTTATAATGAAGATACCTTTGAATATGGGGAGCGAGAAACAGATGCTGAAGAAGATATGCCAATTTTTACGCTTGGATTTACAACAGCACGCCCGGATGTGCCGGAATTAATTTTGGATCACCTAAGCAATGTAACCAGTAAGTTTGAAAAACAAGGAAATTATTGGATTTATAAGCAAGCAATTTTTGATGCCGCCCCAGTATACATGATTAATACAGAGGGTTTATTTATTTTTACAAACGATGAAGACTTAGCCCTTAATCATTCAGCAGGATATGGTAAAGAAGGGCTGAATAGTAAAACATTAAAATCGATAAAAAATTCAGGTTCGTTGTGTGGGTACGCAGATTTGAAGTCGGTTGCGAATCAATTTCCTATTGATTTTTTATTACCAGAGCAACAGCCTCTAATGGAATCTTTGAGAGGGAAATCAGGGAATATGGTGATGCGATCTGGAAAAACCACAGTCAATAAAACTGAACTGTCTCTATCTTATTCATTTGAAACAAATGAGGATTCCGGCAAGCATTTATTAGATATGTTGAATACCTTGTATTTGATAACTAAGTAACCGTGAGGTCAATAAATAAAGGGGTTTTCTTTATTGTACTTATTGCCATTTTAGGTGGTATCCTAGTTGCTCGAAGTAACTTTTTCCGATTTAATTCGACCCCTCAGCTTATTGATCGCCTACCAGAGTCTGATTATTTAATGCGGCTTAAATCGCTTCAATTCAGCAAGGAAATCAATCCCATTCTTTTCAAGTATAAGTTACCGATTCGTGAATTTGCCTCTCCAGAATTCATGTTAGGCCAAGCAAAACATCACGGCATTAATATTCAAACTGCAGCTTATTTGTTTTTTAACGAAGCGCGCGATGAATGGGGGGCCTTAGTTCAACTTAATGATTCATCAAAGGTTATTAATGGGATAGACCGATTCAGAAAAAACACTGTTATAAGCGACTCATCTACCGACGAGGTTAGAATCTTTCATTTCCACGAACTTAATATAAAAATTGCCTATGAAAAAAATTACCTTTTTGTTTACTCAGGCAACTTGTTTTCAAAGAGACTAACCGAAGTTCAACATGTGAAATCGGGAGAAGTACGGCCATTGTGGAAACGATTCTTAAAGCGGAAGGAATTTCGAAAAGAAAATCTAGTAGTCTATTCTGAAAGCGAAGGCATAAAGTCATGGGGATTTGATTATGGTCTATTTGCGCACGATAACGATACTACAGGGCTTCATATTAAATGCTACTTATATACCCGAGTTCCCCATGGAATTATCAAAAAATCAAAGGCATTAGGGTTACCCAAAACGGACCAAGATTCAAAAGCGATTGAATTACACATATCACCGAATATAAAAGACAGTAAAACTGGACAAAAAATGATAGGAAAACTACATGAAATGGGTAAAAAAATCAGCTTCCCAACGCGTACTTTTTTTGATCATTGGGGTGGAGATTTGTCGTTTAGAGAAGGAGGGGTGGTAAATTCAACGCAACGCATAGTTACCTCTGAATTTGATGAAAACTTCAATGTGCGAGAAGTGATTAAAAACCAGCGTATTCAAGTACCGGGATATACCGCTGCATTCAATACCAATGCGAATGGGAACGTCTTTATTAATTCGTTATTTGGAAAAGGCTTATTACGAAGCGAAGAACAAAAATTACGTTTTCTATTTTCTCCATTGCTCTCGATGAAACATGAAAACTCCTTCTATATATTTACCTCGGCATCTCATTTTCCAACGTTAATGGTGAACCCAGGGAATTATATCGTTTGGGAATATGAAGGAACGCCTGTTAACTTAAGGTTGGGTAACATTAAAAGAAGAAGTATTGAACTTCAAATTGATTTCCCTGTAAAACCCTTGATTAACTATTTACAGCGGACAAAAAACCGAAAGAAAAAAGGCTAACTACTATAAGGATTCGATCAAAAACTCGTCCTTGATTTCAGTCATAATCGCTTGAACCTCTGCGAGTTCATTCGCCATAACTAGGGCTGATTTATAGGACTTAAAATGAGGAATTCCTTTAAAATAATTGCCATAATGTCTTTTCATTTCAGCGATCCCTACCTTTTCACCTTTCCATTGAATACTAAAATTCAAATGTTCTTCGATGGCCTCCATCCGTTCCTTGAAGGTGGGTGGGTTCAGATGTTCTCCGTTGGCTAAGAAGGCTTTAATTTCATTAAAAATCCATGGGTATCCAATGGAAGCTCTACCAATCATAATCCCATCTACCCCATAGCTATTTTTATATTGCAATGCTTTTTCCGGTGAATCAATGTCCCCATTTCCAAAAATCGGTATGCGCATTCGCTGATTATTTTTAACATCCCCAATCAAGGTCCAATCGGCTTCCCCTTTATACATTTGCTTTCTTGTTCTGCCGTGTATCGTTAAGGCCTCAATCCCAATATCCTGAAGGCGTTCTGCTGTTTCCACAATATTCTTAGTGGAGTCATCCCAACCGAGCCGTGTTTTTACGGTAACCGGAACATTCACCGCGTTTACAACGGCCTTGGTTAAGCGAACCATTTTAGGAATATCTTGCAATAACCCAGCGCCGGCACCCTTGCATGCAACCTTCTTTACCGGGCATCCATAATTGATATCAATTAAATCAGGTTTTACTTGTTCAATGATTTGCGCCGCACGTACCATACTCTCTTCATCAGAACCAAAAATCTGAACTCCAATTGGTCGCTCATATTCAAAAATGTCCATTTTTTGGACGCTTTTAACCGCATCACGAATAAGTCCCTCCGAAGAAATAAATTCCGTATACATCATATCTGCACCATGCTTCTTGCATAACGCGCGAAACGGCGGGTCGCTTACATCTTCCATAGGCGCCAAAAGGAGTGGAAAATCTCCCAGTTCAATGGTTCTTATTTTAACCATTAGAGAAACAATTCAGGATTTGTATGTTGAATTACTTGAAGGTACTTTTTCAAATCTTGTTCTTTATCCTTTCGCAATACCATTAACATACCTTCTGATTCCACTATGATCGTGTCTTGAATACCATCCAACAGTACCACCTTGTCTTTCGGAAGATGGATTAGACAATTATTCGTTTCAAAAAGATGAACCTTATCCCCAACTACGGCATTGCCATTGGCATCCGTTTGCATATGGTCAATTAAACTGCCCCAGGTGCCTAGATCACTCCAATCAAAATCAGAAATTACAACAGAAACATTTGTCGCGTGCTCCATTACGGCAAAGTCAATAGAAATATCCTCAGCTGCAGCAAAGGCATTACGCATGAACCCGTCTTCCATTGGCGTATTGTAGGAATCTAGCGATTCACAAAAAATATGATACAAAGCATTGGAATGCAATTTCATGGCATCCAAAATAACATCGGCCCGCCAAATAAAAATACCTGAATTCCAAAAATAATTACCTGATGCAAGGAAGGCCTGAGCCACCTCTACTGATGGTTTTTCGCAAAAACGTTGTACGTGCTTTACTGAACCCGCATCAAGTTGACCAGAGGCAACCTCAATGTACCCATATCCGGTATCTGGACGAGAAGGTTGAATGCCCAAAGTAACTAGTTTTCCTTGATTGGCCTCTTCAATAGCTATATTGATTAAGCCCTCAAAACGTGGTGTATTAATAATTAAATGATCTGAAGGTGAAATTACCAAGGTCGCATTTGCATCTATAGATAAAATCTTTGCGGCTGCGAAGGCAATACACGGCGCTGTATTTTTTCGTTCTGGCTCACAAATTACTTGTTCGGAGGTTAATTCAGGCAATTGACTCAGTACCAAGTCGCGATAGCGTTCATTGGTTAGGATGTAAATTTTTGCGGGGTCGGAAACACCCAACAAACGCTCAAAGGTTAGGCGTAACAAGGATTTTCCAATGCCCAACACATCAAGAAACTGTTTCGGTTTATGCTGTGTAGACATGGGCCAAAAGCGACTCCCTACACCGCCTGCCATGATTAAACTGTATGTGTTATTCTTCATCTTTTACGTGTTGAACTTTTGCCATTAGATGCACTAAATAGGTTCGATTCGAACTTAATTCTATGCATTCAAATCGTGTTCTTCGCTTCAATCCCTTTTGAAACGTACGATTATTCAGTACAAATTTACTGTTTTTTGGGAGCTTTTCTAAGGGAATCACCGCGGGATCTTCTTGGTCAAAAGATGCCAAGGCACGACTCAACTCAATATCTGTGCATGAAGAGGCCTTCAGAGAACTAAACGACTTATTCAAGGCCGTGCGCAAGGTAGGCGGAAGTTCTGGGTGATCAATAATGATAGCAATTAATTTTTGAAAATTCTTTTTCCATTCCGTGCCATGCGGCGCGACACGCAATCCGACTTGCTGGAAGGTATGTAGGTGCGCAAATTCATGTAAGGTAGTAATTAGAAAAGCATATGGATTCAAATCCCCATTGACCGTAATTTGAGGTTTTCCGTTTAAATTTCTTGGACGAAAGTCGCCCCATTTTGTTTTCCTTCCCTTTACAATTTTAAAATGCACTCCAGACTCCACAAGTAATTCTGCAAGAAGAAAAGAAAAGCATTCAGGTACAAATTTTGAAAATGTATGTTGGTATTTCGTTAATTTTTCCACCGATTCAAAGATAAACAGGAATACGTTCCACCAAACGGCTCAAAATAAATATTACCTTTATCGGCGTGAAGTATATACGAAACATAGGCACCTATTTTTTAATGATGGGTTGGGTATTAAGGAAACCTCGCAAAACTTTCATCTTTTGGAAAATGTTTATGGAAGAGGTGCAATACATTGGAATTAATTCCATTCCAATCGTGGCCTTGATGTCCACCTTCATTGGTGCCGTTATATCCTTACAAACTGCATCCAACATGGACAGCCCACTCCTACCCGACTATACTGTTGGCTATATTACCCAGTCTAGTGTAATTCTCGAATTTTCACCTACGATAATTTCATTAATATTAGCAGGAAAAGTTGGATCAAATATCGCCTCTGAAATTGGTACCATGCGGATTACTGAACAAATTGATGCCTTAGAAATTATGGGGGTCAATTCCTTAAACCACCTTATATTGCCTAAAGTACTCGCTGCGGTAGTTTATTTTCCCGTACTGGTTATTTTCTCCATGTTCCTTGCAATGATAGGCGGTTTTGTAGCCTTAATTGTCTCTGATTTACAAAGCACGGAAACATACATCTTAGGGCTGCGGTCCTTTTTCGATGTAAGTAACATTACATACGCCTTAACAAAAACCGTAGCTTTCGGTTTCATTATTGTGTCCGTTTCCTCGTTCTATGGCTATTACGTACGAGGCGGGTCGCTTGATGTGGGTAAAGCCTCAACCAAGGCCGTGGTAGTCAGCAGCGTGGTGATTCTTATCGCGAATTTCATTATTACTAAACTCATGTTGTTGTAATGATCCGTGTTAGAAACATAAATAAAACCTTTGGAAAGCAACAAGTCCTTTTTGATGTAAGTGCCGACTTCCAAGCCGGGCGGGTCAATTTGATTATAGGACAGTCCGGACAAGGGAAATCTGTGTTAGCAAAATCTATGGTTGGACTTCATGAAGTGGATTCAGGTCAAATATTGTTTGATGGCCGTGACTTTACCTCAATGGATAAAACTGACCGGTCCGAAATCCGACAAGAAATTGGGATGTTGTTTCAAGGCAGTGCCCTTTTTGATTCCATGACCGTTGAAGAAAATGTAAAATTCCCGCTTTCGATGTTCACTAAAATGACCAAGAAAGAAATGCAGGATCGGGTAGATTTTTGTTTAGAGCGCGTGAATCTTCAAGGAAGAAATGCCCTATATCCTTCGGAATGTTCCGGCGGGATGCAAAAGCGCGTTGGGATAGCAAGAGCCATAGCCATGAACCCAAAATATTTATTTTGCGATGAACCCAATTCTGGATTAGACCCAAAAACAGCGATTGTTATTGATAGTTTAATCAAAGACATTACCTACGAATATGGCATAACTACCATTGTAATTACGCACGACATGAATAGTGTGATGGAAATTGGTGATAACGTGATTTTTATTCATCAAGGTAAAAAATGGTGGGAAGGGGATCGTCATTCCATAATTACTACCGACAATCCAGAAATCGAAGCCTTTGTTTTTGCTTCAGAATTTATGAAGGAAATTCGCAGTTCACTTAAAGAACGAAATCGATAAGGTATTACAAATTTATTAAGCTAAGATCTGAATTTAATATTGAAGGATATTAACGCTACGATTTGCTACTTTTCATTTCTTTTGTATCTTTGTGCTCCAATTTGCTCAATGGAGCAGTATAATTGGAATAGCGGATGTGGTGAAATTGGTAGACACGCTAGACTTAGGATCTAGTGCCGAGAGGTGTGCGGGTTCGAGTCCCTCCATCCGCACCTCAAGGTCTCGTGAATTCGGGACCTTTTTTTTTGAACTATAAAGACACACAATATGAACGTACTTCGTCAAGAACTTGATGCGTTGAATGGCTTACTTACCGTAGAAATTAGTGCGGCAGACTACAGTCAAAAGGTTAAAAACACCTTAGAAAAACATCGTAAAACAGCAAATATCCCAGGCTTTCGTCCAGGACATACCCCTGCAGGAATTATTGAAAAGCGTTACGGGAAAGCAGTACTTGCTGAAGAATTGAACAAACTTGCCAACGAGGGAGTGTACAATTTTATTCGTGAAAACAACCTTGATATTCTCGGGAATCCAATCCCTTCAGAAACTCACGCAATGGAAGGGTCTTTTGAAAAGCCTGATGCCTTTAAATTTACTTTTGAAATTGGAATGTCTCCGTCTTTTGAATACCAATCTGTATTGAAAAAGGGGATTGAGTACAATACCGTTCGTGTGGATGAGAAATTAGTGAGTCAGCAAATTGAGGATATTCAGCGTCGCTATGGAAAAATGATGAGCGCTGACGAAGCCGGAGAAAAAGATTTAGTAGTTGGTACATTCACTGAATTATCAGCGGACGGGACGATTAAAGAAGGTGGGATTTCTCACAGCACCACCTTGTCAATCGAATTCATAGAACAGCCGGATGCTAAGAAATTATTAATCGGTAAAAAGAAAGATGATGTGTTTCCCCTAGATCCAAGCGTTGTTTCTAAAGATGATGCCGACAAAGCGTCATTATTGGGACTAACACCCGAAACTCTTCCTTCAAACGAGGTCGCTTTTGAGTTTAAAATCACGGATATTAAGCGCATGGAATTGGCTGAATTGAATGCTGAATTGTTTGGTAAACTTTTCCAAGACGGTGAGATTACCGATGAGGCTGGACTTAGAGCACGAGTTACCAAAGATTTAGAACAAATGTTCGAAAGAGATGCGGATCGATTAATGACACGTAAAGTATATGATTCCTTAATTTCGGATGTTCAAATTACGTTTCCAGAAGCATTCTTAAAGCGATGGATTAAATTAAGTGCCACATCCCCAATCGCAGATGAAGACATTGAAAAAGAATTTGAAGCCTATTTAAAATCCTTAAAATGGCAATTGATTCAAACAAAAATCTTCAAAGATTCGGACACGAAACTGGTATATGAAGAAGTGTTGGCATTCACGAAAGGATTGATTATTAGCAATTATGCGCAATATGGTCTTCCTGCTCCAGAGGATGCGGAATTAGAGGCATCTGCTCGTGAGTTACTTACAAAAAAGGATCAAGCGAATAGTATTTATGATCAATTAGCTGAAGAGAAACTAACGCAATACTTCAAAACGAATGCGAGCTTGAAGATGAAGCCGTTATCGTACGATGACTTTTTAGCTGAAATGAAAAAATAAGCCCTAAGCGCTTATTTCCAATCCAAGATATGTAAGGGCGCATTACGCGCTTGAGGATAGGCTAATTGAATTTCCTTCACCATACGCTCCATGTGTTGAGTTTTATAACTTCGCTGTGCGAAAACACCAATGATTTCTCGCGCAGGATACCCATAGGGTGAAGCTAATCTTTTACGAAATCCAGGTTGTTCCTTAGATGATTTAAATTCAGCAGGAAGCAAGGTATACCCACCATTCATATTGACCATTTCAACCAGTAAATCCATATTTCCACCGATATAATCCCACGAAGGAGCTTCCGCAGTTTCTGAAATATTACAAAAATTGATTACTTGGGTTCGTAAGCAATTTCCTTTACTTAACAACCAGGGTTGTTGTCCATCTAAGGCCGCAACCTCTATTTCACCTTTCTTTCCCAAGGCTGTATACACTTCAATTTCCTCTGTATATAATGGCACTGTCCGATATTTTGCTTGTTGATAAGGCCCTGCTAAAATTCCAAAATCAATTGAACCTTTTTCTAATTCTAGAAGTAACGTTTCCGTCGGGTGTTCAACATATAAAAAGCGCACATTGGGCAATGCACTTGAAAACAAGGAAAACAGTCGAGTTAACATGTAAACCGAAACGGTTGGAATAATACCTACCCTAATTTCTTCCTTAATTTTTCCTGCCATGCGATCATTAAGCAGCCTAAGGTTCTCGTTTTCTGATAAAATCTCACGAAGAATAGGAATAAGCTCTGCCCCATATGGCGTAAGCGAAAGCGGACTTGATGCACGATCAAATACGGCATACCCCAATTGATCCTCCGCTTTTTTAACCTGCATAGATAAGGTGGGTTGGGTTACAAAACAGCGCTCACTAGCTCGTGAAAATTGTAATTCTTCACTGAGAATAACTAAATATCGCATTTGCTGCAAGGAAATCATAGATAGTATTTATGTGAATATAATTTATTTTGATTTTATTGATAACAAAGGATGCTTAACTTTGTTGAGAATTAACATAGTTTTCAATGGGTTGAACAGAACCTAATGCGGTTTGTTTTACTTTTGTATACAGTAACTTAATAAATTAAAATAACATGTCAGTTTTAGTAGGAAAAAAGGCTCCGTCATTCAAAGCAGGAGCAGTGGTAAATGGTGGAGAGATTATAAATGGTTTCTCATTAGATCAGTATTTAGGTAAAAATCATGTGTTGTTCTTCTTTTACCCAAAAGATTTCACCTTTGTTTGTCCGTCTGAATTACATGCATTTCAAAGTGCATTAGGAGAATTCGAGGCACGTGGAGTAAAAGTTGTTGCGTGTTCAACAGATACCGAGGAATCACATTGGGCTTGGTTACAAACACCTAAAAACAAAGGCGGAATCGAAGGAGTAACTTACCCGATTGTTGCGGATACGTCTAAAACGATTTCAGAAGCATTTGGTGTATTGGCTGGTGAATATGAGTATGATATGGAAGGTGCCTTAACGGCGAGCGGACCAATGATTGCATACCGTGGATTGTTTTTAATTGACAAATCTGGTACTGTGATGCATCAATTAGTTAACTTTTTCCCTTTAGGAAGAAACGTTGATGAAGCATTGCGTATGGTAGATGCCTTGCAATATTTCGAAGAGCATGGTGAAGTTTGTCCAGCGAATTGGGTTAAAGGAGAAGCGGCCATGAAACCTAGTTTCGACGGAGTAGCTGATTATTTATCAAAGCACTAAGCGTTAGCAAACGATTATAAAGCCCCGAAATCGGGGCTTTTTTTTTGAACTAAGGCAACGCGAATTTCACTGCCTCGTTATGGGAATAAGAAACCCTAAATTTTACGGCCATGAAAAAACTAATCTACCTCTGCGTGATGGTGGCAGGTGCCTCTTTCGCTCAAAAAAACTCATTAAGTATTTCAACTTCTGAATACGATGAATTGAAAAAAAGCGGTCAATTAAATACCGGAACCGTCTATCAATTTTCCGATTTAGTGGCGCCAAGCAACATAAAGCCCAATTCTGAAACCAACAAAAATGGAATGTGTGGATGCATGTTGACCTTGGACAACAGCTATACCTTGGCCATGAGCCCTAATGACGATGGATCAACTAACTACATTCAACTTCCATTCAGTTTCGATTTCTACGGAACTCAATATGATAGTGTAATCATTAACAACAATGGGAATATTTCATTTTTAGCGCCTTATTTCGAATTTACGGCCAACCCTTTCCCGGACCCAAGCTATAATATGATCGCTCCTTTTTGGGGAGATGTAGACACTCGTTCCGCTAATGGAGGAAGTGTGTGGTACAAAGTTACAAACGATGCCATGATTGTTATTTGGGATCACGTTGGATATTTTAATATGAACGATAACTTAACGAACACCTTTCAACTGGTGATTTCCAATGGTCAGGATACAATTATACACGGTAATAATAACATTTCATTTTGTTACGGAGACATGCAATGGACCACTGGTGATGCCTCATCGGGAGTTAGTGGGTACGGGGGATTTGCTGCTACCGTTGGCGTGAATATCGGCAACGGAGTTGACTTTTTCCAAGTAGGTCAGTTTGATGCACCCGGAATAGGGTTTGATGGGCCTTACGCATTCCCAGATCAAATTGATTTTTTAGACGATCAAGAAGTTTATTTTGATGTTGCTGGTATGAATGCCTCAAACATCCCTCCTTTGGTAATTAATAGCAACATTTGCGATACTATTGATGTCTATACCGGCGACACCCTTCACAAAAGCATGAACCTTGCTCAATTTTCATTGTCACTAATGACCCCGGAATTTGGTCAACTAATTTCCTACGAAATTTCAAGCGATGCCCCAACTGGATTCAGTTATGTAGAAAACGTTAGTAACAACGATTACATCAATTTAGCATGTTCTTTCGATGCCCATGGACTAGAAGAAGGCATATATCATATTTCTATAAACGCTTCAGACAACGGAGTTCCGGCAGAAAGTATGCAAAAGATAATCCCTGTGAGGGTGCTTCAAAGCCAATTGGCAAATATTCAAACCCAAGTCATTGCCGGTCTACGGGTGTATCCAAACCCTTCCAACGGAGCATTTTCTATAACGGCCGACGACGAATTAACACATATATCCTTGATATCAATGAATGGAAGTGTTGTATTAGAGCGCTCTTTGAACGGATTTAAAACCGAAATTAATCACATAGCGCCGGGTTCATATTTACTTCGCGCAGTAGACCGAAATGATGCGGCACAAACCTTACGCGTAGAAGTTTTGCCATAGAAAAAAGCACAAATTAAAATCAAAGCCATCGGTAACGATGGCTTTTTTATTCGCAGTCAATAACATTTCAATGTGGAAATCTAAACTCGCGGGTCAAATTGGGTCATGGAATGCTTGTTAATTTAGCGTGACAAAATATTGACGATCATGAGAAATAACGCGAAATTGTTTTTAACCCTATTTGGAATTTTTGTTTTCAACCTTGCAATGCTGGCCCAAGACAACAGCATTGGTGGTGGAGAAGATGCTGCTGCAACAAGCAGTAAAGGTGGTGGAATGCCGCCAATTCCTTGGGAATTTATTATACCTCTGGGGATTCTCTTGTTTTATACTTTGTATGTAATCTACGAACGGATTCTATATATCCGAAGAATGGTGAAATTTGATGCCAAATTGGTTGATAATATGCAACCACACCTTGAGAAAGGTAATATTGCTGATGCCATGGGTATGGTTAAAAACCAAGACGGTGCGTATGCTTCAATTGTTAAGGAAGGATTAGAAAGTATAGAAAGTAGCTTAAAACCTAATGAAGTAGAAGCTAACATGGAGAAAATCGCCAATATTGAAATTGGTAAGATGGATAAAAACTTAGGCCATTTGGGATTGATTGCTGGTATTGCACCTACCATTGGATTTATTGGAACGATATCCGGAGTAATTACGGTATTTTACGATATTTCTAAAACTGAAAATGTTTCCATTGGAATCATCTCTGAAGGACTTTATGAGAAAATGTTCTCTTCAGCTGCGGGTCTTATTGTTGGATTAATCGCCTATGCGGGATATCACATTTTGAACTCAGTGATTGATTCAAATACCTTACGCATGCAACAGGTAATCCTTAAATTCACGAAACTAACTCGTCCATAATCATGGCATTAAACAGAAATAGACGTCGGCACATTGAGGTAGCCACTGGAGCCTTGAGTGATATCATGTTCTTTTTGCTCTTGTTCTTTTTGATTATTTCAACCCTTGCTAATCCTAACGTTATTAAGGTTCCTTTACCCGAATCAAATACGACGCTTAAAACCAATAAATCTCACTTAACGTTGTCCGTACAATATGTGGATGATAAGTACATTTATTGTTTTGACAAAGATCTTGAAAATCAAATCATTGACAACGACGAGGCCTTGATGTCGCAATTGGTATCACGGACAAAAGCACTAAATGATGACATCGTTGTAGTACGCTTTGATAAGAATGCACAAGCCCAAAAACTGGTGGATTTGTTTGAAATCGCAAAAGCAGCTAATGTGAAATTACGCTTAGGCACGGTAGTAAAAAACTAAGGCAAAAAAAAAGGTTCAACTTGCGATGGCAAGTTGAACCTGTATTTGTCGATATTTTTTTTGCTCCATTATTGTCAAAAACTCATTGAGGCGTAGTTTTAACGAACCATTTCTAAACGAAGTCTGCAAACTAAAATCACCTTTTATTAATTTAACAAACTCTAATTTACCTTGAGGGGTAATTCCTGAGACCATCAAAATTCCAGGAGCTGCTGGGATTTGTTCTGCCATTTTTTTGAACGATTCAAACATGGCGTCATAGTCTAATTGAAGTTCATACTTCTTTCCGGAAACTGAATTTGGATTTTCTCCAATTTCTACGCGGCGACGGATCAATTTTACGTTTTTCTCAGATCCAAAAACAGGCTTTAAATGTGTCATAAGTAAAAAAAATTAAGATTAATAAGTAAATAAGAGCCTCAATATGAGGCCAAAACGTGTTGGAAAGTCACTGCGCAGAGTAACTCTTGACGACCAACCAAGATGTCAAAGAACTTTTTTTAACTGCGGAACAAACAAAACATAGCTTGCCCCTTAGGCTAAAAACCTACTATTAAATGCTTAAAAATTATTTTGGAAAAACCGCCGTGGGTTATGACATATTCAAATATGTTATTTTTTTAAGGAAGAAAAAAATGATTTTCAAAAATTTCAAACTTTTTAACAGGTACGCAGATGCATTTAAATCCTAACAAAATTTTGAAAAAATGAAAAATAGTGTACCTTTGCAATCCAAATATGGGCTGGTA
>Ga0315907_10000554_pt1 | contig 53433 bp, 52 predicted proteins | sample LakEriMetagenome_3_FD_203525 | JGI IMG/M metagenome (GOLD analysis project Ga0315907, IMG submission 203525) | Freshwater fungal communities from buoy surface, Lake Erie, Ohio, United States - Buoy 12 MA123 | ecosystem: Environmental > Aquatic > Freshwater > Lake > Lake biofilm | place: USA... | reverse complement strand
GCCCCGCCCCAGGCCGCCTTGACCATCGCGCGGTCGAGCCGGCGCTTGGCCACGAAGATGCCGGGCGTATCGACGATCACCACCTGCGCCGCGCCGATCTGCGCCACGCCCCGCACCGGGAAGCGCGTCGTCTGCACCTTGTGCGTGACGATGGCGACCTTCTGGCCGACCAGCCGGTTGGTGAGCGTCGACTTGCCGGCATTCGGCGCGCCGATGATGGCGCAGAAGCCTGCATGGGTTATGGCCTGATCGCTCATGGTTTACCTTTCAATTGTTCCAGCATCCGCGCGGCGGCATGACGCTCGGCGTCGCGCTTGGAGGGTCCTGTCGCAGCGGCTGCGCCATTGTCTTCGACGCGGACTTCGACTTCGTATTCCGGTGCATGGTCCGGGCCGGAGCGGCCGAGGACGACATATTCCGGGAGCGGATGACCATGACCCTGCGCCCATTCCTGGAGCAGGGTTTTCGGATCTTTCATTTCGGCCGGGCCGCCGGTGAATTGCGGGGCCCAACCCTTCTCGATGAACTTGCGGGCAGCAGAGAGGCCGCCGTCCAGATAGATCGCGGCGATAACTGCCTCGCAGGCATCGCCCAGCGTCGACTCGCGCTCGCGCCCGCCGCCGGCGATCTCGCTGTCGGACATCAGGAGGTAAGCGCCGAGGCCCACATGGCGGAAGGCTTCGGCGCAGGCGCCCTTCTTGACGAGCCGGTTGAGACGCGGCGCAAGATCGCCCTCGGTCTCGTTGCGGCGCCGCTCGATCAGGCGCTCGGCGATGACGAGGTTCAGCACGCGGTCGCCGAGGAATTCGAGGCGCTGGTTGGCATGGTGCAGCGAGTCTGCGGCGCTGACAGCGCTCGGATGGGTCAGCGCCGTGACGAGCAGCGCCTTGTCGCGGAAGCGATGGCCAGCGGCGGTCTCGGCCTCGGCAAGCGCAGCGTCGCTGAGGCCCGGGCGGATGGCCTTGGCGGCGGCGCGCTGGCGCGTGCGTTTGGGGCGCGCCTGGTTCATGCCGGCGCCAGCGGGACGGCTTCGATGATCACCTGAGCCTCCGCCCACGGATGATCGTCGGTCAGCGTCAGGTGTACCACGGCCTTGTGGCCCGGCGGGGTGAGCTTGGCGAGGCGGGCGGCGGCTCCGCCGGTCAGCTCGAAGCCTGGCTTGCCGGAGGGCAGATTGATCACGCCGAGATGCTGCCAGTGCACGCCCGCGCGCGGCACGCCGGTGCCCAGCGCCTTGGCGCAGGCCTCCTTCGCGGCGAAGCGCTTGGCATAGGTTTCCGCCACGCGCCGGCGCCCGCGCGCCTTGGCAATCTCGTAAGGCGTGAAGACGCGGCGCTCGAACTTCTCGCCAAACCGGTCGAGCGAGCGCTGGATGCGCTCGATATTGCAAAGATCGTTGCCGATGCCGATGATCATGCCGCCGCCGCTGCGCCGCGCGCGATGTCCATCCGGCGGCGCATCTCGCGGATCGCCGCGTCGAGCCCGATGAAGATCGCCTCGCCGATCAGGAAGTGGCCGATATTGAGTTCGGCGAGCTCGGCAATCGCGGCGACCGGGCCGACATTATCGAACGTCAGTCCGTGGCCGGCATGTGGCTCGATGCCCCGGCGGCGCGCATCGGCGGCGGCGAGCTTCAGGCGCTCGAGTTCCGGCGCGGCGGCCTCGGCCCCGCCCTCGAGCCAGAGCTCGGCATAGCGCCCGGTGTGCAGCTCGACCACCGGCGCACGGAGCACTTCGGCGACGGCGATCTGCACGGGGTCCGGCTCGATGAACAGCGAGACGCGCGAGCCGGCGGCGCGAAGCGCTTCGACCATCGGGGCGATTCTGTTGTGCATGCCGGCCACGTCGAGCCCGCCTTCGGTCGTGCGCTCCTCGCGCCGCTCCGGCACGAGACAGGCCGCATGCGGACGAAAAGCGGTGGCGATCGCTTCCATCTCTTCGGTGACAGCCATCTCGAGATTGATCGGCAGGCGCGTGGCGCGGCGGATCGCCTCGATGTCGCCGTCGCGGATGTGGCGGCGGTCTTCGCGCAGGTGGATGGTGATGCCGTCGGCGCCGGCGGCCTCGGCAATCTGGGCGGCCCGCACGGGATCGGGATGCGGCCCGCCGCGGGCATTGCGGATGGTCGCAACGTGGTCGATGTTGACCCCGAGGCGGAGATGGCCTGACATCAGGCGAGCCCCCGCGAGCCAGGCTTGACGGCAGGCATGGCGGCGAGCTCCGGCGGCAGCGCATCGGCGGCGTAGTCCGGGAAATTCACCTGCGCGAGCGAGACGAGTTCGCAGCCGACATCGGCGCGCCCGCCCGAGCGGTCGATGATGCAGGCGCCGCCGACGACGGTGCCGGGCAGCTTTGCGAGCGCCTCAACCGTCTCGCGGAACGAGAGCCCGGTGGTGACGATGTCCTCGGCGATCAGTACACGGTCAGTCTCGCCGATGGAGAAGCCGCGGCGGAATTCGAGCTTCCCATCCACGCGCTCGGCAAAGACGGCGCGGGCGCCGAGATGGCGGGCGATCTCATAGCCCGGGATGATGCCGCCGACGGCGGGGCCGGCGACCACATCGATCCGGCCAAAGCGGGCGGTCAACTTTTCGGCGAGCGCCTTGCACAGCTTTTCCGACAGGTCGGGGCGCGAGAAGACGAGCGCCTTCTGTAGGAAGACCGGGCTGCGGCGGCCCGAGGAGAGGATGAAATGCCCCTCCAGCAGCGCGCCGGCATCGCGGAAGACGTCGAGGACCTGATCACTGTTCATGCTGGCCCTCCTGGTCGCGCACGGCGCGGTCAACGACGGCCAGCGAGCGCAGGGCCGCCAGGATCTGGGTGAGGCGTTTCAGGTCTTCCACTTCAATATCCATCATCAGTTCAATGAAATCAGGCTGGCGCATGCCGGTCGTGATGCCGACAATGTTGCCATTGGACTCGGCCACCGCCGAGCAGAGCTTGGCGAGAACGCCTTTCTGGTTCGAGGCGTTGATCCGTATGCGGCCAATCGCAACCGCGCCGGTCTTGGCAAGCTCGGTCCATTTCAAGTCGCGCCACAGGTCCGGGCGGTCGTCATACTCTGCAAGGCGCGGGCAGCTGGAGACATGTACGACGAGGCCCTTGTCGGGCACCTGCACGCCGATGATCCGGTCGCCCGGCAGCGGGCGGCAGCACTGGCCGAGATGCAGCGTGACGCCGGGCGTCAGGTCCTTGCCCTCGACGAAAAGCGGGGCGTGGCGGCTGTCGATGGGTGTCTTGTCGGCGTCATCGGTGCGCTCGGAGGCATAGCCCGGGAAAGCGGCGAGTACGATGGCGGAGGTTTGCAGGCGTCCGCGTCCGACTTCCTCGCGCAGGTCATCGATCGACGAGATGCCGAGCTTGTTCGCAACGTCGATCAGCATCACGTCCACAGGATCGGCGCCGGCGCGGCGCAGGGCCTGGTTGATCAGGCCTTCGCCGAGGCGGCGGAATTCGGCAGTCTCGCGGTCACGCTCCAGCTTGCGCTGCTTGGATTTGGCGCGGCCGGTATAGGTCATCGCTTCCCAGCCGATGACCGGGGCGGGCGCGCGGCCGCGGATGACGTCGACCACGTCGCCATTCTTCAGCGGACGCCGCATCGATTTTTCTTCACCATTGATCCGTGCACCGATGGCCGTATCGCCGACCGCCGAGTGGACGGCGTAAGCAAAGTCGAGCGGCATCGCGCCGGCCGGCAGGATGATCAGCTTGCCCTTCGGCGTGAAGGTGAAGACGTGCTCGCGGTACATCTCAAGCTTGGCATGCTCGAGGAATTCGCCGGGCTCTGCACCGTCGCGCAGCAGTTCGGCGAAGGCCTTCAGGTTGGCTTCCGGGTCAAGGCCGGCGGCGCGGGCGGAGTCCACGTCAAAGCCATAGGCGCGGTTCTTGTAGCCCCAGTGCGCGGCGACGCCGTATTCGGCGGTGCGGTCCATGGCGACGGTGCGGATCTGCAGCTCCACCCGGCGATTGCCGGAGGCGCGCACGGTCGTGTGGAGGCTGGCATAGCCGTTCGGCTTCGGCACGGAGATGAAATCGCGGAACCGGTCCGGGATACAGGCCCAGTGCGTATGGATTGCTCCGAGCACGGAATAGCAGGCGTTCACGTCATTGAGCACGACGCGGAAGGCGAACAGGTCTGCCACGTCGCGGAAGGAAATCGACTTGCGTTCCAGCTTGCGCCAGAGCGAGTAAGGCTGCTTGCGCCGGCCCTTCAGGCGATAGGGAATGCCGGTCGCGTCGAGCAGCTTGGTCAGGTCGTCGCGGATACGGTCGAGGTCGCCGCGGTTTTCCCGCTCAAGTTCTTCCAGCCGGTAGAGAATGGCGCGGCGCGCTTCAGGGTTCAGCTCCTGGAAGGCGAGGTCGTCCATCCGCGCGGCAACATCATAGAGACCCACGCGGCGCGCCAGCGGGGCGTAGATGTCCATCGTCTCGCGCGCCGTACGCTGACGGCTTTCCGGCTTCTTCCGGTGGTGCAGCGTTTCCATGTTGTGCAGCCGGTCTGCCAACTTGACCAGCAGCACGCGGATATCGCTCGTCATCGCGAGGATGAATTTCTGGAAGTTCTCCGCCTGCGCGGCTTCTTTCGAAGTGAACTCCAGCTTGTCGAGCTTGGTCACCCCGTCGACCAGTTCGGCTACATCCGCGCCGAAGCGCACCTCGATGTCGCCGATGTCGATTTCGGTATCCTCGACCACGTCGTGCAGAAGGCCGGCGACGATGGTCACTTCGTCGAGGTGCACGTCTGCCAGAAGGTTCGCGACGCGGATCGGGTGGGAGTAATAAGCCTCACCGGAATCGCGCTGCTGGGCGCCGTGATGCTTCACAGCGAAGTCATAGGCCTGGCCCAGGAGTTCGGACTTCACCCGAGGGTGATAGGCGCGGACTTTCGCGATCAGTTCTTCGCGGGTCGGGACCGGCGGCAGGCCATGCGTCTCATCGGGCGCAGGGGGCGTCTTGCCAGCGTTCGCGCCAGCCCCTTTTTCCTGTCCGGAAAGGGCGCTGCCGTCCATTTGATCTCCTAGAGGCGATCGTCGCGCCCGGATTCGATTTCAGCCTGGTAGGCGCGCAGCACGTCTTCCTCGGTGGCGGCCGGGGCCGACATGAGGGCCTGACGGTCGGCCTCACGCTCGTTCTCCTCGCCCGGACGGATGTCCTGCAGGTTGGAGATCAGCGCTTCCTTGACCACTTTCAGATCCACCGACGAGTCGGCGATTTCGCGGAGCGACACGACCGGATCCTTGTCATTGTCGCGGTCAACCGTCAGCGGCGAGCCTTCACGGATCATCCGCGAGCGGTGCGCTGCAAGCAGGACCAGCTCGAAACGGTTGGGGACTTTCTGGATGCAGTCTTCGACGGTAACGCGGGCCATTGCGGGCAATTCTCCTGAGAACCGCCCGTTATATGCGCTGCAGCACGCCGCCGCAACCCATCCTTGCAGGCTTCCGCAAGGACCGGTATTCGAAGCAGATACGCATTCCGGGCAATCAATTGGCCCCCTCTATTTGAAGAAAAGGCGGTTGCCAATGGCATTCTACAAGGATGAGCGCCTGGCCCTGTTCATCGACGGGGCAAATCTTTACTCGGCGGCCCGCGCGGTCGGCCTTGAGATCGATTTCCGTAAACTTCTCAAGGAGTTCCAGACTCGCGGCCGCCTGATCCGGGCAAGTTACTATACCGCCCTTGTGGAGAATGATGATTACAGCCCGATCCGGCCGCTGGTCGACTGGCTGGCCTATAACGGCTTCAACGTGGTCAAGAAGCCGGCCCGGGAATTCGTCGACCGGGACGGGCGCAAGCGGGTGCGCGGCAATATGGACGTCGAGCTGGCCGTCGACATGCTCGAGGCCGCCGGCTGGGCCGATCATATTGTGCTGTTCACCGGCAATGGCGACTTCCGGCGTCTGGTAGAAGCGGTGAAGGCCAAGGGCGTGCGCGTCTCTGTGGTCTCGACCATGAACGCGACCCCGCCGATGATCTCGGACGAGCTGCGCCGCGAGGCCGACACGTTCATCGAGCTGGTCGACCTCGGCGAACTGATTGCCCGCCCCCGCCGCGAAACGAGCGAAGCGCCGGATCTCGGCGAGGAAGACTAGGCCTACAGGTCGCAAAAAGAAAACCCCTGCCGAAGCAGGGGTGAAAAGTCAGTTGCAATGGATGGGGGTCGGCGCGGCTAGCGACGCATGGTGAAGGTGATGCCCGCGAAGTCTTCGCTGTCGGAGAGGCTGCGGTTGCGGTCGCTGAACTGGATTTCGCGGCGGATATAGCTGAACGAGAGCTCCCCGCCGGCGCGCTGGATCGAGATGCCGGCCTGAAGGTCGCCCACGGTCAGCTGGTCGGTGACCTGCATGTCGCTCAAGGAGTCAAAGCCGAGGTTTTCCGAATCGGCATCCCAGACCAGCGCTTCGCCGTCTGCGCCGACGAACACATACCAGCCCTGCGGCTGGCCAGACTTGTCGAGCACATCGAGGCCCTGACCGAGGCGGAGTTCACCGCCGAAGCTGCGGGTCCTGAGTTCGCTGCCTTCCCGGATCGCGACACGGGGAGCGACACCGACGTCGAAGCCGAGGCCGGTCTGGCCACTGGTCGCCGCAAGGGCGAGGCCGAAGGACATGTCCCGGTATTCGGGGTCAGGCTGGCCGTAATTGGCGGTCGCGACACGGGCCGCAACGGATTCGAGGACCGGACTGCCGGTCCAGGCGAAGGAGGTGTCTGCCAGCGGCGCACCTGCGGGGGCCGAGCCGGTCAGGCTGAAGGGGGATGACGCCGGCGATGTGGCGAAGACCACGACATCGGCATCGGGTTCAGACAGGCGCAGCCCCTGGGCGGCCGGGGACAAGCCCGGAAGCGCGGTGCCGGCGAGAAGGTTGCCGGAGGGCGCATTCAGCGCGCCATTTCCGATGGTGCCCGGGACGGCAAGCGTCATTCCGAGCGAAGGCTCAGCCGCCGGCTCCGCATAAGCGTAGTCTGCTGCGCCAGAAGAAACGCACCCCTGGCAGGCCAGCGTAACAAGGCTGGTGGCGAGTGCTAGTACCATTCGTCTACTACCTCTCACGGTCACATTCCTTACTTGGTGTGCTAAGAAATCTGACCCCGTGTGAATAACCTATCATGAAGAACTGGGGGTCCCAACCGACTTTCTTCGCCTCAAAGATTAATTCATCGACACGGAGGCGAAACATCCGGATTTGCCCGCATGTCTCTGATTTATCAGTATATTCCCTGAGAGAGCCCGGGGGCGCAATTTGCGTGCCCCATTAACCGGTTGAGAAGATTGACCAAACTGGGGCAGCCGTTCGTGAACCCGCGCGCTGCTCCCAAACATGAACGGCCCGCCTTTCAGCGGGCCGTCCTGTGGAGGGGTTCAGACGGGCGCCGGGGGCGCCGGCCGCAGCCTTATTGGCAGGCCAGGCACTCGTCATAATCTGTGCTCTCGGTCTTCATCGCCTGCTCGGCCAGCTTTTCCGAGCCGGCGAAGGCCGCGCGCTGCACCGACTTGGAGCGGCAATAGTAGAGCGACTTCAGGCCCCGCTCCCATGCCGTCCAGTGCAGCATGTGCAGGTCCCATTTGTTGATGTCGCCCGGCAGGAAGAGGTTCAGCGACTGCGACTGGCAGATGAACGGCGTGCGGTCGGCGGCCAGTTCGATGATCCAGCGCTGGTCGAGTTCGAAGGCGGTCTTGTAGACATCCTTTTCTTCCTGCGTGAGGCAGTCGAGGTGCTGGACCGAGCCCTCGTGCTCGAGGATCGAGGACCAGATCTCGTCCGAGTTCAGGCCTTTCGATTCGAGCAGTGTTTCGAGCTGCTGGTTCTTCACGGTGAAGGAGCCCGACAGGGTCTTGTGGGTGTAGACGTTGGCCGGGATCGGCTCGATGCCGGCAGACGTTCCACCGCAGATGATCGAGATCGACGCGGTGGGCGCAACCGCCAGCTTGTTCGAGAAGCGGGCCATCATGCCGACATCGCGGGCGTCTTCGCAGGGGCCGCGTTCCTTGGCGAGTTTCACCGAGGCCGCATCCGCGCCCTGGCGGATGTGCTTGAATATCTTGAGGTTCAGGGCTTTCGCCGTGGCGCTCTCCAGCGAAACGTTCATCGCCTGCAGGAAGGAGTGGAAGCCCATGACGCCGAGGCCGACCGACCGCTCGCGCTTGGCGGAGTACACCGCGCGGGCCATTTCCGGAGGGGCGCGCTCGATGAAGTCTTCCAGCACGTTGTCGAGGAAGCGGAACACGTCCTCCATGAACATCGGCTCTTTCGACCATTCGAGGAAGGTCTCGGCATTGACAGACGAGAGGCAGCAGACGGCCGTGCGGTCGACGCCGCGATGGTCGACGCCGGTCGGCAGCGTGATTTCCGAGCAGAGGTTAGACTGCGTGACTTTCAGGCCGAGGCGCTTCTGGTGGGCCGGCATCGCGTTGTTCACGGTGTCGGTGAACAGGAGGTAGGGCTCGCCGGTCTGCATGCGCAGCTCGAGGATCTTCTGCCAGAGCTTGCGGGCGTTGACCATTTTCAGCACGTCGCCGGACTTGGGCGAGATCAGGCCGAACTCTTCGTCATTGCGCACGGCTTCCATGAAGGCATCGGTGATGTTGATGCCGTGATGGAGGTTGAGGCTCTTGCGGTTGAAGTCGCCGGAGGCTTTGCGGATTTCGAGGAACTCCTCGATTTCCGGGTGATGGATGTCGAGATAGCAGGCGGCCGAGCCGCGGCGAAGGGAGCCCTGCGAGATGGCGAGGGTCAGCGAGTCCATGACGCGGATGAAGGGGATGATTCCCGAGGTCTGCCCGTTCTGGCCGACCTTCTCGCCGATCGAGCGGACATTGCCCCAATAGGTGCCGATGCCGCCGCCATTGGAGGCGAGCCAGACGTTCTCGGTCCAGGTCTCGACGATATCGTCGAGCGAATCGCCGACCTGGTTGAGGAAGCAGGAAATCGGCAGGCCGCGATCAGCGCCGCCATTCGAGAGAACGGGCGTCGCCGGCATGAACCAGAGTTTCGAGATATAGTCATAGATGCGCTGGGCATGGGCGGCGTCGTCCGCGAAGGCGGTGGCGACGCGGGCAAACATGTCCTGATAGGACTCGCCCGGCAGCAGATAGCGGTCGTCGAGGGTCTTCTTGCCGAAATCCGTCAGCAGCGCGTCGCGCGACGGATCGGTCACCACGGCGTTCGCCTGAACGAGCGTGATCTTGCCATCCGCGCCCATTTTCGGCTTGCCCTTGCGAGCAGCTTCTTTAGCGACGGATCGAGCGTTGGTTGCCGTCATGGCGACCCTCCTGAATCTTCTAGCTTTTACTGGGCTTTCGGGGTGTTTGACCAGATATGGTCTCGCGCCTCATCCCTGACACAACATATAGTGTCCGAAGGTTAATTTCCGGTCAACGCCCCATTTCGCAAATCCGTCAAAGAAGCGTGGAAAACTTCTGAATCAAAGGTTAACGGCGCTGCCGGATCGCCCACATTGCCGGATGTTTAGACGGGGTGTAGCGTCCGCTCAGGGACACACGAAAGGCCGGCCAATGAAATCGATTTTTGCGGTAGTTGCCACTTTGACACTCTCGATGACCGCCTATGGGCAGGTAGAAACTGCCCCGACTCAGACACCGGCGCCGCGGCCGGCCTTAATCTCGAAGGCGCTGAACCTGTGCCCGGCGCTCATCTCGCGCACCGAAGCGGCGGCAGCGAACGGGCACACGCAGTATTACTACAGCTATGATTGCGAGTGCCTGGCCAATTCGATCGACTACAACACCTGGGATGAAGCCTCGGCGACCTATTCCGGGCCTCTGATGCCCGATTCGGATGCATACATTATCGTTGGTGCGATTGCCGCGTCTGACACGATCGAGGAGGCAGTCCTGGTGATCGATGCGAATCTGAGCGGGACCGGCTATTCCGCCGCTTCGGCATGTTTCGGAAAATAGCGATTGCCTGCCTGGCCGGGTTGCTGGGCTGGCTTGCGGCCAAAGCAGAGGCTGATCCCGGCGCGATACCTGCCCTTCGGGCGGGTGACCTCCTGTTCAAGGATGCCGACACCGCGACAGGCACACGAATCGCGGCGGGTTGGTCACTCGGCGACAAGCGCTGGGGCCATGTCGGCATCGTGGTTGAAGATGCAGCGGGCGCACTGAGCGTCATCCATGCCGATACCGGGGAGAATGCCGGCCCCGATGCACCTGGCGAGGTGCGGCGAGTGCCGCTCGCGGATTTCCTCTCGGATGTATCGACCGCCGGGCATTACACCGTGGCCCTCGAGGGCGAAGGCCGGGACACCTACCTCGCCTATGCCGAAAGCGCGGTCGGCTTGCCGTTTGACCGCGGATTCTCCCTGAAGAGCGAAAACAGCCTCTATTGCTCGGAACTGGTCTGGCGGGCGCTGTCGGCCGGCGCGGGCGCCGACATCCTGCCGCGCAAGAGCGAGCGGTTCGGCCGGATCTATGTGTCGCTGTCGGACCTGTCGGAACATCCGCTGACCCGGGAAGCCGCCGTATTGGCGCTGGCGGAGTTGACCGGGCACGAGGGTGGAGACAGACGAACGACCCAGGCTGAAGCTCGTTAGGGCTGCTCGGTTCCCCGCCTGACCCGATTGGCGAGCGACCTGTCCGCCGCCTGCCTCCGAGCGGGTATATGCGGGCCCGGCTTCCTGCATGCAAGGGAAAGAATCGGTCCGGTCGTGCACCTTCGGAGCGACCTGTCCCCTCTTGTCATCCCGGCGAAAGCAGGGACGACAGATACGGAGAAGGCGCCCTGTGACCGGGCCGGGATACTGCTTTCCCCTCTCCAATCAGCATGTTAGCCCTTCACGTACATAAAGCTGATGGAGGGAACACATGATCCGCCGCACACTCACCCTGACGGCGATGGCCGCCGTTCTGGCCTGCCTTCCAACGCTGGCAGACACGCCAGAGGCGCCGTCCAAGCGCTTCACCGCCGAGCGCGTGTTCGACATTGAATATGCCACCGACCCGCAGATCTCGCCGGATGGCAAGACCATCGTCTATGTGCGCCGGTCGATGGACAAGTTGGCCGACCGGGATACCGGCGCGCTCTGGACGATTGACATGGCGAGCGGCGACCACCGCCCGCTGGTGACCGGCGCCAGCGCCGCGAGCCCGCGCTGGGCGCCCGACGGCAAGCGCCTCGTCTATACGACCGCGACGAATGGCAAGCCCGAGATTCGCGTGCTGTATCTCGACAGCGGACGCAGCTTCTCCCTCGCCCAGTTCACCGAAGGCCCCTCGGAAGCGGTATGGTCGCCGGACGGCAAGACGGTTGCCTTCACGATGTTCGTGCCCGGAGAAAAGCCGGGCTTTGCGAACCCGCCCGCGGCGCCCGAAGGCGCGACCTGGAGCGAGCCGGTGAAAGTGTTCGATGACCTGCAGTTCCGCGCCGATGGCGCCGGCTACCTGAAGGACGGGGCGACGCATGTGTTCACCCTGCCGGTTGACGGCGGCACCCCGCGGCAGGTGACCTCCGGCGAGGCCTCACTGCAGCAGCCGGCCTGGCTGGACAATGACACGCTGCTGGTTTCCGGCAACCTGGCCGAAGACCGGGACATGGACCCGGTCGAAAGCGAGATCTATGCGGTCGAGCTGTCGGACCTTTCCGTCCGTGCCCTGACGAGCCGCGACGGGCCGGACTATTCCCCCGTCGTCTCGCCAGATGGCAAACGGATCGCCTATCGCGGCTATGACGACAAGGTGCTGTCCTACCAGCAGGACAATCTCTATGTGATGAATGCCGACGGCTCAGGCAGCGCTGAACTGGCCGCAGACTTCTTCGGCAGCTTTGACCAGACCGTCTGGGCGCCGGATGGCAAGAGCCTTCTCTCGCTCGTGGGCGATTTCGGAGTGCTGTCGCTGTATCGCACCGGCCTCGACGGCAAGACGACACGTATCGTGACCAATATCGGCGGCGCCTCGATCGGGCGGCCCTATGCCGATGGCAGCTTCTCCGTCAGCGGAGGAAAGAAGCCCGTAGTGGCCTACACCGCGGGCTTCACCGACCGGCCCTCGGAAGTCGGGGCCATCGGCCTTGATGGCAAGGGCCAGAAGGTTCTGACCGCGCTGAACGACGACCTGATCCCGTATCTCGACATGCCGAAGATGGAAGAGATCAAGGTCGCCTCCAGCCATGATGGCAAGGAGATCGAGGCCTGGGTCTACCTGCCGCCGGACTTCAAGGCGGATGGCAGCTTCCCCATGCTTCTGGAAATCCATGGCGGGCCCTTCCAGATGTACGGGCCTTACTATTCCAGCGAGCTGCAGCGCTATGCGGCGGAAGGCTATGTGACCGTGTGGGCCAACCCGCGTGGCTCCACCGGCTATGGCGAGGACTTCGCGCAGGCGATCGACAAGGCCTATCCGGGCAATGACTATGATGACCTGATGACGGTCGTGGATGACCTCGTCGCGCGCAAATATGTCAGCGAGGAGCGTTTGTTCGTGACCGGAGGATCGGGCGGCGGCATTCTCACCGCCTGGATCGTGACGAAGACGGACCGGTTTGCGGCGGCCGCCTCGATCAAGCCGGTGATCAACTGGATGACGATGGCGCTGGCTGCCGACATCGCGCAATACGTGCGCCGCCACTGGATACGGGCTGATCCCTGGACGGATCCGGAGGCTTTCCTGAAGTTCTCGCCGATCCGCTATGTCGACAAGGTGACGACGCCGACGCTGATGATGGTGGGCGAGGAAGACTTCCGCACGCCGACCTGGGAAGCCGAGCAGTTCTACACGGGCCTCAAGATGAACGGCGTCGACACCGCCCTCATCCGCATCCCCGGCGCCTCGCACGGCATCACCGGACGCCCCAGCCGCCTGATCGCGCTGACCGACAACATCATGGGCTGGTTTGCAATGTATGACCCGGCGAAGAAGGATGAGGCTGAGGCTGCGGAAGACTAGGTCTGGTCAGTTTGGCTGGAGGGCGGCGTGTCCCGCCGGCGGGTCTGGCTGACGGCCGTGATGATGCCGATGCCGATCAGCACGACGGACGCGGTCCCGATCCAGACCGGCTGCACGCCCATCAGGTAGGCACCGTAGGCGAGACCGCCGATCAGGATGACGAAACCGATCAGGTAGAGCGTGAAAGACGACATGGGCGCACCTTGATGATTGACTGAACTCAGTCGTCAACGTGCGGCGGCGGATTAGGTTCCGGTCTGTTTGTGGGCGGAGCTACCGCGCCGGAACGTGCGCGGCGATGAGTTGCGGGCCGCCAGCGGCGAAGGCGCGTTCGAGGGCGGCGTCAAACTCTTCTGCCGTCGTGGCATTCACCGCCGGTACGCCCTGCGCCTCGGACAGCTTCACCCAGTCGATGTTCGGGCGGCCGAGGCCGAGCAGGTCTTCGGCGACGCGGCCGGGACTGCCGGCGCCGGTACGGGCGAGCTCGATGTTCAGTATGCGGTAGGAGTGGTTGACGAAGATCACGTTGACCACGTCCACGCCTTCGCGCGCCATGCTCCACAGCGCCTGGTTTGTATACATGCCGGCGCCGTCGCCCGAGATGCAGAGCACCTTGGCGCGCCCCTTGGCGGCCACCGCCGCGCCGAGCGCCAGCGGCATGCCCTGCCCGATCGCACCGCCGGTCAGCATCATCCAGTCATGCGGGCGCGCCCGGCCCGTCATCAGGAAGGATGGCAGGCCATTCGAGACGCCGTCATCGGAAACGAAACTGCCTTCCGGCAAATGACGCGAGATGGAGGCGCCGATGGTGGCCGCGTTGAGTGCGCCTGTTGGCGCGCCCGGAATGTCGAGCACCGCCGGGTCAGCAGACGCCTTGGCGCCGAGCGCATCGGCAAGCGCGGCGAGGATTGCCGCGCTGTCGCTTTCCGGCCCGCCGATGATCATCGGCGTGCAGCCTTCGGGCACGAGTACGCTGGGCCGTCCGGGATAGGAGAAGAAGGCCACAGGCACCTGAGTGCCCGCGACCAGCATCAGGTCTGTGCCTTCAAGGTCTGCCATCGCGCCTTCGGCAAAGTACTGCATCCGGTCGGGCGCGAAGAGGCCCGCGCCGCGTGCCATGCGGGGGAAGAACGTATCCGTCAGTACACGGATGCCAGCGGCTTTGAGCTTTGCGGCGTGGGCGAGGCCCGCCGGTGTCAGCGCCGTGCCGTTGATCAGGATCACAGGGCGCTTCGCCCCGCGCACGGCTTTCGCCGCCGCCTCGATACGGCCGCCATCCGGCGCGCGCAGCGCCGGGCGGGCGCGCCGCGCGCCGGGCTTGCCGCCCTCGTTCCACGCCGTGTCAGCGGGGAGCAGCAAGGAGACAGGCCCCGGCACCGGGCCGAAGCTCGCCTCCCAGGCCTCGGCGGCGAGATTGCCCGCGTCTGCCACCTTGTCGGCCGACTTGATCCAGACCGAGTTCGGTCCCGCGAGGCCAAGGATGTTGGAGGTCAACGGCGCGTCATAGCGCAGGTGCGGCACCGCATGATCGCCGATCACGTTGATCATCGGCGTCCAGGCACGCTTCGCATTGTGGATGTTGGCGCCGGCATTCAGGAATCCCGCGCCGAGGTGGAGCAGCGTCATCGCCGGTATGCCGGTCACACGGGCGTGGCCATCGGCGGCGCCCGTGGCGACGCCCTCGAACAGGCAGAGTACGGAATGGATGCGCGGCTCATGATCAAGCGCGGTGACGAGGTGCATCTCGGACGTGCCGGGATTTGCGAAGCAGGCGGTCACACCATGGTCTGCGAGCGTCGAGACAAGCGCACCTGCGCCCGTCATGCTGGTGATTGCCGTGTCTGGCATGTCTGCCTCCCTGAACGTGTTTCGTCAGGTGCTTAGGGCAATTCCGCAGGGGGCGCAAAAGCGAAACGGACCGCAGATCGCTCTAGAAGCAAGGGGGTCTTCCATGAGCGGCCTGCGGCCCGCCATAGCCAAAGGGGAATGGCTGGGCTGCAGCATTCACTACAGCTTGTGCGGATATATACAGTGGCAGTGCCAGAAATCGAGCCCTTTCCGGCTGGCTCTACTGCAAACCGGCGGTATGCCCGCTGGCAATCGCATCAAATCAGGAACTTGCCGACGCAGGCCTCGGACGAATACAGCCGCTCGATATCCGGCGCGCGCAACTCCTGGGTGCGAGACTGATTGATATAGCCCTTCTCGGTGATCTCGCCGAGGTCGGCGCGGGGCTGGACCGATTGCAGCAGGATTCGCGTGATACGGGCCGCAGCGTTCGGATTGGCCTTGTTGTGCGCCGCCAGGCCCTTGCGAATCGCTGCCTCGATTTCCGGATGGCGAACCAGCTCTTCCAGTGGCAGCGCGCCGCCCGCAAGGCGCTGGCAATAGGCTTCGTTGAGGAAGCCGAGCAGGCCGATCTCGTCGCGGTTCAGCCCGCAGACGATGGCGTCCGACAGAACGCCGCCCGATGCTGTCACTGCCGCCATGCGGACTGATCCCGTGGCCACCCATGTGCCGCTCGCCAGCTTGAATTCCTCGACCGTGCGGCCATCGAAGGCGAGGCCTTTTTCCGGCACGGCGGGATCGACAAACTTCACCGCGTCGCCGAGGCGGTAGAAGCCGTCTTCATCAAACGCCGCCGCAGTCTTCTCCGGGTTGCGGTAGTAGCCGGGCGTGACATTGACGCCCTTCACGCGCACTTCGAGCTTGCCGGCCGTCGGCACCAGCTTGAACGTGTTGCCGGGCAGCGGGAGGCCGATCAGGCCCATCGTGCCGTTCGGCCAGTGCACGTTGGATGAGGTGGGCGCTGTCTCTGTTGCTCCGTACCCGGCCGACAGGGAAATGCGCTCACCAGTGACGCGCACGGCGACGACCTGCAAGCGCTCGTAGATGTCCTGGCCCATCGCGGCGCCGCCATAGGCCATCGAGGTCAGGCGCGAAAAGAATATCTCGGCGAGGTCGCCATCCTGCTCCAGCGCCGTGGCCAGCGCCGCCCAGGCCTGCGGCACGGTCGTGTGCTGGGTCGTCGGGATTTCCCTCAGGTTACGGAGCATTTCCGGCAGGCGCTGCGGCGTCGGCGCGCCTTGGTCAATATACATCGTGCCGCCCCAGTCCAGCATGTTGTGCAGGATCGCGTTGGCGCCGTAGGTGTGGCTCCAGGGAAGGAAGTTCACCATGACCTGCGGCCCGCCGGTGATCGCATCGAGACGCTCTTCGTCCCAGACGGAGCGGATCATCTTGGAATTCGCCGCGATCATTTCATGCGTATTGATCACCGCTTTCGGCTCGCCGGTGGAGCCCGAGGTCAGCATGTACTTGGCCACCGATTGCGGCGCCAGCGCGGCGTAGGCGGCGTCGACCGCCGGGCCAGCCTGCCCGGCAAAGTCCTCAAGGCTGACGGCGCTCGGCACCTTCGGCGCATTGCGCGAATAGATGACGAGCCGTCCGTCGAGATTCATCGCCGACAGCGCGCGCTGATATTCTGCGCCGTCTTCGACATAGATGAATTTCGGAGACGTCAGCTGGTCGATGTAATTGAGGCGCACGAGGTCCTGGCTGAGCAGCGCATAGGCCGGCGTGACCGGCACGGCGGGACTGCCGGCCCACATGGCCGCATACATCAGCAGGGCATTGTCGATGGAATTCTTCGACAGGATCATCAGCGGCGCGTCCGCCCCGGCGCCTTCGCTGAGGAAGGCCGCCGCCAGCCGCTTCACCTGCGCAAGGCCGTCCGCATACGTTACTTCCCGCCAGCCGGGCTGCGACGGGTCCTCGGGCCAGCGCTCGGCCAGCCAGACCTGGTCCGGGCGCTCGCCCGCCCACTTCACGAGCGGCGCCAGCATGTGCGGCGGGTAGGGCTTCAGCGGCTGGCCATTCTCCAGATAGATCGTGCCATCGCTGCGCCGGTCGATCTTCAGTTTGAGAGGAAGATAGGGAACCTCGCGGAACGGAATGTGCGCAGTCTGGCTCATGGGCGAATGTCTACCTCCCGGCAGGGCGGTCAGGGGCCGCGCTGCATGTTTCTTGTGTGCCCTGTTAGCTCGCGCAGTGCGCTCCAAAGGGCAAGGGCTGCGCCGGACAATTTATGCCAGTCGCTAGGGATCAAATCCTTCATTCGCGATATAGACGACCTCGCCGCAATGCTTGCAGTGGACCGCGTCCCGGTCATGGCGCATCAGGCCGCAATTGGTGCACTCGACTTCGGCCTTGTCCGTCGGCGTGATCAGGGCGCGCAGGAGGCGCAAGAACAGCGTTACGCCAAGCAACATGATGATGATCGGCAGCACCCTGCCCGTCCAGCCGACGAGCGTGATGTCGCCATAGCCGGTCGTCGTGAGACTGGTGACCGTGAAATAGAAGGCGTCGAGATAGTTCTTCACGTCCGAGCCTGCCCGGTTCACCTGGTCGGCATAGACCATGGCCGACATGATGAAGAGGAAGACAACGACGTTGATGGCGCGCTCGATCACGACGCGGTGCAGCTGCAGATAACGCGAGATCGGACTCTCGTCCCGAAGGAAACTGAAGGCCCGGGCAATCCTCAGGGCCCGGATGATCCGGAGGAAGGCATAATTCTGCGAGAAGAACGGTGCGAGCATCGAGACAACGACGATCGCATCGGCAATGTTCATGAAGCGCATGAAGAAGCGCCGCTTGGTCGGCGCGATATAGAAGCGCGCGGCGAGGTCCAGCGCGATGAGGCTGCCGATCACATAGTCGAGCCAGTAATGCTGGCCGGGCTTGCCGAGAAAAGGCGAGACGAGGAAGTAGCTGATCGTGACAACATCGAAGGCGAGCACCAGCCAGCGAAACGTCACCGGCCACTTTCCAACGCCTTCGTACAGCCAGACCAGCGTGCGCCGGAGACCGAGCGATTTGCGCCCCTGCGCCGTCTCGATCAAGCCTGCGGATCCAGCGTTTCGTTGAAGCGCACAGGGTTGCCGCCGCCCTTCTTCGTGATCTCGCCGTCTCGCATGACGAAGCCGCCGCGGATGATCGTCGCGACCGGCCAGCCGGTCGCCTCGAAGCCGTCAAACTGCGTCCAGCCGCATTTGGACTTCGACCATTCCTTGGTGATCGTCTCCTTGCGCTTCAGGTCCACGACCGTGAAATCGGCATGATAGCCTTCGGCGATACGGCCCTTGTCAGCGAGGCCGAAGACGCGCTGCGGACCAGCGCTGGTCAGTTCCACGAAGCGCTGCAAGGTCAGCTTTCCGTCATTCACATGCGTCAGCATCACCGGCACGAACGTCTGCACGCCGGGCATACCCGACGGCGAGGCAGGATAGGGGCGCATCTTCTCCTCGAAGGTGTGCGGCGCATGATCCGTAGCCAGAACATCCACGATGCCGGCATTGAGCGCGCGCCAAAGCGCGTCCCGGTGGCGGGCCTCGCGCACCGGCGGATTCTGCTGGGCAAAGCCTTTCAGCCGGTCATAGCAATCGGGCGCCGCCAGCGTCAGGTGGTTCGGCAGCACTTCGACGCTGGCAATGTCCTTGGCGTGGACGAGCAGCTCCATCTCCTCGGCTGTGGAGATATGCAGCACATGGATTCGCTTGCCGGTCTTGCGCGCGAGGCCGAGCAGGCGGCGCGTCGAGGAGACGGCCGCTTCGACATCGCGAACTATGATGTGGCTGTGCCAGTCGCCGGTGACGGCCAGCTTGCGGCGCTCCTCAAGGCGGTACTCGTCTTCGGAATGGAAGGCGGCGCGCCGCTTGATGGCGCGCAGAACGGCTTCGACGCCGGCGTCATCCTTCACCAGCAGATCGCCGGTCGAGGCGCCCATGAAAACCTTGACGCCGCAGCAGCCGGTCATCCGCTCCATCTCGGCCAAGAGGTGCGTGTTGTCGTGCGTCGCGCCGGCATAGAAGGCATGGTCGACATCCATGCGCCCGGCAGCGCGGGCGAGCTTGTCGGCCATCAGGTCCGGCGTGATCGTCGAGGGATTGGTGTTCGGCATCTCGAACACGGCCACGACGCCGCCGAGGGCCGCAGAGCGCGCCTCGGTCTCGAGGTCGGCCTTGTATTCGAGGCCGGGCTCGCGGAAGTGGACCTGGCTGTCGATGACGCCGGGGAGGATGTGCAGGCCGCTGGCGCCGTAGATTTCGCCGGCCGCAGCATGCGAGAGGTCGCCGATCCGGGCGATGCGTTCGCCGATGATGCCGATATCGGTGCGGGTTTCGCCGCCGGGGGTCACGACCGTGCCGCCGCGCAGGATGAGATCGAATGCTTGGGTCATAAAACTCCTTATCGCGCGGAAGCGCGGGAAAGTCACGAGGAACTGAACGAACTTGGCATTGCTTGACCTGGGCTTGTGCGGCGCACAAAAGGGAGGCGTCAAACCGGAGCGCCTTCATGACCCAGTCCCTCGCCCGCCCGTTCAGCCATCCCGTTGCTCGTCCGGTGCTGACCGGGATTGTCGGCATCGCCGCGCTGACCGTGTCGTCCTATGTGTCGCTGCCGATGTATCCGGTGCCGGTGACCTTGCAGACGCTGGTGGTGGTGTTGCTGGGGGCTGTGGCCGGGCCGCGGGCCGGGACGGCGATCGTGCTGGCCTGGCTGGGGCTGGCGCTGGCCGGCGCGCCGGTGCTGGCGGGCGGCAATACAGGACTGATCGCGTTTGCCGGGCCGACAGCCGGTTATCTGTTTGCCTTCCCGGTTGCGGCCTTCCTCGCCGGCTTCCTGCCGAAGGGCCAGACGCTGGCTTTGCATGGCGCGCGGTTTGCCGGATTCCTTGGCCTGCACGCGCTGATCGTGGCGGTGGGCGGTGGCTGGCTGGCCATGCTGACGACGCCGGAAATCGCGCTCGCCTCGGGCGTCGTGCCGTTTATCGCAGGCTCTCTGCTGAAGAGCGCACTGGCGGCGGCGGTGATTGCCGCGATGCCGGGCGCAAAGGTCTGATGACGGCGGGCGGATGAAAGCCTAGAACGGGCCCATGCACCGCCTTCTTGACCGTAAAATATTAAGTCTCACCGGCCCCGACACGCTCGCCCTGCTGGAGCGGACGGTTACGCATACGGTGGCGAACTGGGAGGCCGGCGAAGCGCGGTATGGCGCGCTGCTGACGCCGCAGGGCAAGGTGATTGCCGACTATATTGCGCATCGCACGGCGGACGGCGTGCGGATTGATGTGCATGCTGAGGCCGCTGATGACCTGCTGAAGCGGCTGAAGATGTTCCGGCTGCGTTCGGCTGTCGAGATTGTCGTGGCCGAAGAGCTCGTCTCTGCGATCAATGTCGACGGCGTGCCGGATCCGCGGGACGCGAAGCTGCCGCGCCGGTCGATCGTGGCGGCGGGCACGGCGGCTGAGCCCCTACCCCGCTGGGACGCGCTGGCGATCCATGCGGGCGTACCGGAATGGGGACGCGATTACCGCGCAGCGGAGGTTTTCCCGACCGACATCAACATGGATCTGATGGGCGGCATTGACTACCGGAAGGGCTGCTTTGTCGGTCAGGAAGTGGCGAGCCGGATGAAGCGCAAGGCGCTGATCCGTAAACGGACGATAAGGTTGCGCGGCAATTCATTGGCTGCTGGCGCCGAAGTGCGCGCGGGCGAGAGCCTGATCGGCACGGTGACGAGCGTGGCAGACGGCGAAGGCCTCGCGCTGATCCGCTCGGACCGGTTCGCGAAATCGATCCAGGCCAAGGCGCCGGTGACCGTAAATGACGCACCGGCGGAAATCGAAGGCGCGCCCTGGCTGATCGCGGAAGTGAAAGCCCTGATGGAGGCCGGCGCCGATGAGTGAGACTTATCCCTGCGGCTGGGCGCCGATCAACGACAAGATTTACCGCGACTATCACGACACGGAATGGGGTGTTCCGGAGCGTGACCCGCGCGCGCTGTGGGAGAAGCTGCAGCTGGACGGCATGCAGGCGGGGCTGAGCTGGATCACCATCCTTCGCAAACGCGAGTCGATCCGCGCGGAGTTTGACGGGTTTGATCCAGAGCGGCTGGCCCGTTGGACGCCGAAGCGGGCGGCGAAGGCGATGGAGAATCCCGGGATCATCCGCAGCGCCAAGAAGATCGAGGCGGTGATCGGCAATGCGCAGACCTATCTGGGCATGATGGAAGCGGGCGAAGACTTCGCCGAGTATTGCTGGAGCTGGGTCGGCGGCAAGCCGGTCAACGGCAAGTGGACAAACTTTCGCGAGGCACCGACCTTCACGCCCTGGTCGGAGGCGATGTCCAAGGACCTGAAAAAGCGCGGGTTCAAGTTTGTCGGGCCGACAATCGTTTATGCTTGGGCGCAGGCTGTTGGCATGGTCAATGACCATGAGGTAAGCTGCCCCCGGCACAGGGAGGTGAGGAAATCCGCATGAAGATGTTGATGGGTATGGCTGCAGTGGCCCTGACGGGCATGGTGGCAGGCTGCGCGACGAGCGAGCCGGCGGCGCAATATGCCAATCCGGTCGAGGCCTGCGAAGGCAAGCCAACCAAGGCCGAGCAGGATGAATGCATGAAGAACGTGGTCGCGGATGTTGCCGCCGCGGTGAAGCGCGAAAGCCAGCGGAAGCCGCCGAGATGACGCAGCGGAAGGTAGTGGCCGCTGGCCTCGCGGCGCTTCTGGTGCTGGGCGCCTGCCAGACCTGGCAGGACAAGGCGGACGCCGAAATGCTGGCAGATTGCGCGAAGATTGCCGATCCGGCTGCGCGCAAGACCTGCCAGACCGAAGTGATGACCGCTTACGGCGATGCCGAGAGGGCGCTGAAAGAAAAGCGCCTGGCGGAAGAGAAGGCCCGTGAAGAGCGCGAGACTTTGAGAGAAGTGTATGGTGTGCCCGACGGGGCGCACTGATTTCGGCGGCCTCGGGGTTCTTGGCCACGGCAGGATCGCAGGCTAGAGGGAAAGCATAGACCGGTCATTCAAGACCGGGCCGGCCCCTCGCCGAGGCGGCTGAGCGCCAACGGAGAAGAGCTTTGAAGACCCCCGTGATTTCGGCCACTGGCCTCTACACACCGCCGCACGCGATCTCGAACCAGGAACTGGTCGAGAGCTACAACGCGTGGGCCGAGAACTGGAACCGCGAGAACGAGGCGGAGATCAAGTCCGGCCTGATGGAGCCCAAGCCGATGTCGTCGGTGGAGTTCATCGAGAAGGCCTCGGGCATCAAGTCCCGCTTCGTGGTGGACAAGAGCGGCGTGGTGGATCCGGACATCATGGCGCCCCGGATTGCGGAGCGGCCGAACGAACAGATTTCTGTGCTGGCAGAGATGGCGGTGATGGCGGCGCGCGAGGCGATGGCGGCGGCGGGCCGCAAGCCAGAGGATATCGGCGCGGTGATCTGCGCGGCCTCCAACATGCAGCGCGCTTATCCAGCTATGGCCATCGAAGTGCAGCAGGCGCTTGGCATCGAGGGCTTTGCCTTCGACATGAACGTGGCCTGTTCGTCGGCAACCTTCGGCATCCAGACGGCGGCGGACTTTGTACGCGCCGGGCATGCGAAATCGGTGCTGATGGTCAACCCGGAAATCTGTTCCGGCCACCTGAACTTCACGGACCGCGACAGCCATTTCATTTTTGGCGATGTGGCCACCGCCGTGCTGATCGAGGACATCGACATCGCGCCCAAGGCGCACTGGAAGATTCTCGGCACGAAACTGAAAACTCAGTTCTCGAACAATATCCGCAACAATTTCGGCTTCCTCAACCGCGCGGCGCCGGAAGGTTTGGGCGCGCCGGACAAGCTGTTTGTGCAGGAAGGCCGCAAGGTGTTCCGCGAAGTCGTGCCGATGGTGGCCGAGATGATCGGCGAGCATATGGCCGAGCTGGGCTTGGGCGCCGGCAGCGTGCGCCGGATGTGGTTGCACCAGGCGAATGCCAACATGAACCGGCTGATCTCCGCCAAGGTTCTGGGACGCGACGCCACCGAGGATGACAGCCCGACGGTTCTGGACACCTACGCTAACACGTCCTCAGCCGGATCGATCATCGCCTTCCACAAGCACTCGGCCGATTTCAAGCCGGGCGAGCGCGGGCTGATCTGCTCGTTCGGGGCAGGCTATTCGGCAGGAACGGTGTTTGTGGAACGGGCGGGCTGAGGGGCCCGGCCGGGCAGACTGCCCTATTCGTCGAAGTCTTCGGTGAATAGGTCGCCCCAGAGAGCACGGCGGCTGGCACGGACAGCTTCGACCACCACAACGAGCGTACCACAGGCGAGCATCAGCATCGCAAAGGCCTGACCGGTGAAAAAGTCGAAGAAGGTGTCAATCATGCGGCGCCTGGCTCTCTCGTTTCTTGTCTGCCCTGTATGCGCGAAACGCCTTAATGGCGCATTGGGGAATGGTGTCTTCAATGGGGCCAGTTTGTAACCGGATCGCCGTGGTTTATTTACCCGTGCTACCAATCACTTAAGGATGCGGCGATGGAGGCCCGAAGTGAAGCGATCTGTTAAGCCGCCCCGCGTCTGGCAGCGGATGCTGTCCGGCCGCCGGCTGGACCTCGCGCACCCCTCGCCGATGGACATCGAGATCGAGGATATCGCCCATGGCCTCGCCCGGGTGGCGCGGTGGAACGGCCAGACGCGCGGCGATCACGCCTTCTCGGTGGCCGAGCATTCGGTGCTGGTGGAAAAGATCGTGCGCAAGCTGGACCCCGGGCTCGGCCCCGAGGCCTGGCTGACGGCGCTGCTGCATGACAGCCCGGAATACGTGATCGGGGACATGATCTCGCCGTTCAAGGCGATCCTCGGGGAGAGTTACAAGGGCGTCGAGGCGCGCCTGCAGGAAGCGGTGCACCTGCGCTTCGGGCTGAAGGCGATCACGCCGGCGGGGCTCAAGAAGGTCATCAAGAAGGCGGACAATATCTGCGCCTGGTTCGAGGCGGTGCAGCTGGCCGGGTTCAGCGCGGCCGAGGCGGATGGTTTCTTCGGCACACCGCCGGAGGGCCTGCGGGTCAAGCTTACCCCCCTACCACCGACGGAGGCCCAGGCGGCCTTCCTGAAGCGCTATGGCGAGATCCAGTCGGTCATCGCGCAGGCCGAGGCGCGGTCATGACGGCGCCGCAGCTGCTGATTGGCCTCTCCGCCGTGATGGTCGCGCTGGAGGAGGGCGAGCCCAAGGTGCTGGTGACGCGCCGGCCGGCCGGCGAGGATGCCCTGCCCTTCGGCCCGTTCGATCCGCTGCATCACCGCACGTTCGACCTGTCGCTGCGCGGCTGGGTGCGTGAACAGACGGGCTTCGAGATCGGCTATGTCGAGCAGCTCTATACGTTCGGCGACAAGGACCGCGAGGCGCCGGAAGCCACCCTCAGCGGGGCGGCGCCGGAATCGCGGGTCATCTCCATCGGCTATCTGGCCCTGACGCCGGAAGCCTTGCCGGCCGGCGCCTCCTTCGAAGCGCGATGGCTCGACTGGTATCATTTCTTTCCTTGGGAAGATCACCGGCTACGCCGTCCGCCGATCATCGAGGCCGAAATCGGGCCCCGCCTCCGGACATGGTCAGCGGGCAATGAGCGGCGGCTTGAGCGGGCGCGGATCGCCTTCGGCCTCGACGGGGCGCGCTGGATCGAGGAGCGGGTGCTCGAACGTTATGAACTGCTCTACGAAGCGGGGCTCGTGACCGAATGTGCGCGCGACGCCGGCCTGCCGGAGCCTGTCTTGAGGCTGGGCGCTGCGATGGCCTCCGACCACCGCCGCATCCTGGCGACCGGCCTCGCCCGGCTGCGCGGGAAGATCAAGTATCGCCCGGTCGTGTTCGAGCTGATGCCGGACCGATTCACGCTTTCGGCGCTGCAGAGATCCGTTGAAGGCATTCTGGGATTGCAGCTGCACACACAGAATTTCCGGCGTGCGCTGGACAAGGCGGACCTCGTGGCCGGCACAGGACAGATGGAAACCGGCACAGGGGGGCGCCCAGCCGAGCTGTTCATTTTTCGCCGCGATCATGCCAGCAGCATCTCGGCGCCGGGACTGGCGACGCCGAGACGATCTGCGGACTGACTATTCCAGACCTTGCGGTTCGCCGACCACGACGAAATTGAAGCGGGCCGGATCGAGATAGGCATCGGCGACGCGGTTGACATCGTCGAGCGTGACAGCGGCGATGAGGGCATTGCGGCGGTCGAAATAGTCGACGCCCAGATCATCCTGGCGCACGCCCATCATCTGGCCGGCAATCTTTGCGTTGGAGTCAAAGCCCAGCGGATAGGAGCCGATCAGGTAGGCTTTCGCGTCTGACAGTTCCTGCTCGGTGACGCCGCCCTCGATCAGCTTGGTCATCTCGACCTTGAGGCCGGTGATGAAGTCACCGACGCTCTCGTTCTTGGTCTGGCCGCCGCCGCTCCAGGTGAGGAAGGAGGGGTTCGGATCAAGGCTGGTCGAGACGCCGTAGGTGAGGCCCTTCTCGACACGCAGCGTTTTCATCAGGCGGCTTTCGAAGCCGCCGCCGCCGAACGTGTAGTTCAGGACAAAAGCCGGGAAGAAATCCGGGTGGTTGCGCGCGATGCCCGGACCGACAAAGCGAACGAGGCTTTGCGGCTGAGGCAGGGTAACGACCATTGGCGCTACGCTGACGGCGGTTTCCGGCAGAACGACCGGCGCAACAGCCTCAACGGTGCCGGTATCCGGAAGGCCGGCGGCGATCTCATCGATCAGCGGTGCAAGTTCTTCAGGCGACACGGCGCCGACGGCCGTGACGATCAGGCGGTCTTTCGTCATCAGCGTGTGCATATGGGCGCGCGCCTTTTCGGGCGTGAGGGCGGCAAGGCTTTCGGCCGTCATTTCACGTGCGAAGGGATGATCCGGGTACAGAGCTTGTGAGGTGGCGCGCCATGCGAGATAGTTTGCGTTCGTCTCGCGCGTCTTGAGGCCAACTTCCTCCTCGCGCTGGAAGCGCTCGAACGGGCCCGAATCGAAGCGCGGCTCGGCAAAAGCGGTGGCAACGAGACCCGCGACCTCGCCCGCGTTTTCGGTCAGGGCCGAGATGGAACAGCTGGTCCATTCCGCACCGGCCGTGCAGCCGAAGCTCATGTTGAGATCGTCCATCGCCGTCTGGAAAGCGAGCGAGTCGAGATCGCCGGCGCCTTCGTTCATGTTGTAGGCGACGGATTCGGACAGACCCATGTGTCCTTCGGGATCGGACACCGAGCCGCCTTTCCAGGCCATCTGCACGGCGAGGATCGGGATCGACGGCTCCGAGACGAGCCAGACCGAGACGCCGCCGGGCGTCACGAATTGCTGGATCTCGGCGAACTCGCCCTTGTGGACGGTGACCGTGAGCGCAGGCTCGGCGGCCAGCGTTTCAGCGGCGGGTGCAGGCGTTTCGACGGCCGTTGTGCAGGCTGCAATGACTGCGAAAGCCGCAGCACCGGAGAGAAGACGGATCAGGCGCATCTCAGAGATCTCCTTCGGCGGGCAGAAGGTGGGCTTCGATATAGTTCTTTCCGGGGCCGAACACGTCGCGCAGGGCGGCGATGGCGGCTTCGGGCGTCACGGCGCGGACATCATCCGGATAGCTGATCAACTCCTCGACCGACCCGCCGATGGCGAGCCAGCCACCAAACAGGTTGGCCATGCCGGCCTGGCTGTCGCGGGCATAGATCGCGTCGGCGGCGAGCTTGTTGCGGGCGCGGATGACTTCCTCTTCCGTGAAGCCTTCGGCGAGGACTTTCTCGACTTCCGCCATCATGGCCGTCTCGAGGGCTTCAAGGCTGACGCCCGGTGCGGGGCTGGCCGAGAGGACGGCCGGGCCTTCATCGTGCAGCGATGTCCAGCCAAAGGCATTGGCGGAAACGGCAAGCTGCTGCTTCTCGACGAGGGATTGATAGAGGCGGCTGGTCAGCCCGCCGCCGAGGATCTGCATGCCAACGTCCAGCGCGAGTGCACCTTCCGGCTGCCGGCGCTGCGAATAGCCAAGATAATACCGGCTCCACGAAGGCTGGCGCACTTTGGGGTCCGAATGCGTGATCAGCTGGGTTTCCGCGATCGGGGCAACGGGCTGCCACTTTCGTTCGCCGACCAGCGTGCCGGTCGGGGCGATGGCGCCGTAATGCTGCTCGGCGAGCGGCAGGACATCCGCCATCGTTACATCGCCGGCGACCACAAGGATCGCGTTCTCCGGGCTATAATACTGCTTGTAGAAGTCCAGCCCGTCCTGCGGCGTCAGGGCGGCGACTTCATCCATGTTTCCGATGACGGTGATCTCGTAAGGGTGGCCCTTCCACAAGGCGGACAGCACTTTTTCCTGGAGGATCACGCCGGGATTATTGTCGATGCGCTGGCGGCGCTCTTCCTTGACGACATCGCGTTCTGAGATGAACGGGCCCTCGGGATCATCATTGATGATCAGGTTCACCATCCGCTCGGCCTCGAGCTCCATCATCTTGCCGAGCTGGGATTTTTCGACCCGCTCGAAATAGGCGGTGTAGTCCCAGCTGGTAAAGGCGTTCAGCTGACCGCCCGAGCGTTGGACGATGGCGGTGAATTCTTCCGGGCCGATATTCTTGGTCTGCTTGAACATCACATGCTCGAACAGGTGGGCAATGCCGGACTTGCCAGGCGCCTCGTCAGCCGCGCCGACCTTGTACCAGACCATGTGTGTGACCACCGGGGCGCGGTGATCCGGCAGGACGACAACGTCCATCCCGTTCGCTAGTTTCGCGGTGGCGGGCGCCCATGCGGCCTCCTCGGCGAAAGCGTTGGAAGCAAGCAGGGCGAAGAGCCCAGCTACGAGGGTCCGTTTCATGGGCGTCCTCCGATTGAGTTGGGTCGGGTCGTTCAGAAATCAGGTGCCCGGAAGGCGGATGCGGGGCGCACCGCTGGCCCGCTCGATGGCAACCGGTTGGTCGCCGGTGGCGTTGTCGGTAGCGGCGGAAGCGGCGTCTTCCGGCTTGTCCTTGCGCCAGAACAGGATGCGGTCTGCAACTGTCTGCGATTTGCGGATCGACCTGGCTTCTTCATAGTCGACCTGGGCGCGGACCGCCGGGTTGGCGGCGTTGGCGCCGGCGGCGGCGACAAGCGCCTTTTCAGAGGCGCTGGCATTCTGGCCGAAGGTCGTCCCGAAGGCCGTGGTGACGCTGGTATTGGCGGCCTCGACTTCTGCCGGCAACGTGGTGCCAGCTTGCGGCGGACGCAGGCTGTACTCCGGCGGGGTGCTCAGCGGGGCTTTGGTGACGACGCGGAATTCGTTCGGCGTTGCACCGCCGCCGCTATTGCCGGTCGACGAACAGGCCGCAGTGGCGGCAAGGGCGGCGCCGGCGGCGAGGGTCAGGAGGGACTTCTTCATGGGCGGATCGTTCCGTTTGTGGAGGTCGCTGGACCTGGATTACGAACTGGTAGCCTGTTTGGGCCGCGAAAGTAAGAACTGGTCGACAAAGAGCAGCACGGCGCCGACGCTGATGGCGGCGTCGGCCACATTGAACACCCAGGGGAAATAAAGCCCGTTGGCATCGATGAAATCGACCACGGCGCCGAAACGGACACGGTCGATGAGGTTGCCGAAAGCCCCCCCGATCACAAGCGCGAGAGCCAGCTTCAGCCAGCGCCCTTCGGCCCGGAAAAGCCAGACGAGGAAGCCGATGGCGATTGCCAGCATGATGGCGGCAAGGATCCAGCGGCCGATCCCTTCCGACTGGAAGAGGCCGTAACTCATGCCGCGGTTCCAGAGCATCGTGAAGTCCAGCGGTCCCGGCAGGGGAATCCGGCCGCAGGGTTCCATACGGTCAAGGCAGCCAAGCGCATTGAAGCGCGGCTCTTCCAGGACGAGCCATTTGGTCCACTGATCCAGCAGCAGAACGACCGGCACGACCAGGAATGGCCAGATTGAAGATAACGTGAGTTTCATGGGGTCTGAGATTGCAGACCGGGCCGGGGGGATCAAGCTTTTGTGTGCAGGTCTTTCAGGCCCCTCTCCCAAGGGAGAGGGGTTCCGATGGCATCAACCTGCAACCTTGTCCCAGGCTTTCACGGCCAGCGCATCGCGGGGCGTGATGTCCGGGAACCCGGCCAGCGCAGTTGCCGGATCGAAGTATTTCCAGCTGCGGCGGCATTTCACCCCGGGCGCCGGTTTCGGGACGACCCAGATGCCCGGCGAATCATCGAGCGCGAAGGCGCCCGCAGGCCCGGAAGCGGCGTGCACCAGAGCGGCGCCGGAGGTGATGAACAGGTCGGCGGCGTCCTCGCCGGCGAAGGCGTCGATGAGCGCTTTGTCAGCGACAATGACTTCAGGCGCCGCCTCGAGCGAGGCGCCGATACGTTTCTCGCGGCGCTCGACTTCGAGGGCGCCGGTGACCACCCGGCGGACCTTGAAGATCTTCTCCCAACGCTGGGCAAGCGCGGCGTCGCGCCAGGCCGCGGGCGTTTCCGGGAACACCAGCAGGTGCACCGATTCCGCCGAGCCCTTCAGATGGCTCTCGCCGAAGGCCTCATCCGTCGTGAACGGCATCACCGGCGCGAGCCAGCAGAGCAGCCGCTCCATCACGGCCGCCATGACCGTGCGCACCGCGCGGCGGCGATTTCCGTAGACGGATGTTTCGCTGTCCCACGCTTTCGCGGTGGCGAAGGATGGATCGCAATAGAGCGCATCCTTGCGGATGTCGAAATAGACCGCCGAGAGTTCGACGTTCACGAAATTGACGATGGCCGTCATCACGCGTTTGAAGTCGAACACCTTGAACGCGGCGCGGACTTCGCCGTCGAGTTCGGCAAGGCGGTGGAGGATGAACTTCTCGAGGCCGGGCATGTCCTTGGCGTCGATGGCTTCGGCGGGCGTGTAGCCGTCCAGCGCGCCGAGCATATAGCGCAGCGTGTTGCGCAGCTTGCGATAGGTTTCGATGGTGCCCTTGATGATCTCGTCGGAGATGCGGGTATCGTCCCAATAGTCGGCGGAGGCTGTCCAAAGGCGGAGGATTTCGATGCCGTGCTGTTTCTGAAATTCGTCCGGCTCGATCGTATTGCCGATCGATTTCGACATCTTCTTGCCTTCGGCGTCCACGACCATGCCGTGCGTCACGACCTGCTTGTAGGGCGCCATGCCGCGCGTGGCGCAGGACTCGAGAAGCGAGGACTGGAACCAGCCGCGATGCTGGTCCGAGCCTTCCATATAGACGTCCGCCTGCCCCGTCGCGTTGTCGATGATGCCGCGCTTGCGGAGCGCGAAGGCGTGCGTCGTGCCGGAGTCGAACCAGACGTCGAGCACGTCGGTGACTTTCTCCCAGCCTTCGGGCGAGATGCCGGTGCCGGCGAAGAAATCGGCGTCAGGTGTCGCGAACCATCCGTCCACGCCGGTTTTCTCGATGGCGGCCTTGATGTTGGCGTTGAGCTTGTCGGCCTGCTCGCGCGGGAGCGCGGCCGTGTGCGGCTCGCCCTTCGCGTTGACAAACAGGGTGATCGGCACGCCCCAGTTGCGCTGGCGCGAGATCAGCCAGTCGGGCCGGCTCTCGACCATCGCGGAGAGACGGTTGCGGCCTGTGGCGGGGAAGAATTCCGTTTCGGCGATGGCCTGCACGGCGAGCTCGCGCAGCGTCTTGCCGGCATGCACCGGCTTGTCCATCGCGATGAACCATTGCGGCGTGGCGCGGCGGATGACGGGGGCTTTCGAGCGCCAGGAGTGGGCATCGCGGATCGTCGTGATGCCGCGCGCGAGCAGGTTGCCGCTCTCGGCGAGGAGGCGGATGACCTCGTTGTTCGCCTTGCCGGCCTCGCCGCGCTTCTTGCCAGAGGTGACGATGATGTCGAGACCCTTGAGGGGCTCAGGCACATCGTCCGTATAGCGACCGTCCGGATCGACGATCTGGCGAATCTGCTGCGTCGTGTGGCCGGAAGCGACCCAGACCTCGAAGTCATCCTCGCCGTGGGCAGGCGCGGTGTGCACGAAGCCTGTGCCGGCGTCGTCGGTGACATGGTCGCCGGCAAGCATGGGCACAGAGTGCTGGAAGAAGGGTGAGAGCGCGTGGAGCGGGTGTTTCAGTTTCCAGCCTTCGGGGTTCGCATCGCCTATGCGCTGGAACGCTTTCGCCTTCGCTGATGTGAGCGCGTCGGCGGCGAGCTTGTCGGCGAGCACGACCTTGTCGCCCGCTTTCACATAGGGCGCGAAGCCGAGTTCGGCTTCGGTCATCACGTCGGTAACTTCGTAGAGGCCGTAGGCGATGCCGGAGTTGAAGCTTACGGCCTGGTTGGCCGGGATGGTCCAGGGCGTTGTGGTCCAGATCACGACGTGATTGTCAGCGCCCTCGACGGGAAACTTCACCCACACCACCGGCACCTTGCGGTCGTGGTATTCCACTTCGGCTTCGGCGAGCGCGGTGCGTTCCACCGGGCTCCACATGATGGGCTTGGCGCCGCGCACGAGGCCGCCTTTCATCGCCATGTCGAGGAATTCCGAGACGATCATCGCCTCGCTCTCGAAGGCCATCGTCAGGTAGGGATTGTCCCATTCGCCCTCGATGCCGAGGCTGCGGAATTCCTTGCCCTGCACTTTCACCCAATGCTCGGCATAGGCGCGGCAGGCGGCGCGGAATTCGTCTGCCGGCACACTATCCTTCGGGCGGTTCTTGGAGCGGAACTCCTCCTCCACCTTCCATTCGATCGGCAGGCCGTGGCAGTCCCAGCCCGGCAGGTAGGAGGCGTCAAATCCCTGCATCTGGTGCGAGCGGACGATGATGTCCTTGATGATCTTGTTGAGCGCCGTGCCGAGGTGGATGTGGCCGTTGGCGTAGGGCGGGCCGTCATGCAGGATGAAGGGCGGGCGGCCCTTCGCGCTTTGGCGCAGCTTGCCGTAAAGGCCCATCTCGTCCCAGCGCTTGATCCATTCCGGCTCGGCCTTGGGCAGGCCGGCGCGCATCGGGAACTCGGTTTTGGGCAGGAACAGCGTGTCGCGGTAGTCGCGTTCAGTCGCAGCAGTGTCGGTCATCTTGGGTCAGGTCTTCGTCAGCGGATAACGGGAATGGGCGGGCGGCCTCGGGCCAAACGGAATTACCCGGCCACGGCTGAAGAAAACGTTCAGCCGGCGGCCGGGCCGCTAATTCGAATTGCCTGAATCGCCACGGAATATCTCATCGGCGCAGCGGTTATCACGGCCCCCGGGGGGCTGTCACCCCTCGGGGGCGACGGCTCCGGGGCCGGGCCTACCACTCTTCGTCGTAATACTCGTCTTCCGGGACATAGCCGTCGGCATAGATCCCGGCCTTCCAGACATAGTCTGCCGCCTGAGGGGCAATCGCCAGCAGGTTGGCCAGGTTGTCCTTGATATTACGAATGGTCATACCGCCATCGAGAATGACGTAGCGCGTAATACCGACGGTCGGCGTAACGCCGTCAACGCCGCCTGCCGAGTACCAGGTCGATGTGGCGGGCCACATCACGTTGGCGTCGTTGATGCGCTCAAGGGTTTCCTGCCCGTCGGCGTCGTACCTGACCTGCATGTTGATGCCGAGACATCCCGGCCCATAGCCTTCAAGGTCGCAAGCCGTGCCGATCACGTTGAAGATCAGGCCGGTGTTATTGGTGTCGGTTGCACGCACCGATACGTCGCCATCGTCACCCGTGCTCGTGATCGTGTGGCCTTCCTCGACGAGGATGGTCTGCAGATCCTGAAGCTTGATTGACGTCACCAGCCGGCTGTCGTCTGCAAATGCCGGCAGGGCAAAGGCCGCAATCAAGGCCAGAGATGTAAAAGTGCGACGCATGCGATGTCCTCCCCGCGAGCTGCAACGCGAGAATCATCCTCCTGTTTCACGGTCTTGTGAAGGGCGGTGAAGCGGTCAAATTGCGGAAAAGTCATGATTCAGCCGGGCGTTGCGAGAATTGCGCGCGCCTCGGCAGCGTCGGCGTGCATCTGCTCGACCATCAGATCGAGGCTGTCGAATTTCTTCTCCGGGCGCAGATAGACCACCAGCTGCACTTCGAGCCGCTTGCCGTAGATGTCGCCCGCAAAATCGAAGATATGAGTTTCGAGCAGCGGGTCACGCAGGCCGGTTGTGGGGGTGCGGCCGAAGTTGGCGACACCGGCCCGCCAGCCGGCCTCCCCCTCGATCCGCGCGCGAACGGCATAGACGCCGTGCTTGGGGTGAACCAGCTCGCCAAGTTGCAGGTTGGCGGTCGGAAAGCCCAGCTTGCGGCCATTGCGCTCACCGGATTCAACCACACCGTCGGCGACCCAGGGGCTGCCCAGCATTTTGGCGGCCAGCTCCGGCTCGCCCGCCATCAACGCCTGCCGGATCGCGGTTGAGGAGGCCTTGGCGCCATGGCCTTCGACTTCCTCGACAATCGTGACGCCGAAACCGAGCGCCCGGCCGAGGCTGGAGAGGCGCTGCGCATGGCCCATCCGGCCGCGCCCGAAGCGGAAGTCGAAACCGACGGAGACATGCTTTGCGCCGAGCCCGTCCACGAGGACATTGCGCACGAAGCCCTCGTCCGTCATCGCGGCCATCTCGCCATTGAACGGCAGTTCGAACACGGTGCTGGCACCGGCCGCAAGGATCGCCGCATTGCGCCGCTCGGGGCGGAAGATGCGGAAAGGCGGATCGCCGGGGCGGAAATAGGCGCGCGGCGGCGGCTCGAACGTCGCCACCGAGAACTTGCCATGCCCCGCGAGGCGCGCGGCCTCCATCACGGCCCGGTGGCCCGCATGCAGGCCATCAAAATTGCCAAGCGCAATCGAGGCGCCGCGGGCGCTTTCGGGTAGTCCGCGATAGTCCGCGAAGACGGCCATCAGGCTCCTCGGCTCGGGGCCACCACTTCGGCTTCGCCCGTGATCACGCGTTTGCCTTCGACGAGGCATTCGACTTTCAAGGTCACCCGGTTGCCCCGGTCCTGCTTCTCGGCCACTTCGGCCCGCACGGTGACGACATCGCCGATATGCACCGGGCGTTTGAACCGCATCGACAGGCCCACGAAGATCGCGCCCGGGCCCGGCAGGTTGTTGCCGAGGATGCCGGAGATGTAGCTGGCGGTCAGCGCGCCATGGGCGATGCGCTTGCCGAAGATCGTGCCGGCCGCGAACTCGTCCGACATGTGCAGCGGGTTGAAGTCGCCCGACACTTCGGCGAAGCGCTGGATATCGTTCTCGGTGATCGTGTGCACGGTCTCGTGCGACTGGCCGAGTTGCAGGTCTTCGTATTTGAAACCGTTGAAAGTCGTCATGCCCTTGAGGCTCCTGAATCCTTGATAATTTGTCCGTTACACGCCGCCGCGGGCGCCGTCACCATCTGAGGCCCGTCATGGCGTAAGTGGCGTTTTCGCCGTACTCGGCCAGCAAATCCGTAACTTCTGCCTGAAAATCAGCCCCGTGCTGCTTGAGCCCTGTGCCGACATAGAGACTGTCATAGCCCTGCAGCCGGGCGCCGCGCACGTCCGTGGCCGGGCTGTCGCCGATGCAAAGGATGCGTTCCGGCTCGGCCTTGAGGGAGGCCAGCGTCTGGACCGCGAGCTGATAGATCGGCGCATAGGGCTTGCCGGGGTAGATGACCTGCCCGCCCAGATCCTCGTAAATGTCGGCCAGCGCGCCGGCGCACCAGTAGAGCTTGCCGCCGACCCGCACCTGCTTGTCAGGGTTGGCGCACAGCATCGGGATGCCCTTGGCGACGGCCCGGGCCAGCTCAGGGCGGTAATCCTCCGGCTGGTCGTTCACCTGGTCGCGCAGACCGATACAGAGCAGCAGGTCTGCCCGGTCATCATCAATGAGGGTGTGGCCAAGGCCTTCGTAGAGGAACCGGTCGTGCTCCCAGCCTTCATCCCCGCCCATTCGCCAGACGCTCATGTCCGGCCGGGCGGCCAGTTCGGCCCGGGTCGCGTCGCCCGACGAGACGCAGGCATCGAAGGCGGTCATCGGCACGCCCAACGGCTCGAACAGGCGGATCACCTGCGCATTCGGTACCGGCGCATTGGTGATCAGGCTCACCTGCCCGCCTTGCTGGCGGAACTTCACCAGTGCCTCGCAGGCCTCCGGGAACGAGGCGCGGCCATTGTGGATGACGCCCCACACATCGCAGAGGATCGTGTCATAGCGGCTGGCAAGGCCCGAAAGGCCTGGGGGAAAGAGGGTCTGGCTCATGCGCGCGGGGCGTAGGCTGGCCGGGCCAGCCGGTCAATCGCCGATCCCGCAAACGCTGGCCGGCAGCGGGTTCAGAACCCAGAGCACGGCCGTGGGGATCGACACCGATTGCGGCAGGAAACACCCGCGCAGGCGATAGGATACGCCGAGCGTTTCGTCGGTAATGTTTGCGGGATCATACTCGCAGCTGAAGAGGTTGGCCGGGTGATCTTCCGGCGTGCCCATCCGGACCGACAGGAGCATGTGGTTCGACCCTGTCGGCACCGAAACCTCCTCGGCGGCCATCGCGCCGAAGGCGCAGTCCGGGATCGGGCCATAGCTGCCATCGGCGGCCTGGATCGTGGGTTCGAGGGGTGGCTGCAAGGTCAGGTCGAGCCGCACCGGCACGTTATCGTTCAGCCCGTCGAGCAGCGTGGGCGGCAGGTCATTTCCCGCTTCTGGCAGCGTTCCCGTGATGCCGATGAAGGCAAGGCGCGCCTCGGTGACCTGGGTGAGGACCGGTTCTGGCGGCGCGGCCAGCTCGGTGGTCGAGGGCGCGATCACGCAGGCGCCGAGAACGGTGAAACAGGCAGGGATCAGGATGGCGAGACGCATGCGGGCACTCCGGCTCTGGAGGCGCCAGCAGGCACTCAAATTCCGGCTAAATCAAGCCGCGAACCGGTCAACCGTACTTGGACAATCGGTCGATCAGTGCCTGCGGAGGCGCGGTGTCTTCCATCAGTGACGTCTTGATCGGGCGCGGCCCGCCAAACACGTGGCCCTGACCATAGGGCACTTCGTATTCGAGGATTTCGAGCACGCTGGCCTCGTCTTCGATCTTCTCGGCAATCAGCGTGATGGCATAGCGCGACAGCACGGCGCTGACTTCGCTGCCTTCAATCCGGCGGTTGATGTTCGACACCGGGCGCTCACCTTGCGGGTCGCGCAGCTGCTCGATCAGGTGGCTGCAATTGACCTTCACGAACCGGACCCCGGCGCCTTGCAGGCGCGGCAGGTCGAGTGCGAGGCTGGTGGCCTGGTCGATTGAGAAGCGGAAGCCGAGGGCTGCCAGTTTTTCCATGTTCGACCGCATCACCGGCGAGCGGGATTCGAACTTGTCAGCTGTCAGCTCGAGGATCACCGAGCCGGACAGGTCGCGGTTTTCGGTCATGAACTGCAACAGGAGCGGGAACAGCGCGGGATCTTCGAGGGAGGCCGGCGCAATGTTGCAGAACACACCCACGCGGCGATCCCGTTCGGCAAGGCGCCGGACGATCTGCACGCAGCGAAACAGCAGGAAATTGTCGACGATGCCCATCAGGTTCGCACGGCGCGCGGCATCGAGGAAATCGGCAGGACCGATGAGCGAACCATCCGCCCGGCGAAGGCGCGTGAAGCCCTCATAAAAGGACACGCGGCGCTGCGGCAGGGACACGATCGGCTGAAGGTGCAGATCGATCCGGCCATGATGCAGCGCATCGCGCACATCGCGCAGCAGCGCATCATCTTGCGGCGTTACCTGCAGAGCGGGCGAGGTTTCAGAGAGGCGCGACTGGAAGGTCTGGGTGAGCTTGTCGATCAGGCGTTCCAGATGCTTCATCTCGGTGACGAGTGCGTCGCGCCGCTCGGTGAGTTCGATCTTGACGGTCTGTTCGAGGACTTCAGTGCGCGCTTCAACAACTTTCACTGTCCGCGACGCTTCGGTGACGGCTTTCTCGACCGACTCCAGCCGCTCATCAAGCTTCTTCGAGGTAGCGCCGGCGCGCGCCAGGATGTGAATCTGTCCGAGCATTGCGGAGGTGATGGCTCCGCCGGCGATCGACAATGGCATGCCAACGGCGGTCAGGCTGAAGATGCCGTAGCCCACGCCCGCCCCTGCTGCGAGGTATAGGAGGAACAAGAAGAACGTCATCAGACCAGCACCCGGAAACTTCCCAACAATCTTAAAATTAAGGCCGAATTGGTTAACGAATTGCTCGGAATTGGCTTGATTTGCCCTCACCGGCAACCCGCTGGCAAACCGTTGCCGGAAGGACACAGCCCGCCGGATCTTCAGCCCACACAGTAGAACCAGCATGGACCATCACGGCCCCTGAGGCTTAACAAACGGTTAAGCCTCTATGGAGCGCAGCCGGTCCGCGGCCATTCTTGGCCGGAGCGGGGGCGATCTCGGGGGAGACAGGGGCCCGTGCCGCAAGGCGCCGGGCCCCTGTCGTTCCCGCCTCAGCCGATCCGCGCAGTCGCAGGTTCATCCACAACTTTGTTTTCGACATGGCCGAGGCCGTCGATTTCGATACGCACCGTGTCGCCGGCTTTCAGCCATTTCGGCGGGTCGAACCCTGCCCCGACCCCGGCAGGCGTGCCGGTATAGATGACATCGCCCGGCTCCAACGTGAAGGCGGCCGTGAGGTGTTCGATCTGGGCGGCAATATCGTGGATCATCTGCAACGGCTTGCCGGTCTGGCGCAGCTCGCCATTCACGAAGGTGCGGATCTCGCGCTCTGATACGTCACCCGCCTCATCGAGCGTGACGATTGCTGGCCCGAAAACCGCGTGGGTATCAAAGCCCTTGCCCATGATCATGGTCTGGCTGGCCTTCTGCCAGTCGCGCACAGAGTAATCCCCGCCAACGCAATAGCCCGCAACGATTTCCATCGCCCGCGAGCGCGGCACATGCCGGCCAGCCTTGCCGATCACCACGACCAGCTCGCCTTCATAGTCCAGCTGCGCGGACACTTTCGGGAGGTGCACATCGTCATACGGACCGTTGGTGGCGGTGGCCTGCTTGTTGAACCACTTCTGCACTTCCGGCTTGGCAGTGTTGACGAAGCTGACACTCTCGGCGGCATGCGCGGCATAGTTCACGCCGATGCCGAGGATCTTTCCCGGCCGCGCCACTGGCGCCAGCAGGCGGACCTGCGTCAGCGGCATCGCGGGGCCGGACACACTTCCCGCGAGTGCTTCGGTCAACGCCGTGCCCGCAACAGGCCAGACCGTGTCACCCTCAAGCTTGCCATAAGCCGCTTTGCCGCCCTGCTCGAACCTGACCAACCGCATGGCGTCACTCTCCCGTCACACTCTACCGTGAATTGCTTCTCATTCCGTTCATGTCTCGTTGTGAAGGCAGTTGGCAAGGGCTAGGGAGAGGGTCGATCCAAGGGGTAGAGTCATGCATCTCGGCGTACGCGCTCAGGAAAGCTCTTTGAGCGACGTTTTTGCGCCCGGCGAGAAGCTCCGGATGCCCCCTTACCAGCGCAGCTATTCCTGGGGCGAGGCGGAGGCGCTGGAACTGTTCGCCGACCTGCAGGAAGCGGCCGAGGCCCAGATTCCGCACTTCATCGGCGCCGTGGTTTTCGTGCACGGCGAAGAGCCCGGCATTCTCGAAATCGTGGACGGCCAGCAGCGCCTGACGACACTGACCATCCTGCTCTGCGTGCTGCGCGATCTCGAACAGGACAAGGATCAGGCCCGCAAGATCCACGGCCTTATCGCCGACGAGGCCCGCCCGATCCTCGGCGAAGGCGCTAACTGGCGCATCTCGCTGAACTATCAGGACGGCGCTTTCTTCCGCGATACGATCCAGCGCAATGGCGCAACGCTCGACCTTGAGGCCGAGACCGGCGAGAGCGAAAGCCAGGCGCGGATGGTGGCGAACGCCGCGGCCTTCCACAAGGAGCTCGGCGGCATGGCGCCGGAACAACGCCGCGCCCTCTGCGAGATCGCCATGAAGGGCTGCGCGCTTGTACGGGTCGTTGTCGACAACAAGGACCAGGGCTTCAAGGTGTTCCGTGTGCTGAACACACGCGGCAAGGAGCCCGGCGCGCACGACATCATCAAGACCGAGCTTTTCCAGCGGGCGCGCTTTACCTCGATTGAAGCGGCCCGCTATGCCGAGCGCTGGGCCGAGCACGAGGCCACCCTTGGCGGCAATGCCTTCGATGACCTCCTGCGCCAGATCCGCACGATCTTCGACAGGACCACAAAGGGCGACATCGTTGCCGCCTTCCAGAAGGGCGCGCTGGCCAAGGTCGATGCGCGCAAGTTCCTCGACGAAATCCTGCCGACCTATGTGCGCGCCTATCGCCAGATCGAGACGGCGCAGCTCGATGAAAGCCGCAACTCCGAAGCCATTGCCAACTGCCTGCACCAGATGCGTGCGCTGGAACAGCAGAACTGGCGCGCGCCCGCCCTGCACTTCCTTGCCGAGCGCGGGCCGGATGATGCCTCGGCGCCGGAATTCTTCCAGCAGCTCGAACGCCTCGCCCATGTCATGCAACTGCTCGTACACGACCGTGACCAGCGCGGCCGGCGCTTTGCGCGCGTCACTGAGGCAGTCAAGAATGACCGCGTTCTGTTGTCGAAAGCGGGTCCGCTCGCGATTTCGCGTGATGAGGGCAAGAAGGTCCGTGAACGGCTGATTGGCCGGTTTGCAACCTTCGGCCAGCGCCGCGCCATCGCCCTGCGCCTCTGCGCGGCGCTCGCCGGCGGGCGCACCATTCCGCCGGAATCGGACGCAACGGTCGAGCACGTCCTGCCCCGCACGATCCCCGAGGACAGCCACTGGCTGGTCACCTGGCCGGATGCCGCGCGCCGCCGCGAGCAGTGCGACACGATCGGCAACTTCGTGCTGCTGACCACCAAGGTGAACCAGAAGGCCGACCGGCTCGACTACCGCGCCAAGAAGGAAATCTACTTCAATGGCGGCGGCGGCCAGGAATTCGCCCTGACGCGCGACCTCATGCACCAGGACGCCTGGACTCCCGAGATCGTCCGCAAACGGACCGAAAAACTCGCTGGCATCCTTGCGGATGCCTGGGGTCTCTAGAGCAAATTCCGCTCAAGTGGACACCGGTTGAGCGGAAGAATTTGCGACAGATCATAAAACTAGGGCAAGCGATCTGATTCCATCAGATCGCTTGCCCTAGGCTGGCTTGCCACGGCGAAGTAACCGGCTTCCGCCCGAAATCAGCGCATCGACCAGCAACGCGGCCACCAGTGTCACCCCCGCCATAGGCAGGAAGACGCAGAGCACCGCAATCACCACGATGACCCCGGCGGCGATCCGCTTGTCACCCGGCATCGGCGGCGTGCCCAGCCGGCCCTTCGGCCGGCGGCGCCACCACATGATGCCTCCCGTAACGCTGAGCAGGATGACACCCAGCGTCGCAATCACGCCGACCAGCTGGTTCAGCCAGCCGAACAGCGCGCCCTCATGGAACGCGACGCCCAGCGCCATGAACCGGTCAACCGGATTGTGGTCGGTGAATTCGATCCGCATGATCTCGTCGCCCGTCCAGCGGTCATGATGCACCGTGACACGGTCCGGGCGGGAAGCGGCCAGCGAACGGATGGTCCAGACGCCGTTCTCGCCGCGCGGCGGCTGCACTTCGACCGGAGGGGCATAGCGCTCCGGCTTTGCGGCGAGCAGCACTTCCTCGAGCGACAGGGCGCGGATCGTGCTGCCACCCGCCGACGCCGACTGCACGCCAACTTCGGCTGCTTCGCTCCCCTGATTCCAGAGTTCGCTACCTGTGCCATGATCCATGCCGGCATGCATGTCGTGCATCGAATGATCCGCCATCGGATTACCGGATTCCAGCGTCACGAACCATTCCTGTCCGGGCGCCTTGAGGCCTGCGAGGTCCTTCACCTTGTTGAATCCGTCGCCCCAGACCTGCGTCCAGGGCAAGCCGAAGAACAGGATAGCAAGCACCAGCCCGCCGATCCATGCGCCGGCCATGCCATGCACCTTGCGCCAGGTTTCGCGCCCGCCCGGCCCTTCGCCGAACTTTGGCACGAACACGCGCCAGGCCGGCACACCGCGCGGCCACCAGAGATACACGCCGGTGATGATAAGGATGATCATCCAGCTCGCCATGATCTCGACAACCAGCGACCCCTGGTCGCCGCCGAGCAGCGTACCATGGATGCGCTTGATGAAGTTCATGAAGCGGCCGGGCGTTGAGGTATCGTGGAGGACTTCGCCGGTCGTGCGGTCCACCCAGAGCGTGCGAGGCCCCGCTTCGCCGCGAATGTCGATTTCAACCGTCGGATCGGCTGCATCCGACGGCAGGGTTAGCTTCGCAAACTTGCCGCCCGTGTAGGCGGCGAGGCCCGCCTCGACGAGGGCGTCCGCCGGCAGGGTTTCCCCTACCAGCGGCGCCGCCCGGGCGTTGATGCGCCCCTCGACCGCCGCATCGAATTGCGGCTTGAAGAGGTAGATCGCACCCGTGATGGCCAGGATGACGGCGAACGGAATCACCATCAGCCCGGCGAAGAAATGCCAGCGCCAAACACGGTGCTGAAGCGTTGAGCGTGCGGCGCTGGCCATGGATCAGAACCTCGCGCGAATGCCGCCGAAGACAGAGCGGCGTTCCACAGGGTTGTAGATGACCGAGGCCGGCGTCGCCGTGATCACGGCGCTGACATCGCCCACCGCATTCTCGTCGGCAAGGTTGCGGCCGTCGATGAAGAAGTCGATCTTGTCCGTTGCCGACCAGCTCGCCGTGGCGCCCAGGAGGGTGTAGCCATCGGTACGGGTCGTGTTCCTGTAATCAGACCACGGACCTTCAGCCACCCATTCGAGATTGGGCGCGACGGTGAAGTTCCCGCCGGAGAAGCGAAGTTCCGCACGGTACACATGCTCAGGGATGACCGGCAGTGAGTTGTCGCCATACTGGGCATCGCCTTCGAACTTGAAGTCCGAATACTGATACACCTGGCGCAGCGTGAGCCAGTCGGTGAAGTCAAGCGAGAGACCCGCCTCAATGCCCGCATGGGTCGTTTCATCCGCGTTGAAGGTCGAAGCCGGAATATCCGGGCCCACCGTGAATTGAAGGAACTCGCCCTCGAGGTCGGCCGAATAGAGCGAGACGTCCCACTCGGCGATGCCGGCGCGGCCGCGCGAGCCGACCTCGAATGTCCAGGCCGTCTGCGCCTCGATCGGCACGAAGGAGGCGATCTGCGCCACTTCGCCCATGCCGGGGAACTCAGCCGACCGGCTATAGTTCGTGTACAGCTGGATATCCGGCGTCGCCTGATAGAGCGCACCGAACTTCGGTGAGATTTCCTCGAAATCCGCCGTGCCGAACGCCGCAGTGGGTCGGAACAGTTTTTGCTCCCTTTCGCCTTGTGCCACAATCGCACCAGCGATCAGGGTAAGCTTGTCCGTCGGGCTGTAGCGGCCCTCGCCGTAGACATTGGCTGTCCAGGCGGACTGGTCAGCTTCGAATGTCTGGGCACCTCGGGCGCCATTGATGTTCACGAACCGCTTGGCATCCGTCTCGCCTTCGCGGGCTTCGGCGCCGAGCGTGAAGGCCCACGGACCTTTCTCCCACTCGTACCGTCCCCAGACGCCGCGATCGAGCGACTGAAAGTCGATGACCTGGAAGATGGGGTGATAGAGTTCCTTGGAGTTCAGCCACACGCCGACGGCAAGATCGCCCTCGCCGAGATCGAACCGGGTCTGGTTCTGCACACGGATCGAATTGATGTCGCGGGCCTGATCGCCAACGAAATTGCCCTTGGAAGGATTGGTCAGGGTGTCATTCAGGTTCAGCGCGCCCGGCAGTTCCTGATTGATGTTGTTGAGGCTGAGATAGAAGCGCGTGTCGATTTTGTCGGTGACCTCGTAGCCGACATTGCCATGGAAGCGGTAGGAATTACGGCTGGCATGGTCGCGCCCGCCATCCGATGTATCGGCGCTGACGGCACCCCAGGCGTCCCAGCGGCCGGCATCGACGCCGCCCGAGACAAGGCCGCGATAGGTCTGGAAGCTGCCCACATCGCCGCGCACATAGAGGCCTTCGGCGGTTTCACCCGTCGGCGTGACCCCGTTGATCGCGCCGCCGAGCGTGCCCGAACCGAAGCGCAGGGCGTTGGCGCCGCGATAGACTTCGAGGTGATCGAAGAAGATCGGCTCGAGTTCCTGGAAGTCACCATTATCGTCGGCGAGGTTGATCGGTGCGCCGTCCTGCAGGAGCGTGAGGCCGCGCATGTGGAAGCCGCGGCTGATGCCCGATCCGCGGATCGAGATGCGGATTTCCTGGCCATAGCGGGGCTGCGTATAGACGCCCGGCGAGAAGGCCAGCGTGTCGCGCATCGAGACGAGGAAGCGGTCGGCATATTCCTCATGGCTGACGACATCGGCGCCGCCGGCGGTGCGGGAGGCGTTGAGGACGGCTTCGTCGGTCCGCGCGGTCGAAGTGACAATGATGGTCTCTTCGATGCGGACATCATCTTCGCCGGCCTCAAGTTCCTGGGCGGCAGCGGGAAGAACAGCCCAGAGCGCAAGCCCAAGGGCGGAGAGGCTCACGGCGGAGCCCGTTTTCAGGGAAAAATTCATGGTGTGTCGGCTTCATTTGAAAGTGACCGGGAGCTGGCGCTCCGGCAGACTGCCCTCCCTCAGGAGAGCGGCTAGATCAGGCTTTCAAGGAAACGGGCGGTGCACGTGAGCCGACCGGCGGGCCGCGCGGGACATGCGCGAAACGGACCTCAAACACAGGCGCGGTTTGGGACACGCTGCCTGTAATGGGAGACTTGAGGACAACCGGCTCGGGAAGCGTGGCCGTTTGGGCGATCACGCATGCCGGGCAGTCATGGTCCGTGTCCGACGGTGCAGGCGAAGATTTGCTGGCGATAAGCTCAGCCAGGTCAGAGCCGATCACATGGCTCACGCCATGCATATCAGAGCCCGGCATGGCACAGATGACGGCTGCCGGATCGCCCTTATGTGTGGAAGCTGCCGCCATCGACCCCGACATCAAGGCCTGGGTCGCCATCGCGATCAGCGCGAGGGTTCGCGCGAGCAATCTGATCGTATGTCCCCACATCCTTTGATTCCTAGCACAGCTGCAACTTGCGTGCATCGCAATGATTGCCGCACGCGAACGGCCCGCGCCAATTCACCCGCGAGGCGTTAGAATTCCCCTAACGGCACCCCTAGCCGCCTGCCGCTGCCTCTCCTAGGGTCGGTCCTGACAGACCCGATAAACCAAGGAGGATCCCCATGAGCCTGTTCGACCTGACCGGAAAATCCGCAATCATTACCGGCTCTTCGCGCGGCATCGGCCGAGCCATCGCCGAGGCCATGGCTGACCAGGGCGCCCGGGTGGTGATCTCTTCACGCAAGCCCGGCCCCTGCCAGGAAGTGGCGGACGGCATAAACAAGAAACACGGCGACGGAACCGCCATCGCCATCCCCGCAAACATCTCGTCCAAGGAAGACTTGCAGGCGATGGTCGACGAGACCAACAAGTCGTTCGGCAAGATCGACATTGTCGTCTGCAACGCGGCCTCGAACCCCTACTATGGCCCGATGGCGGGCATCACGGACGATGCCTTCACCAAGATCCTGCAGAACAACATCATCTCGAACCACTGGCTGATCCAGATGTGCGCGCCGCAAATGCGCGAGCGCAAGGATGGCGCGGTGATCATCGTCTCGTCGATCGGCGGCCTGCGCGCTTCGCCTGTGATTGGCGCCTACAACATCTCCAAGGCGGCGGACTTCCAGCTCGCCCGCAACCTCGCCGCCGAGTTCGGCGCCGACAATATCCGCGTCAACTGCATCGCGCCCGGCCTGATCAAGACCGACTTCGCCAAGGCCCTCTGGGACAATCCGGACACGCTCAAACGCGCCCTTACCGGCACGCCGCTGAAACGCATCGGCGAGCCGGAAGAAATCGCGGGTGCCGCAGTCTATCTCGCCTCCAAGGCCGGCAGCTACATGACCGGCCAGATGCTGGTCGTCGATGGCGGGGCAACCGTTACCTGATATCCAGATGACCACCCGCACCGAACTTTCCGCCCAGCAGCAGGCCTTCTTTGACCGGCTGCGCTCGGGCAAATGGGATCTGCCGAATGGCATCCGCAATCTCGGCATCAAGCCCCATGAGTGGCTGAAGGATGTCGCCTATGGCTACACGCGCTATGAATGGCCGAACACGGGCGACCGCGACATCCAGCCGGACCGCGTCTTCGGCGGCTGGGTCGCGGGCCTTTCGGACCACATCGTCTCGATGACGATGGCCAGCGCGCTGGATGACGGCGAATGGTTCACCACGATGGAGTTGCAGACCCGTATCCTGCGGCCCGTTCCGAATGGACTGATCACCATCGAAGGCCGCCTCGTCAGCCGGGGCAAGACGACAGGGCTTGTCGAAGCCGATTGGCGAGATGACAAGGGCCGCCATCTCGCCCGCATTACCGCCGCCAAGGCCATTCGGGCGATGTCGGAGTTGCGACCGGGGGGCTGAGCGTGCGCATCGAGATTACCAAGGGCCGGACAGATGACGACATCCGCATCACACGGGCAGATGGTTCGGTGGCATCGACGCGGTTTCCGAAGAAGGGGCCGTTTCCGCATGACCTTGTGCATGTCGCCGTGGAAGACACACTTGGGCTTCGCAATGCCTTCTGGGGCATGATTGCCGGAGGCCGGCATCCGGAGGAAATCGCGGCGCTGGCCTCCGCACTCGGTCATTCGAGCGCCGCCAAGGCGCACGTGCCGGATCCGTACATTATCGAGCTGATCCAGGCCGAACGGCTGGTCGAGTGTTTCGAGGCTGAAATCTGGGGCGGCCCGGCGTCGCTGGAAGACCTTCAGTCCATTGCAGATGCCGCCTTCTCCACATCTCTCGTTTCGCGGGTCGAACTGTCAGCGGAAGGCGTTGGTGCCATTCGCGCCCGTTTGGCCGCCATGCAGGCAGAATGGAACAGCCTTCCGCCGGGCGGCACCCTCGCCTGCGACTGGATGTGAGGCGAAAGCCGTTCACTGTCCCCAGCACCGGCTTTCGCCTCTGGACATTTCGTGGCCAAACCACAATTGGTGCCGGAACTCGCAGGAAACATTCCGAATGACATCTCCCGACCCTGCCCCGCGCAAGGATCCGCTGCTCGAGCGGGTCATCGAGCAAGTCATCTTCTCCAGCCGCTGGCTGATGGCGCCGATCTATCTCGGGCTGATCGCCGCGCTCGGCATCCTGCTCGTGATCTTTTTCCGGGAGCTGGCCGTCACCTTGCCGACCGTCCTGTCGATGGATGAAGAGGACGCGATCCTTCTGGTGCTGACACTGGTCGACATTTCCCTTGCCGGAAACCTCGTCCTCATCATCCTCTTCTCGGGCTACGAAAGTTTCGTCTCGAAGATCGGCTCTGCTGAACACCCGGACCGGCCGAGCTGGATGGGCAAACTCGACTTCTCAGGCTTGAAGACCAAATTGATCGCGTCGATCGTCGCCATCTCGGGTATCCATCTTCTCAAGATCTTCATGGACCTCGGCAAGTACACCGAGACGCAGCTTCTCTGGTACACGGTAATCCACATTACCTTCGTGGCATCCGGCATCGGTTTCGCGGTGATGGACCGGATCGATACGCGCAGCAACGGCAAGAAGTAAGCCGGCCTAAAGCAAATTCCGCTCAAGTGGGTATCGGTTGAGCGGAAGAATTTGCGACAAGTAAAAACCTGGAGCAGAGTGTCACTCTGCTCTAGGGCAACAGCAGGCACGCGTCGCCGTAGGAATAGAACCGATAACCCTCACGGATCGCATGCGCATAAGCCGCCTGCATTGTATCCGTGCCCATCAGTGTACAGACGAGCATGAACAGGCTCGATTCCGGCAGGTGGAAGTTGGTCACGAGCGCATCGGTCGCGCGGACCTTGTCACCGGGCTTCAGGAAAATGTCCGTCGGCCCGGTCGCGGCATGCAGCGTACCGTCCTCGTCGGCGCAGCTTTCCAGCGTGCGCATCGCGGTCGTGCCCACCGGCACGACGCGCTTGCCTGCCGCCCGCGCCGCATTGAGGCGCGCCGCGACGTCGGGCGTGAGGCGCCGCCATTCCTCGTGCAGCTTGTTCTCCTGAAGGTGCTTCTCCTCCAGCGGCTTGAACGTGCCCAGCCCGACATGCAGGCGCACATGTTCGCGCGCGATCCGGGCCGCGTCGATCTCCTCGAGCAGGCGCGGCGTGAAATGCAACCCCGCCGTCGGCGCCGCAACACTTGCGGCCTCGTCTCCGGCAAACTTCGTCTGGTAAGTCTCGCGGTCCGTCGCATCGGCCGGGCGGCGCCGTGCGATGTAAGGCGGCAGCGGCATGGCGCCGTGCGCATCAAGCGCCGCCTCCAGCTCTGCGCCTTCGCGGTCAAAGGTCAGCTCGATCTCGCCGCCTTCGCGCCGTCCGCTGATCGCGGCAGAAAAGCCGTCGGCGAACAAAATTGTGTCGCCTTCCTTCAGACGCCGGCCGGGGCGCGCCAGCGCCAGCCAGCGCCGCCCGTCGATCCGCTCGACCAGGTTTGCATCCACCACCACATCCCGGCTCACCCCATCGCGCGCCGGCCGCACGCCTTTCAGCGCCGCCGGCAGAACGCGCGTGTCGTTGAACACCAGCACGTCGCCGGGGGCGAGATAGCGCGGCAGATCGCGCACGCTCGCATCCTCCAGCCGCCCGTCGCCGTGCACCACCAGAAGCCGCGCCGCATCCTGCGGCTCAGCCGGCCGCAGCGCGATCAGCGCTTCCGGCAGGTCAAAACTGAACGGTGTCAAGTCCATCTGTGCCAATCATCTTCTCCCGAGGGAGAAGCAGCCCCCGGCAGCCTTCCCGAATGCCTACTTTACGATCGCCGGAATGGCCGGCAGCGAGCAGACATCAACTTCGCCCTTGGTGGCGAGTTCAGCGGCAAAAGCCGCGGTGTCGGTCCTCAGTACCCAGACTTTCGGGCGTGCTGCTTCCGGAATGTCGGCCGCAATCTTGATCGATGTAAGGACATCCGGGTCAATAACGGGCTCACCCTTCTTCAGCGCCATAACGACCTTCTGTCCATCGACCACCCGGCCCCAGGAGGTGTACTGCTTGTCGAGAAAGGGTGCGTGGTCTCGCATCAGGAAAAACTGTGTGTCGGCCGAATTCGGAAAATCCGTCCGCGCGGTCGACAGAATCCCCTGGCAGTGCGGAATGGAGCTGGAGACCAGTCCGTCGGCGGACATTTCGGCAAAGAAGGACGGCTGGGTCAGGATCGGGAAACCGCGGACATACCCCATCTTGCCGGTATCTTCCGGACCGATCACCGCATCCAGTGGCAGCGCCGCGATATCGCGGCGGAAGGTGAACTCGGCTGGAATACCCGGCCAACCCGGATCCTCGCCTTTCTTCATGTAGACGTCGCCGCCCTGCGCCATGAAGCCTTCGATCACGCGGTGGAAGACCGTCCCGTCAAGGTCGCCCGAGCGGATCACCTTGGAGAACTGGTCATAGTGTTTCGGCGCAACTTCCGGAAAGGCTTCGACAAGAATGCGGCCCTTGGTGGTCTCGAAGACCAGGAGGTTCTGCGGATCGACCGCGCGCCAGTTCGCTTCGTCCGGCGTCTCGGCGCCGGCGCCCAGGGCCCAGCCTGCCGCCGCCGCTGTCGTATCCCCACAAGCCGGCATAGCCAGCCCGAGAAGGCCAGCCATCAGTCCAAACGCGACACGTTTCATTTTCCGTACTTCTCCAACAGCGCCCGCTTCACGTCTGGCGTGACAAAGGGCGTGATGTTGCCGCCGAGGCTCGCGATTTCCTTCACGAGCCGGGAGGCAACGGCCTGATGGCGAACATCCGCCATTAGGAAGACGGTTTCAATGTCGGGATTCAGTTGCTCGTTCATCGCGGTCATCTGGAACTCGTATTCGAAGTCCTGGACCGCCCGCAGGCCGCGCACGATGATCTGGGCGCCGCAGGCCTCTGCAAACTTCATGAGCAGCCCGTGCATCGGCAGCACGCGGATCTCCGCCAGCCCCGGCCCGTTCAGCTTGGCGCACTCGGCCTTTACCATCGCTACCCGCTCATCCAGCGAGAAAAGCGGCTTCTTCGACTCGTTGACCGCAACCCCGATCACCAGCTCGTCGACGAGCTTCATCGCCCGGCCGAAAATGTCGATATGGCCATTCGTCGGTGGATCGAATGTCCCCGGGTAAAGTCCGATACGGCGCATCTGCCTGCCCTCCTGTAGCCCGTCCAGTCGTCTGGCAGCGTGCGCTCAGCCCTGTCCGCCTTGATCTTTATCCATACCGGCTTCGCCGTCTTCGACAAGACGCGCAACCGAAACGACCCGTTCCCCTTCATTCGTCCGCAGCACCCAGACGCCCGCGGTCGAGCGCCCGGCGATCCGGATCTGGTCGACCGGCGTGCGGATCAACTGGCCCGCATCGGTCACCAGCATCACCTCGTCGCCTTCGCCCACAGGGAAGGATTGCGCGACCCGCTTGACCGGCCCGCCTTTCTTGTCGCGGCCCCAGATATTCTGCGCCACGAGGCCTTTACCGCCGCGCCCGGTGACCCGGTAGTCATAGGCGGACGAGCGCTTGCCCATGCCGTCATCGGCCACGGTGAAGATGAATTCCTCGGCCGCGCCCAGCGCCGCAATCCGCTCGGCAGACAGCGCCGCCTCGGCCACGGGCTCGTCATCGTCCTCGGAGATTTCCTCCTCCTCGCCCGTCGCCGCCCGCCGCATCGCCGCGGCATGCTTCAGGTAGGCGCGCGCCTCTTCGGACGTCACGTCCATATGGCGCAGGATGCCCATCGAGATCACCTCGTCGCCCTCGGCGAGGCGGATACCCCGCACGCCGGTGGAATCGCGACCCGCGAACACGCGCACTTCGGTGACGTCAAAGCGGATGCACTGGCCGAGCGCCGTCGTCAGCATCACGTCTTCCTTGTCGGAGCAGACCTGCACCGAGACGATCCCGTCGCCCGGATCGAGCTTCATGGCGATCTTGCCGGCACGGTTCACCCGGATGAAATCGGCGAGCTTGTTGCGGCGCACGTTGCCGCTGCGGGTCGCAAACATCACGTCGAGATCTTCCGTCGCCTTCTCGTCTTCCGGCAGCGGCAGGACGCTTTCGATGCGCTCGTCAGTCGCCAGCGGGAAGATGTTGACCAGCGCCTTGCCGCGCGAGTTCGGCCCGCCGACCGGAAGCCGCCAGACCTTCTCCTTGTAGACGAGGCCTGCCGACGAGAAGAACAGGATCTCCGTATGCGTCGTGGCGGTGAACACCCGCACGACAAAATCTTCGTCCTTCATGGCCATGCCCGAGCGGCCCTTGCCGCCGCGGTTCTGCGTGCGGTAGGCAGCCAGCGGCGTGCGCTTGACATAGCCGCCATGCGTTACGGTCACGACCATGTCCTCGACCTCGATGAGGTCTTCGTCGTCCATGTCCGTTCCGCCTTGCGTGAACACGGAACGGCGCGGCACGGCGAACTTGGTCTTCACCTCGTTCAGCTCGCCCTTGATGATCTCGAGGATGCGCGGACGCGAACGGAGGATGTCGAGGAAGTCGGCAATCTTGGCAGCGAGGCCGCGCGCCTCGTTTCCGATCTCGTCCCGGCCGAGGCCGGTAAGGCGGTGCAGCGGCAGGTTCAGGATGGCGCGGGCCTGCTCGTCGGAGAGATAGATCGTGCCATCATCCGGGCCACGGCGCGTGCGCCGGTCGGCAATCAGGTCGATCAGCGGGCCCATGTCCTGCTGCGGCCAGGCCTTGTCGAGCAGGCGCTCACGCGCCGTCGCCGGATCCGGCGAATTGCGGATGATGCGGATGATCTCGTCGATGTTGGCAACGGCCAGCGCAAGGCCCACCAACACGTGCGCGCGGTCGCGCGCCTTGCCGAGTTCGAACTTGGTGCGCCGGACGACGACTTCCTCGCGGAACGCGATGAAGTATTCGAGCACCTTGCGCAGGTTCATCAGCTCAGGCCGGCCGCCATTCAGCGCCAGCATGTTCACGGCGAAGGAGTTCTGCATCTGGCTGAACCGGTAAAGCTGGTTCAGCACGACATCCGCGCTGGCATCCTTCTTCAGCTCGATGACGACGCGGATACCGTTACGATCGGATTCGTCGCGCAGGTCCGAGATGCCCTCGATCTTCTTTTCGCGAACGAGTTCGGCGATCTTGGTGATCATCGCCGCCTTGTTCACCTGATACGGAATCTCCGTAACGATGATCGCCTCGCGGTTGTTCTTCGCCTTCTCGATATCCGTCTTGGCACGGACAATCACGCTGCCGCGCCCGGTGAGCATCGCCTTGCGGCTGCCGGAAAGGCCCATGATCAAGCCGCCGGTGGGAAAATCCGGACCAGGAACAATGTCGCACAGCGCATCTTCATCGATGGCCGGGTTCTCGATCATCGCCAGCGTCGCGTCGATCACCTCTCCCAGATTGTGCGGCGGAATGTTCGTCGCCATGCCGACCGCGATGCCGCCGCCGCCATTGACCAGGAGGTTCGGGAACTGCGCGGGCAGCACCATCGGCTCTTTCTGCGAGCCGTCATAGTTGGGCTGGAAGTCGACCGTGTCCTTGTCGATATCGGCGAGCAGGTAGGTCGCTTCCTTCGACATCCGGCTCTCGGTGTAACGCATGGCGGCGGCCGGATCATTGTCGATCGAGCCGAAGTTGCCCTGGCCGTCGACCAGCATCACGCCCATCGAGAAAGGCTGCGCCATGCGCACCAGCGCGTCATAGATCGCGCTGTCGCCGTGCGGGTGATAGTTACCCATCACGGAGCCGACGATGTTGGCGGATTTCTTGTACGGCTTGTCCGGCGTGTTACCGTTTTCGTTCATTGCATAGAGGATGCGCCGGTGCACCGGCTTCAGCCCGTCGCGCACGTCCGGCAGCGCCCGGCTGACGATCACGCTCATCGCGTAATCGAGATACGAGGACTTCATCTCCGACTCGATCGAGATCAGTTCGATCCCGTCAGCCGGACGCGGGCGCTCGCCGCCATTTTCCGGGGTTTCCGGCTCGTCCGGAGGGGTCGTGTCGTCGCTCATGGGAAGGCCTTCTGCATGGGTCGGGCTTGGCCGGAAACCAGTGTTCCGAATCGCCCTTTTTCGCTGGCTCCGAGACTAGCAGCGCAGCCGCTCCGGGGCTACCGTCAGGGGGCCACTAAATACAGTCCTACCGGGGCTTTTCCGGCTTTTTCAGGCCCGCCGGAACAGGAGTTTGCCATGCCGCCGGAAACCGCCCTCCATCTCACCCGCCGGACCGCCCTGCTGGCCATGGCAAGCGGCCTTGCCGCCGCCGCCTGCAGGGCCGCGCCGCAGCCCGCAAACTCGCCCGGGACGGGAATTCCACAAGGCTGGTCGATGGGCGACGCGCTGCCGTTCCCGGTGCAGGAAATCTACCCCTGCGCCCATGCCGGTGCGGTCCACCTCGCTGGCGGCTTCATCGCGCAGGATGGCCGCATCACGGGGCCGACCGGAGCACACCATCTCTGGCGCGCGGACGGCCTCGGCTGGAGGCCATCCGTGCCGCTGCCCGCCGACCGGCACCATCCGCATCTCGTCAGCTGGGAGGGAAGACTCTGGGCCTTCGGCGGTTTCGAATCGCCCGCGCCGGAGGCGGTCTGGGCCATGCAGGCGACCGGCTGGTCGCTCAACGAAGCCGAAGACCGCTGGCAGCCCGCCCCGGCCTTGCCCGCACCCTGCGCCGAGGCCGCGCTGCTGGTGGCCGGCACTGGCCACCTCCACCTGGCGGGCGGGCGCTCGCCTGCCGCCAGCGCCAATGCCAACTGGCAGGACCAGTCCGACCAGACGCACCATTTCGTGCTCGATGCCCCCGGCGGCGTCTGGAAACCCGCCGCGCCCTGCCCGACCGCGCGCAACAGCGCCGCGGGCGCTGTCATCGACGGCCGCTTGCACATCGTGGGCGGGCGCAGCGTTACCGGCGGCAACACGGCCGCGCACGAAGTCTACGACGCCTCCGAAGACCGTTGGCGCACCGCCGCCCCGATGCCGCAGGCGCAAGGCGGTCTTGCGGCGGCTGAACTCGGCGGCAAGCTCTATGCCTTCGGCGGCGAGTTTTTCGACAATGGCGGCGGCGTGTATCCCGAGGCCTGGGCCTATGACCCGGCCAGCGATGCCTGGACCGCCATCGCCCCCATGCCGCATCCGCGCCACGGCCTCGGCGCCGTCACCCTTGACGGCGCCATCCACGTCATCGGCGGCGCGCTGAAGGCCAGCGGCGTGGACACAAGCGCGCTTGTGGAAATCTACCGGCCCTGAGGGCAGGCCTCAGAACGGGATCTCGTCGTCGAGGTCCTGGCTGAAGCTCTCTTTCGGCCCGCTCATCTTGCGGCTCGCGCCGCCGCCCGAATAGCCCATCTCGCTGCCGCCGCGTGCGCCGGCGCCTGCGCCGCCACCTTCACCGCGCCCGTCGAGCATCACGAGGGCCGCGTCATAGCCCTGCAGCACGATCTCGGTCGTGTAGCGGTCATTGCCGTCCTTGTCCTGCCACTTGCGGGTCTGCAGCTTGCCTTCGAGGTAAACCTTGGAGCCCTTCTTCAGATAACTCTGCGCGACTTTCACGAGGCCTTCAGAGAAGATGGCGACCGCGTGCCACTCGGTCTTCTCTTTCTTCTCGCCGGTGGCCTTGTCGCGCCAGCTCTCGGTCGTGGCGACCCGCAGGTTGCAGACCTGCCCGCCATTCTGGAACTGCTTCACTTCGGGGTCCGCCCCGAGATTGCCGATCAGGATCACCTTGTTGACTGAGCCCGCCATGAGGACCTCCGTTCTGTCTGTTTCGCTATCGATT
>Ga0315907_10000553_pt1 | contig 53527 bp, 65 predicted proteins | sample LakEriMetagenome_3_FD_203525 | JGI IMG/M metagenome (GOLD analysis project Ga0315907, IMG submission 203525) | Freshwater fungal communities from buoy surface, Lake Erie, Ohio, United States - Buoy 12 MA123 | ecosystem: Environmental > Aquatic > Freshwater > Lake > Lake biofilm | place: USA... | reverse complement strand
TACGGGAAGAACCGGGCTCACAGGCCCTACGGGAAGAACCGGGCTCACAGGCCCGCAAGGATTTACAGGAGATACTGGTCCGCAAGGATTTCAAGGATTCACTGGTCCTACTGGACCGCAAGGTCCTACTGGACCGCAAGGTCCACAAGGAACACAAGGATTTACTGGTCCTACTGGTCCGCAAGGATTTACTGGTCCTACTGGTCCGCAAGGATTAACTGGTCCTACTGGTCCGCAAGGAACACAAGGAACACAAGGATTTACTGGTCCGCAAGGATTTACTGGTCCTACTGGTCCTCAAGGATTCACTGGTCCTACTGGACCGCAGGGTGTTCAAGGAACACAAGGGTTTACTGGTCCGCAAGGAACACAAGGGTTTACTGGTCCTGTTGGTAAAGCATTCCTACCAATACCACTTATCAAGTTAGGATATACTCAAACTATTCAAACCGTGGATATGGCTTTAAACACAAGCGGTCCTGTTATTAATTTGTTATCAGCGCCTTATGTTATTACACAAGATTTATCTGCAGAGGTATTTAATGCATATGATAACATATATGTGGAATTAGTGCTATACCGTAAGAAATCTAAAAGCTCTAAAGCTTTACGACCTGGCGGTGGTTACATAGTACCAGCTCCGTGGTATCCTAATGGAAGTTATCCATATCCTGCTTGGGGAAATTATTGGAACAGAACCGGTGCGTCTTGGAATAATATAGTTTTAGGTAATTTGACTGTTGATAGACCTAATCATTTAGAAGTCACAAGTCAAAATCAATACATAAATTTAGCTCCAATGATTTGGAACAGATGGCAATTATACGGTGTAGAATACCGCAATTCATTAGGTGTACAAGCAACTTATTCTACTTATATACCAGTCGCAAACAGACGTTCTCAAATAAACAAACCTACATCACGTTATTCATATTCTCCTATTTATGTTCCTATGTATGTTGCATTTCGTTATGTTGCATGGGATTCACAAGCAGGACCAATCAATCCAGTCACAGGATTACCTTACGGTGAAATTGTATCTGGACCATTAAGTAGAGTTATTAAAATTATACATCATGATGAGCCGTTCTTGTTAGACTACTATGCAAGTTCAACATACGGATTGCCTTGTGCTTTTATTAATCCAAATCACATACCAACACAATTAAATTGCATGTTTGAAACACACTTACCATAATATAAGTCGGAGGATAGGAAGGTAGAAGTCCGTAGAACGCCCTATGGGGCAGCTGAAGTTCGTAATCATTCATACGTGAAGGGAGAAGTTCGTATACCTTCCTATCCTCCAGACTTTTAAAAAAATAGAAAAATATGGCTCATTACCCATACGTCAATTTATCAGGAAGTGCAGGCGGCTGCACCACGGAACTAACACAAATAGCAGCAGCTTCAACGCTGTTTACCTCAGATAGTGATTATTTAAGCACAGATGAATATTACATAGGAACAAACAATGGTTGGAGCAGTTGCACATTAAACATTACCAATAAACCAGGGAATAACTTTTTACCAATTAATCATTCAAATTGTGTTATTAATTTGCCTATTAATGTTAAACCAGGTGATACTTTAAAGATATGTGGAATTGCTTCAGGAACTACTTCTTTTCCATTTAGTGATGGCTCATTTTTTGGTATTGCTTTAAATACTTTAACATGTGGCAACCCAGATAATACTGGATGGACACAGACAAACATTTTAAAAGAAGATTTTTCGTTTCTTGGTAATCAAGTGTGTTGGAGCGCTACATATACTTATACAGAGAAGCTCCCCGCATGTAATACAATGTTTACGTTGGGATTTGCTACAGAAGAAACGGGTAAACCCTGTAATATAACTTGGACTTTTGACCTTGAGACTGTATGTCTTGGTCCTTGCGAATCTGAACACACAAATGTTGCATCACATTCAATTAAGTTTAATGCTACTGATTCATACACATCTAGTAGATACTACGGCTTTAATGAAAAATGTGGTTGGCGAGGAGATGGCAGTGAGCAGCGAGTACTTTCTTCAGGAGTTTTAGCTAAAAATTGGGGACATAATGGAATAAAACTACCAGTGAATTTGGTTGCTGATGATGTTATACGAGTATGCGGTCTAGCGTCCGGCGTTGATAATAATTCATTTACTGATAGTGCAAAATTTGGCTCTAGTTTAAATTTTATTTTGTGTTCAGAAGCTGAAACTGCAGGAGACGGAGCTTGGCCTCTGTATAATTTAACAATGAATGAAGCAGTATTTAAAGGTAATGCTACATGTTTTAGTTTTGAATATACAATACCTGTAGGTAGTCCACTAATTGCATGTGATACTATGTTAGTACTAGGATTCGGCACCGATGAATTAAATAAAGATTGCTTAGTAAGTTATTCATTAAATGTCATAAAACCTTGTGGTAGTTGTACTTCCGAGTATACTCCGATTGCGCAATCATCCGGTAATTTTAATCAAGGTAAAATTGCTGGAGAACCGTTATGGTATATAGGTGATAAAACTTGTGGCTGGAGTGGATGTAGTTTAAGCGTTTTACAAGAAATTCAACGTCAAGAAATTGGTTCACCTTTAGCAATAGAAAATTCAAACTGCGGAATTAAATTACCTTATGACTTGGTCCAAGGTGATAAAATAGTTATATGTGGTACTACTACTTGTGTAACAGCTGATGTAAACGGCACTGGTTTTTTTCCTGCTTTAACCAAATTCATGTGTAACGGATATGATCCTTTAGCAAATGCGTATAGCGTAGCAATTGGTCTTGCGTTTGGTAGTTCAACTTTTAGTTACGGGAGTACTACATGCTGGACATTAGAATATGTAGTTCCACTTGAAGGAATGCTTGCATGTGATACAAATTTATTACTTGGTTTAAAAAGTCAAATTGACGCCGAATCATACATCTATTCTTGGACCATGAACATTGTTAAATTGTGTCCTGGACCACAAGAAGTAGGTTGTTGCTTTACGCACGCAAAAACTCTTTTTGTAGATCCTAATGGAAATGATTTAACTGCTCTTGAAGGAAAACAAACTAAACCCTGGAAAACTATTGGGGCTGCGGTTGATTATCTTGCAGATAACACTAGAACGGGTTACACAATAGAAGTATTTCCAGGAGATTATCTTAATGAACAAGCTTGGTTTTTTGATTTTAAAAATACTGACACTACAATTAAGTTAAACGGTAATGTAAATATTGGTGGAGCTACTACAATTACACCAGGTAAAGGACTTATTCAAGTTGAAAACGCAAACCTTAAAATAGTTGGAGATGATCGTACAAATTCCACATTTGCATACGGCGGACCTGGTGCTTACATACAAGGCAATTCCATTAATGATAGTATAATATATTCTTTAGGTACAACCAATATAAGTGTTTCAAATGTATCCTTAAACAATGTAGGTACTTCACCAGTTATTGTTTATGAAGCAGACACTGATGGAGGGAAGCTTACTCTTAATGAAGTTTCATTATTATCAGTCGGTTATAATATACTTGTTACATCTTGTCCTAGACCGCCTGTCATAAATATTAAAGACTCAGTTTTATATGTAGGTTCTGATAATTCTACTACTGGAGTTGAAAACATAAAAATAGAAAGTGTACAAGGAAGTTACAACCCAGCTACTTGGATTTTTATTGAAAACAGTAGACTTGTGATAAACGGTGGATTTGATAGCGCTGACTCACATATATGGACTGACTGTGGAAATTCAATAAGCATAAGAGGAATATTTAATGGAGTTTTATTTTACTGGAAAACAATAAGCACGGTTTACATATGGCGAGATAATACCGGGAATAATATTAACGTAGAAATCATTAATCCTGTTGTAACTGATCATGATTCGTGGGCTGGGGCTAGTACATTTAGCATGGTTACAGGATTTGGTTTACATACTTTTAAAGGATTAGCTAACCCATCACTTTATGACGGATAATAGGAAGACACAATGTATAAATAAACAAATCAAATAAACTATAAAGCATGAACTGGGTAAAAACATACGAATCATTCATAGTTGAAGCAATAAAACCTTCTGAAGAAGTGGCAAAGTTTGAAAAACTTGTTGAACTTCCAGTAGGAATAGGAATTATCACAGATGTAAAATGGGATGATAAAACCAAATCATTAGTCTTAACTTTAGCAAATAAACTCAGTTCTTTTGATGTAGGTGGGACTCATGATGCAATAGAAAAACATAAAGGTGATATTAAAAAGAAATATCCTGGCATTAAAGATATCCACGTCGGGACAACAACAATTCATCTTACATAAAAATAACCATACACACAAATGGCAGTATTAAAAGTAGGATCTACTGGAGATTTAGTAAAACAATTACAAACAAAACTAGGGGTTGGAAATGATGGAACTTTCGGACCTGGGACAGAAAAAGCACTTAAAGCTTGGCAACAAGCAAACGGATTAACAGCAGATGGAATTGCTGGCCCTGCTACGTTAGCAAAATTAGGAATTGTAGAAACTGCGGCACCAGCAGCGGCTGTTCCTGCTAGCTCATTTAAACTTGCTGCACTTAAGGGGCATGTTCCTGATGCAGTTATTGCACAAATCCCTGATACAGCAGCAAAATTTGGTATTACAACTCCGTTAAGACTTGCACACTTTCTTGCACAATGCGGACATGAATCTGGCGGATTTAAAGCAGTAACTGAAAACTTAAATTACGGAGCTAAAGGATTAGTAGGAACTTTCAAAAAATATTTTCCTACCGAAGCTGTTGCAAAACCGTATGAAAGAAAGCCTGAAAAAATTGCAAATAAAGTTTATGCAAGCAGAATGGGTAACGGTAATGAAGCATCTGGAGAAGGATGGAAATTCCGAGGAAGAGGCTATATCCAATTAACAGGAAAAGATAACTACACAGCATTTGATAAAACTGTTGAAGACAATATCATAGCAAATCCTGATCTTGTAGCAACTAAATATCCACTTGCATCTGCAGGATTTTTCTTTAAGTCAAATAACCTTTGGGCTGTTTGTGATAAAGGAGCTGATACTGCAACTGTAACTGCGGTAACAAAAAGAGTTAACGGTGGAACAATAGGTCTTGAAGATCGTATTAAACACTTTAAAGAATATTACGCATTACTTGCATAATGGACGCATTTGAAGCAATAAAAAGTTTAAGGCCAGCGCATAGATTTTATGCGCTGCTTTTCATTGTGTTAATCACAACAGGTTCTGCTGTACTTACATCTTACATGCAGACAGATGACTGTAAAGGTTTATCTGACCAATACTCGGTTTTAATCGGAAATCATACTGAACTGATGAAAATTAACAATGATCTTATTGCCTCAAATAATCAAAAGGAGCGAGACATTATGAAAATTATGACTATCATTGACAGCATGCAAGCTGTTAATCGTACCGTTATTACAAAATGTAAAACTTCTAGAGATAATTCTGTTAGAGCAGTTAATCCTATTAGAGTTATAAATGATACGGTGGCGGTTGCAATGGAACGTCGTGAACCTGAAGTAATTGTGGAAAAAGTTGAAAAGACTACTACTATACAAGAAGTGCCTGCAAAGCAAAAATCTTTAATTGGACAGCTTGAAACCATTGTGGATAAATATAAAAAGAAATCTGATAAGTAGTGAAAAACATTAAGTTATATAAAGAGTGGCTTGCTGAAGCATTTGCGGATAAACATCCTAAGAACAAGTATGTTGAGCTACCTCATTCTGATGTTATGGATTATGCTGATAACATCATCGACTTAATTAATAAAGCGTATGCATCTAAAGGTGGAAACATTGAATTAAGAACATCTAATGATCTTAAGAATAGCGATCTTACTTACTGGATTGCAAAAGATTTTGATGCTGACCCTGAAGCTGATGTAGCAATAGGTGGCAAGAAAACTCCGAGCGGGACAAAACTTACAGTAATAGGTCAAGATACTTCATCTGCGGGCAAGAAAGAAGCAGTTGTGAAAATGATTGAACTTATGAAAACTCGAGGATTCTATGCAGAACTCGATGTTGATCTTGCTGATAAACTTGGTCTTAAACGTATTAAAGATGAAAAAGAAATTCGTAATGTTTTAAACAAAGACATTACATATAATAGTGATGGATCTTATAGCAGAATGCTTGGTGGGTCTTTTCACACAAAAGTACTTGTAGGAATACCTAAATAAGATGAGATACATCCATACATTTGAAAGTTTCTTAAAAGAAAGTATGCAAGACGGAATTATTACTTGTGATAATTGTGGTTGGCATTGGGATATTGTTACTGGAGGAAATGATCCTTACATATGTCATAAATGTAATCATAATAATGCAGTAGTAGAAAAACATATTAATGAACTTGAAATTCCATCAAACAAATGGGTTGACTTGGATCTTAAGTCCATTGATAGAAAAGGTATGGAAAGTATATGGGCAATGTATACTGACACTTACTTAGGAGCAGGGATGGATCTTTCAGCAAATGATTGGCCGGAAATGCAAGCAAAATATAAAGCAACCGCTTTGAAAGATGTAGATGGTGACCATCTTGCAGATGCTTTCATAATATATAAACCAACAAGATGGGGTAATAAGATTGCTCTATTAGGAACCAACGGTAAGAAAGAAGCAAAATCAGAAGTAGTTAAGAAATTATTACAGCTTGTTAACACTCGCGGATGGTTTATTGAAGCTAGTCTTAAAATGGAAGAAATTCTTTCAAAGTCAGGTGCTCCTGTGATTCGTGATGAAAAAATGATTCGTGATGTAGTTGGTGATGATAAGCAACCTGAGTTTACCAAAGATGGCTATTATACTCGATTTTTATCAAAAGCAGGTAAAAGAATAACGAAAAGAATATACGGAAAGATATGAAACAATATGCAAAACTATTTGAAGAATTTATTAATGAAAGATATGATATGTTTGATACATCAAAGATGACAGCAAAAGAGCTCAAAGATGCATCTATAAACTTTTATGAAGAAGTTAAAGATATTCCTAAAGTAAAACAATCTGATGTGTTAGATTATCTTAAATCATGTAAAACTAAAAAGTACAATGCTGGGGAAGATGGATATGCTTCTGTTTATGATTTTAAAAAATGGATGAAATTTACCAGCTAAAAATTAACATAAGATATGAAACAACATGCAAAACTATTTGAAGACTTCTTAAATGAAGATGCTCTTGATGATATCTTAGGAGATACTGGAGACGGTGGCGGAGAAAAGGCTGGCGGAGGAGAAGAAAAGAAAGAAGAAAAGCCGGATCCTATCAAGAAACTTCAAGATGAAGAAAAGAAAAAGGAAGAAAAGTCTGAAGAAAACTTTGACCAATACATGGATAAGAAAGAAAAAGAACTTTCTCAAAAGTTTGATGAATATCCAAAAATCAAAGATGAAATTGGTGAAGACGTAATGAAGAAAGTTCAATCACGTGATAGAGTTCATATTCATAATGCAGCACTAGATTTAACTTACTTGCAAGTTAAATATGAAAAAGCAGGAGATACCGATACTGTTGAAAACATCGGAAAGATTAAAGAAATCGTGGATGATCTTGACCGTTCATACACAAATAATAAACACATGTAATGATTAAGTTATTTGAAGAGTATTCCGATTATGTAGCTTTAATACAAGATGTGTGGGACAAATATAATCCAGCATTAATATCTGGAGCATATGAAGATTTAACACCAGAAGAAAGAAAACTTATTAAGCTAATTATTAGCAAGATGAATGATTTTAAAACAACTGCTGAAGAACTTGCAACTAAAATTCCAAATAAGGAAGAGCAACTTAAACATGCGCAACAAGTTTTCGTTGATGATTTGATACGAAGATCATTACCACAATAAATAAAACATAAATATGAAAAAGTACGCAGTATTATTTGAAGAGTTTATCTCTGACCCAGCACAAGAAGCTTCTTTACAAAGACAGTTCCAAACAAATAACATGGGGCCTGTTCCTGTAACTCATGAAGTTGCTGAAATCGTTAGTGATGAAAACGGAATGAGTGTTGATGTAAAAGGTGGAGACATGCCAATCGTTGACATGACAGATCCAGGCGCTGACGCGGTAGAGGAAGCTGAGAGGCATAGCCTTAGCGAAAACACAAACCAACTGAAAAACAAATATTCTGGGCTCTTAAGAGAAAAGAAATTTGGCAAAGAAGATCTTGCAACTCTAGATTCTACTGGTTCATACCGAGGAACTGAAGATGCTGAAGTTAAAAAACTTGGGATTGTTGATAAGAAAGAACTTATTGACCACATTCGCAATCAAATGAATGACGAATGGAATAAAAAAGAAATTCATTAATATGATATTGCTATTTGAAGATTTTCATCCTGATACACTTGAAGAACTTAATGAAGTTAGTCAAGAAACTATTGTCAAGCTGAATAATCTGAAAGCACATTTTGCAAAACGAATGTCAGCAATTAAAGATTCTCAAGCAAAAGCAAAAGAACGTCTTGCATCTGTTAAAGAACGTCAAAGTAAAACCAAAGATCCTGATTCTCAAAAGGTTTATCAAGCAAGAGCAGCTGAAGAAGGCATGATTCAACAATACATGCAGACTCGTTTGGATGCAGTTGCTCAAGCGGCTAAAATAGTTGATCAAAAAATTACAGTTGCCAACTTAAGATTACAAGCAAAAGCAAAAAGACAAGCAGGATAAAAATAATAAAAGTAATTATGGAAGTAACAATATGGCCAATGTTGAGAGATGGAATTGTAAAATTCTTTTCTGACATGAAATTCTTTTTTACAAAAGATTTTATCAAACAAAACTATCACAAACACTTTTTATATTCGCTAGTCTTAACCATACCGTCAATCTGGTTTGCTTATGAATATATGTACTTAAGAGATACTGGAATTGGATTTACAATTTTTTTAGGAGGATTTGGAGCAAGAGCGGTAAACTGGGTACGTGAATGGTATTATGGAATTAAACACAAAGCACCATGGAGCTGGGAAGATATTAACTTTGGGACATATGGTGGAATCATTGGTGCAATAATTGCAATACTATTATTTTAACGGTCATGAGAAAGTTTTTAGTAAAGCACTTCGTACTTGATTATACGGCAAATATTTTTGGATGGCAATATAATGCACCAAGAGCAAGTCGAATCATATACCCATTAATGGTTATAACAGGATGGTTTTCTGTTACTAATCCGGATTGGCCTACTCCAACACCACTAGTTTGGGTTCTCTATTCTCTATTAGCAACATCCTTATTTTTTGGATTTGTATACTTTAGATTCTTTCCCGCAAAATGGGAAGAACTGGATAAATTTCAGAAATTTCAATATGGAGCTTTCAAACAAAAGGAATTATCCCCATCACAGTACGAAGAATGGATACGAATTATAAAAGAATTAGAGGAAACCTTTTAAACAATTATAAAGAATAAAGTTTAAATAATGAGGACTATAGGTAAACTATAGTCCTTATGTTGTATATAAAACTAAACAATATTATGAAACATTTTGAGGCGGCTAAACATATAAAAGATGTTAAAAACTTTATACATATAATTGGTGCCTAATTTAATAATTTTGGTTATATTTAACCAATCAAATAAAACTTATCCTTTATGAATGTATTCGTATTAGATCTTGACCCTCAGAAATGTGCTGAGTATCACTGCAATAAACATCTTGTTAAGATGATAACTGAACATAACCAAATCTTAGGTTCTATTGCATATACCGCCCGAGGTATTCAACGCAAGAAAGAAATCACACCAGAGTTTGTTAAACAAGTATTTCAAGGTTTTCCTCGTAAACATGCTGACGGAAGTCCTAATCCTTACGGAATAGGTTATGCTAATCACCCGTGTACAAAGTGGGCAGCTGATTCAAAAGAAAACTATGAATGGCTTTGTGAATTAAACATTCGTATGTGCCAGGAATATACTTTACGGTACGGAAGAATACATGCTGGAGAGCTCATTACTAATTTTTATGCTAAGAATGCTCCAAAGTTACCGTCTCGAGGCATGACAAAATTTGCACAAGCAATGCCCGAAGATTGTAAAAACGAATATGCGCCAACTGCATACCGAAACTATTACATTAAACATAAAGCTCAGTTTGCTAAATGGCCCGCAGACCGAGTTCCACATTGGTGGCCAAACCCAACAGAAAATGAAACAAAGACAGTATAGAATGTACGGCCTTGTGCCATACCAACTTACAGGAATGCAAGGTGGGATTCAGTTTATGCATGCGGCTATTGAGTATGCAAATGAATTTAGTGATACACCAGAATATTACAGATGGTCAAGATATGACAAGACTGTAATAGTTCTTAACGGTGGAACTACAAATACTAATCCCGATGCGCAAGGAACCCTAAATAAACACTTAACAACTTTGTTAGAAAATAACATCACGCAGTTGGCAAAGTTTTATGAACCTGACTTAGGTGACCAAATGACAGCAATCGTATTCTTGGTTGATGATAGAGTTTGGGATAAAGAAAACTATCCTGACTATGAAATGCCATTGAGTGAAAAAGATGTTTACAAGTATAACGGCCGCAAAATAGAAGAACTTAAAAGTTATAAAGAATGGGTTGCTAACTTTAGTGAAGACCCATCAGCAGCAGAAAAGATTGTGTTCCTTAGATCATTCCTTAAACAATTTAGATTTGCTTAATGAAGACAGAAATAATCATAGAGAGGGTTAACGCGGTAGCAAAGAAAAAGTTTGGAAAAGACTTTTCATTCCGTCCTGGACAAAAAGAAGCTATCATTGACATTCTTGACAGTTATTACAATTCTGATGTAGAGACTTATATTCTTGAGGCTCCTACAGGAAGCGGTAAGTCACTAATTGCTATGATATGTTCTGCAGTTCTTGAAGAAGAAAACCGTAAAGGCTATATCCTAACCAGTGAATTAGCTTTACAAGACCAATACGCAAATGACTTTGCTCGTTATGGTTTAAAGTGGGGCCATGTTAAAGGCGCTGATACATACATGTGTGCAGTAAACTTTCAGCCGTTTTCACACGGGGATTGCCGTTTACAAAAACTTTCATACGACCAAGCTGAAAAACTTGACTGCTTTCCAATGTGCGGTTATTTAGGTAATCGTAAACGAGCTATGGAATCTCCGGTTTCTCTGCTGAATTATTCGTATGCACTAATTCAAAGAAATTATGTTGAAGATCAAGTTCAAAAAAGAGGTGGTGAAACTCCTTTTCCTCAACGTGACTTTGTTTTCTGTGATGAGGCACATCGTATCATCAGCATAGTTCAAGGGCATTTTGCTCCAAGGATTAATCAAGAACTTATAGATTCTGTTAAGTATCTTGATACATTTCAAGCAAAGAACGGACATGGTTCAAATCAACTTGCGCCACAGATTAATTCTGTAATGTTCTTATTAGAAAATGAAAATGATAAAGCAAAGATATTTGAATTGCTGAAGAAACTTTACGGATTCATGGGTGAGCAAAAGAAAAAGGATCGTATGACCGTTGAAGATGCTGGTAAGCAATTTGAAAACTGGGCGGCTATTCCACAAGATTGGAAACGAGCCTTAAAATGCTGTGACTTCACAAAAGATGTTGCTTGTAAGATTGAAGATTTTGGTAAGATCATTGAACTTGTAGGCCATGATAAACTTGTTAAGACGGTTAATCCAACAGTTAAAGATACAAATGAAGTGGTCTTTAATTGTGTTGATGAAGGCTACATGGTAGATCGTTACTTTTCTCAAAAGTTTGGATTTAAAGTTTTAATGAGTGCTACTATCGGTAATCCTAAATACTTCATGACCGCTATGGGTTCTAAGAATGTTAGATTTAATCGCATCAAGAGCCACTTTAACTTTGATAAGTCTCCTATTTATTTTATGCCAAAGAATAGAATATCCTACAAGAACATCGAAGAGAAAACACCAGAACTTGCAAGATACATTGTTAACATATTAAGAAAGCACGATTCTTCTGGAATTATTCACAGTGGTTCATATTCGCTGGCTAAAAGAGTTTACGGTTACCTGCCTGCTGATTTAAGAAGAAGGGTGGTTCTATATGAAGGATCTAGTGAAAAGATGGCGGCACTCGATAGATTATCTGATGAGAAATCGAATGTCATTGTAATGGGTCCGTCATTGCTTGAAGGGATTGACTTGAAAGATGAACTGTCTCGTTTACAGATTTTCTTAAAAGTGCCTTATCCGAGTTTAGGTTCTAACTTTGTAAAAGAAAAAATGAACTACTATCCTATGTGGTACAAATGGGCAGCTGAGATTGCGATTGAGCAAGGTGTAGGTCGAAGTGTAAGATCTATGGATGATTACTGCGTGACTTACTTCTTGGACGGTTGCTTACAAGATTTACTAAGAGAACCAATGGCATTTAATGCAACATTTAGAGAAAGAATACAAATTATAGACACAATATGAAACACACCTTTATGATACATGAGTCCTTAGGCATATGTAATAAGATAATTGAATTTACCGGAGAAAAGAACCAACTTATTCTTGTAACTGCCGCAAAGACAATGGGTTACACAAAGAAAGATAATACTTATAAAGCAATACCAACAAGGTTTGGGCACAAAGATAAGTTTTGGATTATGTGGGGACCTATCGGACTTGACGAAAGTGAATTAGGTAAAATTTGCTTAGTGTATGAAAATGGACGTGCTTGGCCTCAACATAAAGCAATTAAAGAATTTATGAAAATCACAGAAACAGTTGACATGCTAACAATGTCAAAACTATACTAATGAACAAGAATATAATCATAGCTTTGCTAATTGTAACTCTTGCACAAGTACTAACATACTTTCAAATGCAAGGACAATTCTTCAATGAATGGTTCAGAAAGAACACTGGAATAGTTATCTTTTTAGGTATTCCCGTTTCTTGGCTATTCATTAAGTATGCGCAGTTTGCATACCAAGGATTTGGTGGAGCAACTTGGCCTGGCCGCCTAATATCATTTGCGGTTGGTGCCATTGTCTTTACAGTTCTTTCATGGCAAGTTATGGGTGAGCAAGTAAACGGCAAAACACTTTTATGTTTAATCCTTGCAATGGGTATCCTTGCAATTCAAATATTTTGGAAATGACATCATTTGATTTTAATAAGAAGTACTCAGAATACTTAGAAGAAGGCCACTATGGATTGGCAATTAACATTGACACTGTAGTAAACTATTTGGACAAAAAGTTCCAGGAACTTATTTTAGTTCCTGGGTTTAAGTACAGCCAAATCAAGTTAAAGTTTAATATGTCAAGATTTTATTGTGAACCTCGAGAAATAGACACATACGAGATTGAAAAAGAAATTGACAGGCTAGTAAAAGAATGGGATAAAATTAATAAATTATGAAATTAACAGTATTTAAAGAAGTAGTTCGTTTACTTCAAGCACAGAATATAAAAGATAATTCTTTTAGCAAGTTAGGACTTGACACTATGAATTTAAACGAAGACTTAGACACCGCGGTAGTTCTATTAATTGGGGCAGCTTATGGTGAAAAAGGAAAAGAAACATTCTTATGGTGGTGTTATGATAAAGACTGGGGAACACGCGAAGATTTAAAAATGACAGATGAAGATGGAACTGAACTGTGTAAAACGATTGAAGATCTTTGGCAATACTTAGAAGATAACATTTCTGATGATTACGATATTCCAGTTAAAATGACAGATGAAGAACGATTAGAGTTCATAGAGACAGTCTTTAGATTTGGTGGATAAAATTTAACATAAATTTAACACTTATTATTTGCTTTGTATCATATTTTTGGTTAATTTTGCTCTATAATTAAAAACAACAATTAATCATTTAAAAGCCTGAAATTATGACAGAGACAAAACACATTTTTGAACAAGTTGGTGATCGCGCAGATCAGAGAGTTATTGCACAGAAAATTTTTCGATTAGAAGAGTTATACAAATCGTTAGGTAAAAAAAGAACTGATATGTCAAATCTTAAATCTGACATTTCTGATATGTTAACAGATTCGTATAATCAATTTGAGAATGATCCATCATTTGCTACTAATAAGTATTTAGGAAATAAGTATCATACGCAATTCATACATGCATTCTATGAGAAATATCCGTATGCAAAAACATCTTCATCTTGGAGAGGTCAATTATCTTCTGCAGGATCTTTGTTGAGCGCAATTTGGAAAATCACTCTTGATGCTAAAAACGGAAATACTGCTAACTATTTTTACAGAGTACATGCTGACATTTACCCTGAATTATATAAAGACTAACATATGAAATTCTTGTACATATTCTTGTTCTTGACAATACCAATGTTTTCACAGAACATCATCATAGGAGATTCTCAAGTTCCATTCATTGATGCGCAAACCACAAAAGCAATACGAGTTCCTGCTTTATGGAAAGGTGGAATTGCTGTGAATGAACTTACACGAATGGTTCAGAACTATCCACTGTCAACTACTGTGCGGAATGTTATCATTAGCATTGGCACAAATGACAGATACACTGGAGATGTTAAGGCGCTGTACCGAATACTAAAGTACAGATTTCCATATGCAAGGTTTTATGTAGTCCCAGGTTCATGGGGTTGGGGTGGAGTTAAAAGAATTACACTTAAAGAAGTTAATCTATATTACAAAAAACACACAGCTGAAGGTGCATTTGTAATTCCTTTACAAATTGGACCAGGTGACCCACATGGCCACAAACCTTCATATGTTTTAATTGGCACTTACTTAGATGAAATTTTAACAAACAATTAACATTTAAAGTTTGCTTGGTATGAATTAATTAGTTAATTTTAACTATCAAAAAAAATTAATCAATATGACAAATTCTATCTTTACATTAACTCCTTCTGCTGGAACTATTGAAATTTATGAAAATAAACAATACAGCTGGTGTAAACAAAGTGGGAAATTTCTTAAAGAAGATGATGATATCTTTGCTTGGATCCCAGGCACTGATGGAACACCTTCATATTTCAGTAAACAAGACATTGAGATAATCTCTCGTGGTTTTGGTTACCCTTCACCAAAAAACTAACATTTAAAAAACACAATTATGCCTAAAATATTTATGGTTGGTGGATGTATCAGGGACGCTATCTTAGGAATAAACTCTAAAGATATCGATTTTACTTTTGTTCTTGATAATCTTGACCAAACGGTTGAAGAAGGATTTATCCAAATGGAACAGTGGATGAAAGACGGTGGATTCGAAATTTTTCTATCAACTCCAGATATGTTTACAATCCGTGGGAAATTCCCAAAAGATCATGTTCATGCTGGACTTGTTGCTGACTTCGTTATGGCACGTAAAGAAATCGGCTACGTTGAAGGAACTCGAAGACCAATCCTTGCATTAGGAAACTTGGAAGATGATTTGGTTCGTCGAGACTTTACTGTAAATGCCTTAGCTCAAGATACTGATGGCAATATAATAGATTTATTTAATGGTGCACAGGATCTTGCAGACGGGATTCTAAGGACTCCGCTTGACCCAATGGTTACATTCATGGACGATCCACTTCGTCTGTTAAGAGCCTTGAGATTTACTATCACCAAAGATTTTCAAATGCACCCTGATATATGGGAGGCTATGAAACAGCCAGCTTTGTTAAGTAAACTTGAACTGACTGTATCTGGTGAAAGAATCAGAGAAGAAATCATGAAGATGATGGCTAAAGATACACCAAGAAGTTTCAGATTACTTGCTGATGTTGATGAGGCTATTCCAGGGTTCTTGGATTTAATCTTCAAAAAAGGATTATGGTTAAAACCAACATTTGAAAAAATCTAATATGTCTAAAGATAAAAAGAAAAGATTAGAAGGATACAATCGTAAGGGCAAGTTCGGATACGAATTACTAAAGTTCTACACAGCTGGATTGCAGTTGTGTGGTTCTGAAGTAAAGAGTGTTAAGCAATATCATTTTGCTTTTGCTGATGCGTATTGTCTTTTCATACAAGATGAACTATACTTGCGAGGGTTTAGCATTACTCCTATTCAGGGCGCTGAACATGTAGCAGTTCATGACCGTAAGTTATTACTGAAAAGGTCAGAACTTGATAAGATCTCTTCTGCGCTTGACAAAGGAATAACTATCATACCTACCAAAATCTTTGAGAATGACCAAGGCCGTCTTAAACTAGAGATTGCGGTTGCTCGTGGTAAAAAGGAATATGATAAGAGAGAAACTATTAAAAAACGTGATGCTGAAAGGCAAATGAAAACTGATATTTAATGAATAAGCTAGTTATTGAGAAAGCATTAGATTTAATGCGTCAATCATTTGACGGTGTTAAAATCGAATTAGTGAGTACAGAGATTGAAAGATCTGAACCTAATGAGGATTTTCCAAAAGGATACTTGTATGTTTGGGTTAACATACACGGAGAGAAAACTGCAGTAGCACTTCAAATCATTGAAGATATTGCAACTAACCCATACGGGAGCTTAATTGCTGAAGAGATAGTATTCCCGGTGCTGAAAGATATTTATTACAAATGGAAAGCTGAACAAGATGAGCCAAAATAAAATACTCCCACTTGGAGACAGAATGAAAACATATTATGAAGATAGAACAAGGATTCATCTTCCAAGAAGAACTTATACACTTATTCGTATTGACGGTAAGGCATTTCACACCTACACAAAAGGATTAGTAAAACCATTTGATGATGGGCTGATTGAAGACATGAATGCAACCACAAGATACCTTTGTACAGAAATTCAAGGAGCGGTTCTTGGTTATGTACAGTCTGACGAGATTTCTATTCTTATTGCAGACTTTAAAGATTTTAGCACTCAAATGTGGTTTGACGGAAATCTTCAAAAGATGGCATCTATTGCTGCTTCTCTTGCAACCGCTAAGTTTAACCAACTTAGGTCAATGAGAGCTATGAATGAAAGCAAAATCTTTTTAGAAGCAGATGACTTTAAAAAGATTAGACTTGCTACATTTGATGCAAGAGCATTCCAAATCCCAGAGAAAGAAGAAGTGATTAACTACTTCATCTGGAGACAGAGAGATGCTATCAAGAACTCTATCCAATCTGTTGCACAAGCAAATTTTTCTCAGAGAGAACTTAATAAAGTGAATACTGATGAAATGAAACATATGCTTGCAAATAAAGGAATTCTTTGGGAAGACTTTACATACAGAGAACAAAGAGGTGGTATTGTTATGAAAGTTGCTATTGAAATAACTGAAGGTGATACTACATCCACAAGAAATAAATGGAGGTCTATTGAGACTCCAGTAATCTCTGAAGACAGAAAATTCCTTGGCAACATAATTCCATCTAATGGAAGATAAAATTTTAACATAAGATTAACACTTAAAGTTTGCTTTGCTTCTTTTAATTGGTTAATTTTAACTATCAATATAAAACTACATTAATATGGACAGACTATCTACATTAAAATTAATTGAGGTAACTTCTCAAACTCAAGCAAACAACGGAACGGTTTCTTATTATGATCCGATTAAGAATTGCTATTACAATCTTTATGAATCTGGGTATGTTCGTAGGACTTACAAATGTATTGGGTATAGAGGAATAAAACGCAATGTTTGCTATCAGATCAATCCAACTAAGGTAACCAAAACTCCTTACGGAATGAGAACTGAAAGAATTATGCTGAACACACATGAAGAAAGAGTTAACCAGGTAATTAAAAATGTAATTGCTTACCGCAAGTCAAAGTAGTTATGAATAAGTAAAATTACATAAGATCTGCCTGGGGATATATACATAAAATACTCAGACAGATCTTATGCCATATACTGGACCTATAATAACTCGCCAGCTTGGACCCAATGCCCAAGGCACAGCGCTTTCATATGCTCAAATGGACAACAACTTGTTGTATCTTGAGCAACTTGCATTGTCTGCTACCGGTGGAACGGGAGGTGGCGGAGCAACAGGACCTACTGGTAGAACTGGATCAACTGGGCCTACAGGTAGAACTGGACCTACAGGTAGAGGACCTACTGGGGTACCTGGGGCAACTGGTCCTCAAGGTACCTCAGGACCTACAGGTCCTCAAGGTCCTCAAGGGTTTACCGGTCCTCAAGGGTTTACCGGTGTAACCGGTCTGGGAGATACTGGTCCGCAAGGTGTTCAAGGCCCACAAGGAGACACTGGTACGCTTGGTCCGCAAGGCTCGCAAGGAGTACAAGGTTATCAAGGTATAACAGGACCCACTGGTGTTCAAGGATTTCAAGGTGTTCAAGGATTTCAAGGACCTAGAGGATTTCAAGGATTTCAAGGATTTCAAGGAGACACGGGTCCACAAGGCTTGCAAGGAGTACAAGGCTTGCAAGGAGTACAAGGTTCGCAAGGGCCTAGAGGTTTTCAAGGATTCCAAGGTATAACAGGACCTCAAGGATTCACTGGTCCTACTGGACCGCAAGGTGTTCAAGGAACACAAGGTCCAACAGGCACGCAAGGATTTCAAGGATTTACTGGTCCTACTGGACCGCAGGGTGTGCAAGGAAGTACTGGGCCTCAAGGTGCGCAAGGTGCTCAAGGGCCAACCGGGTTACAGGGCGATACAGGTCCTCAAGGACCAACAGGTAGCCGTTATGAAGCTACATCAGTATCAACTTTTACTGTGCCATCAGTTGCTCAAACAAGAACTTTTACCGTGCAAACTGGCCTTGCATTTACAACTTCACAAACATTAATAATAACACCAGATGCATCAGCAGGAGACTATTGGCAAGGAACTGTTATAACATATAATCCAGCAACCGGTTCTTTAAATGTGGGGTGTGTAAGTATTAATGGAGTTTCTGGAGTTTCATATTCAGCTTGGACAATTAACATATCTGGACCTTTAGGACCGCAAGGTACGCAAGGTACGCAAGGAAATCAAGGTTCTACTGGGCCACAAGGTTCTACTGGACCGTTAAATACAATAGGAAATACTGCGTATTCATTCACAGGATCTCAAACATTAGGTTTAACTGCAGGTAACACTGGATTATTATTAGTGCCAGGATTATCCGCATCATTTAATGTGCCTTTTGATAGTATTGCATTAATACAAACAGATGGTGGTTTTAACGTAAACAGTACTGTGGTTGGATCTATGTCCACCGCGGATATTGCATTAGTGATAAACGGTGCTACTGGGTTTGGTCAAGGATATCGAAGATTAACTTCAGCAAACGTTTCAGGTACTGCGTCAAACAGTATTGGGACTCCGTGGTCAATATCTGTATCTAGGGCACTATCAGCAGGAACACATACTGTGTGGGTTGGTGCAGCATATGTAGTTGGAGCAATATCAAATGTTTCCGGTAACAGTAGTAGTGCAAGATGCGGATATCTTAGTATTACATTAATAAACAAATAACATTTAAATGAGTGCAACTTGGAATGACTTAAAAGTAGAGATTTTAATTGGACAAAAACTTGCAGGATACTTTGACATAAAAGAATCAGCATGTAATGTAGAAAGTTTAAATTTCTTTTATAATGATATGGCAGATAATATATTGCCAGCTCAAATAACACCAGATGGTACATCAAGATATTCTAATGACTGGACTGTAATGGTGGTTACTAAAGATAGCAATGACCCTTTTACGATTGACCGTGAAAGCTTTGAAACTGAATTAAGTGTTCAGAATGAAACTTTTGGTGATTACATATTATCAATCTTACCAAACATATAACAATAAGTTGTTAATAACTTTGGACCCACAAATTTTTATTTGTGGGTTTTTTGTATTATTTTTAACTATCAATTTAAAACTACTACTTATGGAAAGTATAAAAATTTTAGCCAAGTTTTTACTTGTTAATCTACTTCTTTATGGAATTGGATCGTTTATTGCATTTGATTGGAATCCATTAAATTGGTGGTTGTTTTCAGCATGGGGTGGAAGAGCTCTTTTCTTATTTATTGAAATGTATGTATTAGCAACTATAGCGAAAGATTAATTAATAATGGAATTTGCTGTTAAAGTAATTAATGTACTGTAGATGTACATAATTACATTGTAGCAGTCATAATATAAACACAAATGAAAGTAATATTTTTAGATAATGACGGAGTAATCTGCTTGTCAAATAATTGGGGTGGGCGTACAAAGAAATTTAAAAAGTACCGCAAACTACACCCGGAAGCAACATCTTGGTCACAAGTTGATGTGTTTCATAGGTTTGATGATTTTGATAAGAAAGCAGTTAAAGTACTTAATGACATCTTAATCCGTACTGGTGCAGAAATCGTTGTAAGTTCGGATTGGAAGAAACATGCTACGCTTGAAGAACTTGGCGACTATTACAATTCACAAGGAATAATTAAACGTCCTATTGCATTTACTCCTTCATACATAGGTTGTGATAAGCCTGAAGATTTTTCTTGGAGTTTTTCAATGAGATATGAACAAGAACGTGCTTTAGAAATTGCACAATACTTGAAAGACCATCCGGAGATTACTCATTGGGTTGCTGTTGATGATCTAGACATGCGTTATGATATTACTTGGACTGATGGAACTGAAGACATACAGCCTTGGGGTTTAAAGAACTTTGTTTATACTGCTATCATGAATGAAGGTATAAAGCAAGCAGGAAAGAAGGAAAAGATAATTAATTTCTTAATGAACTAATATGTTTAAATTCTTTAAAACAAAGGTAACTGAAGAAATCTATCGAGATTATGTTAACACAGGAATTGTTCCAAAAAATATAATCACTCTATTGGCAAAAAAGACAATAGCTGGAACTGAACTAACTTCTCAAGAATTTGCTATCTTTTGTGGATTAACTTCGGAAATAAATACGGAGATTAAAAAACTTGTAAGTAAATGATAAATTGGTTAGAAACACCCATAGGACATGAAATGGGTCTTATTTTAATAGAAGAAAATGACACAAGACATTCACTGGTTATTGTACTTAAAGAATATGAGTGGGCGCCTAATCGTGAGCCTTACATTGCCAATTTAGAAATTGTTGCCGCTGATAGTAAAACTTTACATGTGGGTAACATTATTAAATTGCCGCTGCTTACTCATGAAAAAGAAGGCTTCTTGGTGTTTGCTCCGTATTCCGGACATCCTAATCATCAAATCAAGATGAATGCAAAACTTAAATTTCACCATTTAGTTGAACCATAAAGTTTAACATAAATTTAACACTTAAAATTTGCTTGGTATGTAAATTTTGGTTAATTTTAACTATCAATTTAAAACAATTATCCTTATGTTAGAATGTACTCGTTTCAAATCAATTAAAAGCACCAAGCCGGTTGCTACAACTTCTATCTCTTCAATCCTTGAAGAAATCAAATCAGAAAAATATCGCGAAGCAATCTTAGAAATTCGTAAAGATGAAAATCCATCTAAATCTCCTCTTAAAGATAAATTACCTTGCTTTACTCCAACTGGTGTTTTTAATCACAGGTCAATCGCAGGTATGGAAAACTATAACGGATTAATCTGTTTAGACATTGACCATGTTGAGGACGCCGAGGCTCTTAAAGCTCGTGCTTCTAAACTTGCATATGTTCATGCTGCTTTTGTTACTCCATCTGGGAACGGGTTAAAGGTAATGGTTAAAACAAATGCCACTCCGGAAACATACAAGGCTAAAGAACTTGAGGTATCTGAAGCGTTTGGACTTGATACTGGCGGTATCCGTGATAATCGTTGTAAGGATATTGCAAGAATCCAATTTGTATCTTATGACCCAACTCTTTATTTTAACCCAACATCAAAATTATTCTAATATGACAGACATTGAAAAGGTAGACAGCTACAAAATTAAAGTTAAGGAAGCTTTAGAAAAAAATCCTCAAATGGTTATTGGAGAGCTTCATGAATTAGATGCCGCTCACGTAAGAGACATTGCATTTTCAATTTGCATGGCCCGTGAAGGTATCTTTACCGCGGGCGGGTTTGTGAGTGCTATTCTTGCAAATGATTTAGAGGCTACTATCGGTAGAGCTGACACTACTTGCATGCGTGCATTAAAGTTTTTTACTTACGTAAACAGATACGTTTAAGTTTCACCTTAATTCTTGCGGGATAAATAATAGAAATCTATCCCACAATGAAAACCTATCAGGAATTTTTAAATGAAAGCAAAGCAATGGTCATTGAAGATCTAGCTGCAATATGCAAAAAGATTATCAGTGAAGTTGTTGGTAAAGTTGGCATACCTCTTGGGTTAGCCCAGCAAGCTATCACGGTAATGGATAAACCGTTTCCACACATTCATTGTCAAAGAGAAATGATTAAAGATGGTCTTGATGAAAACAATGAATTCCTTGCTGATGAATGTTGCCAAACTATGGCAGCTATTGCTAAAGAGAATGAATTAGATATCATTGAGGTTAAAGACGGTGATGAGCACGGTAGACCCGGTGATGTATTAGCAAAAGCTGAAATAGTTCAGCAATAAAAAATAAGTAAAGAAAATGGCATCATTTCCAAGTACTAAAATTTGGCCTATTAATGGCACAGGAAGTTACTATCCAAGTAGTAATCAAAACGTATTAATCCAAGGAACTGTTGGAACCACTGGTATAGATGGACTTACAACGGCAAACGTTGCGGCAATTAATGCGATTGGTGCAACTAATGTAAAAATTGTTGAACTTGATAAATGGGTAGCAAGCGCGTCTGGAACGAGTTTAACATTTGTAGGAACTTACACAGGAGTAACGGGTGTTCGTCAAGTAAACTATTATAATGGGAAACGTCCGGCGTTTCAATTAGACGGCCCTATTAGTGCATTTCTTGCATCAGGAACTGCACCTGCTGCATTAACTGTTATTGATAGTGCAGGAAACACAGCTACATTTCCAGCAGGATCCCTTAAACAAGGCACTATTTACAATATTCAAATTGGAACAGTAATTTCCGCTACACCTGGAGATTTCATTGGATTAGGTGAACACTAAGAACTATTAGAAATAGTTTGAATATAACAATAAATTAAACGGGCCATTCTGGAATTGATTGGCGGAACGTTATTCTTTGACATGCAGGCAGAGTTACATGGAAACTCTATAATAACCTATGGAACTTTTAAATGGCGATAAGTCAACAATGACCTTCGAAGATGCTATGGCATTCGTTGGTGCTTCTGAGTACGCGGTAGCTGCTTAATGAAGGCGGGTCTCAATTACCTAGGAACAGAAATTTGAACAACCATTCAGGTGGCTCCCTTAATAGTCAAGGCTGGCCTTGAACATCTGACAAAAGTCTATACAGGGGGTGAAAGAATACAGTCCTTGCTAACAGGACACCGCAAGTTAGCAAAGCGTTTGTTGGTATCGTAAAACCTGTCTATTTTTGAAGTACTGAATAAACTTCATAAGCCTGTGAACGAATGCATTGAGTAATCCGAGCAAGACGAGGGAGTCGGAGCCCTCATGGTCCAAAGTTGCCAAAAGATCTGCCAAAAGCGGATCTTTTGTTGTATGTACAGTTTTCATCATATTTAGGCTGTGATATATACTTAAATACTAACATATGAAAAACACTAAAGCGCAAAAACTTAGAGACCTTCTAAGTAGCAATCAATTAGAATTTATCATGGAGGCCCATAGCGGTCTATCAGCAAAGATAGTTGAAGAGGCTGGGTTCAAAGGTATTTGGGCAAGCGGTCTATCAATGTCAGCTGTACATGGTGTAAGAGATAATAATGAACTTTCCTGGACTGACGTAGTGAATGCACTAAAGTTCATGAGTAATGCAACCACAATTCCAATCCTTCTTGATGCAGATACAGGTTATGGAAGTTTTAATAACTTTGTGCAATTACTACAAGAACTTGTGAAGCATGATATTGGTGGGGTTGTTATTGAGGATAAAATCTTTCCTAAAACCAATTCTTTTATTAACGGTGAAAAACAAGAACTTGCTAATATTGTTGAGTTCTCTAGAAAAATCACAGCAGGTAGAGATTACTTAGAAGCAAACGGTCATGAAGAATTTGTAATCTGTGCAAGATTAGAATCTTTTATTACAGGATTAGGTGCTGGCGATGCAATGCGCAGAGCTCGTTCTTATGCAGAAGCAGGCGCTGATGCTATTCTTTGTCATAGTAAACTCGCAGATTCATCAGAGATTGATATGTTTGTAGAAGCATGGAAACTTAGTCCGTATGCACATGTTCCTGTAATTATTGTACCTACAAAATACTATAAAGTTCCAACTCAACATTTTTCTGACATTGGAGTTTCTCTAATTATTTGGGCAAATCACAACTTAAGATCTAGTATTAAGTCAATGCAAGAAACTACACAACAGATTTTTGCTGACTCATCATTAATTAATGTAGAACAAAATGTAGCAAAACTTGAAGAAGTTTTTCGTTTACAAAATGCCGAAGCATTAGAAATTGCTGAGAAGAAGTATCTACCTTAAAACATTCATATGAATACAAAACAATTTGGAGATTGGTTACAAGAGTTAGAATTTGATGTCTTTACCGGCGTTCCTTGTTCTTATTTAAAAAACTTGATTAACTATGCCTATTCTGACTGCACATACATTAATGCGCCTAATGAAGGTGATGCTGTAGCAGTTGCCGCGGGTGCTTATCTTGCAGGCAAAAGACCCGTGGTTCTTCTTCAGAACTCAGGATTAGGAAATCTTATATCTCCACTTACTTCATTAAACCATATCTTTAAGATACCTTTCCTTGGATTTGTTTCTTTAAGAGGAGGACCTGATGATGAACCTCAACATGAGCTAATGGGTAAAATTACTCGAGAAATGCTTCAAGTAACTCGTACGCCGATTGCTACATTAAGTAAAGATATTGAGGAAGCAAAAATGCAAATCATGGCCGCTCGAGATTTTATTGATGCAAATAAAATTCCATTCTTTTTTATCGTTGAAAAGGACACATTTGATTCTTATAAGCTATCTGTGGATTCTAATCCAAAGTATTCCAAAGGTACACAAAAAACTTACGGTAAAGGTGATGAAGAATTATCATCAAGATCTGAAGCATTAGAAGAAATTGTTAGATCACGCGGCAAAGCTGGAATTATTGCAACTACCGGAATGACAGGCCGAGAACTTTACGAAGTTGAAGATCACGAACAACATCTATATATTGTGGGATCTATGGGTTGCACATCAGCAATAGGATTAGGAACTGCTATGTTTACTGAAACTCCTGTAATTGTTGTTGACGGTGATGGTGCTGCGCTAATGCGCCTTGGCGCAATGCCAATGATAGCACATGAAAAGCCAGATAACTTTTTACATATACTTTTAGATAATAACGAACATAATTCAACTGGCGGACAGTCAACAATTTCTGCAATCATGGACTGGCCAGGGTTTGCAGAATCTATCGGTTATCAAACAATTACAGTTAGAACATTGAAGCAACTTAATCATGCTATTGAAGAATGGCAAATGAATCCTAAGTTGACATTCATTTACATGAAGATTAATAACACTGTTAAAGATAATCTTGGTAGACCCAAAGTTAAACCGTTTCAAGTTTCTGAAAGATTTAAAAACTACATAACGAAATAATATGGATAATTGGAAAGATATTTGGAACCGTAGAAAACCTAAAGATTTAAATGATCTACAAGATCTTATAAATGCAAATGGGTTTGATACATCGCATCTTCTTGCAAAAAATTTAACTGACTACATTAATTCAGTAAAAACAAAAATGGGTATGTCATTTGGTGAATCTGTTTTTGAAGTTGGCTGTGGATGTGGTTCAATTCTTTATCTTTTACATCAAGCTAAATTATATGTAGGTGGGTTAGATTATTCAGAGTCTCTTATAGAAATTGCAAAAAAATTAGATTTGTCAGAAGATATTTCAGTAGGTCTTGCAAATGAAATTCAGATTGAACCAAAATATGACTATGTTATCTCAAACAGCATAACTCAGTATTTTCCCGATCTAAATTATGTTGAAACTGTGGCATGTCATATGATGGAAAAATCTTTAAAAGGTTCTATTGCAATTTTAGACATAAATGATTTAGCTAAGGAAGACCTCTATTTAGATATTCGTCGTAAGGCAGAACCTGATTATGATGAAAAGTATAAAAATTTTCAACATCTATTTGTGGATAAACAATTTTGGGTTAATTTAGCTTCTAAATTTAATTGGAAAGTTATTATAGAAGACCAAAATATTCCAGAGTACAAAAATTCACAATTTAGATATAACGTATTTATAACAAAATAATGAACACAGCAATAATCTTAGCAGCCGGTTTAGGAAGTCGTTTTGGGGATATTACTAAATATGTCCCTAAAGGAATGATTAAAGTAGGTAAGCAACCTATGATACAAACATCAATCGAAACTATTCTTGAAGTAGGGTATGACGAAATCATAATTGTAACAGGACACTGTTCTAGTGTTTATGAAGAGTTTTGTAAGAAGTGGAAAAATGTAAAGATTGTTAAGAATCCTTTCTATTCAACTACTGGAAGTTTATTCTCTCTTTACATGGGTTTAAATGAAGCAAGAAATTCGCCTCCAGTAAATATCACAATCTTTGAGTCAGATATCATATATGATAAGAACATATTGATAGATATGAAGTCTGAAAACTGTATGGTAATTTCCACACCAAGAACTGCTGGTTTAGGTGATGAATGTTGGACTCAAATTGAAGATGGAATAATTACTAAGATTACAAAAGATAAGAATGATTGTCTTAATCCTGAATATGAAATGGTAGGAATAACTAACATTACTTTAAGTTCAGTAAGTACATTAGCTAACCTAGAAAAAATGATTAAACTTTCTATTGACATGCTATATGAAAACAATCAACAAGATTATGAAACATTAATCACAGAGATGAATATCTTTAAGCCATATGTAACTAATAAGTTATGGGCAGAGATGGACAACATCAAGCATTTAGAAGATGCAATAACTAAAGTACTACCAAACATATGAGAAGACAAGTTTTACTAAACCCAGGGCCAGCATGTACATCGGCAAAAGTTAAAGAAGCAGTTATAGAATTTGGTGATGTTTGCCCTCGTGAAGAAGAGACTGGTATTTTGATGCGAGCAATATCTGATAAAGTTAAAGGTCATTTAACTTCTGTGCCTAAAGATTATGAAGCAGTTCTTTTTACGTCATCAGGAACTGGTGCATTAGAAGCTATTCTTAGTTCATTACCTGTTAAAGAACAAAAAGTTTTAAACATTGTGAATGGTGAGTATGGCAAAAGAATTCACGAGATTCTTGATACTTACAAAATACCTGTAGTTGATATTGATTTTGAAAATGGAGAAATTGATCTTGCAGTAGTTAAAGAATACATTAACTCAGGATTTTATTCACATGTTACAGTAGTTCACTGTGAAACTACAACAGGAATACTTAATGATGTTAAGACTATTGCAAAAATGGCAAAAGAAAAGAATCTTACAGTTGTTGTTGATGCAATGAGCTCTGCTTTTGCATATCCTATTGATATGGCAAATGACGGTATAGATTTCTTAGCATGTAGCTCAAATAAACTAGCACAAGGATTACCTGGAATTGGGATTGTAGTAGCAAGAAAAGATTTAATTCAAAACTGTAATGCAAGAAGTTATTACTTTTCACTAAAAGACCAAGTTAATTATTTTAGTAAAACTAATCAAATGAGATTTACACCGGCAGTTCAGATGCTTGCATCACTTGACACTGCACTTGACGAATTAGGAGAAGAAGGTATTGAAAATCGATTAAAAAGATATTCACAGCTTAATCAGCTTATTCGTATTAAAATGAAATCTTTAGGGTTTAAGCCAGTAGTTAAATTAAAATCAAACTCTGCAGTTATTACAGCTTATTATGAACCAACAGGATTTGACTTCAATAAATTTCACAATTACTTAAAAGAACGTGGGTTTATTGTGTATCCTGGAAAAATGGCAGATGGCAAAAGTTTTAGAATTGCTAACATTGGTAATTTAAAAATTGTGGAAATAAACGATTTCCTTTTACATGTTAGTGAGTATATGAAAAACGCAAACTAAGATTAAGTGATATATAATCAAAATAATAACATCTATAAGATTTAACATTTTAAAGATACTTTGTGGACATTTGGATATTTGTCCCCAATGATAATTTCTTTAATTTAAGAAGGTATATATAGATTAGGAAATAATAAAAGTACTTTACCGACAATGAATAACAATAATGTATTAATGATCCTTGAGCGTTCAGGGTCTAATCTTGAGGTTAACAAGTCGAATAGTGAATATGTTCTTGAAGGAATATTTGCGCAATTCGGTGTTGAAAATAATAACCACCGTATCTATGAAGAGAAAGAATATCTTCCTCACTTAGATTACTTAAAGAAAAAGATTTCTGAAAACCGTTTACTTGGTGAACTTGACCACCCAGATAAGTTTGATATTTCATTACAGAAAGTAAGTCACCTTATTGAAGATGTAAAGTATGACCCAAAGAAAAGACAAATCGTTGGCCGTATTAAATTGCTTGATACACCGAGCGGACAAATTGCTAAGAACCTTGTAGATACTGGAGTTCCTATTTCAATTTCTTCTCGTGCTGCTGGTGTAGTTGGAGAAAACAAGAAAGTTCAAATTAAAAGAATTTTTACATATGATCTTGTAGCTGATCCAGGTTTTGAAAATGCTCAAATGAAAAAGATCAATGAATCTTTCGGTTTGAGCAATGAAGATGAAACTGTAGCTATTTATGATATGGGTAATGATTTTGCTTCTTTCTCGGATTTCGTAAACAATGAAGAGATATATACTGAAACACCAGAAAAAACTGAACAAAAAATGGAGAATAAAGACGTAGTTTCTGTAGAAGAAATGAATAAGTATTCACTAGTTCTTAAAAACGAAATTGAAAAAATTAATTCTCGTTTAGATAAGTTAGCTGAATCTACCGACAAAGACGAGAAAATTAGCTCTCTTACTGAAGAACTTAATAATCTTCGTAAATACACTAACTATCTTGCGGAATCTCAAAATCAAGCAATCGCTCACGCAAATTACATTGCAGAGAATTTAAGCAACAGTATTGAGTATACTCAACATGTTGCTGAGAAAGCTGATCAGGGAATCCAATATCTTGAGCATGTTGCTGAAAAAGCTGACCGTGGTATTCAATATTCAGAAATGATTGCTGAAAACCAAACTAACACTAACAAATATGTAACTGAACATATTGCTCAAAAACTTGATGAGGCTATCCGTTACGGAGAATATCTTGCAGGTAAAATTAATGAAACTGTTGCTTATGCTCAATATGTTGCTGAACATACTGACAACAGTATCAGATACAGTGAATATCTTTCAGAAAATGCTACATCTAAGGAAGACTTCAAAAATCTAACAGAATACGCTGAGTATATGTTTGAAAACTTTGGAGTTAAACCAGACGGTAAATCTCAAGATATTACTGAAGACAAACAAAACCATAAAGGTATCATCGCCAACGCAATCGTTGAAGGTGAATCAATCAAGTCTCGTTACTCGCTACTTGATGAAAAAATAGAAGCTGTATTAGAATCTGTTCAAAAACAAAAAACAGATGATAACTCTCATATATCTGCTTATCCATTCCTAACATTTTTGGGCGAAAGCAAACGCGACGAATTCATCGCCCTAAATGAGACCGAAAAGAAAAGGGTCGCTAAAGCTCTCGATGCTAAACCATCGTTTAATGAAGAAACTATTGTTAAAGTATGGGAATCTGCATTAGAAAACATTGAAGTAAACGAAGCGTGGTTATCTAACATGCCTGTTGAATATCTTCCTCTTTGGGAAGCTGCTTCACCAGAAGTTAAAGATCGTATCGCTCGCTCTTCAAGAGTTCTAAGATTAGATACTCCGTACCAAATCAAGAACTTCTGGCAAACTCGTGGTTTAGGTAAACCAGAGGATTTCGTTGCTGAAAGTTTAAATGAGTCAAAAATAGTTGTAACTGAAGTTGCTAAGCAACCAGTGTTAGGCTACAATGATGATTACGTAAACGCAATGAAAGACAAACTTGGTAAATCGTTTAGTCGCTAAAAAACCAAGCAAAAAATAAAACAAAATTCAAATGAACTTGATTAACGAATCTCAAGTGTTTGAAACTTGGGCTCCAATTCTTGAAGAAAAAACTGGAATCACAGAATCAAACAAATTAAAGTGGATGTCGACTTATGCTCACTACCACTCATTAAATGAAGGATTTTCTTATCCTCAAGCATCTTTACTTAATACTCCTGGTATGGGTAACGTTGCGCCAGCGTCTACTGTTGCAGGTGGTGCTGCTAACTTCTATGGCTCAGGTGCACAAGGATCTGGTGATAAATTCCCATCTCTTTTACCTTTAGCTATTCAAGTTGCTGCAAGAACTGTAGGATTTGACATTGTATCAGTTGTACCTATGAACGGACCATCTGGAGTATTAACTTACTTAGATTACGTTTATGCAGGTGGTAGAAATGCTCAAGCTCCTGGTATTCCAAATAGCGCATCTCAAAAATTTACTGACAAGGCTCTTGTTTTTAAATTGAAACTTTCAAGATTTGACACAGCATCTTTAAATATCTTAACTAACACACAAGTTGGTAACGCTGTAGTATTCTCTCAAGATGCTGTAGGTGCTGTAGATAACGCTCTTGTATGTTCTTACGTAGGTCGTTCTCGTATTGACGGTTATCCTATCTTCCGTGTATTAGGTGAAGTTGTAGGTTCAGGTGTAGATATGACTGCTGCAACAACTGCTACATCTAACGTAGTTGGTGGTCAAGTACAAACTCTTGCTTTCTCTGTTATCTTTGATGGTAGCTCAGTTGTAAACATGTTTACTTGTGCTTCTTACGATCAAACTACTGGTGCAATTGGTATCTGTGCTGATACTAATGGATGTGACTGGACTCCGGTTGATGAATACGTTGAATTAGTAAAAGCTCTTGAAGACCATATCTTTGGTTTCTCTGGTGCTGGACCTGATGATGAAGATGCATTTTCTGGAGACGGAACTAACGGTCTTACTTCTTATGAACCAATGAGAAGAGGAGTTGGTGAAACTACTCAGTACAGAACAATGGGTCTTACTGCATTTACTAAATTCGTTGAAGCTGAAACTTTCCAAGTTGCTGCTACTGTAACTACTGAACAAATCCAAGACTTAAACCGTCAATATGGAATTGATGTAGTTTCAATGATGGAAAACGCATTAGTAAATGAAATTTCTCAATCAATCAACAAACACATCTTATCTAGAGCGTTTGCATTAGGATGGGAAAACCACTACACATTCAAATCTACTGAAAATGTTAACTTAAACATCTCATTAGTTGATCAACAAGCTGGTACTATTACTGCTCGTTTCCAAGGAAAAACTCCTACTACTCTTGGTAATTTACCTTCAATCGTTTGTCCTGGATTTACTAACTACGGTCCATCAACAACTTTTGAAAACCAAGGTACAATCCAAAGACGTATCCAATCTAAAGTATTAGCTGCTGCTAACGTAGTTGCTCAAAGAGGTCGTAGAGGTCCAGGTAACTTTGTGGTTACTAACCTTCAAATTGCTACTGCTTTACAGGATTCAGCTCAATTCACATTCTACCCATTAGCTAACACAATCAACCAAAATAATGGTGCACTTTATCCATTAGGAACTATCGCAGGTTTAACTATCTATGTAGATCCTAACATGAGATATGATGATACTCGTGTACTTGTAGGTCGTAAAGGTGCTGATGAAGAGCCAGGTCTTAAATTCATGCCTTATTTAATGGCTGAATCTATCCAAACTATTGCTGAAGGTACAATGGCACCAAAACTTGCTGTTAAATCTCGTTATGCTTTAGTTGAGGCTGGTTTCCACCCTGAAACTCAATACTTAACTTTCTTAGTTAACTTGAAAACTTTAGCAACAGGTTCTGCAAACTGGGATACTATCTCTGCTTCTGCAACTATTGCATAATTTTAGAATAAAGTAAATATCTAAAAGAGAGACTTCGGTCTCTCTTTTTTTGTCCTTATTTTCTACCATAACTTGTAGCAAAGTAGAAAGATATATAAATGGAATAAAAACATAATCAAGACAATATGACTACATTTAAGAAATTTGTTCATGCTAAGGAAAACATCAATGAAAAAGGTGGATTCTCAAAGACTATGAATAAGAACTATATTATACGTCAGGAACTTGTTGCTGTTAACGAATACTTTACTGCAAGCGCTGCTACAAAAGGTGGAGAGATTGATACCGCTCTTGCTGCAACTGGTGCAGCGGGTGCTTTAATAGCAAAGGCACTTTATAACGGATTAGTTTATGCAAAACTTAAAGCTGAACTTCCAAAATACTTAGAAGAATATAAACAATATGCTGCTCCAAGTTCGGAAGCTGTCTATAAAGCAAAGCAAGATAGATTAATTCAAAAACTTAAACAGCAAAAAGCTGTCTTAACCGGAGGCGGAGGAACACGAGCAAATAATCAAGATTCAAAAACTGAAGATTCTGCTAAAGATAAAATCCACAAAATGTATAAAGCAAAAATAGATGCTGCAAGTGGTGATGCAAAAGCAAATCTTAGAGCGCAACGTGATGCTGCAGTAGAAAAGATTGATTTACAAATTCAAAAGTTGTCCAAACAAATTGAAGAAGCTGAAAATAAAGCCGATGTTGATTGGGATAGAGCACAAGAAAAGTGGAGACAGACTGATGAAGCATTTACTAAAAAGCAAGATGCATTTTCAACTGCGGGAGGAATGTTAGGGTCTGCTTGGAAAAACAAATGGACTAAAGAATTTACTATTGCTAAGAATAATGCTAAAGTTGATGTTCTTGAACTTGCAAAGAAAATTGCAACCGATAAAAAGAATGATGATGAAGTAGCAGCAATTTCTAAAAGTATAGAACGTGCTAAAGCAGCAGAACAAGCAGCAGAAGATGCTTTAAAAGGTATTGAAGATGATGCTGATAAAGCAGAGCGTATACAAGCAGACGCTGGGCAATTTGGAGTTGATGCTTTTGTAGCTGCAATGAAAGACTATCAAGATACAATTAATCAAGCATATGAAAAATGGGACAAGCGTTTTGAAGGTGTAGAAACTCCAGGATCTGAACCTGAAGATAATGCTATTGATAAAGATAAAATACAAGCTAAGATTGATAAGCTAAATGATAAGTTAACCAAAATTAGAACTCTTTTAGATAAGAAGAAAGATTCTGATGATGAGGCAGATAAAAAATTAGTTGTTCGTGCACAGGCTGCAATAGATAAATTAGAAGCTGATATACAAGCTGAAAAAGAAAAACTTCCAGAGTCTGAAGCTGATTTGTATTCTATGCAAATTCGTCTTAATGAAACTAATATTATGTTAAATGACTTAGCAATTAGTTTAGGATTATTTGAGGCTGAAGAAAGTGGTGCTCCTGGTGAAGGTGAACATGCAACATTTTCTCAATTAAGAACTATTATGAATAAAGTAATTTCTAAAGCTCCTGATGATCAAAAGAAAAATATTGCATCAGAATGCCAAGAAGATATTGCAAATATTAAAACTGCTCTTATTACAGCAAATGGCGCAAGAAATAAAATGGCACAGAAATTCAGTGATAATGCTGAAAAAGAAGGTGATAATAAACTAAACTTACCAAAGGAACTTGAATCTTTTAAATCATATAAAGAAGTTGAACCAGATGCTGGTATAGAAATGCTTGATAAGTATGCAGAAGAATTAAAAAATGATTATGAAGCTGAAGTAAAAGAACTTCCTAAAAAGAAAAAAGAAGATGAAACTGGAGGAGGTACTGAAGGTGGATCTAATGGAGAAGAAGTAAATACTACAACACCTTCACCTACTACAACAGATGATAAAGAGGGTTCCAAAGAACCTGATGAATCTGAACCTGCTGAAGGTGATAGCGAGGAAATTAAAAAACAAAAAGAAAAGATTAAAGCTATGAAATCTGAAATTGCTGAGCTTAAGCAAGGCGCCGAAGATACTGATAGCAAAGAGAAAAAAGATATACTTCTTAAGTCTATTCCAAATAAAGAAAAATTCTTGGACAAAGAATTAGAAAAACTTAAAGAGCTTCAAAATAAATCTACTGTAGAAGTTAAAGATTCTATTGATCCTGATAAGATTGTTGATGATGAAGAAGAATCTGAAGATCTAATAGATACAAAAGAAAAATCGCCAGTTCAATCTGTCAAGGCTTTACCAAGATTTATGAAGTTTGAAGATTACCTTGCAACCAAGAAGAAAAAATAATACTTACTATGAACTTTAAAATGTTTGAAGAATCTAACATACCACAGACAGTTTATGTTAGAGAGCCTCAAGGAATGCTAAGAAAATCAGCATCCGTAAAGATCTGGGATAAAATTGGTGTAGGCAAAGCTGGTGACGGTTTTGGTGTCTATGCTATTGATGATATTAAAGATAACGAAACAATAGAGGAATGCCCGGTTATAGAAATGACCCGAGATGAATTTAATAGTAAGGTATTAATGGATTATATGTTTAAGATCTCACAGGACCGCTATGTACTTGCTTTAGGGAGTGGTTGTATCTATAATCATCGTAATGAACCTAATGCACGTTGGGAATATGTTGCGGAGCAAAGAATCTTAAAAATAGTTTCTACTCGCCCTATTGAAATGGGTGAAGAAATTTACATATCATACGGACGAGAATATTTTAAAACTCGTGAACAAAACATGAAAGCATAATGAAAACATTTTTAGAAACAATTAACGAAAGTAACAAGTTTTCATCGAGCGGATTTACTTTTACCATTACAGGAAACCAAGACTCAAAAGGATCATACATCAGTTTTTTACCTGATAGTAAAACTGTAGATTCTTTTAGTAAAGATGAAATGGCAAGTTTTATTGACAAGTACTTTAATAACATGGAGTTTTTTAGAGACTGTATGTCTTGGGACAAATCACACCCGGCAGCTGGAATAGTTTTTCGTATTAATGCCAGCTATTTAGCAGACTCACTATTAAAAGAATTTAAAAGATAATGAGATACTTACTTTTATTGTCGCTATTACTATTGAGTTCATGCGGCGCATATGTAAATTCTAGGTATGTAACTGTTACTCCACTAAGTCCAGCATGCCAACCTGTTTATTACCCAGTTTACCAACCTGTGTATCAACCAGTGTATTACCCAGTATACAGACCAATTTATCACCCACGACCTGTGTATTATTCACACGGTCCTCGAGGTGGTAGAAGAAGATAAAACTATAAAGAATATGAAATCATTTAATGAAATAACAGAAAAGGAAACAGAAATTGCTGAAGCAGTTGGTTTCCCAACTTTTTCTCAAGTAGTTCACGGAGAGATTGAAGAAGGATTTACAGGCAAAGATAAAGTGTCTGAAGCATTTGAAAAACTTCATGCTCTACAATTAGAATTGCAAAAGTTACAAACACAAATGCTTGAAGCTCGTACTAAGTATATGTCTTTTGCTAAAGAAGCTCCACAAAGAAAAACTATTGAAGCTGAACTTATTGCATTAAGTAAGAAAAAGAAAGATCTTGATAAAAAGATTCATGATGCTGAAGTTGCTTCACAAAGAGCACTTGCATCTGATGATATGGAGATTGCTGATATTGACTTATTATAAAGAATACGGATTAGGACCGTTACTTGTTTTGGCAAGGTGTTAGCCACAAGGACTCGCTATCTCTTGTGGCTTTTTTGTGTAAATTTTGATGAATATATAAACTATAAGAATAACCAAATAAATTTTAAACATGGAAACTTACAATTCTATCATTTCTTTAATTGAGGCTGCAAAACCTGATGTAGAGAAATTCTTTGCTGGTGGGAACAAATCAGCAGGAACTCGTGTTCGTAAACACATGCAAGATCTTAAAGCTCTTGCTCAACAATTAAGAACAGAGGTTCAAGAAAACAAAAAAGGTGGCGCTGAAGCATAATCTTTAGCATCATTTACTGTATCTAAAGCAAGGTTTAAAACACCTTGCTTTTTTATGATATATAATTCATAAATACATATAAATGAAAGTGGAACTCTATATAGAAAAAGATCGTTTTGATACTTTCTTCCGTTGGATTAATCGAATTAGTCTTGGAATTTATTCAACTCCGCCTGTTAGGTTTTCCCACCGTATGGAGGACATTACGGACCCTCTAAAGGTATCTCTAGATTCTCGTGAATATACTTTAATAAAAGATATTCAACATGATATAGAGGAAATACAAAAAACACACGGTCCGTTTGAAATTGATTTTTCACCGGAAAATACAGCTACACATTTGTTAGCAATACATGATGTTCTGAGAGAAGCTGAAAGAAAAGATTTAGTAACTGAAGTGGTGTATTCCGCTTTACAAATAGCATTACAAATGCCTGACATAACTCCGACTGAAGCAATGGTTATTGCGGAACACGAGTGGCTGGGTATTCGTGGAGCAGACGATGATCTGTAACCACTTAAATTATTCATTAAAGAACTATTATTCAAATCTGTATAAAAATACTATCTGTTAGTTTGGGAAGTAGAATAGCAAATAACAAAGTAGAGTTGGTCTATCTATGGATAAGATCAGAGATTCTTTGGAGGTTCCTACCACGATTAACCACGCCTAAACGCTGGAAAGAACGCGAGCGCATCTTTCAATGTTCTTTTGTTAAAAGCAAAAGATATCAAAAAGAACTTTTCCCTAACGGAATGAAAAACATTAAAACATCAATTGTTTTATTCCTTATGGTGATTGTTACTTCAGCTTTAATGGCAGTGGGTAATAATCACATAGTGGTGGTAAAACACAAGTATTACAAATCAACATTTGATACTAAACTAAATTACCCAGTAAAAGTTGAATATTGGCTTACTCGTAACATGCATGTATGCGGTAAACATATTCCTCGTCCTGGTGATTTTAAAGAAGATCCACAGATTGGTAAAGCCAATGATCTTGATGGTTCATATGTTAAAAGCGGTTATGATCGCGGACATAACTTTCCAGCATATGATGGTTCTTGTGACCAGACTGGAATGTATGAATCATTCTATTATACAAATATGACACCACAAGCACCTGGATTAAACAGAGGTGGATGGAAATCTCTTGAAGAGAATATAAGAAAAGAATCTGAGCTTAATGATAGTATATATGTAGCAACAGGTTCAATCCAAGGAATCTCAACAAAAACCGTAGGCGGCAATGGTTGTCCTAAAGTAGCAATTCCTGCTTCATGTTGGAAAGCATATTGGGTAAAGAAGACTGGTAAGAAAGTAGCATATCTTTTCCCTAACTCTAAAGTTGATGTAAAAGAAGTTGAAAAGTATCGCATTGAAGTTAAAGCTCTTGAAAAGCTGACAGGCAAACTATTTAACTAAATGATATATAGTCTATAAAATAAGATATTAAAAATGAAACATTTTATAACTTTTGAATCATTCATTAATGAAAGCAGTAATCAAAAGTATGATATTGCAAGACTTGTAAACGGCAACATTAAAGAACTTATTACAGGAAACTTGCGTGAGTTAACATATAGATTTTCTAAAGCCATTGATGATGCCACTGAATTTAATAATAAACTTAGTGATGATCCTAAAACAGTAGAGGAATTTTTAGAACTTATTAACTTAGCACAAAAGTTAAAAGACAAATTTAAAGGTAATACTGAATACAAATTGTGGGATAAGAAAAAGGGAGAGCCTATCAGAGAATCCGAGGATAGTAATGAATAGAACTCAGTTACCTAGATAAATATTTTAAACTTTTTTCACAAAATGCAAAACTAAGCAAAAAGGCATGTATATATAATAAACAAAACAATTTAATATCAAACAAAATGAAATCTCAAGTAATAAATATGATCGCAGCCTATAATGCCATTCAGCCGAATGAGCAAAAGGAGCCTCATACAATAACTGGAGATATCATATTGGGATAAATGTAAACTACATACCAACCATACAACTTGAGCTCCAGATTTTTCTGGAGCTTTTTTATTGCGATAAATTTAACAAAATTTTAACATTGTAAATTTGCTTGGTATGAAATTATTGGTTAATTTTGCTCTATAATTAAAAACAACAATTATACTTGTTCGTTGACATATTGATAACATACACGAGATTAGCTCAGTTGGTTCAGAGCAATTCCTTTACACGGAAAAGGTCGGGGGTTCGAATCCCTCATCTCGTACAAGCATTTTCTCCTGTCGTCTAGTTGGCTCAGGACGCCGCCCTTTCACGGCGGTAACGCGGGTTCGAATCCCGTCGGGAGAACAATAAGTGTTTAGGTTTTAGATAATCCGGACGTTGGCTTTAATAACGTAAAAATCTAAATTGGTTTAGTAGCTCAGAGGCAGAGCGGCACCCTGTTAAGGTGAGGGTCGGGATTTCAATATTCCCCTAGACCGCAATTAAAAAATAGCTTTCAGCCAAAGGTGGCGGGCAATACTTTTACTCAGTTATGTATGGACTGTCTTAGACGTAAGGTGGAAAATCATAAAGGTTTAAATAGGATATGACTCTGAAAGGTCGACAAGATGAGATTATCTGATAAGTATCGCTGGGTGGGTTCGATTCCCATTGTGAGCTCAAGATTCCTCAGTAGCTCAGTTGGTTAGAGCGGCGGACTGTTAATCCGTAGGTCGTAGGTTCGAGTCCTACCTGGGGAGCAATTATAATAACTGGCCTCGTAGCTCAATTGGATTGCATTACGCTAAGAGCCACCGACTTTTAATCGGTAGGTTGGGAGTTCGAATCTCTCCGGGGTCACAAAGGAATAATTACTCTGGCGGTGGTGTCGGTAAGCACCGGGAAGTAAGGCCCGGTTGGCAAAGTAAATTATTCAGAGGTAAGCAAAAGACTAAATTGGGGCTATGGTATAGTTGGCTAACACACTTGCCTTGCACGCAGGAATCCTCGGTTCGAATCCGAGTAGCTCCACAATAAATATAATATATGGGGGTGCGCCGGAGTTGGAGAGTCGGGACGGTCTGTAAAACCGTTGCCTTATGGCTGAGTAGGTTCGAATCCTACCACCCCCACAAACTGAAGCGGAGGAAAGAGTTACATCAACTTTTTATTGGAAAAAACAAACAACACTCTTCCTAATATTCTCAGTTAAACTGCCTCTTCGTATAACGGTTAGTACATGTGGTTTTGGTCCACACGGTGGGAGTTCGATTCTCTCAGAGGTAACTAATATTTCGGGATGTGGGAAAGTTGGCTAATCCGCTGCATTTGGGATGCAGAGAACCCAGGTTCGAGTCCTGGTATCCCGACAAATAAATAATTTAGGCACGTAGCTCAATCGGTAGAGCATTCGCCTGATACGCGAAAGGTAGTGGGATCGTAACCCGCCGTGCCTACTAAAAAATATAGAATCAAATGAAACAAAATTTTGTCAACTCCTCATAGTTCTTGATTAGCTAATCAAGATATTATGACTCAGAAATTGAGAATTTGGAGAGTAGTTCCGACCAGTAGTGCTGGTGTTCAGGCTCCCACTTTTTTTGTTGAAACAACAGAAGAAGGACGCGACAAGGCAGAGCAATCTGCCTTAAAACAAGCAAGACAACGTTCAGGCTTGAGTAAATTTGATTGTTGGAATTTCAATCTTATCAAAACAGAATTAAGAATTGATAAGTTTGGAAGATACGTTAAGTATCACCAATAAGAAACGGGCAGTTTTCGGTCTGCGTAATAATTAAAACCGAAATTTGGCAATATAGCTCAGCGGCAGAGCACCCGGCTCATATCCGGAAGGTCGAGGTCTCGGAATCCTCTATTGCTACATAAGTTCCAGAAGCGGCAAAGAGAGTTACTTCGTCTGTTAAACGAGAGGTCGTAGGTTCGAGTCCTACTGCGTGTACCTTGATGGAAAACGTATAGCTCAGTTGGTTAGAGCGCTAAAAATCTCTCTTAATTATTCTCTGGAAACCCGACTTCGTAGCTCAGCCGGTAGAGCACATCACTTTTAATGATGGGGTCCTGGGTTCGAGCCCCAGCGGGGTCACAATTATTAATCATGGGAGCAGCTGGGATAGCGGGTGGTGTCGAGTCACCTTTCACCGGTAGCTTGAGGTTCGAGTCCTCTTTGTTCCCCTAAGATTTAATCTGCTGAAAGCAAATGGTATGTTGCCGCCGATAACTACGGAAACACAAGTGGGGAGGGAAGTCACTCACCGCATACAGGAAACACAGATCCGTTCATTTTGTTAGTAAGGTATTGGGTACATTAGGTTGTACTTTAGTATTCATCAATCTGTGCCGATGACAGATTATCTTTATGGTCTTGTAGCTCAGTTGGTTAGAGCAGCGCACTCATAATGCGAAGGTCCCTGGTTCGAGCCCAGGCTGGACCACAAAAATAATTTACAAAAATAAAAAATGTGTAAAACTAACCGTTTTCACGTGTATATATAATAAACAACAAATAAATTAAACAATGCAAACACAATCATTACATACAAGATCGTTTACGTCAAGCTGGAACTTAGGTTTCGGACTAGGGCGTGATTGTGATATGGATCTGGAGGATCTGACTACTATCTAATGTAATTTGCATACAAGATATTTTCAAAGCTCCAGAATTAATTTTCTGGAGCTTTTTTATTGCGATTAATTTAACAAAACTTTAACATTTTAAATTTGCTTTGCTTCTTTTAATTGGTTAATTTTATACTGTTGTTAAAAACAACATTAATTACATTCTTTGACATACTGAAAACTAAAATTGGTGCTGTGGCAGATCAGGTGATTGCGGCGGACTGAAAATCCGTAGGAGTGGGTTCGATACCCACCGGCACCACAAAATATAATTCCCGCCCAAGTGGGTAAACTGGTAAAGCCGCTAGTTTTAGGCACTAGAGTTCTGTGGGTTCGACTCCCACCTTGGGTACAAACAATTGGTATCGCAGCATATTTTTGGTGCATGGCGCCACCCTGTCACGGTGGAGATTGCGGGTTCGAATCCCGTCGGTACCGCCAAACAGTTAAAGATTCTGTAAAAAATCTACAAACACCCTCATGGTCCAGTTGGAGTGGATGTCGCCCTGTCACGGCGAAGATCGCGGGTTCGAGTCCCGCTGGGGGTGCCATAAACATTTATGTACATTGCGTTAAAGTGTAAAGGTTGCATACTGGTCTCATAAGCCAGTGGGCCGGATCGTTCCCGGGCTACGCTACAAAATTCTCAAGGTGTCTTGGTACGCTCTGACAATCGTCAACGACAAGGTCTCGGTAGGCAGAACGCGTCTGATCCTACCCATTCTGCAGTAGTCGTATAGTGGCTATTATATTGCCTTGCCAAGGCAGAGACGACAGTTCGATTCTGTTCTACTGCACAAATATGCGGGTATGGTGTTTAACGGTTAGCACGTGAGCCTTCCAAGTTTGAAGTTTCGGTTCGAATCCGAATATCCGCTCAACCGGCCTTGTAGCTCAATTGGATAGAGCATTGGTTTTCTAAACCAACGGTTATGGGTTCGAATCCCGTCAAGGTCACAAACATACGCCTATGGTGCAACGGTAGCATGACGGTCTCCAAAACCGTTGATAAAGGTTCGAATCCTTTTGGGCGTGCAAATAACGGAGGGGTGCCAGAGTGGTCGATTGGGCTGGTCTTGAAAACCAGAGGCCGTGCAAACGGTCCGCGGGTTCGAATCCCGCTCCCTCCTCAAAATTGCTGGCGACGCATGAATGGTGGTGCACCGGATTTGTAACCCGGACTAGAGTCGGTTCGATCCCGACCGTCAGCTCAAAATGGCCCCATGACCGAGCGGTTAGGTGCAGGTCTGCAAAATCTGTTAGGTTGGTTCGACTCCAACTGGTGCCTCAAGAATAATAAGAGGGAACATCGCTGGCAACAGAGGAAGTTCGCGACATCTCTCCAAGAAGTAGGAGTATTTATACGTTTAACTACCGCAACACGGGGTGCAACACATACAGTCTTAGTAAGGGATCTTGGATTACAATGATAGACGGGTAGTGGCAAAGATAAATGATGTTCTAAAACAGGATCGCGGCTACGCTCAATTATTCAAATCGGCCGAGTGGTGGAATTGGTAGACACGCCAGTCTAAGAAGCTGGTGCCGCAAGGTGTGAGGGTTCGAGTCCCTCCTTGGTCACAAAGATTAAAAAAAGGGCCGATTGGTGTAACTGGAAATGAATACCAGCTTGGGTTAACACGAACCTATAGGTTCGGCTGAGAGTTCGAATCTCTCATCGGTCCCGGTATCTCCCAAGGGAGAAAACTCTGGTTGGCGGTCTGACCTTATAGACCGTAAATATGGTGATCGTAGCTCAGCAGGTTAGAGCGCTTGATTGTGGTTCAAGAGGCCGCGGGTTCGAATCCCGTCTTTCACCCAAAAAAATAATATAGAAAGCATGAAAGCGGGAGCTAAAACAACAGAAAAAGATTTTGATAACTTAATTACCTTTATAGAAAAATACTGTGATGGCGCAAGAATTAAAATTACTATTGATAAAAATCCGTCGCCTGAAAAGATTGCTTATATAAAAGAAAGAATTAAGTTAAGTGAGAGTCGCTCACAAAAAGGCCGGGTGGTGGAACTGGTAGACACGCTGGGTTTAAGCCTCAGTGGGCAGTAATGCCCGTGCGGGTTCGAATCCCGCCCTGGTCACTACGGAGAGGTAAGCATAGTGGTACTGCAGCGGTTTGCTAAACCGTTCGGCGTTTATTCGCCGCGTGGGTTCGAGTCCCACTCTCTCCGCGATAAATAATAAAACTGGCCTGTTAGTTTAACGGATAGAACTCTGGTTTACGGCATCAGCGATGGGGGTTCGAATCCCTCACGGGTCACTCTTAATAAATAAAAACAAAAGTCATGGTATTTAGAAGACTCGCAGACAGACAAGTGGTTGACCTATTACCATACGCACATGATTTCCTAACGGAACATCCAGAGCATAAACTCTACGTGGGTACGGATAGTCAAAATATCGGAAAAACTACAGTCTATGCAACAGTTATTGTATTTCACAATAACAACGGTGGTGGCCACGTTTTGTATTCTAAGGTATCTATGCCAAGAATTTCAGACAGGTGGACAAGGTTATGGAAAGAAGTTGAAATGTCGGTTGAGGCAGCTGAACTTTTAAAACGCGGTGATTTTCATCCGGTAGATTTTATTGACTTGGATTTAAACCCAGACCCAAAATACAAATCAAACATGGTCTTAAGATCAGCTGTTGGATATGTTGAGAGTCTTGGATATAAAGCAAGAGTAAAACCAAATGCAACCGTAGCATCTTGTGTTGCAGATAGCATTTTTCGTTAAGAACCAACATTATTAATCTGTATATAAATAATCAATAAAATAAAACACAGATTATGAACAAAGTAATTAAATTCTCGGCAGCTTGGTGCGGTCCATGCAAAACTATGAAACCTATCTACGAAAAGTTTGCAGAGTCAGTTAGCGGAAACGGCATAGATGTGATTGACCTTGATGTTGACACAAATTCTGAAGAAGCAATGGAATACGGAGTACGCTCTATTCCACTTACAGTTTTTGTCAAAGATGGTAAAGTTGTAGACAAAATTTCAGGAATAGCTTCTACTGATGCGCTTCTTTCAAAGTACAATGAAGTATATCAAAACTAAATAGTTTAAAATTCTTTCAAATTAGGGACCTCTTGGTCCCTTTTTTTGACTTGTGTAATGATAAATAATCTGACCAAAAAATAAAAACACACACAAGTCTAAATGAAAAAACTTCTTGCATTATTTGCAGGGCTGTTTTTGCTATGCGGTAGCGCATACGCACAATGCCCAACTGCGCCTGGAAACGGTGTCTATGTAATGTTTAACAGCACTTATCAACTTGGTACAATCGCTGCTGGTGAAACCAATGTTAAAATGTGCTATTCAAACACTACTCCTGCCACTAAAATCTCGGGTGTTCAGTTTAGAGTTTGGTATGACAAGAATGCTTTCGCTGGCGAAGCTCCTGTTGTAACATCTCTAAACACTTCTTTCCCACAAGACTTACAGTTTGTAACCAACACTACTGAAGGTAACATTACTGTAACTCTAACTTACACTGGTAGCTCATCTACTTTTTCTATTCCTGACGGAGAATTATTTAACTTGAAGTTAACACACAGTGCTAACTTCCAAAACTTCGTAGGTGCCACTTACCCAACTCCAATGTCTGTGACAGGAGTGACACCATTTACTAATGGTGCTTCTGATATCAATGGTATAGATGCTGCGCTTGTTGCTCATAACTTTGGTGGTGTATTCCAAGCTCCAATGCTTAACTACTCAGGAAACTTCCTAACAGTAACTGGAGCAGGTGCTAAAAATATTCCGGTGGTTTTACAAAGAAGACCAATCGGTGGAACTACATGGACTGATATCGTAACATCTACAACAGACCCTGCTGGAGCATTTACGTTTTCACAACCAATAGACTTAACTTATTATGAAGCTCGTATACATGTTGTAGGAAGCACTCTTAACTTTGGTAACATTATTACAACAGCTGATGCTGATAAAGCAAATCAAATTGTTCTTGGAACAGTTACACCAACAGGATTTGATTTTTATTCTGCTGACCCTAACGGTTCTAACACAATTACTGTTGCTGACGTATATTCTATTTTTGGTAGAATTGCTGGAAGATTTACAGCATGGCCTAATTCACAGCCTGATGTATTATTCTTTACAGCTCCACAGTATGCAACAATCAACGGTTCATCTACAAGCCAAAGAACAACCATTCCTGGTGTAAATACTTATGATAGTATGATTACTTTAGGTGGTCCTACAACTGAAACTGTTTATGCACTTGGTATTGGTGATACGAATAACACAGGATTCCAAATGGCTCGTATGACTCCTATTGAAATTGTTAATCCTAACAACGCTAATCAATATGTGATTGATAAAACAATCGTATTTGATAATGCAACTGAAGAAATTGAAATGAAATTACCAACTTTATCAGTACAAGAAGGCAACTTGGTCAGTGTCCCTGTAACTGTATTAACTAATGGTACTCAATTAGGTTCTTTACAATATGGAGTATGGTATGATAATTCATTATTAGAATTTAGAGGAATTGAAAATAATTCATCAGTTTCAAATTGGCTAAGCTATTTTAATCCGGAAGATAATATTATTGACTGGGGTGGGTACGATCCTTCTACACGCAATAATCTTATTAAGAACGGTGATGTTCCATTTGTTTTAAAATTTGCTGCATTACAACCTCAAGATCAATGGACAACAAGTCCACTTTGGGTTACACGTAAAGCTGCTGGCGATGGTGCTTCTCGTGATGTAAATATTAGACCTACTGATGGTAGAGTTCAAATTCTTAGAATAAACGGGTATGAAGTTGATGTTAAAGGAAACAGCTTTTTAATCTATCCAAACCCAACTGACGGTATTGTTACTTTTGCGTTTAACATTACAGAATCTTCTAAAGCAACTCTTGGTCTTTATGACATGGGTGGTAAAAAATGTTTAGATATCTTAACAGATCGTTTTCCTTCAGGAAAATACAGCTACACTGTAGATCTTGGTAATTTACCATCTGGGATTTATAATGTAGTCTTAAATATGAATAAAGATAATCAAATCATAGGTTCAAAATTAATAAAACAATAACTATATGTCATTAAAAAAATTTCTAGGTGGTAGCGGTGGCGCTGACTACGTTAAAGTAGATGATAACAATCGTTTCTACTATATGTTACAACAAATGCAATCTAATCGTTGGAGAATTACTGCAATCGTTTTAGGTTTATTTACTTTAATCATCGTTGGAATTAATGCCGGAGTTTTCTTAGGCGCTTCAATAGGTGAAGATTGGAAAGAAATGCTTCTAATCCTTTTAGGTGCTTTTGTTGGAAACTTAAATAAAGTGGTGGATTATTGGTTTAACTCTGAAGACAGAGATAAAATGCTAATCCAAAAAGTTGATGAAGAAGATGGAACGTCTTTATCAAATACACAAGACTAAAAATAATAATAATAGAATTATGTCAACATTTTTAAAACAAATTTTTCAAGATGAAAAAGGAAACTTTTCATCAAACCGTTTCGTTGGAATACTTTGCGGTGTAACATTATGTATTACACTTTTTGCAAACAGTTTTTCTCACGGCGAAATTAAACCGTCAGATATTTTAGTTGAGGCAGTTGCTGCATTAGCTTTTGGGGCTCTTGGACTTGGCGCTGCTAACAAAATATTTGCCAAAAAAAATAATACACCAGAATAATGTCAGAAGAAACTACAGATCACAATGACGGAACAATGTCAGGATTAAAGAAAACTATCATAGGGACTTTAACTACTGTAATTACAGGTGGAGGTATTTGGTTATCAACTCATCTTTTTGGTGGGGAATCAACAGATGAAGAAAAGCCAAAAACCGAAGCAGCTGCTCCTGCTGCGCCTGTCGTAATTAACTTACAAAATAATAACACAAACCAACAGAAACAATCTGGTGGTGGAGGCACAACGGTAATACGCGAAAAGGTAGTAGAAAAAGCTACTCCTGCTCCTGCTCCTGCACCGGTAAAACCTAAAGAAGAGGACCCTTGGTAATTTAACAAAGCGGGGTATTAAACCCCGCTTTTCTTTTTTAAAAACACAACTGCACAAATGAAAAAATTGCTTTTACTAATACTTTTAGTTTTCGGAACCCAAATGTATTCACAAGTAATTGGTAGTACAAAGACCGAAAACTACCAAGCTGAATTTGAAAAGAAACAATCTATTAATGTAGTGGCAGACTATGATGGGGATCCTATCCCTGTACAAGTATTATCTATCGGAATTAACGATGATGTTTATGCAATGTATCCTGAACTTAAAGATAAGAGAGTAGGACTTGGTGTTGCTAACATTGTATTAGAATATCTTGAAATGACAAATCGTTTTGTTTTTACTGAAGACAAGAACGAAATAAAACAAAAGATGATAGCGCAAGATAAAGCATCTGCTAAAGGAATATCATCTAACGAAATTAAAGTAAAAGGTAATGTATTACTTGCTAAATACTTTGTTTATATTGAAGTTTATGATTTTTCAGTTTCTGAGGAAGAAGAACTAACTGTTGGTTCTGCTGAACTAAAACAAAAAACTATTCTTGGTTTACAAGTGCGTTTTGTTGATGCACAAACCGGTGAAGTAATTACTGGCTCTGGAACAAGTGAAGCAGTAACTGTTAAGAAAGCAACTTTACTTGATGGTGTTGATGAGGTTAAGTTTAATCAATCAACTATAGGAATTACTACAAAGAAATCTCTTGAGACTGCTGCATCAAGAATAATTTCTAAGATGATTAAAAAAGGTGTATTTACTAAGTGAGAACTTTATGGGTATTTTTCTTTTTCATATTAAGTTTTACGGCTAAAGGACAATCATTCTTTTACTCGTATATAGACCCATGTTCAGGAAAAAGCAAAGAAATCACAATACCTTATGGTCAGAATAGTGTAACTGTTAATTACTATGGAAATGTAAATACATTTAATGCAAATGATTTTAATTCTGGAGTCTTTCAGCTATGGATGCAAAACATTGCACAATCAAATACAAGTAATCCCTGTTCTAGCATATCTGTTATATTAACGAATAATGTTAATATGATAGTTACTCAAAACGTTATTTCTACGGTTATGAACATCACATCATTAACCGCAAGCTTAGGAGATCTTACTTCAGACATATCATCTGTTACAGCAAATGCTGGAAATCTTGCAGCTGCTTTAGATAATAGTGAAAGCGGAAGTGGGAAGTCAAAAGACAAAAAGAAAAATGGCACAAACCCTAACGGAGGAAGTTCAACAACTTTTAATGGAAGCGGAGACAATTCGCAAACCCAAACAAATAACGGAAATACTAACGAAACTTCAGGAAGCAATGTGCAAATGGGAGGAACGTCACAACAATCAAGTAATACAGCTACAGCAGGAAGTTCAACGTCTCAGCCGTCTGTAGCAAATAATTCAACTGCTGGAGGATCTGAACCGTCTCAATCATCGGGTAGTTCATCTTCAAATAACGTCGGATCAAATGGAACATCTAACAATAGCACAACTGGAAGCAGTTCTACGAATAATGGGAGTTCTACTCAAAGCGGGAATACCACCGGAGGAAGCAAGACTAATGGCGCATCAAATAATAGTGGACAGTCTAACGGACAAACCACAAGTGGACCCACCAACGGAAGTTCTGTAAGTTCATCAAATTTGCAAAGCAATTCTTCGGGTTCTTCTGTTAGTTCTTCTGTTAGTTCTTCAGGCCAAACACAAGGTGGAATTACAAATAACACAAACGTTGAGTCTACCTCTAGTAATACTTCTGTGACTCAAACCGCTACAAGTGGAGCCGCTAATGATAGTTCTGCAAGCTCATTAAATGTGCCTGCAAGTAATTCTGTTGGACAAAATGGATCGCAATCCGTAAATAGCGGCAATACAAGTACATTTACGGCGCCTAATTCTACAAGCAATGGCAATATTAATAGTAATTCTATAGGAACATCTACGGGATCCGATAATCTAGCTAATAATACATCAAGTACTAAATCTGTTAATTCTAACCCCGGGTTAGGTGGTTCAGGCGCAACTTCAATGGCATTAACAAATGCGGAAGAAAATTCTGGTGATAATAAAGATGGGGGTGAAAAGAAAACGGGTTCTATGATTGGACAAGGTGATCTTGTTGTTTTAAAGAGTGCCGATGATCCTACTGCTAAAAATCAAGTTAGGATTAACACTTCTATTACTAAAGCCAATACAAATAACACTCGTGTAAAAGGCGTACTTGTAAATTATACGTCAGAAGTTAATAACACAAATGTTACCTTTTATAAAGCGTGGGTATTTAAGAAATCTAAATTAACTTTAATTACTGCTAACTCTTCAATGATGAATTTTGAAAAAGATTTCTTTAACACTACAACCACTGTTATATCTAAAAGGTATAAAGGTAATTGGAGAAAACTAACAACAATGGCCGGTATAAACTTTACAGCTGGTAATTATGGAACAACTCCTTTCTTAAATGCATCAGCAATAGGTGGAGGTTTTTATGCTTACAAAATTAATGAAAAGGTAAGTGGGTCACTTCTTATTGTTGGTGTTTACTCTCCTTTCACACAATTCTTTGATGGAAGGTGGTGGGATAGTAGTACTCTTATAGTTCCTTATTCCACGTGGGATTACAAACTTACAAAAACCTTTAAACTAAACGTTAGTTTTTCAGGGGTGTATGAAATGAATAAAAATATGTTAAACTATCAAGTTTTAACAGGTGGAAAAATAATGTTTTAATTATGAAAAAGATAATCTTAGCTTTACTTATTTTTAGTTGCTTTGCATTTAAGCCTTGCTATCAAGTAACAGAAATTAAATCGGCAGTTGATGCGCCAGAGATGAAAACTGAAAGAGTTATCTTTGGAATTAAACAGCTTGTTGAAGAAGTTATATCAGAAGAATTTGACTTATGTCAAAATGGAAAACCTATTACGGTAGAAATTGTAAGTATAGAAGCACCTACAGTTGGAATTTCTATTGGACCGTTTATGAAGAAAAGTAAAGAAACCACTGTGACTATTAAAATAAATAAAGACGGGGAAGAATTTATAGGTGAAGGAAATGCAACTACTTCTGTAAGTGCTACATTCATTGACCTTAATGACGAAAACCTTCCATTTAATAAAACATCATTCGCGGGTGCTCTAAAAAGAAGTATCGAAAACGCGGTTTCTAAAATGTAATGAAAAAAATTAAAATGATTTTTATTCTCTGTATGTTTGTCTTGATGGCAAATGGACAGAATTTTACGTATTCCGGTTATGTTTATAATGCGGATGGAACTGGTGCAATTAATGTACCCGTAAAACTATATAAAAGAACTACGCCAATACTTACAGGATTTACATCACAGACTAATTATAATGGGCATTCTTATTATCGTTCAACAGGTTCCATGACTTGGACTGACGCAAAAACTGCATGTGAAAATATGGGTGGACATCTTGCTACAGTTTCTAATGCAGCAGAAAATAATTTCCTTTTTAATACTTGGCCTTCTGGGTGGATAGGATATTACCAAGACCGAGTTGCTGGGTATACTTATTCTGAACCTTTAGGTGGATATCGTTGGACGGAAACAAAAGTAACTAATGGTTTAGACGCTGATTACGATGTATCTTCTTATACATCAGGATCTACATTAACAGATATAGTTTCAGGCATTAATGCTGTAATGTATAATTCACCAGCTTACACAAACACTGGCGGCAGATATCTAACTTTTAATGGTTCTAATCAATATGCAATTACAAATAATCTAGCATCAAAATTTACCACAACAGCAATATCAGTGGTTGCTTGGGTTTTTCCTACAGGTAATGGTGTTATTGCTTCGGAATTAAATATTGCAAGTCCTTCCTCAGGTTGGCATGAATCAATTATAGAAATTACAGGTTTAAACACATTACGAGTAGGATTTTGGAATGGCGCTGGCATAACACAATTAAGTACACCTATTGCTTTAAATACTTGGAATATGGTTTGCATTACATATGATGGAACTACAATGAGAGGATATCTAAATAATGTAAGTTTTGGTAGTGTTAACTTTTCTCGTCAAGCGGCATTTATACATGGTGGAAATGGACAACAGCATTTTGCGTTTGGACTAAACGATAGCACTAACATGGGTCATGGCGGATTTGGAAGTTTTAGATTGGGTCTTATTCAATTTTTTGATAAAGCAATTTCAGTAGATGAAATTGACAGAACATTTAATCTTTATGCATATAGGTACAGAACAAATCAATACACTAATTGGAACAGTGGGGAGCCCAATAACTCAGGTAATGAAGATTACACACAATTTGTTGGTGGAGGAAAATGGAATGACTTGCCTAATACATCTCTTCCTTATGTAATTGAGTTTGATTACATAAACGGTTTTACTCCTTGGGTATTATTTAGAACAGTTTATACAGATTCTACTGGTAGATATGTTATTAATGAATCATCAAATCCTGCAACCGAATGGTACTTACAGTTTGACGCGCCAACCCCAGTATCAACTTTATCATTAACTGACATACAGTCTGTTTCTGGGTTAGTCTTAAGAAAGTATGCACTAAATGGGATTCATTATTATCAATATGATATTAACGGTGATGGAAATATAAGGATTTCTGATGCAGTGTATCTAAATGGTAAAAGATATAACTTACTTTTAACTCCAAGTAACTCATTTGTGTCTAGATACTTTACTGTCACCGAATATAATACAATTAAAGCATCTGCTATTAACCTAAAAGAAACATATCCTGGAACATCAATGATTAGAGTTAATACACCTGTAAGTGGTGGTTCCGCAGATTTTTACTTGATAGCACCAGGGTTTAAAGGCACAGTTACTTACTAGTTTTTAACAATTAGTAAAAAAGTTTAAAATAATGCAAAAATGTAAAAACTATCCTAAAAGATAGGTATATATACTATACAAAATTTAATAATTCACGTTCTTACAATACATTGTCAGCTCGAAGCGGTCGTCAGAGTTACATCAAACTATAAATATGACAGCCAATTCTTTAAAACGCAGTAGGTGTAAAAGCCTAACCGTTTAAAGATTTTACCGCCTTTTACTTCTACAGGCCAGGCGGCTATTGCAAAATAGAAAATCAGTAGATCGGTTATCCGCTTAAGATAGGATCGACTCGCGCACGTAAGGCGCAATCCTTTGAGGAGAAATTCTCGGGCACTGACAAAATTTTAACATAATATAACCGATGCGGTGATAGGAGTTACATCAATTTAAGCAAAATAGAACAAACCACTCCTTTCTAATATTCTCGGTCATTTTGAAATTTCTTGCCACATTGGCATTTCTATAATGACGGGTATCGCTTTCAGCTTTATCCGTCTTTTTTTGTTTAAAAACTAAAACTATAAATATGAGCAGATTAACATCTTATTCAGACAAAAGAACAGCAACATCTAACGAAGCGTACTCACAAGTGGTAACAAACTTCATGGGCGGTAACTCTTTTCAAGTTTCTCCGCTTCAAACATTAAAGATTGTAACTGCAAGTTCAATCTTTGGAGAGCCACAATATTACCGTGATGGTTTAGGATCTTCAAAAACTATTAGAAATCATTCAACTCTTATGGAGTATGATATCTTTAGTGATGCCTTTGCAGATAGTAAATCTGCAGTTGATGTATTCACATCAGCAATCGACAAAGCTCTTGACTTTGACTTCAAAGCAACATTAGACTTTGCATTAGAACTTCGTAAAGAATACTTTATGCGTCTTAACCCAGCGGTTATCTTTGTTCGTGCTTCACAGCACCCAAACAGAGTTGCTTTTAACGAAGCAAATCCAGGTTACATGAAGTCTATTGGTAAGGCTATTGCTTTAAGACCTGATGACGTAACTAACCAACTTGATTATTACATGTTCTTAAACGGTTCAAAGAAAGGTTTACCTTCACTTTTGAAAAGAACATGGGCAGATACTCTTGAGTCATTCTCTAGATATCAGTTAAACAAGTACAAAGGTAAAAGTCTTATTGACCTTGTAAGAATCTCACACGCAAGTAACGATGATATTACTGAGTTAATGAAAACAGGAACTATTAAAGTTACTGAAACTGAACAAACTTGGGAAAGTTTAAGAAGTGCTGGCAAAACTTGGACAGAGATTCTTGACACAATCAAGATTCCTCATATGGCTCTTTTAAGAAACCTTCGTGGTATCTTTACAGAGATTAATGATGCTCAAAGAGCTAAAGCAGTTCTTGACCAACTTAAATCAGGAGTTTTACACGGAAAGCAATTTCCTTTCCGTTACTGGAGTGCTTACAAAGCAATTCATTCTGATGTTAACCACTCAGGATTAATTAAAGATGCTCTTGAGGAATGTATGGACCTTGCGGTTGCTAACATGCCTAAACTTGGTGGACGAGTAATGTCACTTTGTGATAACTCTGGTTCTGCTTGGGGGTCTCTTAATTCTGAATACGGTTCTGTTACAGTGGCAGAAATTGCCAACTTGTCAGCAATCATTACTGCACAACAATCTGAAGAAGGTTATGTAGGAGTATTTGGTGACAATCTTAAAACTCGTTCTATCTCTAAAAGAAATGGTCTTTTAACTCAGTTAAATGAATCAAACACTGAAGGAAGAGGAATTGGTGGAGGTACTGAAAACGGAATTTGGTTATTCTGGGATAAAGCAATCAAAGATAAACAACACTGGGATACCGTGTTTATTTACTCTGATATGCAAGCTGGTCACGGAAACCTTTACGGTACAAACAGAAATGACTACAAAGAGTTTGCTCACAAAAGAAATAACCAATACATTGACGTACTTGCGTTAGTGGACAAATATCGTAAAACTGTTAATCCAAAAGTTAACGTTTTCTCAGTACAAGTTGCTGGGTATGATAATGCAGTTCTTCCTGAGAACTTATACCGTGGTGCAATCTTAGCGGGTTGGACAGGTAAAGAACCAGTGT
>Ga0315907_10000551_pt1 | contig 53681 bp, 53 predicted proteins | sample LakEriMetagenome_3_FD_203525 | JGI IMG/M metagenome (GOLD analysis project Ga0315907, IMG submission 203525) | Freshwater fungal communities from buoy surface, Lake Erie, Ohio, United States - Buoy 12 MA123 | ecosystem: Environmental > Aquatic > Freshwater > Lake > Lake biofilm | place: USA... | reverse complement strand
CCGGCCACCGGGCCGGACAGCAGGCCGTCAGCCCCCAGGTAGACCTCGTCCAGCGCGGCCTCGTCGATCAGCATGGTCAGGACGATGTCCGCCGAAGCGGCCAGCGCCGCCGGGCTCGCGGCCCAGGTGGCGCCCTCGTCCAGCAGCGGTTGAGCCCGCGCAGCAGTGCGGTTCCACACCGTCACCGCGTGGCCGCTGGCCATCAAACGCCGTGCCATCGCGGCCCCCATCTTGCCCGTGCCTGCCAGAGCGATCTGCATGAATGATTGCCTTCTCAAAAGGTTGGAGCCCGCAACGATGCGCCTTCCGACAAGACGGTTGCCAGCCTCGACTTATCATAGGATAAACAGCCGGTAACGCCGGCGCAGACCCCCTCAGAGGCACCACCAGGAGACGCCCGTGTTCTACAGCTGCTTGCCCCACTGCACCGACCCCACCCACCAGCACCGACCCTTCACCGCGCTGGCCACCAAGGACAAGGCCGCGGCCAGCGCGCGGCCCGTGGTGAGGAACCGCCGCGGCAAGAACCTGGTGGTGGATCTGCACTGCCACTACCTCAACCCCCAGGTGAACGCCAAGACCGCGCACCTGAACGCTGCGAAGTACGACGCCACCGTCATCTACGCCAACCAGCTCACCAACGACACCAACGTCAAGCAGATGGCCACGCGCGCGCCCAAGCTGGCGGGCGTGACCGAGCGGCTGAAGGACATGGACCGCATGGGCGTGGACATCCAGGCGGTCTCACCCGCGCCGTACCACTTTTTCTACTTCACCGAGCCGGACTACGGCGCCGAACTCGCGCGTGAGGTCAACGAGGGCATCGCGGCGGTGGTCGCCGGGAACCCCGACCGCTTCGTGGGCCTGGGCTCGGTGCCGCTGCAAAACGCCGATCTGGCCGTGCGCGAACTCGACCATGCGGTGAAGAACCTGGGCCTGCGGGGCGTGGAGATCTGCACCAACGTCAACGGCAAGAACCTCACCGACCCCAGCCTGGGTCTGGAGAAGTTCTTCGCGCGCTGCGCGGAGTTGGGCGTGCTGGTCTTCATGCACCCGCTGGGCTACTCCGACGGCGAGCGGCTGCGCAACCACTACTTCAACAACGTCATCGGCAACCCGCTGGAATCCACGGTGGCGGTGTCGCACCTGATCTTCGACGGCGTGATGGCGCGCCACCCCAAGCTCAAGGTGCTGGTGGCACACGGCGGCGGCTTCATCGCCCACTACTGGGCGCGCATGGACCACGCCTGGCGCGCCCGGCCCGACACGCGCACCGTCATCAAGCGCAAGCCCTCCTCGTACCTGGAGAAGTTCTACTTCGACACCATCACGCACGACCCGGTGATGGTGAAGCGCCTGATCGACCGGTTCGGTGCCGACCACGTCATCCTGGGCACCGACTACCCCTACGACATGGCCGACGACGACCCGCTGGGCACCATCGCCGAGATCCAGCGCCTGCCCAAGGCCGACCGGGAGCTGGTGGTGGGTGGCAATGCGGCGCGGCTGCTGAAGATCAAGCCGCCCAAGCCCGCCGCCAAGGTGGCGACGGCCACGCGCGCCAAGCGCTGATCAATCCGCGACGGGCCTGCCTGGCAGCCGCATCGGCCGGTCAGGCGGCGGCGGGGTCTGGGCGGCGTTCATCACGATGGACAGCATCGTGTAGTAGCCCACGATGCCCATGAGGTCCACCACACCCTGCTCGCCCAGCGCCTCACGGCAGGCGGCCCAGGTGGTGTCGCTGACGCGGCGTTCCTGCAGCGACTGCTGGGTGAAATCGTGCACCAGGGCCTCGTCGGCCCGCTGGTAGTCGGGCCGGCGGCCCTCGGCCAGGGCCTGCACCACCCCGGGCGCGATGCCCTCGCGCATGGCAATGGGCGCGTGAATGGACCACTCCACCTGCTGCCGCCAATGGCAGGCGGTGACCAGGATGGCCAGTTCCGACAGGCGCAGTCCGATGGCGCTGCGGTAGCGCAGGTACTCGCCGGTGCGCTGCACATGGGTGCACAACTCCGGGCTGCGCAGCAGCGGCACGAAAGGCTCGATCAAGGCGCCGCGTGGGCCTTGGATGATCTCCTGCGCGCAGGCGCGCTGGGCCTCGGTCCAGGTGGCCGGGTTCAGCGGCGGCAGCCGGTCGGCGCTGTCGGCATGCTCGTCGCGATGGCGCGCGCGGGGGGTGTGGGAGGCGTTGTGGGAGGCGTGGTGGGTCATGCAGGTTTCCAGGGGGTCAGGGCTGGTGCAAGGGCTGCGGTCAGCCCGCTGGGGGCACGAAGGCCGAGCGATGGCCGTAGCGCTCCAGATCGATGGCCGTTTCGTGCAGCACCTGGTGGCGGCGCGCGGCAGGGGCCAGATCATCGGCGACACCTGCGTCCACGGCATGCTCCATGTAGTGGCCCAGCCACCGCGCGCGGGCCAGCGCAGCCTGGCCGGCGGGCAGGCGCTGCGCCTCGTAGCCCGCCAGGGCCTGCGGCAACGAGGCGTGGTTGCGCAGCGCATCGGCCAACGCCACGGCATCCTGCGCCGCCTTGGTGACGCCAAAGCCCAGGTGCGGGCGCGCCACGAACGCAGCGTCTCCCAGCAACACCACGCCGTCGGCCTGCAAGCGCTCGGCGCTCAGATCGTAGATGGGCTGGAAGAAGGGCTGCGCCGTGGCCTCCAGCACCTCGGCGAACTGCGGCGCTAGCAAGCGGCGCGCGTCGCGCAGCGTGGCCTGCACATGTCGCGCCGACACCTTGTGCGGCGGGATTCCCAGCGGGTACAGCACGCCGTCGTCGTCGGTCATCAACGCGTCAAGTGCGGGGCCGGCGGGCACCGGCCGGTACCACACGAAGTTGTAGGCACGCCGGCCCGGCGCGGTGTCGTGGTCGGCGCCGGCCACGGGGTAGCCGATGATCTGCTCACGCGGCGGTACGCAAAAGCCGAAGTAAGGGAACAGGGTCTCGCGGGTGAACGCCGACAGGCGCGACTCGTCGGCCACGCCACGCCAGGCCACGTAGCCGGCGTAACGGGGCTGGGCCTGCGGAAACAGCCGCTGGCGCTGGGCGGAGCGGATACCGTCGGCTGCCACCACCACATCCGCCGTCCAGCACCGGGGTGCGCGGGGCGAACCGGGCGCAGCCGCGCCATCACCGGTATGCACCTCCAGCCCGGCCGCCGTGCGCCGCACCGACTGCACCGACTGGCCCAGGTGGTAGCGCTCATCGGGAAAGACGGCGCGCAGCATCTCGTACAGGCGGCTCCAGGAGGTGAGCACCTGCGGCATGTCCAGGTGGTCCAGGGTGCGACCGTCGGCGTCCAGCATCACCCGGCCAGGCACTTCCACGCCCAGCGTGGCCTCGGCCGGCACGCCCGCACGCTGCAGGGCGCGCACCAGTGCGTCGTGCGTGACGATGCCGGCACCGCGCCCGCTCAACGAGGCCGAGGCCTTCTCCAGCACCTGCACATCGTGCCCGTCGCGCAGCAGCATGTTGGCCGCGAACAAGCCGCCCAGCGAGCCTCCGGCCACCACGATGCGGGCCACGGACCTCAGCCCCTTTCAGCTTCGCAGGACGCTGACGGCCGCCTCATACCGGCACCGCACTGCGCTGGGCGTCCCAGGCCTGCTTTTCGGCCACGGGGTAGTTGAGCTCCACCATCACGCCGTTGGGATCGTCCAGGAAGACCTGGTGCAAGCCCACGCCCGGCACGGTGCGCTCGCGCCAGGCCACGCCCGCAGCGTGCAGGCGCGCCATCATCACAGGCAGGTCGGTAGCAAAGAAGGCCACGTGGTCCACCGCGCCGCTGCCGTGCAGGCTGGCCTCGTCGCGGTCGCCCAGGTAGGCCTGCAGGCCGGAGGGGTCGTTGCGGTCGATGCCGATCACATGCACCGCAGCATTCGAGTAGGCGCTGGTGGGCCCTTGGTACAGCCACAGCCCGGGGAAGGGGAAGTCCGGCCGAGGGCCGATCTGCAGGCCCAGCAGGTCCACATAGAACGCCCGCGTGGCCTCCAGGTCCAGGGTGCGGATGGAGAAGTGATTGAGCGACAGCGTCATGGGCGGGCCTTGCGACGGGCAGGGGTGGGGAGAGCGGCGGTGCCCGCCGGCGGCGACGACATGCGCGCCAGCACGTCAAATACCGCAGCGGTGTCATGCAGACCGTGGCCCATGCCGATGGCCGCGTCGTACAGCGGCACGGTGGCGGCGAACAGCGGCGCCGGCACGCCGTTGGCCCGCAGGGCGTCACCGATGAGCTTCATGTCCTTCTGCCACACGGCGATCTTCATGGTGGCGTCCTTCCAGCCCTCGCCTTCCATCAGGGGGCCGCGCACCTGCAGCATGCGCGATCCGCCCGCGCCGCCGGCCAGCACCTTGACGGCATCCGACGGCCGGATGCCCCAACGCTGGCCCAGCAGCAGCGCTTCGGCCGTGGACACGTTGTGGATGGCCACCAGCAAGTTGGCCATGAGCTTCATCTTCATGCCATTGCCGAAGGCGCCCAGGTTGAACTGCTCGCGTGACATGCCCTCGAAGACGGGCTGCATGCGGCGGATGGCGCGGGCCGGCCCGCTGGCGTAGACGGTGAGGTCCTTGCGGGCGGCCTGCGCGCCCGTGCCCGACAGCGGGCAGTCCAGCAAGGTGACCCCGCCGCGGGCCAGCACGTCACGCGCAGCGCGCTTGTCCTCGATGTCCAGGGTGCTGGTCTCGGCGATCACCAGGCCGGTAGTGCCGGCCGCGGCCATGCGCTGGGCGCAGTCCTGCAGCGCCGCAGCGCTGGGCAGGGAGGAAATCATCACGTCCACCGAGCGGGCCAACTCCGCCGCGTCGCGGCACACCCGCCCGCCTGCGGCGCGGTGCCGGGCCCGTGCGGCCGCCACCGGGTCGAAGCCCCACACCGTGAAGCCGGCCTTCATGAGGTTGCCGGCCATGGCCGATCCCATGATGCCCAGGCCCAGCACGCCCACCCGCAAGGGCGATGCAACAGGAACCGCTGAAGCCGCTGAAGTCGGGGAACGTCTGACCGTCTTTTTGGTGCTCATTTGATCTACAAGAAGAGGTTTGGGCTAGACTAGTGTAGTCAAAGGAAAGCCTGCCGTGAGCCCTGTTGTCGCCCCTGTCGCTGCCTCGATGAACCCCCAGATGGCGCCCGATGCGTCGACCCAGGTGCCGCCCGTGCGGGTGGGCGTGGTCGGCTATGGCTGGTGGGGCAAGACGATGGCACGCCAGATCGCCATGTCGCCCTGGCTGAGCCTCGCCGCGGTGGCCGAGAGTCACGACACCACGCGCCAGGGCATGGCCCACGACACCGCGCTGCAGGGCGTGGCGGTGGTCGACAGCGCACAGGCGTTGATGGCCCACCCGGGCCTGGAGGCGGTGATCCTGTGCACCCCACACGAGCAGCATGCGCAGCAGATCATGGCCGCCGCGCAGGCCGGGCTGCACGTCTTCTGCGAGAAGCCGCTGTGCCTGACGCTGGCCGACGCACGCCAGGCCGTGGATGCCTGCGGAAGCCGCGGGCTGGTGCTGGGCATCGGCCACGAACGCCGCTTCGAGCCCGAGGTGGTGGCGCTTCGCCAGATGATCGCCGACGGCGTGCTGGGCACCATCCTGCAGATCGAGGCCAACTTCAGCCAGGACAAGTTCTTCGCCCTGCCCAAGGACAACTGGCGACTGTCCAACCGGCACGCGCCGGTGGGCCCGCTGACCGCCACCGGCATTCATCTGGTGGACCTGAGCATCGCCGTGCTGGGGCCTTGCGAATCGCTGTGGGCGCGCCTGGCCACCCTGGGCTCGGACTTCGAGAACGGCGACACCCTGGCCGTGATGATGGCTTTCCCGCAGGGCGCCAACGCCATGGTGAGCGCCGTGCTGGCCACGCCGTTCGAAGGCCGGTTCGCGGTCTACGGTTCCAAGGGGTGGGTGGAAATCCGCGACCGCACGCACCCGGAGAATCCCACCGGCTGGGACATCACCGTCGCCCTGCGGGGTCAAGAGCGCCAGACGCGCTTTGCCGAGCCGGCGCCCTCGGTGCGGCTGAACCTGGAGGCCTTCGCGCGCGCCGTGCGCGGCGTCGCACCCTACCCGGTGTTGCCCACCGAGATGCTGGCCAACGTGGCCGCCCTGGAAGCGGTGATGCGCTCGGTGCAGGCCCGTGCGCCGCAGGCCGTCGAGCAGACATGAGCGAGGTCATCGCACGCCCCGCGGCCCGCCGCCTCAGCGCGCCGGAGCGCGAGGCGCGCATCGTCGACGAGGCCGTGCACTTCTTCGCCGAGGTGGGCTTTGGGGGCGACACGCGCGAACTGGCCAAGCGCCTGGGGGTGACGCAATCGTTGCTCTACAAGTACTTCCCCAACAAGGAGGCGCTGATCAACCGCGTCTTCGACGTGGTGTACATGGGCCGCTGGAACCCTTTCTGGGAGAGCGTGATCCACGACCGCAGCGTGCCGCTGCAGGAGCGCCTGACGCGGCTGTACCTCGAGTACGCCAAGGCCGCCCTGACGCGCGACTGGGTGCGCATCTTCATGTTCTCGGGCCTGCGCGGCGAGAGCATCAACAGCCGCTACCTCACGGTGCTGCGCCAACGCATCCTGGAGCCGATTGCCGCCGAACTGCGCCACGAGTTCGGCCTGCCGGACGTCGCCGAGGTGCCGCTGAAATCGGCTGAGATCGAACTGGTGTGGGGCATCAACGCCCGCGTCTTCTACTTCGGCCAGCGCCAGTGGATCTTCGATGTCCCGGTGCAGGACGACCTGCCAGCCCTGATCAGTCTGACGGTGGAGCATTTCCTGGCCGGGGCCCGGGTGGTGCTTCCCCGGCTGCTGCAGTCCAATCCAGATCAACCGATCACTTCGCGGTAATCGCGTGAACACCAAAACCTCTTTCGACTCCACCGACCTGCGCCGCGCCTTCGGCCGTTTCGGCACCGGGGTGACCATCGTCAGCACCCTGGATGCCCAAGGCGCGCCGGTGGGCGTCACGGCCAACTCGTTCAGCTCCGTGTCGCTGGACCCGCCCATCGTGCTGTGGAGCCTGCGCAGCGCCTCGCCCAGCCTGGCGGCCTTCGATGCCTCGGGCCGCTTCGTCATCAACGTGCTGACGCTGCAGCAGGTGGAACTGTCGCGCCGCTTTGCCAGCCCCATGGCGGACAAGTTCACTGGCGTGAGCCACACGCCTGGCCTGGCCGGCCTGCCGGTGGTGCAGGACTGCGCTGCCGCGTTCGAGTGCCGCACCGAGCAACGCCTGGAGGTGGGCGACCACATCCTGTTCCTCGGCCGGGTGGAGGCCTATGGCCACCGCCTGGGCCCCACCTTGCTGTACTGCCAAGGCCAGTACGCCCACGGCGTGGCGCTGGACGCCCATCACGCCCTCACAACCTGAAACACCTCACACCATGCGCTACAGCACTTTCATGATGCCGCTGCACCCCCCTGGGCGCGACATCTCCCAGACGCTGCGGGAAGACCAGGAGGCCGTGATCCTGGCCGACCGTCTGGGCTTCTCCGAGGCCTTCGTGGGCGAGCACGTGACCGATGCGGCCGAGACCGTCACGTCTTCCATGATCTTCCTGGCCAGCTTGGCCAGCCAGACCCAGCAGATCAAGCTGGGCACCGGCACCATCAACATGCCCAACACCCACCCGGCCGCAGTGGCGGCGCAGGCGGCGATGCTGGACCACCTGCTGCAGGGGCGCTTCATCATGGGCATCAGCCCGGGCGGGTTGATGTCCGACGCCGAGGTCTTCGGCAACTTCGGGCGCGACCGCAATGCCATGTTCGTCGAGTGCATCAACATGGTGCTCAAGATCTGGGAGAGCGAGCCGCCGTACGACCTGCAGGGCCAGTTCTGGAACGTCTCCGTGGGCAAGACCATGATCCCCGAGATCGGCCAGGGCTTCATCATGAAGCCGCTGCAGCGGCCGCACCCGCCCATCGTGGGCACGGCCGTGGCGCCCTTCTCGCAAGGCGTGACCGAGATGGCCAAGCGCGGCTGGGGGCCGATCTCGGCCAACTTCCTGATGCCCGAGTGGGTCAAGACGCACTGGCCGAAATATGTGGAAGGCTGCAACGCGGGGGGCAAGGTGGCTTCGCCTGACGGCTGGCGCGTGGCCAAGAGCATCTTCGTGGCCGACGACGAGGCCACGGCGCGGCGCTACGCACTGGAAGCCGGTGGGCCGTACCACTTCTACTTCAAGCAGCTGGTGCGCAAGCTGGTGGGGGGCGGACGCGGCAACGTGTTCAAGACCGACCCCGCCATGCCCGACAGCGAGGTGACGCCCGAGCACGTCACCAACCGCCTGGTGCTGGCGGGCACGGTGAACTCGGTGGTGGACCAGATCCTCGCCTTCCGCGAACAGGTGGGAGACTTCGGCAACCTGGTGTATGCCTGCCACGACTGGCAGGACCCCGCCCTGGGCAAGCGCTCCATGGAGTTGTTTGCCACCGAGGTGATGCCCCGCGTGAACGCCGCCATCGGCGCTTGACCCCCACCCCTTTGTTTCTCGCAACCCCACCATGAGCCTCACCTACACCCTGTCTTCCGTCACCCTGGACGCGGCGCTGCGCATCGCGCAGGCCACCTTGGTCAAAGGCCGCCAGGCCGGCATGCTGCCCCTGGCCGTGGCCGTGCTGGACCCGCGCGGCACCGTCAAGGCCTTCCTCGCCGAAGAGGGCACCAGCCTGTACCGCTTCGAGATCGCCCGCGGCAAGGCCCTGGGCGCCCTGGGCATGGGCTTTGGCGGGCAGGAACTGGAAAAGCGCTACGGCCACGTGCCGGGCTTCATCCAGGCGGTGCAGGGCCTGAGCGAGGGCAACCTCGTGCCCGTGCGCGGCGGCGTGCTGATCCGCGATGCACAGGGCCAGTTGCTGGGCGCCGTGGGCGTGAGCGGCGAGACCTCGGCCCATGACGAGATCGCGGCGGTGTCGGGCATCGAGTCCGTGGGCCTGACGCCGGATTGCGGCGGCCCCAAGCCCTGACATCACGGCCCCTCTCTCACCGCGCAGGACTCCCCATGAAGGCACGCATCGGCGACATCGACATCCACTACCAGATCTCGGGCCAGGGCCCGTGGATCACCTTGTCGCACTCGCTGGCGGCGCATGGCGGCATGTGGGCCCCGCAGGTGGCCGTGCTGGCGCAGCACTTCACCGTGCTGAACGTGGACACCCGCGGCCATGGCCAGACGGACGCGCCGGCAGGCCCCTACCGACTGGAGCAGATGGCCGACGACGTGCAGGGCCTGCTGGCGCACCTGGGCGTGGCGCGTACCCACTGGCTGGGCCTGTCCATGGGCGGCATGATCGGCCAGGTGCTGGCCCTGCGGCACCCGCAGGTATTGGACCGCGTGGTGCTGGCCGACACCACCGGCCAAGGCGCGCCCAACGCAGCGCAGATGTGGGCTGACCGGGCGCAGGCGGCCCGCGCCTCGGGCATGGCGGCGTTGGTGGAGCCGACGCTCGCACGCTGGTTCACCGAACCCACGCGCCAGGCCCAGCCGGCGCTGATGGCCGAGGTGGGCGCGATGATCGCCGGCACGCCCGTGGAGGGCTACGCCGGCTGCTGCGCGGCCATCGCCGGCGTGGATACGCTGGAAGGGCTGCGCGCCCTGCGGCACCCCGCCCTCGTGCTCGTGGGCGATCAGGACCTGGGCACCCCGCCAGCGATGGCCCAGCGCATCGCCGAGCACTGGCCAGGGGCGCAATGCAAGGTGCTGGCCGGGGCTGCGCACCTGGCCAATCTGGAACAGCCCGAAGCCTTCAACCGCGAGGTGCTGGGCTTTCTGCTTGCCCCGGGCCGAAACTGAAGGTGCCCTGACGCACCAGGCGTGAAAACTCCGCATCCAGCATTTCCTGCACCAGCGCCAGAGCCGGCGGCGGACGTGGGTCGGTGCGGGTGGCCAGCACCAGCAGCCGATTGAGTTGCACGCCGGAAATCTCCGACAGCGTCAGTTCGGGCGGCAGCGGGTGGGCCTTGAACACCGACACCGGCATGATGGTCGCCCAGCGGCCGCGCATCACCAGCTCACGGATGGCTTCCACCGAGTCGATCTCGGCCTGCACGTTCAGAGTTTTGCCCAGCGAGCGCATCTGCCGCTCCAGGATGCCCCGGTGCAGGCTGGTCATGAGCACGGGGACGCGCGCCAACTGCGGCACCGATACCACCGCGCCCACGCGCAGCGTGGCATGCGCCACCAGCGCGAAAGGCTCACCCAGCAGCGGCTGCAGGTTCAAGGGACGGCCGGACTCGGGGTTGGTCACCACCGCCATGTCGATGATGCCGCGCTCCAGCCAGTCGAGCAGTGCCGGGGTGAAGGCCTCGCGCGAGCGCAGCACCACGTCCTGCGGGCTGTTGGCGCAATGCTCGAACAGGCCCGGCAGCAACACGCGCGCCAGCGTGGGTGACACCCCGACGGTGACGCTGGCTCGGCTGCCGGGACGGCTGCGCGCCAGGCGCTGGGTCATCTGCGTGGCTTCGGCCAGGATGCGCTGGGCGGACTCGTAGAAGGTCACGCCTGCCGGCGTCAGGCGCACGCCGCGCGGCAGCCGCTGCACCAGTTGCACGCCCATTTCGCGCTCCAGTTCACGCAACTGGCGCGTCAGCGCGGGTTGCGCGATCGGTATTGCAGCCGCTGCAGCGGTGAGGCTGCCGGCGTCGGAGACGGCGATGAAATTGCGAAGGGTACGCAGGTGCAAGCTCGGCCTCCGGGTTCACCCTGATGCGATGCCGAAATGATATGGCAATGGCGAAATCCAGCATTGGACTTCGGCACCACGACTGCTAACCTGACGGCATCCTGACCCGGCCCTCCCGCCCCTTTCGCCATGCCTGCCGCCATCGTTCAGTTCGAGGCCCTGAAAGCCTTCATCCAGTCTGCCTTCCTGAGCCAGGGCCTGCCCGAGGCCGATGCCGCTCAGGTGGCCGCGCTGATGGCCGAGGCCGATCTGCAGGGCTCGGACGGCCACGGCGCCATCCGCCTGCCGCAGTACATCAAGCGCATCCGTGCTGGCGGCATCAACAAGCACCCGAACATCCGCGTGGTGCACGAGCGCGCCGCCATGGCGGTGGTGGATGGCGACAACGGCATGGGCCACCTGGTGGTTTCGAAGGCCGTGGACCTGGCCATCGAGAAGGCACGCCAGACTGGCGTGGCCTGGGTGAGCACGCGCTACAGCAACCACGCCGGGCCGGCCTCGCTGTACTCGCGCAAGCCCCTGGAACACGACATGCTGGGGCTGTACTTTGCCGTGGGCAACGCCAACCACCTGCCGCCCTGGGGCGGCATGGACATGCTCTTGTCCACGAACCCGATCTCTGCGGGCGTGCCGACGGACGAAGAACCCCCCGTGGTGCTGGACATGGCCACCACCGTGGCCGCCTACGGCAAGGTCAAGGCCAAGGCCAAGGCGGGCGAATTGATGCCCGAAGGCTGGATGATCGACCGCCAGGGCAAGCCGCTGCTGGACCCCAACCGCTCGGGCGAAGGCTTTCTGCTGCCCATCGGCGGACACAAGGGCTACGGGCTGGCATTGATCGTGGGCCTGCTGGCCGGCACGCTGGGCGGCGCGGCCATGGGGCGCGACGTGATCGACTTCAACGCCGACCACGTGAGTGTGACCAACACCGGCCAGGCCATCCTGGTGATCGACCTCGCCGCCTTCGGTGACCCGCAGGACTTCAAGCACGCCGTGGACAAGCTGGTACGCGACCTGCGCGGGGCCGAACGCCTGCCGGGCGTGGAACGCATCTGGCTGCCGGGTGAGCAGAGTCACCATCGGCGTCAGCAGTACGCGGCCAGCGGCATTCCGCTGTCGGCAGGGGTGGTGGCCGACCTCAGCACGCTCGCGGGCGAACTGGGCATCCCACCCTTGGTCTGAAGAACGCGCGAGCCGATCCGCACACCCCATGTCCACGGCCCCCAACGCCCCACGCGGCTTCGTCATCGACCGTGCAGACGGTCGACCGCAGCTGCCCGGCAGTCTGCACACCAACCGGCGTCTTTCGCAGTGGGTGCAGTTGGCTGACGCGGGCCGTGTGGACGTCTTCACGGGCAAGGCCGAACTCGGCCAGGGCATCCTCACCGCGCTGCAGTTGATGGCCGCGGAGGAACTGGATCTGCCCCTGAGCGCCATCCGGGTGGTGAGCGCCAGCACCGCCCACGGGCCCGACGAGGGCATGACCTCCGGCAGCCTGTCGGTGCAGGACAGCGGTGGCGCCCTGCGCCACGTCTGCGCCGAAGTGCGTGGCCTGGCCGTGGAGCGGGCCGCCGCACGAAGCGGCCTGAACGCCCGCGACATCCGCCTGTCCTGCGGGCACCTCAGCGGGCCAGACGGACAAGCGCTGGGCAGCTACTGGTCCCTGCTGAGCGCGGCCGATCTGGACGTCGAATACGCGGGGCGGCATCTGCCCAAGCCGGCCGAGCAGCGTGCCCTGCTGGGGCGCACGGCCTTGCCCCGCGTGGACCTGGCGGCGAAGGTGCAGGGCCAAGCGCGTTTCCTGCACGACCTGCGCCTGCCCGGCATGCTGCACGGCCGCGTGCTGCGCCCGCCCCTGCTGGATGCGACCTTGGACGCTGCGCTGGTGCCCGGCGCCTTGGAGGCCCTGGCCCCCTTGCAAACGGGCTCAGGTGCGGTGCAGGCCTGGGCGGATGGCCGCTTCGTGGCCGTGGTGGCCGAGCGCGAGCGCGATGCTGAAGCCGCGGCCGAGCGCCTGCGCGCCCGTTTGCCCTGGGGGCCGGGAGGGCCGCTGCCTGACATGCAGGCGCTGCCGGAATTTCTGCGTGGGGCCCCGAGCGAGCAAACGGTGACGGCCCGGCGCGGCGAGTTCGAGGCCGGCACCGGCGGCCGCGTCTTCAGCGCCGAGTACCTCAAGCCCTATCTGGCGCATGCCTCCATCGGACCTTCGTGCGCCATCGCACTTTGGAATGGCGCGGCGCTGGAGGTCTGGACGCACAGCCAGGGCATCCACAACCTGCGCGACGACCTGGTGCTGGCGCTGTCGCGTGAAGCCGTGCCGGTGCCCAAGAGCGCCATCACGGTCCACCATGTCGAGGGCGCAGGCTGCTACGGCCACAACGGCGCCGACGACGTGGCGCTGGACGCCGTTCTGATGGCCTTGAGGCACCCGGGCCGGCCGGTGCGCGTGCTGTGGTCGCGCGAAGACGAACTGACCCACAGCCCGGTGGGGGCAGCGCAGTTGGTGGCCCTGGAGGCACGGGTGGACGACAGCGGGCGCCTGACCCACTGGCGCCACGCCCTCTGGGCCAACGGCTACAGCTCGCGCCCCGGCCGCGCCGGGACGCCCACCTTGCTGGCCGCCAGCGAGCGCGCCGATGCCACCGCGCTGCCGCTGCCCATCAACCCACCGCTGGCCGCCGGCGGCGGTGCCGAGCGCAACGCGGTGCCCGCCTACACGGTGCCAAACCTCGAGGTGCTGACGCACCGCCTCACCGTGATGCCACTGCGCACCTCGGCCATGCGCGCCCTGGGCGCCTACGCCAACGTCTTCGCCATCGAGTGCTTCATGGACGAAATCGCCCGGGCGCTGGGGGAGGATGCACTGACGTTCCGCCGCCGCCACCTGGACGACGCTCGCGCCCTGGCGGTGTTGGAAGCCGTGACGGAACGCTCCGACTGGTGGGGCCAAAGAACAGCCGCCACTGAGGGCTCCGGCCAGGGCCTGGCCTGGGCGCGCTACAAGAACACCGGCGCCTGGTGCGCCGTCATCGCCCGCGTGCACGTGACCGATGTGGTGCGTGTGCTCGACCTGGACCTGGCCGTCGATGTGGGCACGGTGGTGGACCTGGACGGCGTGGTCAACCAGATCGAGGGTGGCGCGGTGCAAAGCACCAGCTGGACACTGACGGAGCAGGTCACCTTCACCCGCGAAGGCCTCACCAGCACAGGCTGGGAAAGCTACCCGGTGCTGCGTTTTGCCGAAGTGCCGAATGTGCGCGTGCACGTGCTGGACCGTCCGGACCAACCCAGCCTGGGCGCCGGCGAGGCGGCACAAGGCCCGGTGGCCGCCGCCATCGCCAACGCGGTGGCTGATGCCTTGGGTGTGCGCGTGCGCACGCTGCCGCTCACGCCGGAAAACCTGCTGCGGGCGGTGCATGCCGCCGAGTCGGCCTGACATCCACGCGTTCCTCCTGTCATATCTCGCCAACGCCCCGCACGCCCCATGCCCCGCTTTCACCTCAACGGCCAAGACTGCACTGTGGATGCCGACGCCGCCGTGCCGCTGCTGTCCGTGCTGCGCGACGAGCAGGGTCTGAGCGGGCCGAAGTTCGGTTGCGGCCAGGGCGAGTGTGGCGCCTGCATGGTGCTGGTGGACGGCCAGCCGCAGACCGCCTGCAACCTGCCGCTGTGGGCCGTCGGAGGCCGGCAGGTCGTGACGGTCGAGGGCCTGGGCACCGCCGATCAGCCCCACCCCGTGCAGACCGCTTTCTGTGAGGAGCGGGCGGCGCAGTGCGGCTACTGCGTGGCCGGCATCGTCACCTCCGCCGCCGCGCTTCTGGCGCGCGACCCCACACCCTCGCACCAGGCCATCGTGCAGGCACTGGACAAGCATCTGTGCCGCTGCGGCGCCCACAACCGCATGATCCGTGCGGTGGAGCGCGCCGCGGCGACCCTCTCCTCCTCCCCCGCGACTCCATGAACTGGCTCTTTCCCCGATCCCCCACCGCCCATCGCCACGGCCACGGCTTCTGGTTCTGCGGCTGCGCCGGGCTGCCCCTGCACAGCGGCGTCATGCCTGAAGGCGGCGGCGCAGCCGCGCCCCAACCCGGCCGCGCCCCCGTGGTGCTGAAGGGGCGGCGTGCCCGCACGGTGGACGTGCACGCCCACTGCTACTTCCAGGCCGCGATCGACCTGATGGGCGAAGAAGCCAAGGCCGTCCTGCCGCCCGTCAAGGGCGTGCCCGAGCACTTTCTGCAGGTCGAGCAGCAGTTGGCCACGCGCTTCGAAGCCATGGACCGCATGGGCATCGACCTGCAGGTGTTGAGCATCAACCCCTTCTGGTACCGCAAGGACCGCGACACCGCGCAGGCCATCTGCCAGATCCACAACGAAAGCCTGGCCGAGCTGTGCGCGCGCGCGCCCAGGCGGCGCCTGGCCGCCTTCGCCTCTCTGCCCATGCAGTTTCCCGAACTGGCGGTGGAGATGCTGGAAGACGCGGTGCGGCGCCTGGGCCTGAAGGGTGCGGCCATCGGCGGCAACGTGGCCGGGCGCGATTTCAGCCACGCCGAGTTCCACCCCGTGCTGGCCAAGGCGCAGGAGCTGGGCGTGATGCTGTTCATCCACCCGCAAAGCACGCCGGAACTCGCGGCGCGCTTCAAGGGCAACGGCTGGCTGTCCAACGTCATCGGCAACCCGCTGGACACCACCATCGCGCTGCAGAAGCTGATCTTCGAAGGCGTGTTCGACCGCTTCCCCGAACTGAAAGTGCTGGGCGCGCACGGCGGCGGCTTCCTGGGCTCCTACGCCCCGCGCATGGACCGCAGCTGCTTCGTCTCGCCGCAGAACTGCGACGCCTCCATCGTGCTGAAGAAGCGCCCCACCGAATACATCCGGCAAATCTACTTCGACGCCCTGGTGTTCACGGGCGAAGCGCTGCGCCACCTGGCCGCCGAGGTGGGCACGAGCCAGATCATGGTCGGCACCGACCACCCCATTCCCTGGGAAGAGGACCCCATCACCCACGTGATGACGACCCCCGAGCTCAGCGACGACGACCGCCTGGCCATCTTGGGCGAGAACGCCATCCGCGTGCTGGGCCTGGACCTCTGACCGGTACGCCGCACCCCCATCCTTCCCCCTTCCAAGACTGACGGAGACCTCCATGCAAGACGCCCAATCCCCGCGCTCCCCCCGCAAGCCCAGCCGCGTGCGCCGCGTTGCACTGGCCCTGGCCTGTGCCGCAGCCATGCCCTGGGCTGCCGCCCCCGCGCACGCCCAGGCCTACCCCAACAAGCCCATCCGCATGATCGTGCCGCTGGCCGCGGGCAGTGCCGTGGACGTGGCCGCGCGCCTGCTGGCCGCCAAGATGTCCCAGAACATGGGCCAGACGGTGGTGGTGGAGAACGTCGTTGGCGCCGCCGGCATCATCGGCGCCTCGCAACTGGCCAAGGCGGCACCGGACGGCTACACCGTCGGCGGATTCAACGACAGCATCCTGACCATGGTGCCGAACCTGAACCCGAACACCCCGTTCAACCCGATGACCGACTTCGTCCACGTCTCGCGCGTGGCCATCATCGAGTTCAGCATCGCGGTGGCCACCAACTCGCCCTGGAAGAGCGCGGCTGATCTGGTGGCCGCGGCCAAGGCCGCGCCCGGGCGCTACACCTACGCCTCGGGCGGCAACGGCAGTCCGCAGCACATGGGCGGGGCCTTGTTTGCCGCCCACACCGGCATCGACATCAAGCACGTGCCCTACCGCGGCGCCAGCCAGGCCGCGCAGGACGTGGCCGGCGGCCAGGTGGACATGACCATCCAGGGCATCGCCACTGTGGCCGCGCTGGCCAAAGGCGGCAAGCTCAAGTTGATTGGCGTGATGGCCGACCAGCGTCACCCCGAATACCCCGACACCCCCACGCTGAAGGAGGCTGGCATCCAGGGCTTCGACTACAGCACCTGGTTCGGCCTCACCCTGCCCAAGGGCACGCCCAAGGAGATCACTGACCGGCTGAACGCCGAGGTCGTGAAGGCGCTGGCCGACCCCGAAATGCGTCGCCGCTTCGCCGAGGTGGGTCTGCGCCCCGAAGGCAGCAGCCCGCAGGCCATGTCGAACATCGTGCGCGACCAGCTGGCCCGCTACGGCAAGGCCATCAAGGACAACGGCATCAAGGGCGATTGAGCCCTCACGGAACCCGCGACATGATCACCTCCCTGAACCCTGCCACCGACGAAACCCTGGCCCGGTTCGAGCCGCACGGCGGCACCGAGATCGAGCAACGCCTGCAGGGCGCCGCCGACGCCCAGGCGCGCTGGGCCCGCACGCCGGTGGCTGAGCGCATGGCCGTGCTGCGCCGGGTGGCTGCCGTGCTGCGCGAGCGCAAACAGGCGCTCGGGCGCACCATCACGCTGGAGATGGGCAAGCCCCTGGCCGAGGCCGTGGGTGAGGTGGAGAAATGCGCCTGGAACTTCGAGTTCTATGCCGACAGCGCGCCCGGCTTTCTGCAGGACCAGGTGGCGGCCAGCAGCGCCAGCGACAGCCGCATCGTCTTTGACCCCCTGGGGCTGGTGCTGGCCGTCATGCCCTGGAACTACCCGCTGTGGCAGGTGATGCGCGCAGCCGCGCCGGTGCTCGCCGGCGGCAACGGGCTGGTGCTCAAGCACGCCAGCAACGTGCCGCAATGCGCGCTGGCCATCGAGCAGGTGTTTGCCGAGGCCGGCGTGCCCGCTGGGCTGTGCCCCACGCTGCTGGTGGGCGCGGCTGCGGTGCCGGCGCTGATTGCCGACCGCCGCATCTCCGCCGTCACCTTCACCGGCTCCACGCCCGCGGGCCGCGCCATCGCCGCCGCAGCGGGTCAGGCCCTGAAGAAGCAGGTGCTGGAACTTGGCGGCTCCGACCCCTTCATCGTGCTGGCCGACGCCGATGTGGCCACCGCGGCCACGGTGGGCGTGAAGGCGCGCTTCCAGAACACGGGGCAGAGCTGCATCGCCGCCAAGCGCTTCATCGTCGAGGAGGCGGTGGCCGACGCCTTTGTCGAGGCCTTCGTCGAGGCCACGCGGCGCCTCGTGGTGGGCGACCCGCTGCAAGCGGCCACCACCCAAGGCAGCATGGCCCGCCGCAACCTGCGCGACGAACTGCAGGTGCAGATCCAGGCCTCGGTGAAAGAAGGCGCACGCTTGCTCACGGGTGGAAACCCCATTGCCGGTCCCGGCGCCTTCCACGAACCTACGGTGTTCGACCACGTGACGCCTGACATGACGGTGGCCAGGGAAGAGACGTTTGGACCTGCGGCGGCCATCCTGCGCGTGCGGGATGTCACCGAAGCCGTGCGCGTGGCCAATGGCACGCCCTTCGGGCTGGGGGCCGCGGTGTGGACGGGCGATGCCGAGCGGGCCCGGCACCTGACGCGCGAGATCCAGGCCGGTGCCGTGTTCGTCAACGGCATGGTGGCCTCCGACCCGCGCCTGCCCTTCGGCGGATCGAAAGAATCGGGCTACGGCCGTGAACTCGGGGCCCACGGTCTGCACGAGTTCACCAACGTCAAGACCGTCTGGACGGGCCCGGCCCGCACCTGACACTGTTTCTGATGCGTTTGCCACAAGGAGTTGAACCATGAGCACCACCGACACCGCCGTGCGCCCCGCCGTGCTGCGCCCTGACCAGATCAAGAGCCACGACCGCGGCGGCGGCGCGCGCACCACGCCGCTGGTGGGCCCGTCGGTGGGTTCGTCCACTTTCATCAACGGCATCACCGAATTCGGCCCCGGCGCGGCCATTCCCTTCCACAGCCACAACTGCGAAGAGAGCGTGATGCTGCTGAGCGGCGACGCCTGGCTGGACATCGAGTCCGAGGTGCATGAACTCAAGCCGCTGGACACCACGTTCATCCCGCCGAACGTGCCGCACCGCTTCCGCAACCGCTCGCAGACCGAGCCGATGAAGATCCTGTGGATCTATGCCTCGGCGCAGGCGACGCGCACCCTGGTGGAAACCGGCGAGACACGGTTTGTGTCGGCCGAGCACGCGCGTTGAAGCCGGCTGCCAACCCGCCCCGACACCTCACGCGCCGCTTCACGCGCCTGCACGACCCGACACCCACCGCCACGGAGACACGCCATGGGCCTGCGATTCCTCGAACACCTGCTGATCCTCACCCACGACCCCGACGCCACGCGCGACTGGTTCGTGCAGAACCTGGGCTTCCGCGAGGGCTACCACCCCGAGTTCGGCTTCCCCGTCTACTGGCTCTACATCGGCGAGCAGGACGTCATCCACATCGGCAAGGCGCGCCACTCGGCGCACCAGGACACCTACCTGAAAACACCCAGCGACAGGGAAGGCCAGGACTATTCCGCCGCCGGCGCGCCGGGCTCGGGCCGCATCGACCACCTGTGCATCAATTGCGATGGCCTGGCCGAGTTCATCGACCGGCTCAAAGCCAACGGGGTGGATTTCAGCGAGCGCAAGGCCCACAACTCCAAGCTCTACCAGCTCTTCATGCGCGAGCCCGTCAACGGCATCAAGGTGGAGCTGAACTTTGACTGGCGCGAGGCCGCGGCCTTGGGGCGGGTGCCCGAGTGGACGGATGCGGGCATCAACGAGAAGTCGGCCGCCGAGGTGATGATCCCCAAGGAAGCGCCCGTCAAGGTGTCGACCTTCTCAGCGCCTGTGCTCAAGCCCTGACAGACCTGCACGAATCTCTGCGGGCCAGCACCTGTCCATCGCACCCGGCCTTCGCATCACCTGACCAAGAGCAACCATGAAAACCCAAGTCGTCCGTTTCCACGCCCCCGGTGGCCCCGAAGTCCTGAAGTTCGAGGATGTCGACCTGCCCGCACCCGCTGCCGGTGAGGTGCGCATCCGCCACACCGCCATCGGCCTGAACTTCCAGGACATCTATGCCCGCTCCGGCGCCTACCCCTTTCCGCTGCCCAGCGGCCTGGGCACCGAGGCCGCCGGCGTGGTGGAGGCCGTGGGCGAGGGCGTGACCGACTTCCAGGTGGGCGAGCGGGTGTGCTACATCAGCGGCCCGGTGCTGGGCGCCTGCGCCACGCACCGCAACTACCCGGCGGCGCGGCTGCTGAAGTCGCCCGCCCACATGAGCGATGAACAGCTGGCCGCCATGATGCTCAAGGCCATGACGGTGGAGTACCTGGTGCAGCGTTGCTATCAGGTCAAGCCCGGGCAGTTCGTGCTGTGGCATGCCGCGGCCGGCGGCGTGGGCCTGCTGGCCGGCCAATGGGGGAAGCACATCGGCGCCCGCATGATCGGCGTGGCCGCAGGGCCGCAGAAGTGCCAGCTCGCCCTGGACAACGGCTACGAGTTCTGCATCGACCGCCTGACCGAGGACGTGGCCGCACGGGTGAAGGAGATCACAGGTGGCGCCGGCGTGCCGGTGGTCTACGACTCGGTGGGCAAGAACTCGTTTGACCAGTCGCTGGCCAGCCTGGCGCCGCGGGGCTTTTTCGTCTCCTTCGGCACCACCACGGGCGCGCCGCCGCCCGTGCCGGCCGCCACGCTGCAGAAGATGGGCTCGCTGTACTTCACGCGGCCCACCCTGGTCACCTACACCGCCTCCACGGCCGAGCTGCGCGACTCGGCCCAGGCGGTGTTCGACCTCGTCGCCCAAGGGGCGCTGAAGGTCAGCATTCACCAGCGCTACGCGATGAGCGACATCGCACGCGCCCACGCCGAACTCGAATCGGGCCGCACCACCGGCTCGAGCATCCTCATCCCCTGAGCCTCTGCCTCAACCCAGGAGCCAGGATTCACCCCAGAGGGCATCCCGCCCCGACTTACCCCGGAGACCGCCATGTTCAAGACCCTGAAGACCACCCTGATCGCCGGCGCCATCGCCACGCTGGGCCTGGGCAGCGCCCAGGCCGAGGAGATCAAGCTGCGCATCGCCTCGGGCCACCCCGCGGCGAACACCTACGTCAACCTGATGCAGAACTTCTTCGTGCCCGAAGTGACCAAGCGCGTGGCTGCGCGCACCTCGCACAAGGTGGAGTTCATCGAGTCCTACGGCGGGGCCACGGTCAAGGTGGCCGACACGCTGGAGGGCGTACAGGCCGGCATCGTGGACATCGGCGGCTACTGCTTCTGCTTCGAGCCCTCCAACCTGCCGCTGCACGCCTTCCAGGTGATGCTGCCCTTCGGCACCATGAGCGCGCAGAACAGCGTCAAGATCGCCCGCAGCATCTACGACAAGGTGCCTTATCTGTCCAAGGTGTTCGAGGACAAGTACAACCAGCGCCTGCTCTCTCTCATCGCCGACAACGGCTACAACCTGGGCACCACCTTCGAGTGGAACAACGTGGCCGAGCTCAAGGGCAGGAAGCTGGCCGGCGCCGGCCTGAACCTGAAGTGGCTGGAGTACGCCGGCGCCGTGCCGGTGCAGTCCTCGCTGCCCGAGGCCTACACCTCCATGCAGACGGGCGTGTACTTCGGCTGGATCATGTTCCCCTCGGGCTGGGTGAACTTCAAGCTCAACGAGGTGGCCAAGCACTACACCGAGGTGGGTTTCGGTTCCATCACCTGGCACGGCCTGACGATGAACAAGAACCGCTTCAACCGGCTGCCCAAGGAAGTGCAGGACATCATCCTCGAAGTGGCCAAGGAGTACGAGGCCCGCACCGGCACCGTCAACGACGAGAACTACCCCAAGCAACTCGCGCAACTGAAGACCCTGGGCGTGACCGTGAAGGCCGTGCCGGACTCCGTGCGCGTGGACTGGGCCAACTCGCTCAAGGCCTGGCCGCAGCAGCACGCCGAGAGCCTGGACAAGCAGGGCCTGCCGGCCTCGCAGGTGCTGAAGCTCACGCTGGAAGAAGCCGAGAAGCTGGGCCACAAGTGGCCGGTGCGCTTCTCCGTCAAGTAAGGAGCTGAAACATGTCCACGCTGCGCCACCTCAACGATCGGCTGACCCAGGTGCTGCTGGTGCTGGCCGCCGTGCTGGCCTTCCTGCTGTGCTTTCTGGTGGTGGCCGACGTGGTGGGCAGAGTGGTCTTCAGTCGGCCCGTCAAGGGCACGACCGAGATCGTCTCACTGTCGATCGTGATCATCTGCTACCTGCAGTGCGGGTTTGCGATCAGATCGGGCGGGATGCTGCACGTGGACATGTTCGTGAGCAAGGCCGGGCCGCGCGGCCAGAGCGTGATGGCGGCCATCGCCGCGCTAGCCGGCGTGGTGTTCTTCGGGCTCATCTGCTGGGGCAGCTTCGAGGGTGCCGCCCACGCCTGGAACTCCAACGAGTTCGAGGGTGAGGGCGCGCTGCGGGTGCCGGTGTGGCCTGCGCGCTTCATCCTCATCCTAGGCACGGCGGTGGCCACCTTCAGCTACGTCCTGCTGCTGGCGCAGCACCTGGTCGGGGTAGTGCGCGGCAACGCACCCCTGCCCATGGGCACCAGCCACTGAGTCGGCAGAGGACACCACCATGACTTCCGGTACCGACCTCCTCATCCTCGTGGCCACGCTGCTCGTGCTGGTCTTCAGCGGGGTGCACATTGCCATCTCGCTGGGCCTGACCGCGCTGCTGGGCCTGTTCCTCATGACGGGCGACCCGCAGGCCATGTTGAGCTTCGCCTCCAACACGGCCTACGAGGCGCTGCGAGACTATGTGTTCGCGGTGATCCCGCTGTTTCTGCTGATGGGCGAGTTCCTGGCCAAGTGTGGCGCGGCCACCGACCTCTTCGCCCTGGTCAACAAGCTCACCCGCCGCGTGGCCGGGCGTCTGGGCGTGGCCACGGTGCTGGCCAACGCGGTCTTCGCCTTCATCACGGGGGTGTCCATCGCGGCCGCAGCGGCGTTTTCCAAGATCGCCTGGCCGGAGATGAAGCGCTACGGCTACGAGCGCAAGTTCGCCCTGGGTTGCATCGCCGGCAGCGCCTGCCTGGGCATGCTGATCCCCCCTTCCGTGCTGATGATTGTATGGGGCGTGCTCACCGAGATGGCCATCGGCAAACTGTTCATCGCCGGCATCATCCCCGGCCTGATGGTGGTGTGCCTGTACATTGGCTACATCATGTGGGTGGCCAAGACACAGCCGCACCGGGTCGGCGAGGGAGTCGCACCGTCAACGATCAACGAGCCGGCTGCCACAGCCGGGCCAGCCGCGATCCCTTCCGAAGCCTTGCCCGACGAGCCCGACCTGCGCACCATCTTGTGGAGCACCGCTAGCATCATCGCGCTCGTGCTGCTGGTGCTGGGCGGCATTTGGTTCGGCTTCTTCACGCCCACGGAAGGCGCTGGCGTGGGCGCCACGCTGGCGCTGCTGCTGGCCATTGCCCGCGGCATGAAGCCGCGCGAAATGGTGCAGGCCATTATCTCGGTGGGTCGCACCTCGGCGCCCCTGCTGATCCTGCTGGTAACGGCGCAGCTGTACTCGCGCGTCCTCTCCATGACGGGCATCACCGGCATGGCCAAGGACTTCTTTCTGCAGTCGGGCCTGTCGCCCTACGCCATCCTGGCCTTGATGATCCTGGTGTGGTTCATCCTCGGGGCCATCATCGATTCGATCTCCATCATCCTGCTGACCGTGCCAGTGTTCGCGCCCATCGCCATGGCCCTGGGTTTCGACCCCATCGCCTTTGCCATCATCGGCATCCTGGCCATCGAGACCGGCCTGCTCACGCCGCCCTTCGGCATCCTCGTCTTCACCGTCAAGGCGGCGGTGGACGGCGAGCCGGACCTGAAGAACGGCGAGATCTTCCGCGGAGCCGTGCCTTACTGGATCTGCCTGCTGGGCGCCATAGTGGCCATCGTGGCCTTCCCCCAGATCGCCACCTGGCTGCCCTCGCTGGGGGATGTGGTGCCCAAGTGAGGCCTGTCCGCCATTTCCGCTCGCCTGCCATCTGCTGACCGCCTCTCCCGAAACCGTCCACAGGAACTCACCATGGCCGCCTACTGGCTCTCCCGCTGCGTCATCCACGATCCCGTGCGGTACAAGCGCTACACCGATCTGGTGCCCGCCATCATGGCTGCGCATGGCGGCAAGGTGCTGGCCCGGGGCGGCCGTTACCAGGTCAATGAGGGACCCGACACCTTCAACCGTTACGTGGTCATCGAGTTCCCCACGCTGGAGGCGGGCGTGGCCTGCTTCCAGTCCCCCGAGTACCAGGCCGCGGCGGCCTTCCGCCGGGATGGCGGTGGCATCGTCGAAAATGTCGTCGTCGAAAGCGGCGATGCCACGCCGCGCTGAGCCCACAGCCTCAGCCTTTCACTTCACCCTTTCATCCCATCCTTCACCCAGAGTCCCTCCATGAGCTACCTGTTCACCCCGCCCCCCGTCGTCAGCGTGCCCGTCGTCGGCCGTGCCGAGCGTTTTCCAGTCCGCCGCGTGTACTGCGTAGGCCGCAACTACGAGGAGCATGCCAAGGAGATGGGCTTCACCGGCCGCGAGCCGCCGTTCTTCTTCCTCAAGCCGGCAGACGCCATCGTGGTGGTGGACGCAGGCCAGACCGGCTCCATCCCCTACCCCTTGCTGACCAAGAACCTGCACCACGAGATCGAGCTCGTGGCGGCCATCGGCACGGGCGGCACCAACATCAAGGCGGCTGATGCCCTGAAGCACGTCTTCGGCTACGCCGTGGGCCTGGACATGACGCGCCGCGATCTGCAGAACGAGATGAAGAAGCAGGGCCGCCCCTGGTGCATCGGCAAGGGCTTTGACCAGAGCGCGCCCATCGGCCCCATCACCCCGGCCGATCAGGCCGGCGACGTGCTGAACGCCGACATCGCCCTGCAGGTGAACGGCGCCGACCGCCAGCGCAGCAATGTCTCCAAGCTGATCTGGAACCTGCAAGAGACCATCGAACACCTGTCGGCCGCCTGGGAACTGCAAGCCGGCGACCTGATCTACACCGGCACCCCCGAAGGCGTGGCTGCTGTGGTCAGCGGCGACCTGATGGTGGGCTCGGTGGCGGGCCTGGGCGAGCTGCGCGTGCGCGTGGCCTGAGGGCAGATCAAGAAAACGCCGGGCCGCTCCCAAGTTTTCTTGCGCCCCCTCGGGGGGCCGGGCCGGGCACCGCTCGGACCCTGGGGGCCCTCAGGACGCCAACAATTCGGCGTAACGCCGAACATCCACATTGCCCCCTGAGAGGATGACGCCCACGCGGCGCCCTCTCAGGTCCGGCAAGCCCGCCACGCGCGACATCAGCGCCGCGGCACCCAGGCAGCCCGTGGGCTCCACCACGATCTTCATGCGCTCGGCGAAGAAGCGCATGGCCTGCACAAGTTCTTCGTCGCTGGCCGTGACGATGCCCTTGACCAGGGCCTGGATCACCGGGAAAGTCAGCGCGCCACTGTGCTGGGTTTGCGCTCCGTCAGCGATGGTCTTGGGCGTATCAATGTGCACGATGCGGCCTTCGGCCAGGCTGCGTTGCGTGTCGTTGCCCGCCTCGGGCTCCACGCCCCAAACCTCGATGCCGGGCAGCAGGTGCGTGGCCGCCACGGCGCAGCCGGAAATCAGCCCACCGCCGCCCACGCACACCAGCAGGGCGTCCAGGCCGCCGCCGTCCAGCTCAGCCACCTGCTGCACCAACTCGAGCGCCGCCGTGCCCTGCCCCGCCATCACGTCGGCGTGGTCGTAGGGCGGCACCAGCGTCATGCCGCGCTCTTCGGCAAGCCTGCGGCCGATGGCCTCGCGGTCTTCGGTGTAGCGGTCGTACAGCACCACCTCGCTACCGGCTTGCCCGGCCTGGTAGCCGCGCGTGGCCGCCAGCTTGGCGGCTGGGGCGTCCTGCGGCATCACGATCACGCTGGGCATGCCCAGGATGCGAGCCGCCAGCGCTGTGGCCTGGGCGTGGTTGCCCGAAGAAAAGGCGATCACCCCGCGCTCGCGCTGCGCCGGGCTGAACCGGGCCAGCGCGTTGAAAGCGCCGCGGAACTTGAAGGCCCCCATGCGCTGGAGGTTCTCGGCTTTGAAGAAGACGCGGGCGCCGGTGAGTTTGTCGGCCGTGCGGGAGGTCAGCACGGGGGTGCGATGGGCGTGACCGGCCAGGCGTTGCGCAGCGGCGGCCACGTCGTCGAAGGTGATGGCAAGCGTCATGTCGGTTCAGAAGGGTTCACCGGGCTCAGCCCGAAGGATGACTGGGAGCTTCAACGGCTGCGGGTGTCAGGGTCTTGCCTCAGGCCCCTGGAAGCCTTGCTGACGCAGCGTCAGGACCAGCGTGTCGCGGTAGGCCCCTTGCGCCGGGTCCAGAGGCTGGATCGGCGTGCTCTCGTGGATCACCCGTTCGTCATCCAGCAGCAGCACGCTCCAGGGCTCAGTGAGCGTGAAACGCATGCCCTGCGGGCTGCGGGCGTCAAAGACGCGGGTCTCCGCACCCTTGACGTTGTGGCGCGCCACCAGCACCACCGCCACCAGGTCCACCCCGTCGCGGTGGGCGCCTTCGGGCGTGGGGCGGCCGATGCCGTCGGTGCAGTCGATGCGAAAGGGGTGGGCCTCGCAGAACCAGCGCGTGACGCCGGGACGAAGCGCACTGGCACAAGCGGACAGGGCCTGCAAAAGCGCCCGAAAGCCCGGCGCCTGGGCCATCGCCGGGGCAATGGGCTCGAACCAGCGCTCGATGCCGCCGTGCAGGGCGTTGTATTCCACGGGCTGCCAGTGGGCACGGTGCGGCATCTGGGCCACCTGCCCGTTCTCCACCACCAAGCAGCTGTGGCGGCGGCGCCGGTAGCGGCCACCATCGCGCAAGTGCGCGTCGGGCGGAAGATCTTCCCAGAACGACTGGAGGGCCAGCAGATCGGGCAGCGGAGCACCCGTCCAACGGCTGAGGGAGGCCGCATCCAGCACGGCAAAGCCGGCCGAGGCCAGCTGCGGCTGCAGGTCCGCCAGCGCGGTCAGTGGCGGCGGGGGCGTCATGCGGCAGCGTAGCGCTCGCGCGCCAGGGCAGCACCGGCGGCCAGGGCCTGCAGCTTGCCTTCAGCGGCCGCCCGCGTCATGGGCGCCAGGCCGCAGTTGGTGCAGGCGATCAGGTGCTGCCGAGGCACGAACTGCAAGGCGCGGCCGATGGTGTCGGCCACCTCTTCGGGCGTCTCCACTTGGTCGCTGGCCACATCGATCACCCCCACCATCACATCTTTGCCCTTGAGCAGCGCCATCAGTTCGGCCGGCACTTGGGAGTGGATGCACTCCAGGCTCACCTGGTCGATGGAGCTGGCCGCCAGCGCCGGGAACACCTGTTCGTACTGGCGCCACTGGGTGCCAAGCGTCTTCTTCCAGTCGATGTTGGCCTGGATGCCATAGCCGTAGCAGATGTGCACGGCTGTGGTGCAGGTCAGGCCCTGGACTGCCCGCTCCAGCGCACGCACGCCCCAATCCGCCGCCTCGGCCATGTAGACATTGAAGGCCGGCTCGTCGAACTGGATGACGTCCACGCCGTCGGCCTGGAGCGCCAGCGCCTCCTCGTTGAGCAATTCGGCAAAGGCCATGGCCATCTTCACGCGGTCGCCGTAGAAACGGTCGGCCACGGTGTCCACGATGGTCATGGGCCCTGGCAAGGTGAACTTGATGCGGCGCGTGGTGTGGGCGCGCAGGAAGCGTGCCTCGGTGGCGTGCACACGGCCCTTGAGCTTCAGCGGCGCCACCACCTGCGGCACCATGGCCTTGTAGCGGTCGTTGCGGATACCCATCTCCACCTTGTGCTCGAAGTCGATGCCCTCGACCTGTTCGAGAAAGCCGTGCACGAAGTGCTGGCGCGACTGTTCGCCATCACCGATGACGTCCAGCCCAGCGTCCTCCTGGGCCTTGATCCACAGCAGCGTGGCGTCCAGCTTGGCCTGCGCCAGCTCAGCACCCTGCGCCTTCCACTGGGGCCAGAGCTTCTCGGTTTCCGCCAGCCAGGCGGGTTTGGGCAGGCTGCCGGCGATGGTGGTGCTGAACATGTGCGGGTTGAAGAGTGAGGGATGAAGGGAACAATGAAAGCAGGCGAAAGCCGGTGGATCGACCGTTGAATCAGGGGACGGCGGTCATCCTGGGGGCTGGGCCAGGGCTTCGCGCCATGCTCGTGGCATCCAGAACTGCCAGCGGCGCGACCAGCCGTGCGCGCGGGGGAGCATCCAGACCAGCAGGCCAGCCACCAGGGTCAACCAGACCAGCCACACCCCCCCGGTGACCAGGCTGGAGCCGGCCATGGCTCCCACCACCAGCGCCACCTCAAGCCCCGCGATGGCCAGAGCCAGCGCCACCAGCGAGGGCCTGGACACGGAAAGGGATGCAACCAGGAAGAACAGCCAGGCGGCGTAGCGTGCCAAGGCCAGAGGCCCTGGCACGACGGAGAGCGACAGCCAGCCCGCGCCCAGCAACGCCGCGCCGCACAGGTACGGCCAGCGAGCGAAGTCCGCCAGGCCAGCCGGCCGGGCCTTCAGGTCGATGTAGAAGCCGCCCAGCAGCGTCATGCCGCCCAGCAGCAGCATGAACACCGTCATGCCATGGAAGGCCAGGCCCATGGCCTGCAAGACCCCGGCCACGGCCTGAAAGGTGACCAACCAAAGCAAGGTGATCACCACGGCCAACATGGCCGGGCGACGCAGGCGGATGAGCCAGTACACGGCAGCAGCCAGAGGCACGCCCGCCAGGGCCATCCAGCGCCAGTCCAGACGCAGGCCGGGCGCGGCGCGCGCCAGGGTGTCCAGCGGCGGATCGGCAAACATATCCAGGGGCTTGGCAGGAGGCCACCAGCCCGCGGCCTCCTGCAATTGCCATACCGCCAGGGCCAACAGCGGCAAGACCAGATGCGCCCCGAGCAAAGCCCGTACGCCCTGCCCTTCGGCCTCAAAGCGTGCCGTCTTCCGCCACACGACGACCGTCCAGAACAGGGCCGCCACGCATGCGCCTACAGGGCCGAACAGCACGTGGCCCATGCCCGCGGAAACGGCCGCCACCGCCCCAGCCAACACCGCGATGAGGGTCTGCCCGACAACCCAGCGCGGGGGCGGCAAGGGTGCAGCCTTCTGCGGCTGGGCATGGATCACATCGGTGACTTGGATGATCGGAGGCGGCCGTGCCGCCCGCTCTGCTGCGCGGCGCGCCTCGGCTTCCGCAAGGGGCTCCAGCACTTCGACGTCGATGACCTCGGGCTGCTCGGGCGGAGACTGCGCAGGAGCCGTGCTGTCAGGCGTCGGCGCTGCAGCGGCTTCGGGCGGCATCTCGGGCGCTGCTGAGGCCTGTGACGCTGGCCCGGAAGGTTGGGCCGGCTGAGGGGCTTCAGAGGGCCCGGAAGATTGAGGAGGCGGCGGGGCGGAGGAAGACGTGGACGGCGCAGGCGCTTGCACCCCTGCAGGATCAGTCAGCGCCGGCGGGGGGGGTGCAGACAAGGGGGCAACATCAGCCTGAGCCGCCGCCGCTCCCGTCGCAAGAGGAGCGACTTGAGGGGGAGTGGTTGCAGGAGGAGCGATGGCCGGAGGCGGAGACTCTTCGCGTGAGCGGGACGGGGCCGGTTGAGGCGAAAGGGCCTGCGGGGCCACCGCCGCCCCGGCCGACGCTTCTGCGCCCGACTCAAGCATCGCAGAGGGCAAGGGCGGCAACGGCGCCACGGGTGATCCATCGTCCTCCGTATGGGTCAGCGGCTTGCGCGCCAGCCAGCGAGCCCATAGCGCACGGGCCGCCTCCTCGCGAATCCACCCCGCCTGCACGGCGGCATCCAGGTCCGCCCAGGCCACGTTGAAAGCCGGCACCGTCTTGCGGGTGTCCATCTCTGGGGCCGAGATAGGGGAACGCGGCGAAGGCGCAGCGCCCGTGGCCACGCGAGCCGAGACTTCTGGCTGAGCGCCGGCGGAACTGATCGGGCCGGCCGGTCGCGCCGCGCGTTCAGAGACCCCTTGGGCCGCGGCGCGACGTGCCACTTCCGCCTGCCGTGCGGCGGCAAGCGCCTGCTCCCGTGCGCGGGCCAGCGTCTGCTCCGGGCTTTGTAAGGGTACCTGTTGTGACGGCCGGAGGTCCGCCGGGGGGGAAGCCTGCGGCACCACCGGCATCCCGGGCCGCACGGGGGGTTGCGGTTTCGGATCCGCGTCCCTGTCCGAGGGTGGCCTGCCAGAGGGTCGCAAAGCCACCCGCGGCGCGGTCACTGGCTGCTGGGCCACTGGCTGCGGAGCTGCTTGCGGTGGGGCCACGGGCAATGGACGCGCCTGAGACGCTGGCCTGGGAGATTCCGCCTGTCTGGTTGACGCGATCGGCCCGGGGGTACCGACCGGCCTGACCGAATCAACCGGGACATTTGGCTGCGCCGGGTCACCGCCCACCACTGGCCTGGACGGTTCTTGGCGCGTGGAGGTCCTCCCCGGGTCCGCCGGAGCAGCTGCGCCAGTTCCACCGGCTGGCGGTGTCCGACGGCCCCCGGCGGGCTGGTTCAAGCCGCGCAGGTCTTCTTCGGTCAGGCGGCCGGAGCGTCGCAGGGGAGGGGGTGCCGCCACGCCGTCGAAAGCGCCGAGTTCCGCGAGACTTGGCAACGGTGCACGCTTGGGGGCTGGCGGTTTGCCATCACCCGATGGCGCCTCATCCACCAGCGGAGCCGGATTCGTCGACAGCGGCTTGGGCGGAGACCAGGGCTTGGCAGCACCCGCGGCGGGCTGCCTTGGCGGTGGTGCAGCGTTGCCGGAACCCGGTCCGCCTGGCTGCGCCGGCTCAGGGCCGGCCGGACCGCCACGCGCCGGTCTGTCGGAAAAAATCGGAGGCTTCCAGTTGGTGGCCATCTTCAACGGCTCCGGTCGGGAAGTTCATCGCGACCGCGGACGGTGGGCCGGTTCAAGGCATGCATCGCAGCTTCACCCCAGCACGTTGGCCAGTGTCAGCAAGGCCACCAGGAGCATCCACAACACTACCGAGCGCCACACGAGACCCACCATGCTCTGCAGATGTCCAGCCTGTGGCGGCAGAAGCCTCGGCGCCGGTGACCCCACGGAAGGCTCTGACAAGCCGTCCTCCGCTGAAGCGCTGACGGGTTCGGCGGTGACCAATGGGCCGATCTGCACGCCCACCGCGCCTGCGGCGGTCGCCAGGATCACACCCTCGTTGCGCGGATCGTGGCCAGGCCCCACGCGCCGCCAGGCGTTCACCGCCTCCTCGAAGTTGCCGACCACGGCGAATCCGGCCGCAGTCAAGCGCGAGGGCACCAGATCGATCGCATCGAACAAGGGTCGAGCCAGTCCGGGCAGGTGATCGTTGAGTTCGGTGTCCTGGCGCTCCCGCATCGCCAGCCAGTGGCGGCTGACGAACTCGGCCATGCGGTACAGCACCGCACCGGCCGGCCCCAAGCCCAGTGCGGACAGGATGACGAACCAGAAGAACACCCCGAACACGTGCCGATGCGCCGCCAGCAAGGCGTGTTCCAGAACCTGCCTGAGCAATTCCGCACGCGGCAGGTCCGACGCATCGATCTGCTTCCACTGCGCCAGATGCTCACGGGCCTGCGCTTCGTCGCCGCGATCGATGGCGTCCCGGATGTCGGTGAAGTAATGGCTGAACTGCCTGAACCCCAGCGTCAGGTACAGGACGGCCACGTCGAACACCAGGGCCAGCAGCAGGCTGTACTGGCGCACCAGCAGGTACAGGAGGGCCGCCACCGCCGTGGGTACGAGCACCGACACGGCCCACACGATCCGCGCATGTCGGCGCTGTCCGGCATCCAGCGTGCGGGCCACCCAAGTCACCCAGGCCAGCAGGGCCTGGCCCACCCGGTTGACCCGGGGCAATGGCTTGACCTGCTCGAGAAGCAAGGCGAGGAGCACTGCGAAGAAGCTCATGGGGCGCAGATGATAGCCACTGGTCGCCCCGCCGGGCCCCAGACCGGGCCCACATCAGGCGTGGGGTTCGCTCAGGAAGGCATACAGATTGCGCAGCATCGCAGCCGTGGCACCCCAGATGAAAAATTCGCGCGCACGACCGTCGGCCTGTGCGGCGTGCCAGGGCATGGACAGGAACTGGCGGGAAGTACCCGGCGCCTCGAACACATGACGCTGGTGGTGTGCCGGGTTCATCAGGAACGGCAGCGGCACCTCAAAGGCTTCAGCGACCTCAAAGGGGTCCAACCGCAGTTCGAACGGCGGATGCACCAGCGCCACCACCGGCGTCACCACGAAGCGCGTGATCGTGGTGTAAACCGGCAAGCGGCCCAGCACTTCCACGTGGCGGGAGTCCAGGCCAATCTCCTCCCGCGTTTCCCGCAGCGCCGTGGCCGTCTCGTCCTCGTCCTCAGGCTCCTGACGCCCGCCGGGAAAACTGATCTGACCCGCATGGTCGTGCAGGTGCTCGGTACGGCGGGTCAACAGCACGTGCAGCCCGTCGTCACGCTGCACCAGAGGCACGAGCACCGAAGCCGGTGCCGGCCTGCGATCGTGCTGGATGGCATCGCCCGCAATCTCGGCCGGCCAGGCTGCGGCCGATGCGAACCGGCTTCGGATGACGTGCGGTGTCAACACCCTTGCGGGCACCGCAGGCAAATGCCTGTCCGTACCCGCTACGGGAACAGCCTTGGGGTCCACGATCCTGGGCCGGGAGGCCGAGGACGTGGGCGACTCGGGGGAAGAAGGCGCATGGCGCGCCGGTGGCGCGCCCAAGCTCAGTCCAGCTTGGCTTTGATGCGAGCGGACTTGCCGCTGCGCTGACGCAGGTAATACAGCTTGGCGCGGCGGACATCACCGCGCCGCTTCACCTCGATGCCGGCAATGAGCGGGCTGTAGAGCTGGAAAGTACGCTCCACACCCTCACCGCTGGAGATCTTGCGGACGATGAAACTGCTGTTCAGGCCCCGGTTGCGCTTGGCGATGACCACGCCTTCGTAGGCCTGGACGCGCTTGCGCGTGCCTTCGACCACGTTCACGCTGACGATCACGGTGTCGCCAGGGGCGAAGGGCGGAATCGTCTTGCCCAGGCGGGCAATCTCTTCCTTCTCGAGGGTCTGGATCAAATCCATGGGAACTCCAAAAGCGGTCTTGCACGGGGGTGTTGGAATGTTGTCAAGCGACGCCGAGGCTGCACATCACACCCATCGGTACCGCCCCACGATTGCGGCCAGGCCCCACGAGGGAGATCCTCACCGCGAACCCGTCAGAGGATCGCAAAGCCCGTGATTATAGGCCGAGACGACCCTATGCCTGGTGTGAGAGCCGCAGCAGGAACTGCTCGTCCTGCGACGTCAGGAGGCCGGCGAGCCGCGCATGCTCGATCAGGTCCGGGCGGCGCCGGGCCGTCCACTCCAGCGAGCGTTCACGCTTCCAGCGCGCAATCTCACCGTGATGCCCCGACAAAAGGGCCGCAGGCACCGCGCGCCCATCGGGGAGCACCTCGGGCCGGCTGTAAGTGGGCCCTTCCAGCAGGCCATCAGAGAAGCTGTCTTGCTGGTGCGAGGGCGCCTGCAGCACCCCTTCCTGCAGCCGGGCGACGGCGTCCAGCGTCACCAGGGCGGGCAACTCGCCGCCCGACAGCACAAAGTCACCCAGGCTGATCTCCAAGGTGACGTGCCGGTCGATCACGCGCTGGTCCACGCCTTCGTAGCGTCCACAGATGATGACGGCACCCGAGCCCTGGGCCAATGTCTGCACCAGCGATTGGTCCAGCCGGCGCCCCGCGGGCGTGAAGTGGACCACGGGCACCTCGTCGCCGCGCTCACTCCTCACAGCGTCCAGAGCCCGCTCCAGCGGCTCGGCCAGCATCACCATGCCGGGGCCACCACCGTAGGGGCGGTCGTCCACACGTCTATAGGCGTCCTGGGCGAAGTCGCGCAACGGCCAAAGGTGCACCTGCACCTGGCCGGAAGCGAAGGCACGCCGCGTGATGCCATGCACGAAGTGCGGCGCGAACAGTTCCGGGAAGAGCGTAACGACGTCGAATCGCATGGCGACGCGCTCAGGGACCTAGTAGTCCAGACCCCAGTCCACGGTGATGCGGCGCTGCGCCAGGTCCACCTCGCTGACGTAGGCCGCCACGAAAGGAATGAGGCACTCTGGCGGCGCAGCTGGATCCCCCCGGTCGGCGGAACCCTTCTTGCCGGGGCGGCCGGCTGGCCCCCCGGAAACCGAGGACACCGGGGCTGCCTGGAGTGCCGCAGGCCGGACCCGCAGCACATCATGCGCGCCGGTTTCCATCAGGCCCGCCACATCACCGAGCACAACGCCCTGGCGGTTCACCACGGTCAGCCCGATCAGGTCAACCCAGTAGTACTCCCCGTCGTCCGCCGTGGGGAAGCTGGCGCGGGAGACGAACACTCGCGCACCCCGCAGGGCCTGCGCAGCATCACGCCCCTGCAAGTCCTGCACACTGGCCACCACCACGTCGCCGTGCACCTTGGCCTGGGTGACCTTCAACAGGGGATGCGCCGCAAGCGCGCTGACCAGCGGCGCAGCGGCCTCCTGCGGAGCCTGGAGAAACCAGCGCTTGGTGGAAAACAGGGCCTGAGGGTCCAATGAAAAAGGCTGGACCTTGATCCAGCCTTTGACGCCCCAGGCTCCCAGGACGAGGCCCACTTCCACCGCATCGTCAGGAAAGGGAATGTCCATGCTGACGCAGAGTTGGAAGGGTGGCCGGACCCCGCCAGCACCGAGGCGGGCAGGGTCGGTGCTCAGGCCGCCTTGCGAGCCTGATCGAACAGACGCTCGACCGTGGGCGACAGCTTGGCGCCCACGCCAGACCAGTAAGTCACCCGGTCCAGGGCCACACGCAGCGGCTGCTCCGCGCCGGCGGCCATGGGGTTGTAGAAACCCACGCGCTCAATGAAGCGACCATCACGACGCTCACGGGCGTCTGCGACCACGATGTTGTAGAAGGGACGGCCCTTGGCACCGCCACGAGCAAGCCGGATCACGACCATGTTGAACTGCCTTTTCTCGAGTGTTTCTCGAATCGTCGGTGACCGCCGCACCAGGAGACACACAGGGGCTGGCAATCGAATTGGCGAGAGCACCGCCATGGGGCGGGCCTTGCGCCGAGGTCGGCGTCGTAGATACGCCCGGTCAGGGGCCGTCGCCGAAAACCGCGCATTATAGTCAGCGCATCTGAGTCATTCGCGCAGACTCTGCCACCGTGCACCCCAAGGGCGTCAGCGTCCGCAGATCTCGCCCCGCACATCGAATCCTGACGACACCATGCACGCCGCCTCACCTACGCGCTACCGCTCGAAAACCCTGGCCACCTGGCTGGCCGTGCTGGGCGGCACGCTGGGTCTGCACCGCCTGTACCTGCACGGCCCTTCCGACGCCCTGGGATGGCTGCACCTGCTGCCCACTGCCCTGGGGCTGGCGGGCGTGGTGCGCATGCGCCAGGTGGGGCAGGACGACACCGTGGCCTGGCTGCTGATTCCCTTGCTGGGACTGATGATTTCCCTGGGCATGCTGTGCGCCATCCTGTACGGCCTGACACCTGACGAGAAGTGGGACACCAAGCGAAACCCCGGTCAGCCCGGGGCACGGACGGCCTGGGGCCCCGTGCTGGGCGTCATCGCCGCGCTGATGGTGGGCTCGGCCGTGTTCATGGGCACCGTGGCCTTCAGCATCCAGAAGTTGTTCGAATGGGAGCTGGATCCTTCCAGAAGCGCCCAGGCCACCGTATCGATGCCTGTCAGGGCGTAAGCCTTTCGTGCAGGATCGAACTGCCCGGAAGATGAAGAACACCGGACCAACCAGGCGCAGAGGCATGGCCTGCACGAGCGCCGGCCAGCAAGACAGGACTCAAGCTTCAGGTGCCCGAGGAGCCGCCGGAGGAGCCCTCGGAGGTGCCAGGGCCAGAGGGGGTTCTCGTTCCTGCGGCACCGCCCTCCCCTGCGCCCTCGCCTGCGCCAGCACCGCGCCCGTTGCGTCGCCGGCGCCGGCGACGCCGGCGGTCCGGTGATTCTGTGTCGTCGCTGTCCGGGGCTGAGGGCACATCACCGTCGGCAGAGGGCGCAGCCCCAGACGTTGTGGCAGGACGGGGCCCGTCCGGGCGCGCACGCGATGCCGGCACGCGCCGCGCCTGCGAGGCCTTGAGCGCCTGCAGCAAAGCTTCACGCTCCTCCTCGGTGCCCAAGGAATAGTCCTCCCACCATTCCGCCAGTTCCTGCGGAACTTCGTCCACATCGGCGCGCAGGCGCAGGAAGTCGAAGCCGGCACGAAAGCGCGGTTGCTCGATCAGGCCGGGCGCCGACGAGACAGTGCGCCGCTCCAGCCGCGGCTGCATCTGCCAGATCTCGCGCATGTCCGCGGCGAGCTTGCCGCGGCCGGAGATGTCACCGATGCGCGCCTCGAAGACGGCATCGATGGCCTGTTGAAGCGCCGGGAAAGGCGACTCGCCGGCCTCCTTCAGCGTTGTCCAGCGCCCCAGCACCTCGTGCCACAGCAGACAAGCCAGGAGGAAACTCGGCGCCACCGGCTTGCCCTCGCCCACACGGCGGTCCGTGTCCTGGAGCGCCAGATCGATGAAGTCCCTGCGCCGCGGATCCTGAGCGGCGCCTTCCAAGGCGGCCTCCAGCACCGGGAAGACGCCCTGGACCAGCCCCATTCGCTGCAACACCTCCAGGCTGGCCACCGCGTGGCCGGTCTGCAACAGCTTGACCATCTCGTCGAACAGGCGCGAGCCCGGCACCTGGGCCAAGCTGACCGCCATGGCCTGCACGGGCTTGAGGGTCTTGGGCTCGACGCTGAAGCCCAACTTCGCCACGAAGCGGGCCACGCGCAAGAGTCGCACAGGGTCTTCCCGGTAGCGGGTAAGGGGGTCGCCGATCATGCGCAGCACCCGGGCCCGGACGTCGGCAAAGCCACCGTGATAGTCCACCACCGTGCGGGTGATGGGGTCGTAGTACAGGGCATTGACAGTGAAGTCACGCCGGGCGGCGTCCTCAATCTGCGGGCCCCAGACGTTGTCGCGCAGCACACGGCCGCTGGCGTCCACCACGTGGGTCTTGCCCGCCAGTTCGGCGCGCGAGGTCTTCTCGTTGCCCTCCACCTGCTCTGCGGCCTCGGCCGCCAGCAAGGCCCGGAAGGTCGATACCTCGATGACCTCATGCTCCCGACCCCGGCCGAAGACCACGTGCACGATGCGAAAGCGCCGGCCGATGATGAAAGCCCGGCGGAACAGTGCCTTGACCTGCTCGGGCGTGGCATTGGTGGCCACGTCGAAATCCTTGGGACGCCGGCCCACCAGCAGATCACGCACCGCGCCGCCCACGACATAGGCTTCGAAGCCCGCACCCTGCAAGGTGCTCACCACCCGCACGGCATGGTCATCCAGCAGGTCAGGGTCGATGCCGTGCTGTGCCGCGCCGATTTCCACCCGCTGTCCCAACGGGGTGGCCTTGAGCACGGGCTCGGCGGGCTGAACAGGCCCACTGGACTTGCCCAGCAACCGGTGGATGAGTTTCTTGATCATTCGAAGAGTTTCAGGACGGTCCAGCCGCGCTCGACAGCGATCTTGGCGAGAGCGGGTGCCGGATTGGTGGCCACCGGGTGGGAGACGAGCTCCAGCAGGGGCAGGTCGTTGGTGGAGTCGCTGTAGAAGGTGACTTCCTCGAAGTCATCCAGCCGGGCGCCTTGCTGCGCAAGCCACTGGCACACGCGCTCGATTTTGCCTTCCCGCAGACAAGGGGTGCCCCGGATGCGGCCGGTGACACGGCCCTGCTGGTCGCGCTCAAGTTCTGTAGCGATCAAGGTGTCGATGCCGAAGGCCTGCGCGATGGGCCCGGTGATGAACTCGTTGGTGGCCGTCACGATGGCCAACCGATCACCTCGCTGGCGGTGCCTGTCCACCAGCGCACGGGCCGGCTGGCGCAGATGGGGTGTGATCACCTCCCGCATGAAGCGTTCGGACATCCGCTGCAAATCCTCGGCGGGCCGGTGGCGCCAGGACGCGGTGGCGAAGTCAATGTAGGCCTGCATGTCCAGAAGGCCGGCCTGGTAATCCTGGAAAAAGGCATCGTTGCGCCGCGCGTGCTCGTGCGCGTCGGCCCAGCCGATGTGCACCATGAACTCGCCAAAGGCGTGGTCGGAATCCGTGGGCAGCAGCGTGCCGTCGAGGTCGAACAAGGTCAGCTTCATGTGCCCAACTCCAATCCTGCCTGGAGTTCCTGACCGGGCGGCGCAGGCTCCTCGGCCAGCATCTGCCGCAGCAGGGGCACGGTCACCGGCCGGGCGAGGGACAGCGCGTAGTGGTCCACCCGGTCCAGCAACTGCATGAGGTGGCCCAGGTCACGGGCGAAGCGGCTCAGCAGGTAGTCCAGCACCTCGTCTCCCAGGACCATGCCACGACGTCCGGCCTCGGTGCGCAGCGCATCGCGGGTCTGGGCCTCCGGCAAAGGCTCCACGGCATGCACCTGCCCCCAGCCCAGCCTGGTGCGCAGGTCTTCACGCAGCGGCAGGTCCACGGGCGGCACGGGCCCAGCTGCTGCCCAGGGCACGCCATGCGCCTGCGCCTCCACCAGATGGCCGAAGGCTGCACGCTGAGATTGCGGATGCAGCAGGTGCACATCGTCCAGGATCAGCAGACGCACGCCCTCATCGAAGACCGCCGTCCCGGGCAGATCATGGCCGCAGGTCGCCACCCTGGCGCCCACGGCCTCGCAGGCGTGACGCAGGGCCTGCAGCAGGTGCGTCTTGCCGCTGCCGGAGGGGCCCCACAGATACACAGGCGAGCGTGGCGGCACGTCGGCACGCAACTGTGCGACCAACCCTTCATTGCAACCGGAGACGAAGGAGTCGAAAGTGGCCACCGGCTGCTCCACCAGGGGAAGCGGAACCTGCCTCATCCGGTGAACAGCCGGCTGCTCAGATAGGCCGCGCGCAAGCGGTTCAGCGCCACCAGAGCCACGGCACTCAAGGGCAGGGCGACCAGCACGCCCACGAAGCCGAACAGATGGCCAAAGGCCAGCAGGGCGAAGATCACCGCCAGGGGGCTCAGCCCGATGCGCTCGCCCACCAGCCGCGGCGTGAGCACAAAACTCTCCAGCACCTGACCCACGCCATACACGACGGCCACCGCCACCAAGGCGTGCAGGCTGGCGAACTGCAGCATACCGGCCAGCAGGGCCAGCGCCAGACCCAGCCCGAAGCCGATGTAGGGGATGAAGATCGCCAGGCCGGTGAACACCCCCACGGGCAGTGCCAGGTCGAAGCCGAACAGGGCCAGGCCCACCGCGTAGTAGATCGCCAGCACCAACATCACCAGCAGTTGGCCGCGCAAGTACTGGCCCAGCAGCACATCGCACTCGCCCAGGAATGCGTTGACCGAGGCGGCCTGACGCTGGGGTATGAGCGCCTGCACCCGCGCGACGATGCGGGGCCAGTCCATCAACAGGTAGAACAGCACCACCGGCACCAGCACCAGGTTCCCGGCGATGGCCAGGGCCACGCTGCCGCCGATGCGCGCCGAACTCAGCAGCGCGGCCAGCCCCTCCTCGGCATTGGCGTTCAGGTACTTCAGAACGAAGGCCTTGATGCTGGGAACGTCCAGCGAGACGTGGATACCCTGCTGCGCCAGCCAAGGTGTCAAGGTCTGGTTCAGCCGCTCAGCCAGCAGGGGAATCTGCGCTTGCAGCAGCGGAATCTCCTTGGAAAGGATCGGCAAGATCAGCAGCAGGGTGGCCAGCAAGGCCAGCACCATGGCCACTTCCACGATCAGCACCGCCAGCACCCGCGGCACGCGGCGCGACGCGAGCCGCTCCACCGCGGGATGCAGGGCGTAGGCCAGGATCGCCCCGATCAGGAAGGGGGTCAGCACCGGCGCCAGCAGCCACAGCAGCCCAAAGCCGGTCAGGCCGATGACCAGCCACCCCAGCAACTGGCGTTGCGCGGGACTGAGGTTCATGAAGGCCGGCGTCCGTTGTCGGCGCCGCCCATGCGGGACATGCGTTCGCGCAAGGCTGGCGCGTCCTCTGCTTCACCGCAATGCTGCAGGTAGGTCTGCAGATCGGCCAACGCCAGATCGTCCAGGCCCAGTTCAGCATAGGCCAGCCCCCGATCGCGGCGTTCCGCCCAGCCAAGCGGAACCAGACGCACCAGCCTTTCCTGCACCTGCAGCAGCGCAGGCCAGTTCTCGGCGGAAAGGTGGATCTCCTTGAGGTTGCGCAGCAGGCGCGACAGGAACTCGCGCGGCGTGGCCTCCTGCAGGAACAGACCCAGCGGCACCTCGAAGTCGCCCAGCAGGCCCCGCTGACGACGATAAGGCCCCAGGCGCTCTTCCAGATCTTCACGTGAGAGGGACTGCCCGGTGAACGGGTCGATCACCACCTCTCCCCGCGGCAGGCGAAGCTTGACGAGGAAGTGGCCCGGGAAGCTGATGCCTCTCGCCTTCAGGCCTGCGTGTGCGGCCATCTCCATGTACAACAGGGCCAGGGTGATGGGAATGCCACGGCGGGAATCCAGCACGCAGTGCAAATAGCTGTTGTCGGCAGCGTAGTAATCGTTGACATTGCCACCGAAGGCCAACTCGTCGAAGAAGTAGCGGTTCAGCCAGCGCAGGCGCTGCAAGGGCACGGCATCGGAGGGGATGCGCCGGGCCAGCCGGGCGCCCAGGCGGTCAAGCGCCACCATCACCGATTGCGGGTCCAGGGTGGCGTCCCGGTCCTGGCCCACGGCGATGGCGGCCTCCAGCAGGGGGAAGCCGTCATCCTGGGCCACCAGCGTGGCGAAATAGTCCAGGCTCGACGGCACGCCCAGAGGCACGCCACCACTCACAGTTCCACCTCCACGGTCACCTTCATCGGGGGAAGTCTAGTGCAAGGGTCAAGGCGCACGCCGCATGGTGGCCCACCACCGCAGGCCCAGGGCCCGAAGGGTGGCGAAGTACACCAGCGCCGCAGCGGCCACGGCACCGGCCAGCCACAACGCGCGCAACCATGGTGTGGACTGCAGCGCCAGCCAGTCCAGGCGCACAGCCCCCGCCCACAGCCCAGCGGCGAGCACCCCGCAGGCCAACAGCACGCGCAGCAGAAAGGCACCCCAACCCGGCTGCGGGCGGTAGGCGCCCGTCTTCAGCAGGCCGATGAGGAGCCACCCGGCATTGATCATCGCGGCCAGACCGATGGACAAAGCCAGGCCGGCATGGCCGAGCCAGGGCACGAAGGCGGCGTTCAGGCCCTGGGTGATGAGCAGCACCACCACGGCGATCCGCACAGGGGTGCGCACATCCTGCCTCGCGTAGAAACCCGGGGCGAGCACCTTGATGGCGATGAGGCCCAACAGGCCCGCCCCGTAGCCCTGTAGGGCCGTCACCGTCTGGGCAGCGTCGTGGGCACTGAATCGGCCGTAATGGTAGAGAACGGCCACCAGCGGTTGCGCGAACAGCAGCAAGGCCACGGCGCAAGGCAGTGCCAGGAGCACCACCATGCGCAGGCCCCAATCCAGCATGGCCGAATAGGCTTGCCCGTCGCCTCCGGCCTGGGCCGCAGCCAACCGGGGCAGCAGCACCACACCCAAGGCCACGCCCAGCAGGGCCGTGGGGAACTCCATCAGCCGATCGGCATAGGTCAACCAGGACACCGAACCCACCGCCAGGTGCGAGGCAATCTGCGTGTTGATCAGCAGCGACACCTGCGCCACCGATACGCCCAGCAATGCGGGCGCCATCTGCCCCAGGATGCGGCCCACGCCCGGGTGGGCCCACGCCTGGGCGATCCTGCCCGGCGTCCAGGCCAGGCGCGGGACTATGCCCAGGCGGCGCAACGCATACCACTGCACCGCCAACTGCAGCATGCCACCGACCATGACCCCGGCAGCCACCGCGTAGATCGGTTCCACGCCGAGCGACTGGAACCAGGGCGCACCCCACCACGCCGCGGCAATCCAGGACAGGTTCAACAGCACCGGGGTGGCCGCAGGCACGGCAAACCGTTGCCAGGTGTTCAGCACGCCGGCGGCCAGCGCCACCAGCGACATGCAGGCGATGTACGGAAACATCAGCCGGGTGAGCAAGACCGCCTGATCAAACGCTGCCAGACCCGAGGCCATCATCCATACGATGACAGGTGCGCCCACCACCCCCACCACCACGGTGGCCAGCAACACCCACCAGAGCACCGAGGCCACGGCACTCACAAGCCGGTGGGTGGCTTCGTCACCGTCGCGCTCGCGCGAAGCTGCCAGCAGGGGCACAAAGGCCTGAGAGAACGCACCTTCGGCAAACAAGCGCCGCAACAGGTTCGGGATGCGAAAGGCGACGTTGAAGGCGTCGGTCGCGGCGCTGGCGCCGAAGGCTGCGGCCATGAGCTGCTCTCGCACCAAACCCGTCACCCGAGAGGCGAGCGTCAGCAGGGAAACAGTGGAGGCCGCCTTGAGGAGGTTCACAACAGGAGGGGGGAGGAGGCTGCACCACAGATGGAAGTGCGCAGGCAGCAGGGGCAGTTTACGGGAGCCCCTGGCTGCATGAAGCCAGGGCAGGAGGCCACGGAAAGAGGCCTGGGCGCAGAAAGCCCGCTGCCAGGCGAGCCTCGAAGTGCTGGGCCCTCACACCTGGGCCTGGTGCGCGGCTGGCACGAACTTGAAAGTTGTTATACTCGACGGTCTTTGGGCCTTGCAGCCCGCACCACACCCATCAACCCAGAGCGCGGCGGCGCCGCCCAAGCAAACACATGGCCACCTCGTCCAAAGCCAAGAAGAAGACCGTTCGTATCGCCTCGGGCCGCAAGCGCGCACGGCAGGACGTCAAGCTGAACGCGCACAACTCGGCGCTGCGGTCCCAGTTCCGCACGGTGGTCAAGAACATCCAGAAGGCCGTGACGGCCGGCGACAAGACCAAGGCAGCAGACCTGTTCAAGAACGGCCAGAGCGTCATCGACTCCATCGCCGACAAGGGCTTGTTCCACAAGAACAAGGCTGCTCGCCACAAGAGCCGGCTGTCGGCGAAGATCAAGGCCTTGGCCGCCTGAGTTCTTCACCTCCTCCTTGCCGAAAAGGCCCGCGCTTGCGGGCCTTTTTCGTTGGCTGGCGCGCTCAGCGCCGCCGGCTTCTGCCAAAAGATGTCGTCGCTGCCGAGGGCTCACTGGACACCGCAGGCCGCCCCGTCATCGCGGGACCTCAGAGCCTTCAGGCCCCTGCGGCAGCAGGCAGGCCTCGAACACCTGCAATTCGTTGTCGCGCGCGAAGTTCATGACGAAGTCCCAGGCCATGGGTTCGGCGGCGCGAAGTTCCTGGCTCACGATCACGCACTTCACGCCTTCAATCACCTTGGGGAAGCAATAGGGCGAGTACCCGATAAAGGCACCAATGCCGCCCACGCCGCCCCCGGGCCTGAAGGACGACATGGCGCCAGCCAGGCGCTCGGCCCAGTCACTGGGGCGGAAAGCCCTGCCATCGCGGGTGATGCCCTGGATGAAGACTTGTGGTTGGGAACTCATGCCATGAGATCGCAAGATCTGGAGGACGAAAAACGCAGGCTCCTGTGGGCAGACCCGCCAGATCCCTCGACCCCTCGTACGCCAGGAAAGCCGCCCGTACCGGACGACAGCGACATTGTGCCTTCCGCGTGTTGCATCGCAGCATCGCCCGAGCTTCTCACTGCTGGCTGGCCAGGTGCTGACACCCTGACACGAACCTAGAATCAACGCCGGCCGGACCCTCGCCGAAAGGCGCCCCCGGCCCTTTTTCTTTGCTCACGCCACTGCCTGACATGAGGACCCGAGACCATGAACGCCGTCGCTGATCCCGCCGTCACCCGGCCTATGCCGCATGTGATGAACACCTATGGGCGCCTGCCGATTGCCTTGTCGCACGGCAAAGGCTGCTGGGTCTGGGATACCGAGGGCCGACGCTACCTCGACGCGCTGGGCGGCATTGCCGTCAACACGCTGGGCCATGGACACCCCAAGCTGGTGCCGGCCCTGCAAGACCAGGTGGCCAAGCTCATCCACAGCAGCAACTACTACGAGGTGCCGCTGCAGGAACAACTGGCAGCCGTGTTGTGCGGGCTTTCCGGTCTGGACAGCGTGTTCTTCTGCTCCACTGGGCTCGAGGCCAACGAGGGCGCGCTCAAGATCGCGCGCAAGTACGGGCACGACCGCGGCATCACGCGGCCGGAGATCATCGTCTACGAGAAAGCCTTCCACGGGCGCTCGATCGCCACGCTGTCGGCCACGGGCAATCCCAAGGTGCAGAAAGGCTTCGAGCCCCTGGTGGAGGGCTTTGTGCGCGTGCCGCTGAACGACCTGGACGCCATCGAGCAGGTGGCCCGCACCAACCCCAACGTGGTGGCCGTGTTTCTGGAAACCATCCAGGGCGAGGGAGGCATCAACCCTTCGCGCTGGGAGTACCTGCAAGGCTTGCGCAAGCTCTGCGATGAGCGCAACTGGCTGCTGATGCTGGACGAGGTGCAGTGCGGCATCGGCCGCACGGGCAAGTGGTTCGCCCACCAGTGGGCCGGCATCGTGCCTGACGTGATGCCCCTGGCCAAGGGCCTAGGCTCGGGCGTGCCCATTGGCGCCGTGGTCACGGGCCCCAAGGCATCGGGCGTGCTGGGCCCGGGCAACCACGGCACCACGTTCGGCGGCAACCCGCTGTCCATGCGCGCTGGGGTGGAGACGCTGCGCATCATGCGCGAGGACGGCGTGATGGAGAACGCCGCTGCCGTGGGGGCTCGGCTCAAGGCCGGCCTGGAGCGCGAACTCGGCGCTCTGCCCGGCGTGAAGGAGATCCGTGGCGCCGGGCTGATGCTCGGCATTGAGCTCGACCGCCCCTGCGGCGTGCTGCTGGGCCGTGCGGCCGAGGCCGGCCTCATGATCAGCGTCACCGCCGACAGCGTGATCCGACTGGTGCCGCCGCTGATCCTCTCGGCCGACGAGGCAGACCAGATCGTGGCCCTCCTCAGCCCGGTCGTGAAGGCCTTCCTGGCCGAGCCAACTGCATGAAGCCGGGACACTCCCTCATGAAGCACTACCTGCAGTTCAAGGACCTGCGGGCGGATGAGTACGCCTACCTGTTCGAGCGGGCCAGCATCATCAAGACCCGCTTCAAGAACTACGAGCGCTACCAGCCGCTGACCGATCGCACGCTGGCCATGATCTTCGAGAAAGCGAGCACGCGCACGCGAGTGAGCTTCGAAGCGGGCATGTACCAGATGGGCGGCTCGGTAGTCCACCTGACCACAGGCGACAGCCAGTTGGGCCGCGCCGAGCCCATCGAGGACAGCGCGCGCGTGATCAGCCGCATGGTGGACCTGGTGATGATCCGCACCTTCGAGCAAAGCAAGATCGAGCGGTTTGCAGCGCACTCGCGCGTGCCGGTAATCAACGGCCTGACGAACGAGTACCACCCCTGCCAGATCCTGGCCGACATCTTCACCTTCATCGAGCACCGCGGCTCCATCCAGGGCAAGACCGTGGCCTGGGTCGGTGACGGCAACAACATGGCCAACACCTGGCTGCAGGCCGCCGACATCCTGGGCTTCACCCTGCATGTCAGCACGCCCAGCGGCTACGAGATCGACCCCACACTGGCGGGCGTTGCCAACCCCGACTGCCTGAAAGTCTTCAAGAGCCCGGCAGCCGCCTGCGAGGGGGCCCACCTGGTAACCACCGACGTCTGGACCAGCATGGGCTTCGAATCCGAGAACGCGCAGCGCCGCGCCGCCTTCGCCGACTGGTGCGTGGACACGCAGATGATGCAGCTCGCCCAACCCGACGCGCTGTTCATGCACTGCCTGCCCGCCCACCGCGGTGAGGAAGTCGCCGCCGACGTCATCGACGGCCCCCAATCCGTCGTCTGGGATGAAGCTGAGAATCGATTGCACGTGCAGAAGGTGCTCATGGAGTACCTTTTGCTCGGCCGGGTGGGCTGAACGGCCCACTCGGCGGGCCAACGGCCCGGCAATCGATCTCGGTGCAGGCTCACATCGCGCCAGCGATGTGAAGGCGCGCAGCGCCGGCCGAAACCTGAATCGACTGCACGTGCAGAAGGTACTCATGGAGTACCTTCTGCTCGGCCGGGTGGGCTGAGTCAGACGCTGATCGCAGGCAGGATCAGGCTGCCAATGGCTTGCACCCGCGCCCAGTGCACCGCCGCCTGTGGCAGCACCCACTGGACGCCGTAGCGCATGCGCTGGAGCTTCGCCTGGGCCCAGCCGCTGTCCGGGTGGCCCACCGCCGCGCGGGCACTGGCAGCGAAGGCCCAGGCCAGCAGGGTGTGGGACAGGCCCATGAGGAAATCGTCAGCGACGCGCAGGGGCCCTTCGCGATCGCCAGGTGTTGCGGCCACAGCCGCCTGCACGAACGCCACGGCAGCCTGCGCGGCATCGCACTCGCTGCGCAAGGCGGCGGCAATGTCGGGCAGCCCGGCGGCCTCGCAAGCCTGGGCCTCGGCGCGGGCCTCGGCCAGCCAGGCCTGCAGCGCCGCGCCGCCATCGGCCAGCACCTTGCGCTGCAGCAGGTCGATGGCCTGGATCTCGTTCGTGCCCTCGTAGATCATCGCGATGCGGGCGTCGCGCAGCGTCTGCTCGATGCCGTACTCCCGCACGTAGCCGTAGCCCCCGAAGACCTGCAGCGCTGCACTGGCGCCGTGGAAACCATGATGGGTGCAGAACGCCTTGACAACAGGGGTCATCAGGGCCGCCAGCGCGGACTCGGCGGCGCGTACCGCGGGCTCCGGATCGTGCGACGCACGGTCGATGGCCAGCGCAGCCCGGTAGGCGATGACGCGCTGGCCTTCGGTCATGGCTTGCAGGCGCAGCAAGGTGTGGCGCACGGCCGGGTGCAGGGCGATGGGGCTTGCTGCGGCCCCTGAGCCGGCAGCAGCGCGGCCCTGAAGACGCTCGCCGGCGTAGCGCAAAGCGTTCTGCGTGGCCATCTCCTGGTGGCCGAGGCCCTGCAAACCCACGTGCAGGCGCGCCGAGTTCATCATCAGGAACATCGCGGCCAGACCGCGATGGCGCTCGCCCACCAGCCAGCCTGTGGCGCCCTCGTAGCGCATGGCGCACGTGGCGCTGCCGTGGATGCCGGTCTTGTGTTCGATGCCGTCGCAATGCAAGGCATTGTCCGTGCCATCGGGCAGCAGCTTGGGCACCAGCGCCAGCGAGATGCCCTTGGTACCGGGCGGCGCATCCGGCAGCCGGCACAGCACCAGATGGACGATGTTGTCGGTGAGGTCGTGCTCACCGCCGGAGATGAAGATCTTCTGGCCGAAGATGCGCAGGCTGCCATGCGGCTGCGGCTCGCCTCGGGTGCGCAGCAAGCCCAGATCGCTGCCGGCCTGCGGCTCGGTGAGTGCCATGGCCGCCAGCGTACGCCCGGTGGCCACATCTTGCAGGTAGCGCGCTTTCAAATCTTCGCTGGCGTGCGCCTTGATCGTCTCGTAAGCGCCATGCAGCAGGTCGGGGTACATGACCCAGCCATGGTTGCAGGCCACCAGCATCTCGCGCGCGGCGGCGTCCACCAGCATGGGGAGCCCCTGCCCGCCCCAGGCGGGGTCGCAGGGCAGCGCAGGCCAACCGCCCTCGACATAGGCACGGTAGGCCTCGCGGTAGCCCGGCGGGGTGCGCACCCGGCCGGCCTCATCGCGCACGCAGCCTGCCGCATCGCCCGGGGCGTTAAGGGGCAGCAGCACGCCGCTGGCGAACTTTGCGGCCTCGTGCAGCACCGCGTCCACGGTGTCGAGATCCAGGTCCGCAAAGGGCAGGGACCGCGCCCAGGAAGCGGGCGCGTCGAGCACGTGCTCCATCACGAAGCGCATGTCTTGCAGCGGAGCGCGGTAATCCCAGGCCATGTCGATTCCCCGCTGGCGAGCTTCAGCGTGGCGCCATGCGCAGGGCGCCGTCCAGGCGGATGGTCTCGCCGTTCAGATGGACGTTGCTGGCGATGTGTGCGGCCAGCGCCGCGAACTCCTCCGGACGCCCAAGCCGGGGAGGGAACGGTATGGAGGCCGCCAGGGACTGCTGCACGGCCTCAGGCAACTGCTTCATCAGCGGGGTCTCGAAGAGGCCGGGCGCTACCGTGCACACGCGAATGCCATGCTGGGCGAGATCACGTGCCAAGGGCAGCGTCATGGACACCAGGCCACCCTTGCTCGCGGCGTAAGCCTCCTGGCCCACCTGTCCGTCGAAGGCGGCCACCGAGGCAGTCATCAGCATCACGCCGCGCTCACCGTCGGCCAGCGGTTCCAGGCGTGCGATGCGGGCTGCGGTCAGGCGCACCACGTTGTAGGTGCCGATGAGGTTGACACGGATCACGCGCTCGAAGTCTTCCAGCGGCGCAGGCAATCCGTCCTTGCCCACCACGCGCTTGGCGGTGCCGATGCCGGCGATGTTCATCACGATGCGCGCGCTGCCCAGCGCGGCCTCGGCCGCATCCAGCGCGGCGTTCATGCTCGCGGTGTCGGTGATATCGGCTGCGAGCCCGACACCGCCGATGTCAGCAGCCACGCGCTGGGCGTTGGCGACATTGACGTCCAGCACGGCGACCTTGCCACCCAGCCGGGCGAGTTCACGCGCCACGGCTTCACCAAGACCCGAGCCGCCGCCTGTCACGATCGCCACCTGTTCCTCGATCCTCATGCTCAGTTCCCCTTCATCACAAGGCGCCCCTGACAGGCGCTGGCCCTTCAAGCAGGGCAGGCTCATGCGCTGACCCGCTCATCGATGAACATCTTCAGACGCAACTGCCAGACACGCCGCCCTGATGTCCTCGGGGACAGGTATGGCCTTGATGCGGTCGGGGTTCTGCGGGTCGCGGATGCAGAAGGCGCGCACCTCGGTGCCCTCGCACAACACGGTGTCGCCACGCCTCACCACATGACGGTGGCGGAAGGTCTTTGCCGCCCAGTGCTCTACCGTGGTGTGAACCTCGATCGTCTCGCCATAGGTGGCCGGACGCAGGAACTTGGTATGGATCTCCAGCAGCGGCGTGCCGATGATGCCGCGTGTCTTCACCAGTTCACGCCACGCGGGGATGCCGCAGGCCATGAAGAAGGCGAGCGAGGCCTCGTCCATCCAGCGATTGAAGTTCGGAAAGAAGACGATGCCCGCGGGGTCGCAGTCGCCAAACTGCACGTTCACGCGGTAGACATGCAGGCGCGACAGGGCTTGGGGCGCCTCGACCGACGCAGGGAAATCGCCGCTCATGACTTCACGACCTTGGCCGCCCGCTTCTCCAGGAACGCCCGCACGCGCTCCTTCGCGGCCTCATCGCCCTGTGCAATGGAGGAGATGAGGGACTCCATGAACAGGCCGTCGCTGGCTGAGAGGTCAGCAATGCGCGGCAGGGCCTGTGTGATGGCGTAGTTGGACAAGGGCGCGTTGCCGGCGATCTTCTGCGCCAGTTGCAGCGCCTTGGCCAGGCCCTGGCCGTCGGCCACGCGGTAGTTGGAGATGGTGAAGGCCTGGCCTTCGTCGGCATCGAACACTCGGCCGGTGAGCATCATGTCGGTCATGCGCGACACGCCGATCAGGCGCGAGATGCGCACCGAGCCGCCACCGCCCACGAAGATGCCGCGCGTGCCCTCGGGCAGGCCGTAGAAGGCGCTGTCTTCGGCCACGCGCAGATGGGCGGAGGAGGCCAGCTCCAGACCGCCACCGACCACCGCGCCGTGCAGCACGGCGATCACCGGCACGGGCCCGAACTGGATGGCGTCGAAGCAGGCGTGCCAGGAGCGCGAATGCTGCATGCCCTCGGCCACCGTGCGCTCGGACACTTCCGACAGGTCCAGCCCGGCGCAGAAGTGGTCCCCCGCACCGCTCAGCACCACCACCTTGAAGCTGGCAGGCAGGTTGACGAACACGGTGTGGATCTGGGCCAGCAGCTCGTCGCTGATGGAGTTGCGCTTGGCTGGCCGGTTCAGGCGCAGATGCAGCACGGGACCTGCAGACTCCAAGGTCAGCAACGACAGGTGAGACAAGGGACCGGGGCCGGACTCAAGGGGCTGGAAGGACATGGGTCGAAGCTTTGAAGTTGGGGGGGTTGTGCGAAGCTGCGCAGGCGCGGGCGGAACGTCGCACCAGGGTCAGCAGCGAATCACCTGCGGGTCCTCGGGCGTGGCGTACAGCACCTGGACTTCCGCGGCGCGGCGCTGCAGCGTCAGGCGCTGGTTCAGGTAGCCCTTGTCGGTGATCTCGCCGGCAGCCATGCTGGGGGCATCCGGCAGCACCAGCGCACATGCCGGCACCTGGGAAGAGCCGCCGCCCTCGGCCTTCAGCGCCCGCAAGCCGGCCTGCACACGCTGGCGCAACTCTTCCGCGGGCAGGGAACGCGCGGCCTCGTTCAGGAACACCAGCGCACCAATCTCGTGACGGTCGTGACCCGTGATCACCACGTCCTGGGCCAGCGGGGCCAGGGCGGCCACCACCTTCAGGCGCAAGGTCCCCACGGACACCCACGTGCCGGTGGTCAGCTTGAAGTCCTCTGCCACACGGCCATTGAACACGATGCCTGAAGCCGGGTCCGTCTCGTCCTGCAGGTAGCCGGCATCCCCGATGCAATAGAAGCCCTCCTCGTCGAAGGCCGCCGCCGTGGCCTCGGGGTTGCCGCGGTAGCCGGGAAAGACGTGCGGCCCCCGGATGCGCATCTCCTGTTTGCCGCCGTTGGGCAGGAACTTCACTTCGGCGCCGGGCATCGGATTGCCGATCACACCCGGCCGGTCCAGACGCCAGTTGGCAAAGGTGATGGCCGGCGCGGTCTCGGTCGCCCCCCAGGAGGTGGTGAACCACACCGGCTCCTCGCGTACGGCGGCGGCCACGGCTTCCAGGCGCCTCCAGGTGGTCTGCGGCATGCCCGCGCCCGAATAGAACACCATGCGCAGCCGGCTGAAGAAGTTGCGGGCCAGTTCGGCGTCGGCCTCCAGGGCCGGCAACATCATGTCGTAGCCCTTGGGCACGTTGAAGTAGACGGTGGGCTGCACCTCGCGCAGGTGCTGAAGGGTCTTGTCCACCAGGCGCGGCATCGGCCGGCCGTCGTCGATGTAGAGGGTGCCGCCATGCTTGAGCACCATGTTCGTGTTGTGGTTGCCGCCGAAGGTGTGGCTCCAGGGCAGCCAATCCAGCAGCACCGGCTTCTCCAGCGTCAGGAAGCGCAAAGTCTGCGCCAGCATCTGCTGGTTGGCGCAGAGCATGCGGTGGGTATTGATCACCACCTTGGGGTGACCGGTGGAACCCGAGGTCAGCAGGTACTTGGCGTGCGTGTCGGGCGTGATGGCGGCAAAGGCCTTGAGCACGGCCGGCGTCTCCACGGTGGCCAACAGGTCGCTGAAAGGAACGGCACCCAGGTGCGAAGCGGCGCCGTGCGTGAACACCACGCGCGACTTGACGGGTGCCTGCACCAGCGCAGGGCCGTAGGTGGCTGCATCCGAGGCGTAGATCAGGGCCGGCTGCAGGGTGGCCAGGATGCCGTGAATGCGGGAGAAGTCTCCCCCCGCCAGACGGCAGTAGCCGCTGCTGACCGTGCACACGGCCCGGCCGATGTGCATGCCGGCCAGCAGCAAGACCAGGTGGTCCAGGGAGTTGTCAGACAGCACCACCACCGGACCCTCGGGCTCCAGGCCCATGTCCAGCAGCGATTGCGCCACGGCGCCAACCTGCTGGCGCAGCGCGCCCCAGCTCAGCACACGCCAGCCAGCAGGTGACGCAGCGTCGGGTTCCGCGAAGGCTGGCGCCTGCGGCGTCTCGCGCGCCCAGCGCTCCAGCCACTCGCCCACGCAGCGCTCATGAGGTTGCAGGGTTTCTGGCGAGCGCAGGACAAATACGCCATCGCCTCGGTCTTCGCGAACGCACCGGCGCGGCGCCAGCAACGTCTCGTCGGAGAAGAAATCCGCCGGGCGGCCGGAGGCACCGGTGACAGGGGCGGTCGGCTGCAGGGTCATCCAACTCTCCTTGGGGCCATCCAATCGGAGGGCCACTTGTCTCGGTCACATCGCTCTTCGCGACTCCATACACATGTGTATGTGTTTGGCCTGAATGCTAATCAGGCATCCGCCATCGGGCATCAGGGAAAACACCATGTTCCATACATTGATGTATGGAAGGCATGATCCCTGCGCCATGAAGATTTCGCTCTCACAGCCTGCCACGCCCCAGGGCTCAAAGCCTTCCGGCAAGACCTCCGACGCCACCATCGCCCGCAAGGCCCGCACGCCCCGAGGAATCCCGAACGCTGCCGAACCCGGGCGCCAATCGCTGACGCCAGAGGCCTGGATAGACGCCGCCACCGAAGTGCTGGTCGACCGCGGCATTGACCACGTGCGCGTGGATGTCCTGGCCACGCAACTGGGCGTCACGCGGGGCAGCTTCTATTGGCACTTTAGGGACCGGGAAGACCTGCTGCGCCGCGTGCTGGAGGCCTGGCGCAACCGGACCACCGTGCAGTTGACACGCCGCCTGAGCCTTGCGGGCCAGGACGCGCGCTCCCAACTGCGCGACGTGATCTCGTTGCCCCACCGAGGCCGCGCGGCCGCGCGGGCCGCGCGCATTGAACTGGCCATCCGCGCATGGGCCCGGCGCGACCAGATGGCGCGCGAAGCCGTGGACGAAGCCGACCAGCAACGCATCGCCTATCACCGACAGATCTTCGAATCTCTGGGGTTTGAACCCGGTGAGGCCGCCCTGCGCGCCTTCATGATGTACAGCTACGAGGTGGCCGAGTCCCTGCTGCACCAGCAGGGCCGGACCGAGGACCGGCGACAGCGCCAAGACTTCCTGGAGGCCCTGATGACGACGCCCCTGAAGTCGGCCCAGCCCGGCTGAGGCCAGGGGTCGCACCCAGGCGACCGGCCGCTCAGCGGGACGGCTCTACTTCTCGTCCATCACCCAGACGCCATCCCAGGTGCCCTCGGGGGGCCGGGCCTTCAGGCTCATGCAGCGCTGAACGTAGATCCGGGACAACTGGTCCTGCGGGTGCAGGCGCAAGGCCTCGTTGAAAGCCGTGGCGGCCTCGTCCCAGCGGCCCGCACGGTACTTCCCGATGCCGTCGTTGAACTGGTTGACCACATCCATCAGGTGGGGGAACGTCGTGTCGTCGTGGTAATCCAGCACCTCGTAGACGGCCACGGGCTGGGTCTTGCCCTTGACGATCACGCGGTCCACCTCGCGCATGCGGTAGGTGCCGCGCAAGCGCTTGCGGGTGAACTCGCTGATCAGAATGCGGGCCGCATACGATTTGCAGGCCGACTCCAGCCGCGCGGCCAAGTTCACGCCGTCGCCGATGATGGTGAAGTCCATGCGCTTGTTGGAGCCGATGTTGCCGGACACCACCACATCGGTGTTCAGGCCGATGCCGATGTCCACCGGACGCTTGCCCTGCCCCGCTCGCACCTGGTTCCACTCGCGCAATCGGCTGATCATGGCCACCGCCGTGCGCACTGCCCGGTCCTCATCGTCGTCATGGGCCACCGGGATGCCGAACGCAGCCATGATGGCATCGCCGATGAACTTGTCGAGCATCCCGCCTTCGCGCTGGATGCAATCCACCATGATCTCGAAGTACTCGTTGAGCAGGCTCACCGTGGCCTGAGGCCCCAGTTCCTCGGTCAGCGTCGTGAAGCCCCGGATGTCGGAGAACAGCACCGTGGCCGTGACGCTTCGCCCGCCCAGCAGCTCTGCCCCCGAGGCCAGCACCTGGTCGGCGATCGACGGGTCCATGTAGCGCGACATGGTCGACTTCATGCGCTTTTCGGAGGAGATGTCCTCGAACATCAGCATGGAGCCCAGGCCCTTGCCCTCGCCGCTGACCAGCGGCGTCACCGTCAGGTTCACCGAGCGGACGTCGGCGCGCAGGCGCAGCTCAACGTCCAACGCCATTTCCGTCTGGCGTGTCTGGTCCACCCGGTCCAACTTCTCCAGCAGCCAGGCGTTGGACGAACCGAACAGGTCTGCAGCCGTCTGTCCCAGCACCTGGGGTGCTGACACCTGCAGGATGCGCAGCCCCGCGGCGTTGCAGGTGACCACGCGCCGGTCGGTGTCCAGGGTGAGCACGCCGCTGGACATCGACTGCAGCACGCTGTCGTTGTAATTCTTCATGTTCTGCACGTCGGAGAACAGCTTGGCGTTCTCTAGCGCGATCGAGATCTGCGCCGTGAAAGCCTTCAGCCGAGACTCGTCCTCGTCGGTGAACGGCCCGCCGCGCTTGTTCAGCACCTGGGTGACACCGATGACCTTGCCCGTCTGGTTGACGATGGGCACGC